>OFTY01000205.1_pt1 | contig 60975 bp, 64 predicted proteins | sample 1775061 | NCBI WGS metagenome assembly OFTY01 (sample SAMN08195773, study PRJEB24354) | sludge metagenome | isolation source: sludge from phenol fed wastewater aerobic bioreactor B | place: India: Nagpur | collected 2016-09-16 | reverse complement strand
TCGCAGCGGGAGCAGGAGCCGGTCCTCCGCCGGGAAGCGCGGGACGTTGCATCGCGGGCGCTGCGGATGGCCCGGCCATCGGGCGTTGCGGTTGCTGCGCACCGGGGAGGGGCGTCGCCAGTTTCATCAGCTCGGGACTGGGGGCATCGCTCGGCGTCGCGCTCATCGCGATCGGGGGCTGAGATTGGGGCGAAGCCGGATCGATCCCCTTGGTCCAATCAACCCGGCCGAGCGCGGCCATCGCGCGATCGCGGTCGTGTCGATCGCGCAGCGCGATCATCTCCTGAGGGAGACCGCTAAGCCCTTCGGCGAGACCTTGGAAGAAGTTTGCCACGGACCCTTACCCCCACTTGCCGATCGCGGCGCTGCCTAGCGTGCCGAACAACTGCCCGAGCCCGCCGAGGAAGCTATTCGAGTTGTTGATCTTGGCCGCGTTCTGATCGAGCGCCGTCGCATTCTGGCCGATGTTCAGGTAGTTACCGTAGCCCTGCACGTCGCCGCGCACGTTGCCGCCAGCGGCCGACATGCCGTTGACCATCTGATCGAGCGCGGTCATCCGGTCCTGATAAATCTGGTTCTGCGTCTCGTAGGGGAGGAGGGCCGCCATCTCCTGCGTGGCGTTGCCCTGGTGCATCAAGCTCGATCCGCCAGCGGCAAGGTTGCCCGCCTGCCCGGTGAGCCCCATCGCTTCGTTGTAAAGACCGAGTGCATTCTGATCGACGCTCGACGCCATCGGGTAAAGCGATGCGACGTCCTTGCTGATACCGGCCGCCTGACCGCGCAATCCGGCCGCGCCCTGCTGCATCTGCGCCATCTGCCCGAGCGCAGCGACGCCTTGCGCATTGAGGCCGCCCGCCGTCGTGTAGGCGTTCATCCCCGCTTGATCGAGACCCGACGCGTTGTTGAACAGGAGTCCGAGCGCGGCGAGCGCTGCCGTGGCGCGAGACGTGCGGTCCGCCTGATAGCTGCGATCGAACGACTGCATCGCGTCGCCAGTCAGCCCTGCGGCTAGCGGCGATCCGCCGACGCCGTTCTGCGCATTGGCGACGTTCTGCGCATCCTTTGCCCCCTGCATGCCGAAATTGTAGTTCGCCATGTTCGGGTCAAACCCGGCTTGGATCAGCGCCGGCGCGTAATCGCGAAGGGTCTCGGCATTGGCGCTGAGCGTGGGCACATAACCGAGCACGTTCTTCGCATAGTTGTTAAACGTGTCGGCATAGCTGCCGACGGTCTGCGCCGCGTTTCCGATCTGTCCGGCGTAACCGTTGATCGCCGCGGCGTCGGCATTCATCGGGTCGGCCTGCGCGCGGATCGCCGACGCGTCGCCCATCATCGTCGGCACATAGCCGGCGACATTGTTGGCATAGCCGTAGCCCTGCATCCCCTGGGCGGTGAGAAGCTGGCCCTGCGCGATGTCAGAATTTCCGATGGCATTGGCTGTGTTCGCTGCATTCACCGCACCGGACATCGCCGAGCCCGTCCACGGGTTGTTGGCAACACCCTGATAGCCCGCGTTGTAACCCTGCGCCGCAGTCGCCTGCGTCGCCTGATCCTGCTGCGTCAGCCCCGACAGCGTGCCATAATAGGCGCTGTCGGCGCCTGCTTGGTTCGCAGGCGTGTAGGCTTTCGGTGCTGAGTCTCCGCCGCCCATCAGATCACCTTCGCCCAATAGTTTTCGGTGTGCTCATGACGGAAGCTTCTGAGCGCGTCGTTGAGCGGTGAATTACGCGGCGCGAGATAGGTGACCTTGCGAACGCCGAGAGCCTTGAGAAGCTTCTCGCTCTCACGGAGCAGCTTTCCCCCGGCGAAACCGCGGCGCGTCGGAACAACATAGATCGATGTGTTGAACGCGAAGGTCGTCGACTTGCAGAGCAGATGCGACGAGATCGTGTAGACTGAATATCCGATCAGTTCATCGTCGCGAAACAGGCCGAAGGCGCGAAGCGTGCCGGCGCGTTCGAGCGCCAAGGCCAGCGGCCAGTCGGGATCGTAATCGGCGTCCTGATGCGTCGAGCTTTCTTTCCAATGGGCGAGCATCAGGGTTTCGAGGTCGTCCTCGATCAGAACCTGAAGGGGCGTTTCCTCAACCCGGAATATCAAGTGCCATCTCCAGCACCAGCTCGTGCGCCGTGGCCGGCGCGTTGAAGTTCGACGCGCAGGTGCGCCCCTTGTGGTCGACGACGAGCGCGACCCATGGCGAAGGTGCGAAGGTCTCCTCGTCGGAATAGAGACGGAAGGTCGGCACCGGGTTGAGGAGCACATGCGCACGCATGAACCCGTCGGGGTCGATGGCGTCGTCTTCTATCCACTGCGTGAACGCGCCGGGCTGGAAGGCCCGGATATAGGCGTTCATCACTTCGGCCGGCTGGGGCAGGAGCTTGAGGCGCTGCTGCACCTTCTGGAGAAACGTCTGCGCGCTCCTCCATTCTTTCAAGACCTCGGTCTCCTCGCGATCGTTGAGCAGGTCCAGCGTCCTCAGATGCCGGTGCGCGGGGTGCGCGCTTTCGACGAGCCCGCGTTTGTGCTTTCCAATATACGACGTGTAGAGACTTGAGAGGTCGTAATACCCGATACCGACGAAGCGACCCACGACTCAAGCGTTCCGACCGCCGAGCGAGTGCGACTTCGCGACCGAAGACCGGTTCGGGTTTGAGCCCATATCCGGTCCCTTCGACGTGATCTTCTCGCTCTCGATGTTCTGCCCGATCCGTTTGCGCGAGAGCCCCTTGAGGATGTCGCCGCCGGTGGTGTGCTTCTTCATGGGGTGCTCCCGCTAAAGAGACGTGTGTTGACGAAGCTAAGATAAATGAAAGCGAACCGGATTGCCAGTGTCCAAACAGAGCCGTGATTCCTTGATGCGGCGGGTCACGAGACCGCGAAGCGCTTTGCCCCCGGCGGTAACGCGCCACCCCACAAAGGCGGTGCAGCCGGCCTTCCAGCGGCCAGCGTTGAAGTGAGCGGCCATTGGGGAGCGGCAGAACGCGCCGGGCCCCGCGTTATAGGCCGCATCGAGTGACGCCTGAAAAGCACTGTGTTGATCGATCAAACCGGGCACGCAACGCAGGATCGCCGGCGCGAAATCCTGCGCCAGTCGCTTGCGCAAGAGCGCCTGGCATTCGGCATGCGTGTAGGTCTTTTCCCAAATCGGGTTCTGCGTCTCGCCGTTGCAGTAGGTCGGAATTCCGACCGGATCGCGGTAGATGTGCAGAACCTCGCCTTCCATCGGAGCAGTGAAGGTCGCAGTCGCCGAGACCACCGCGGCGATAACCGCGGCACGCGAAAGAGGCTTGCTCATTTCCCGCCTCCGAGGTGGATCGCGGTCCAAATGCCGGCGAACGCCGCGCCGATCGCCGCGCAATATTTGATGAGCGCAAGCACGCCGTTCGCCGCGCGGAAGACCGTGTCGAGCTGGTCAACCTTAGCTTCGAGCGCGTCGAACTTTTCGGTTAACGCTTTGATATCATGCGCAAGCTGATCGTTTGTCATGGTTCTAATTCCGCCAATAGATTGTGCAAGGCGAGGCCATGCTCGCGAACGGATTGATTGATTGCGCCCACGTCCAGGTGCTGCCGGCGGTGAAAGTCGCCGAGGCGCGCGCCCACTCCACCCGGTGCCCGCTTGCGTCTTGAATACCGACGTAATTCCACCCGCTGTTCGGCGGAGAGCCGGATTCAATTAGGTTGAACTGTCCTGCGGACTGGTCCCAATAAAATCTGGTGATCGTCTTGCTGTTCGTCGGGTCCGTGTTCGGGTTGATCGATCCGAAAGCCGGAGCCCCGGAACTGAAACCGACAAATCGGTTCGGCGCCGTGCCACTTGACCCCTGCGTCAGCGTGATAAAGCCGAGCGTGTTCGAGGGGAGCGACACCCCGCCGGAGACCAGGACACCGAGAATACCCGCCATCAGCTCAGCCCCACGCCAGAGATGTACCAAGTATCGGTCCCTGTCTTGAGCAGCGTCGCCTCACCGATCGTCGCGAGCGTGCGCGCGCCGGTGCTGCCATTCCCTGCCCATTTGATCGTGACGCCGCCGGCAGGCGTGATCGTCTGCGATACCGTGCTGTCGTTGACGATCGTGATCGCCGCTCCGATCGGGAAGGCGGTCGTTGAGTTGAGCGGAACCGTAATACCGGTTGCGGAACTGCCCGTAATAAGGATGTGCTTCCCGATGTCAGCGAGCACGATCGTATAGGACGCCGACTGACTGTTCTGCGGAAGCCCGAGATAGCCGATACAATTGGCCGCGGTCCCGGTTGTCAACGACCCCGTCGCGGTGATCCCGCCATTGGCCGTGACCCCGCCGTTGGCCGTGACCCCGCCAGTAACGTTCAACGTACTCGACAGGCTGAGCGTTGTACCACTGAAGCCAGCGTTGCCGGTGATAAGGCCGGAGGCAGTGAGCGCGGCCAAGGTCGAGGCACCGCTGACGCTCAGTGTGCTCGACAGGCTCAGCGTCGTCCCGCTGAAGCCGCCGTTGCCGGTGATGAGGCCTGTCGCAGTTAAAGTTCCGCCGAAAGTGGCTGCGCCGCTGGCCGCGATGCGAGCATGTTCACTTCCATTGGTGACGAATGCAATCGCGTTTTGCTGTGGCCCGCCGACGCCGACGCTTCCATAGATGATGACGGCGTTGGCCCCGCTACTCTCACCAACGGAAGCCGCGGTCGAGGGTGTAACCAAATTCGCAACACTTGCATTTCCGCTGAGCGTTAGCGTCGTCCCGCTGAAGCCGCCGTTGCCGGTGACGAGGCCCGACGCAGTGAGCGCAGCCAAGGTCGATGCGCCAGCGACGCTCAGCGTGCTCGACAGGCTCAGAGACGTGCCACTGAATCCGGCGTTGCCGGTGATAAGGCCGGAGGCAGTGAGTGCGGCCAAGGTCGAGGCACCGCTAACGCTCAGCGTGCTCGACAGGCTCAGAGACGTGCCGGCGAGAGCGCCGGTCAGCGTCCCGCCAGCGAGCGGAAGGTATGCCTGAAGCTGCGACAGGTTCACCGCATCATTCGCAGCCGTGCCATTGGCAAGGTTGTGAATCTGCGTCGACTGCGCGTTCATCCCTGCCGATCCACCGCTGTCGAGCAAGGCGCGATTGATGACGTTCAGGATATAGTTGAGATCGTTCATCACCTGAACGGCATCTGCGGTAGTGCCGTTTGAAAGTGGGGTCGGGAGCGCGAGGCCGTTGGCAATACTCATAGCGCGTTCATTCCCATCCGCTGCACCGGGAAGTAGAGGTTCCCGATGGCTTGACCCGACGCCGCCTGAAACGTCGCCGTGATCCGTGCCTGTCGAAAGACGAGAGGATTCGGAAAGTTGAGGAAATACTCACGCAGCAAGCTCGTCGCCGCGCCCCAAGTCCCTGTCCCCCATATAAAGCTTCCCCACACAGACGGCGCGGGAGCTTGACCGTTGAACGAGCAGGTCGCGAGCGTATCGCCGCGATCATCGTCTACGCCGACGGTGACTTGATCGACACTCGTCAGCGCAACCGACAAGGTGCCCTGCACGACCTTGTTCCAGTGCTGCGCACCGTTGTCGGGCAACAGTACCGTCTTGTAGATGCACTGGAGCCGAGTACCGTTTTCGGTATAATTCGAATTGAAATTCGGGATCGCGTCCGACTGCCAAATCTGGCCGTTGACATTCCACGGCGCCACGAGGAACGTCCCGCCGGCGGGATATCCATTGGCGACGCGGGTCGGGATCGTCTGCGGTCCGACCCACTTCCGATAGGTCATGCTGTACCAATATTCATTAAGCGGGTTGCCGGAGACCGCGCCGTTCTGAACCGTGATTCGGTAGATGTCCTCGTTGTACGCGGCGACCATGCGCGAGGGGTAGAGCGAGTTGAGGAAGGGCAAGGATACCCCATCACCCTCGGTCCCCATCGGCGGACTCAGCGTACCTTGCAGGCCGAGCAATCGCAGGCCGTCGACGGCCATGAACAGCAGCCCGCCGGGCGTCCCGGCGATCGACTTGGGCGCAAGCGTGCCGACAGAGCCTGCGATGGCGTTGACCGACAACCCTCCTGATGCCGCGGCGTCACCGGTGATCTGGTAGAGCGTGCCTGCGCCCTTGAAGACCGTCATCGACTGCTGGATGCCGCCGAGCTGCGACGACAGCGGCAGGCCGGCCAAGGCCGTGATCGACGTCGTATCACCGATCTGGACCGCCTGCGAGGCGAGCGAAACCTGCATCGGGGTCGTCGGGTCCGAATAGACGAGGTAGGAGCTGACACCGTAATAGGCGCGCCCGTTGAACCCGTAGACGCACGAAGGGACGGTGCTCAGCGGGTTCGTGTTCGTGTTCCCGGCGCCCCAGCGCGGCTTGACCGCCGTTCCGCCTGTGATGTTGATGCTCGTCACCGACGCTGTGGCGGTCGCATTGGCGCTGACCGTGATCGTGCCTCCGCCGGAGAAATTGACCGCGACGCCTGTGCCGGTCGCTGTGGCGGCCTGCGACAAGGTGACCGACGACCCGCTGACGGCCGTCACATAGGTTCCGGCGAGGATGCCGGTCCCGGTCACCGTCATACCCGGCTTGACGCCCGCCACTGAAGCCAGTCCGTCGAGCGTCGTGTTGCTGTGCGTGTTGCCGGTGGTGTTGAGGCTGAACGTTCCGTTCGTTGCCGACACCACGTAGGTTCCGACCGGAAAGCGTGGATCGTTGATGAGCTGGCCGGGGGTGACGCCCTGAAGGATCGGCGCCGAATTGCCGACGGTCGTGAAGACCGAATCGATCAGGTTCGAACCCGACGAGATATTCCCGATGAGGCTCTGGCTGTAACCGCTAGTGTCGATCCAGCCGAAATAGACACCGGGCGCCGCGCCGCCGGGGAAACCGGGATGGGTGACGACGAGCGTGACGTTGTTGATCGCCTTGACGTTAGGCGGCGTCCACCCGCCAGTTGTGTTCGGGGAAAGCGGGAGCAGCGCGGCGGTCACGCCAGCGAGGGTGACGAACCCGCCGCTCGACAAATCGTAGCAGAAGGGTTCGTCCTTGCCGGCGTAGAGCGCCGAGGAGACCATGCCGTACACGCGCGTCCCGACGATCGTGTACTCGGAGATGACCCCGTTCGGGTTGGCGGGCGAGGCGAAGGTGACCGCGGCGCCTGTCACTGACGCCGTGGCGTTCGCACTCATCGTGATCGTCGTGCCGGAGATCGAGCTGATCGTCGTTCCTGCGGGGACGTTGGCGACCGCGATCGTCATCCCCGGCTGGAGATCAGTGACGTCGGCGACGGTGGTGAGCTGGTTCGAACTTGCTGTGGTGTTGCCGGTCGTGCCCTTCGAGAAGGTCGGATTGGTGAAGTCGATGACCTTCACCCCCGCCGGGCGCGGGACGAACACCGACGCAGTGTGATAGGAAAACGTCAGGTTCTGCAACTGCACCATTGCGCCCGGAAAGACGTTCGTACCGTCTTGGGCGTCACTAAGGCCGCTTGGCCTTATGATGACGGGGGTCATGTTGCGGAGCGCCATGTCGCTCTACCAGGGGATAGCTTTGGTTTGCCGAAGCGTACCGATGCCGGGCTTGAAATAGCGACGATCGAGCCGCGCATATTCGGTGCGCGTGTTCTTGTCGTCTTTCATCTTCAGGTAGCGGTTGAGAATGCCCTGCGCGCCGCTATCGCCTTTCCCGAGATACCGTTCGGCGCGATCGTCGTCAGCAATGCGCATCAGCTCGCCGGCGAGACGCGTGAAAAGGTAAGCAGGGGTCGGGAACCACGGCCAGACCAGCGAGGTCTGGGGCGTGGTGATGTCAGGCATCTGACTGAAGTATCGGATCGTCAACACGATCCCGACGCCAGCGGGCGGCCAGACGTAAAGCTGCGGCGGGCTCTGCGACATATCGGTCGCGTAAAGCGAGGGGTAGGTATTGCCGGGATTCGTCGGCATCGCGTCGAACTCGGCGAGATCGATCGGCGTGAGCGTGTATGGCTCCTGTGATACAACATAGAAGAGGTCGTCAGGGAGGGCGCGGAGATAGTCGGCGGGAAGGTTGTACGGCCCGGAAGTCGTCCCCAGCGCCAGCGTGGTCGTCTTCTTGGCTACGTCGAGGTCGTAAGTCTGACAGAGGTCCGACAGGATCATGTTGAGAAGCTGCCCGGCTTGCGATGTGAAGCCGGGCACTCCTGCAACCTGCGTCGCATTCGATACGATCTGTGACGCAGACCACGGCATGTCAGGTCTCCAGCACGGCCAGGGTCTCGGCGATGAGACCTTCGACCTTCTCGATTTCCTCGCGGTATCGACCGACGGTCGTCGCGAGGTTGGCGCGCTGCTGGTTCCGCTCGGCCACGAGCTTCTCCTTTGCAGCCGTCAGTTCCTTCATGCGCCCGTTGATCGCATTGACCTGTGCAGCCTCGGCGCCAACAGGCTTCCGGCGGCCACGATCGCGCGCCTCCGCTTCGATCTTCCCGACTTTCCCGGAGAATTCGAGAAGCATCGCGTCGATCTTTTCGGTTTCAAGGATGAAGGTTTCCTCGCAACGCCCAAGATCATCCTCGAAGTTTCGGAGGGTCTTCACGAGCTTGTCGCGCTCCGCCTCGTAATCCTTCAGCTTGTACTTGGCGCGCTGGCGATCGACGACGGCCATCGCCTTGTCGACAGCGGCGTGGATGACGGGAAGCTCCTCGTCAGACGGCGCGTAGCACTGGACGGTGAGCTGTCGATCGTCGCCGAGGTTGGCGATGATCGAGTAGCCGAGACCCGGCACGTTGATGACCGGGCCGCTCATACCGGCGCCCCCACGCCCGAGAGCTTGTTCTCGTGCCGGCGACGATACTCGCTGGTGAGGTTCTTGCCCTTGGTTTCCGCCTCGTGGACGTGCATCCGAAAGACGATTTCGCGGATGCTATCCCACCGATGACGCGCCACAGTGTACGAGAATCCGTGGTGGAATTCCTCGCCATTGATAACGATCTTGTCGGCGAACTCCGCGAGGTCAAGCGTGAAGCTCACCTCCTCGTCGAGATCGGCTTTGCCGGTGCGCTTCCCTTCCTCGCGGCGGATGCGCTCCATTTCGGCGGCGATAACGCGCTCGGTCTCGGCCTCTTTCATGGCCTTCTCGATGCGCTGGCGTGCGAGGGCCTGAGCGGCCGCAATCTCCTTGTCCGACAAGATGCTCGGGGGCGCCGTATCGGTGCTACCGAGATCGTCGTCGAACATGGACTGTTCGTCTTTCTCCATGAGGTATCTCTCGTTGGGCGGGGTTGCCCGAGCGCACTATGGCACAATCAAATGCGTGTGTGAATTGGTGCTAAAACCAAGGGGCGACCGTTAAGCCGCCCCTTGGCCCCCGTGGAGAGCTATCAGCCGAACGTGCCGGTGATCGCCGACGACGATTCGATCCGCGCGCCGAACTGCGTGTTGAGCAGCATCGTCGCGTAGAAGACCTTCCAGGAGATGATCCGCTTCTGATTCATCGGGTCGGACTTATCCGGCCCCATCAGGAAAGCGGTCTCGATGCCGCGCAGCTTGACCTGACCGTAGCAGCCGCGACCGAACACATAGGTCGGGTAGACGGTGACACCAGCGGCCGGGGCGGCCGGCGGAACCTGAGCAACGCCGGTGCCGGTGATGACGACAGTCTGGTTGCCGGCCATCTGCGTCGCTTGCCCGGTGAGACCGCCATAGGTCGGGCCCGAGGTCGAAAGGCCGAGGTTCTGCGGGCTCGCCGTGGTCCCGATGTACACCGAGAAGGTGAAACCGGGAACGTTCGGCAAGGCCACGCTGATCGAGCCGTTCGGACCGGTGACCGCAACACCGGCGGAGACCGCGTAGATACGGCTCTCGTACTGGTTCTGCGAGTCCGACCCGGTGACCTGCACGTAATAGGTGCCGGTCGCCAGATTGCCCGCCGTGCCTGCTGTGCCGGCGATCGCTGCGAACCCGGTCCAGCTCGGGATCATGTTCGACTGACAGAAGCGGATACCGCGCCATTCGCCGGCTTCGAAATTGTACAACCGGTTGATGTCGCTGTAGCTCCACGCCGTCTTGACGTCCGAAGCGTTGGCGAAGTCGCCCACAACGAAAGGGTGGATCAGCGCCGCATAGTGCGGCATCCCGCGCGGACTATCCGATGCGCGGCCTCCGCCGGCCTCGACATCCTTGCGGACATCGGTCTCCTCGGTGCCGTTGAACTGCGGCGCGCCGAGGTTAGTCAGCATCGCCGAAGTGCGATTGACGGTCGTACTGTCGAGCACGTCGGTCGACTGAAGCGCGCCACGCGAACCACGCGAGTTCACATAGTTGACCTGCGTCAGTGCGTTGAGAGCGTTGAAAGTGTTACGCTCCAGCGTTTCCGACGACTGAAGCCCGATCAGCATGTTCGCCTGTTTGACCAGCGGATGTTTGATCGTCAGCTCGGCCACGTCGGTGATGACGACGAGGTCGCCCCACTGCTGGCACGTCCCGGTGACCTGCTGGAAGGTCAGGCTTTCGCCCTGCGACGGAGCGACCCCTTCCGAGATCGGCTGGAACGGCAGCGGGAGACGCTGGAAGCGCGTCGCGGTGTAGGTGATGCCGCGGCCCTCGGGGAGATCGAGCGGATCGCCGAAACCGTAGGCGCAGAGCTGGCGCTGTGCGAGATCGAGAACTTCGTCAGCGATGAAGTTCTCGATGTCAGCCTGAAACTGGCTGGAAGTGTTCGTACCGGCCATGAGAGGCTCCTTCCTGCGCGGGAGGAACCTCGAAGCTTCCTGCCGCTAGAACGTGACGCCTTCGAGGCGTTTCATTCGTGCGGCTCGATCGTCCTGAGGCGCTCGGCTGTTGGAGGAAACATCACTGGCTCCGCCTGCTGGCCGAGCGCGTTCACGACTGAGGTTCGCCGCCGCTTTCTTCGCTGCGCCTGCTCTCGCCTTCGGTGCCCTGTTGAGGAGGTCTTCCCCGATCAGGTACTTGGCGATCGTCATGCGCGGCGCGGTCATTCCGTTGGCGCGGAGCTTCTGAAGTTCAGCCTCGACCCGTTCACTCACCCGATCGAGCGCCGGATTGGCGGTTCGTGCCTGGGTGAATTCGGCCCGGTCATTGGCTTCGGCAATCTCGTTGCGGATCGATTGAACCGCCTGTGCCGTTCTCTGCTCTGCCACCGTCGCGCGATACTCAGCGCGTTCCCAAGGTTCCATCTGAGCGAGACGCTGCTCCTCAGCACGGGCTTGGTCCTGTGCGCTCTGGCGGGTCGTTCCGGCGAGGATGTCGTTGAGGCGGCGCTCCGCCGCTTCTGCTCGCTCGCGAGATTCCCGCGCTTCCCGGTTCAACGTCTCGATACGCTGCTGCGATCGCGACTGTCGAGCAGGCTGTTCCTCGATCTGCTGATCTTCGGACTGATCGTCCTGCTGATCGTCGAGACCTTCGTCTGACTGCTGATCTTCGGACTGGTCGTCCTGCTGATCGAGTTCGTCGAAGTCCTCGAAATTCTCGTCGAGGTCGTCGCCGGCTTCTCCGGGCATATTCGCTTCTCCTAGCCGATAGCGTCGGCAAGACGGGGTTGGTGAGTTACGGCCACCAGTCGATGTGTGGCGCTAAAATAAAATGACTTAGATACCTGTGTCAATGGAGCTAAATCACATTTTGCGCGGCATCTCGACAGCGCCGGCGCGCGCCATCTGGTCGGGGTGAATCCCGCCGGGTGCGCCGGGCTGTGATTGCGGCATCATCGGCTGGCCGCCGGGCGCAGGACCCGGCGCACCGGGGGCGCCCCCCTTGCGCTGTTGCTGCGCTGCCATCTGCGCCTGAGCCTTCATCTGCGCGGCCTGTTGATGCTTGGCGATGTGCTTTCGCAATGTGCCGTGCGGGTCCATCGTCTGCTGTACCGCCTGCATGTGCGCCTGAAGATGCTCGACGTCGTTGTCGGCAGGATGGACCGGCGTATCGAAGCCGTGAACCATCATGTCGTTTTCGACCTGAGCGTCGACGGTAATCTCGGCTTCCTCGGTGAAGACCTGCGGCCCGATCACCGGGCCGAACAGCGATTCGACCATCGAGGAGATGACAGGCGCCAGATTGAGTTTATATCCGGGGTACGCCTGCGGCGGGATGCCGCGCAGCACGTTCACCCCCGCAATCTGTTGCTGCATCCGCGCCGCGTTCTGCGCCGCCTCCACGCCGAACCAACGGAACTTGTAGGTGCGATCGACCTGCTGAGGTTCCAGCTCCTCCATCTGCACCTTGCGCCCGACCGGGCCATAGATCGGGATCAGGATCGCGTCGGAGCGGAACTGGTGGTCGAATTCGAGGATCAACGTGAGGAGCGGAGTCAGGATGTTCTGCTCGACGACCTTGACCGCCGCCGCGGTCGTCAGGATGTCGACCTGCTGCTCCTGCGCGACCTCCGCCTGATTGCGCTTGTTCTTTCCGCCCGTCATCGCCGGGATCATCGCCGGATTTACGCCAAGCGTCTGAAATATTTGGCCGCGAATCGCCATCGCCCGCTCAAGTCCGTCCTTCCACATCTCGGGAAACTTGGCGAACTGCGTGCTCTGCGGATCGGTCTTCCAGATGGCGCCGAGCCCGAAGACGAGACTGTCGATCTGCGGGTTCTTCTCGGGGTCGGTCATGATGATCGGCAGCGCGGAGAAGTGCGCGCTGTCGGCCGCCTCGTTGATGACGTCGTTCGCCAGGACCTGAAGGTCGAGCACGGGGTCGGCCGGCGCCTTGCCCTTGGCGATACGGTTGGTCTTGTCGACCGCGCAGGAGAGGATCGGAAGCCGGTCGCACCAATAAGGGTTACGCTTGACCGTCAGGACTTCCTCGCCACCGGCCCAAAGGAACCGGCAGATGCGATATTCGCCCTCGATCTTGAGCAGGCTCCACACCTCGAACACGAGCGCGATCTTGTCGCCACTCTCAACCTTGATCCCAGCGGCCGAGCCTTGAATTTTACCGGTATCGACCGGGACCTTGCCCCGCTCGGGCGAGCCCATCAGTTGTTCAAGCCGCTCCGCGGCCTTCGCGGGTATTTCCTTCTTCACTCGCTTCCGCTTGATCTCCGCCTTGGTCCATCGGCGCGCGATCGCAACGAACCCACCGGCGGCCACCGCCGCTTCGGGGCTCTTGGCTGTCTCGGGGAATATCACGACATCACTGTCGGAGATGACCTCGATCGATGGGCCCGCCTCGACGACCTCCCTCTCGTCTTCCATGTCGTCGACAGGCGGCTCGATGTCCTCGGGGATTTCTATCCCGTCCATTTCAACCGGGCGCTTCACCTTGCGCGTGACGTAACGTCGATTCTCCTCCCACGACACGTAGATCGTATACTGGCCTTCGAGATCGCCGTTGACCAGCATCGGCTCGACGATCTGCGTGTGGAGCTGGAGGCTCGAAATGTAATGCTCAAGCAGACTCTGCGTGCCATATGGCTGCTCGCCGCCCATCGTCGTGACTTCGACATGCTTCTGGTTTTGCGGGAAAAGCTGGTTCCCGAACCGCGTCTTGCGCGCCTCGACCGCGTCATGAATGAACGGGAGGTAGAGCTTCGACGTGCCGTTGTAGAACTGCTTGTCGCTCAGCTCGCAGTTGTACGCGTCCCAATTATCCTTGCTGTTCTCGGCGCGATCGCGTTGCTTCTCGAAGCGCTTTCCCACCCGTTCGGCGATCTTGAGCACCTGATCGCGGATATCCGCGCGGGTCGAAAGTTCCTTGTCCCGATCGATCGCAGCCATGACCTACCTCATCGCAGTGAGGTAGCGTCGACCGTTTGCCGTCCAGGCATAGCCGACGTTGCCCTCTGAAGGGCCGTCTATGGCCGAAGCGTGCGACAGCCCGATAAAGCTATGGATCGCTTCCATGATGATCCTGTAAGGCCCCACTTCCGCATCCTGTGTTAGTGTACCTGATTTGTCGATCGATCGGCAATAGCCGCCGGCAAGGGCGTTCAGCGTCCATCGGGCGTTCGCCGAGATGCGTACCGCTGGAAAACCGCGGCTCTCGCGCTGAAGCATGTCGGACAGGATCGCGCCGCCCTGATCGACGCTGTAGCCGCGTTGGACCTCCATCGGGATACGCTTCGCCGCCTGCACGAGCCCGACGTTGTTGTATTGATTGTAATGGTTCGAGGGCACGATGACGCGCAGCGAGCGCCCGGCTTCGAGACAGGCTTCGGACACGATGTTGGAGAATACTTCGAGCGCGCCGCCTTCCCTGATCCAGTCGGCCAGCACGTAGAGCGCGCCATCGGCATATTGCACGAGCGCGGCGCCGACGAGCCCGCGCGCCGCATGCGCGACGAGCCAATAGGGCTTCCCGGCCACGCGACGCAGGTCCTCGACGATGTGGCGGTTGCCGAAGTGCTCATGGATCGGCGCGCCGGGCTTGAGTTTCAGCGCATAGGCGAGGGCGTTAGGAACGTCGATCTTGCCGGTGGGGAAGGAGAGAAGCTGATCCTTGAGGTCGGGAAGTTCTTTGGCGAAGATGACCTGCCCGGCACGGAAATAGGGCTGGAGCCCGGCGATGAAGTCGAGCTTGCCCCGCGGCGCGCGCATCGCGCGAAACGGGATCGCAACACCGCGGCGCACCTGCTCGGTGCGGATCGGCTGAAGCAGAAACTCGTTGAGCCCGTCTTCCTCGACCCCGATCCACACCGGCGGGAGCGCCTCGGAGAGCGCCACGTCGAAGATGCTGCTGACAATCTCGTCGGGGAGGATTTGGCGGCCCCATGCATCCCACACGACGAGCTTGGTCCCGATCCAGCTCCACGCCGCGAACCCGGTCGTCGCGCTGGCCTTGTTGGTCGTACGCGCCGGGTCGAACATGGCGTAGACTGCCTGCCACGTCCGCACCCGCGGCTCGACCTTGATCGACGTCATCGGGAAGGTCTTGGTCTTCGATGATCGGATCGCGCACATATATTCGCGCTCGAAATCCTCGAACAGCCCTTGCCGGGTGAAGTTCTTGCGCAGCTCGTCGATCTTCTTCAGCGGGAACCGGTCAGGCCATGTCGCGCAGCGCTCGCCATTCTCGTCGAGATATTCGATCGGATAAATCGAATGGCTCCAACCTTCCTCGTCGATCAGCCGCACGGCCAGCGCGTCGGGATCGAGCGGGGTGGCGGCAACGCGGATAAACACCGAAGGGTCGCAGGCGGGTAGCAGCACGGCGAAGAACCAGCGGCGCAGCTTCTCGCGGCGCTTCGGATCAGCGACGCTCTCCTCGTCTTCGACGTCGTCGACGAACACGGCGTCGGGCCGCATGTCCTCATACTTGATCCCGCGCAGCGACTGTCCGCGACCGACGGCCAGCAGGCGAACGCCGTTCGACAGGACAAGCTCGCCATCCGCCCAGGTCGGCCCGATTAGATCGCCATAGACCTCGCGGAGCTTGTCGTTCTGCTCAATCTCGCGCCGGATCGAGAGCAGACGGTCGCAAGCGCGATCGCTGGTCTCGCCGACGATCAGGATGTTCTTGAACTCGCGAAAGCCCGCCATGATCGTGATCGCTTCCTCTGCGATCGTCGACTTGGCGCTGCCGCGAAAAGCAAGCTCGACGTCCTTGGGAATCGTCTTGTCGTGCCATTTGCGGATCATCTCGCGATGAAACGCCTGCGTCTCGTTAGGATGGCGGTGCCGGAACAGGACCTCATGGGCTCTGACGCGGTTGTGGTAGAGCTTGCGAAACAATTCGGCGTGGACGGCTTCCTCGTCCATCACACCATCACCCGCTTGGCCACCTCCAACAACCCGAGACCTTCGATCAAGGTCAGCGGTCCGTATCGAGCAACGATCGTGTTCTGCCCCGTGATGCCGAGGATGAGCGCGCCCTCTATGTCAGGTATCGACCCGGCTTCTATCTGGTCGGCCATCCGGCGCAACGTATCGGCGAAGGTCGGACCCGGCTCGGCCGACTCCTCGCGCGTCACACCGGGAAGGGTGAAGACCTCGGCGCTCATTTCTTTCGCCTGAACTCTTTGGCGGCCTTCTCGGGCATCGGTTTCTTGCCCTCGGCCTTGAGTTTGCGCCTGCCCTCTGGCGACGCACTCATCGCGGCGAACCGCCGTTGCTTCTCGCTTTTAGCGGGCACGACCGCGGACCGTCGGCTTGGCGATGCGCATCAGCTTCGCGGCCTCCTTCGAGGCGTGTTGACGAGCCGCGCTATGACGCGACCGATCGCCGCGAATTTCCTCGGCACGCGCTAAGGTCTCGGCATCGCTCCGCGCCTGCCACGCTCGGTCTTCGGCAACCATCGGCGAATGACGAGGAACGGATTTCTTCGTCGCCATGACTAGACCTCCTCACTCTCGTAATTGTCGCGGATGAAGGCGCGAAAGTATCGTCCCTTCGAGGCGGAGGTGATGAAGCTCGTGTAGATACCGCGCGGCACGCCGATGTACTTCCACGTCGCACCGTCGGCGAACGTCACGGTCAGTTCTTCGGAGTCCTGATCGTAGCTCGTCTCGTCAATGTACGAGCTGCGATGCATCATCACTTCGGCCATCGGCGTTACTGCGCCGTGCCCATGAACGAGCCGGGATCGGCAGGCGAGGGTTGCCCCTCACCGGGGGACCCGAAACCCTCGGGAGCCAGAGGCTCGCCTGCCGCTTCAGCAGGGGCGCCGCTCCCCTGTGAAGGCGCTAGACCTGGATCAGCCCGAACATCACCGCCAGCCGGTGCAGGAGCCACAGCAGCGCTATCGTCGCCATGAAGTGCCCCAGCGGTATCGCTGCCAGCCTGTCCCTCATCATCTTGCTCCACGGCGTTCCCGGTGAAGGGATAATGCCCTTCTGCGTCGGGTTCGGCAACCGGGTGTCCTTTGAGCAGGTCGAACAGGTTGCGCAGCGCCTGCTGCTGGTTCTCGGTCGGGAAGATACCGGTCAGCGCGCGCGTCCCGTTGACGAACGAACGCAGTACGCCGGTATCGACTTCGAGCCCCTGCTCAAGCTGTTCGGTGACGAATTCGAGCGCGTCGAGGGTCAGCATGGTCAATCCTTCAATTGCCCCATCAGGCCGTCGATCGTCGCGTTCAGGTTCGACCATTCGGCGTCGGTGGGTCCACGGTTCTCGTTGCGCATCGCGGCGAGCGCGGTGCGCTGCTGCTCGATCAACGCGACGACGCTCGCACCAGTCTGGATCGCCAGTGGCACGAGGCTCAGCGCCTTGTCGACGAAGTCGAAGACCTCGTTCACGGTTTCACCTGAATGGGCTTGTCGGGGATCGTCCCGACGACAGCGACAAAGGCCGCGACATCGGCGCGCGCCTGGATGGCAACGGTCGTCAGCGCCGCGGCGTTCGACCCGCTGCGCGCCGCGGCCTCAGCCGTCTGAAGCGATGCGCGCGCCGCCCGCGCCGCTGCGGTAATTCGCGTCACGAGCGCCGCATTGGCGCACGGCCTTACCCCGCCATCGACGCACGCCGGAAGCTGTTCGTAGGCGACAGCGATCGGCAGCGCCGCGGCGAAGTCACTTTCGGCGGTATAGACGGCGCGCTGCACGTTCGGATCGGGCTTCGCGGTCAACCCCGCGCAACTCGTCACGGCCATCGCAGCCGCGGCGCCAAGGAAGAAGCGAAAGCTCATATCTGCACCTGTGCAGGTTGCTGAAACGGGAGGTTCTGCGCCTGTGCCTGCGAAGGGCTCAACGTGGTCACGGCGCCGACCGTCTGAGGCTGATCGATCGTTCCCGGCGGCGGAGCCCCCGGCGGCGGGGAGAGGGGATCAGACCCCGCCGCCGGAGACGGTTGTGCAGCAGCCGGCTGCGATGGAACCGCACTCGGCTGCTGCACAAGCTCAGGATGCGCGACGACCGCCTCATGCGTCGCGATCGCTACCGCGCTCTGCGCGATGTTCGCGATCAGGATCGGGTTTGCGCCTTTCGAGCGCATCGCTGCCAACTGGCTGAACAGGTCTTCGAGATCGCTCGTCGGCGTATCGGCGGTGAGGCGGGCGAGCACATGGCTTTTCTCGATCCACGACCATGCCATTGCTGCCGCGGCCACCGCGATTGCCGGGATCACCTCGGTCGCTTCCCCAGGCACGTCGAGGCCGCGAGCAGCGAGCAGACCCGCGCCGGCGGTCATGCCATGCCGGGCGATCGATGCGGCCATCGCGGTGAATTCGTTTCGGGTCATCGGCGAAAGTCCGGTGATTAGATTGGTGCTAAATTGCCGTGGGCTCGAAAGCGAGTCAAGCCGGATGGTGCTAAGGCTGGCAGGGATGCGGAAACCGGTAAGGCTCTACGTTTAACAATGTTCAAAATTTGTGCGGTTTCAAAGTGTTAGGTCTAAAAATCCGAAGACCCTCACCCCCTCCCCGGTCTCCCAAGGTGCAGTTCAGAACCTGTCGGGGGTGGTCTAAGCCTCTGAAAGTCAAAGGAAAATAAATTTCGAGGCTGATAGGCGACGAGCTGGGGAACCTCTGGACTGATCGGCCAGGGGTTTGGGAGGGATGTTGTTAAACACTACGAGGGGGAGGAGTTAAACAGGCTGATCGTGTTTAACTTTGAGCCTGTTTAACTAGACCGTCAAAGCCCGGCTGTCAGAGGCGTCACAGGTGTCACAAACCGGGGATAACCTAAAGGTTATATCCCCCGGACGTGTGACAGCATGCTCCTTGAACGCCTGTCACATGTCACAAATCGAGGTGTCACACGTGACTTGTGACACCTCAGAACCGTTTAACGTTGCGCCTAAGTGATTGAAAACAATAACATCATGCACAAGTTAAACGCCAGCCTCGCCCCTATCACGCGCCAAGCGTCACAAACCCTGTTTGACACAGAGGCTGTCACAAACCCCGTGTGACACCCGAAATTCTCGGGCGCTCCCTCCATCGGCCCGCCTATCCGCCTCACCGGCTTGAACACAGGGACGTTAAACTGTAAAAGCGTTGTGCGAATCGGTGCTATTGCCGGTTCTGACGCTTTGTGGAGGAGCGAAAATGCAACACCCAATCACCCCGGCGACGCGCCTGGTCGTGCTGGCCGAAGACTACGACTATCTGTCCGCTGGTGTCCGGTTCCTCGCGACGCCCGGCAAGCAATACGTCCGGTTCGACCGCGAAGACGGATCGAGCGGGACGTTCCTCCAGATGTGGCAGTGGAAGCGGCTGCTCAACGGCACGGCCGGCGCCCGCATCCTTCCGGTGGAGGGCTGAGCCGTGGCGAGTAAGCAACAGGTGAAAGCCCGCTACATCGCGCGGCTTCAGGCGAAATATCCTTTCTACGTCGAGGGAAGCCGACCGCTGAAGCTGGCGAATGACGCCGCCGACGCGGCGCTCGCCGGGCGGATGAAGCTTGAAGGCGAAGCGTGGTCGGAAGCGCTCGCGGATTGCGGCCTTCCCGCGCGGATCGCGATGAAAGCGCTTGCCGCGCTTCCCGAAGGGGAGGGCTGAGCCGTGGCCGCTCAAACCGTATCAGCCGCTTACGTCGAGGCGATCACCGACGAACGTCAGATGCTTCGCGGGATGGAAGCGCGCGGCGAGTACAACGGCGCCGAAGACGCGAAGGCGTTCCTCTCTAACTGCGAGGCGACGCTTCGGCGCGGCTTTAGCGGCGAGGTGCGCGAGAACCTTCGCGGCGCGCGGGATTTCTGGCGCGGCCAGCTCGCCAAGGAAACCGAAGTCGAACGCGTCATGCGCGATACCGGCATGGATCGCATGCAGGCTGTCAACCACGTGCGCGGGCGCAACTGGCTGCGCGCTCAGCATCCGCACCTTCTCCGCCTGTTCGATCAGGTCACCCGCGAAAGGTTCCCGACGAAATGAAGCCGAAACACGCGGGTTGCGCCGCGTGTCTGACGGGATCGGCCATCCGTCACTGATGAGGCAGGCCACAGGAGATCAACCCATGACCGACATTCTAGATGTCAAGACGAAGAAAGCCGCCGAAGCGGCAATCGCTGAAGGTAAGCCAATTCGCATCGTCGGCGGCAAGTTCGCCCTGGCGGTTGCGAGTGTCACCGGCTTGCATGTCGATATTGCGAAGACCGCGCAGGTTGAATTGACGCTGACAGATGTTGTCGGCCGCGTTTCACAAGAAGACTATTACTCTAGCAGTGTCGTGGCGTGGGGGTCCAGCCGTGTCGAGGCGTGGGGGTCCAGCAGTGTCGTGGCGCGGGAGTCCAGCCGTGTCGTGGCGCGGGAGTCCAGCCGTGTCGAGGCGTGGGGGTCCAGCCGTGTCGAGGCGTGGGGTTATTCAATGCTTCAAGCCCGCGGCCGCTATGTGACCGCGAAGGCCGCCGCGACCGTCTGCGTCAACCTGTGGGAGGACGCGAAATGCGACGGTGGGCGCCAACAGGTGATCGAAATGACCACCCCGCAAAACTGGTGCGATTATTATGGGGTCCGCGTCGAAGACGGTTGCGCAATCGTCTACAAGGCGGTCGGCGAAGGCTACGTCTCGCATTGGGGGGTCGCTTATAAGCCTGGCACGATGCCGACCGACGGTAAGTGGGACGGTCGCAAGCGTGAATGCTCCGCCGGCGGTGGGCTTAACTTCTCGCCGACGGTCGATCACACGCATGAATTCGTCAACGCGCCGAAGCACTACCTGGAATGCCGCATCCGGCTTGACGACATGGTCGTGCACTTCGGCGGCAGCTACCCGCAAAAGTGCTGCGCTCGCGAGGTCGTCGCGCCGCTGATCGAGGTCGATCGCGACGGAAAGCCAATTACCGCCTGAAAGCCGAAACACCCTCTCAGGTGTGGAGCCTGAGAGGGTGTCGTCCCGCGGTTGCGCGCGGGGCCTGATGAGGCAGCTCCTCTTTTACCCGGATTGTGGAGATTCGTAAAATGCGCCAGGCGATCACAACGAAATATTTAGGGCCGACGACATATCGCGGCGCACGTGTGTGGGCTAACTCAGCACGGGGCGCGGTAACGCTGCCGTTCGATTACGAGCTGGGAGTCGACGGCATGCACGCGCGGGCCGCGAAGGCGCTTGCTGAAAAGCTCGGCTGGAATGGGCTGTGGATCGCGGGCGGTGCGCCCGACGAGCGCGGCAACGTCTATGTCTGCACAGGTCGCGGGCCGTGCCGCGGCGATATCGAAGGCGTCGAAGGCTCCGATTGGTTCACCGTCGAAGCGCAGGACGGCTGACCGATGGTCGTTCACTCGACAGGTCTATTTCCGCTCAACCCGTGGAGTCACCCGCCATGATGCGGGGGCTAGCCTGCCTCCCGACGCTAGCTGAAGATCAGGAAAATATCTGACCAGCTCCACAGCGCGGGCTCCTCCCACCGCGCCACCTGAGCCCGTCGCAGCGATGCGGCGGGCTCTTTATTGTGGTGCTAATCTGGTGCTAAATATCTTGTGCGAATCACTAACGAAGCGTAGCGTTTCTACGACTCGCAATGTGATTCGGAAGTGTGATGTCCCACACAATACTTTTTTCAGCCGACCCAGGCACGACAGGCGCCATCGCTGAGTTTCGCGACGGGGCGCTGCACACCGTGCACGATCCGGTCGACGCCTCGCTCGCTCGACCATTGGCCGACCTTCTCGTCGAAGCGATGGGCGATCCGTTCAACGACGTTTCGATCGCGATCGAGAAGGTCAACGGCATGCCGGGGCAGAGCGGCCCGGCCAGCTTCAACTTCGGCAAGGGCTTCGGCGCCATGCTTGGTGTCTGCCTCGCGCTCGGGATCGAGCCGACGCTCGTTCACTCCTCGGTGTGGAAACAGGCTGTGGGCCTGCGCGGGCTGGCAAAGGCCGCGTCGAAAGACCTCGCAGCCGCGACCTTCCCAGCCTTCGCCGATCGCTTTCTGAAGTGGCGACCAGACAAGGCCGAAGCGGCTTTGATAGGTTTTTGGGCGATGCAGCAATGAGCGAGCTTTGCCCCCATTGCGGTTACGACCTCGTGCTCGACCGCTCGATCATCGTTGACGGGATCGAATATGATCCGCGCGGCGACGTTCGTTGGAACGGCCAGCGGGTCCAGCTCACCTCGACGATGCATTTCCTGCTCGGCACGCTCCTCAAGGAGCGCGGGCGCTGGCTGACCTCGTGGCTGCTCGCCGAGCGCATCGGCGCTGACGAGTTAGACAACCCGACCAACAATGTCAGCGTCCACATCTGGAAGCTGCGCAGGGCCATGCCCGGCGCGCCGATCCGTTCGAAATATCGCCTTGGATATCGTTGGGGAGACGAGTGATGAGCCGCTACGACATCACGCATCGCGACGGGCGCGAACGCGCCGAAGCAGGTTTCGAGACTGACCGCCTGTCGGGGCTCGGCCTGCTCGCATGGTGGGCGTTCATCTTGTTGTGCAGCTTCGGCATCTGGTTCGCGATCATCGTTCAGGTGGTGTCGTGAGCATGACGACCACAACCCCCGCTGCGGTAGAGCGGCAGTTCCGTAAGCGCCCGGTGGTGATCGAGGCGGTGCGCTTCGATGGCATCGAGAATGTCGATGACGGCCGCGAGCCGATGTTCGATGGCTCGTTCATCGCGCCTGATTGGCTGCTCGTCGCGCTGGCGGGAGCGGAAGGTCATCCGGGCTCCGCGTGGACCGCTTGCGCTACGCCGGAGAGCAAGACGCTCGATTGCCTCGCGATTGGCACGCTGGAAGGCAATCACATCGCGATGCCCGGTGACTGGATCATTCGCGGCGTGAAGGGCGAGCTATACCCCTGCAAGCCGGACATCTTCGCAGCGACATATGAACCCGCCGCCCTAACCCCACCCGCGGCGCCTGAAATACCCGCTGGGATGAAGTTGGTGCCTGTCGATCTGACAGAACTTCACCTCTTGGCGGCCCACGACGCGATGGTGAGGTTCAAGCCCGACACCGTGCGCGGCAAACCGGTCTTTGAGGCATTGCAAGAAGTATGGTCCGCGTTGCTCGCCTACACCCCTACCGCTCGACCCGCGACGGCGGGAGAGGTGGAGCGGGCGCGCCAGATGCTGGATGAGCGCGGTATCGGCCCGGATACGCTGCACGGCCCGTATGTCGGTCACGAGGATGTTGTTCTGACCGTTGCCGCCGCCCTCGCGTCCGATCGTGGCGAGCCCGGCACCGGCTGGGTCTACGATAACGAGGATACCGGCGAGGAATATTCGCCGAACCATCCGATCGAGAGCGGGGAAACGCCCGACGCGACGAACGTGCGGCGGTCGACCGCGCAGGAGGATCACCTGTGGTCCGAGATGCAGCGGCTGAACGAACGCGGCGCGTCCGATCGTGGCGAGATAGAGCGGCTGAACGAAGCCGTGCGGCCGTGGGCGGACTTTCATGGCGAATTGCCCGACTATGACCACCCGCTGCGCTGCGTGTACGAAAGCGGCATCCAGTACGCGGTCGAGCTGCTCGCCAAGGAACTGAAGGTCGACGACTGGACGCCGTGCGAGGGCACCGAGGAGTTCGACGGCGACCTTGGCGGCACGCTCATGAACATCGTGCTGGCCGCGATGCCGAAGGATCAAGACGGCGATCCCATGTGGCCGCAAGACGTTCGCGATGCGCGAGCAGTCTCGCGAGGCGGCGATGCCAACGCCTAAAATCCCTGACGCGACGATCGCAGCGATCAAGCACGCGCGGAATACGCGCTGCCCGTGCTGCGGAATGTTCACCCCGATCAAGCTCATTGCCGCGAAGTACGGCGTCTGTGCCGGAACTGTCTCGCGCATCGCAAACGGAAGGTATCCGAGATGAAATGCTTTCCCTTTCTCCATAAGTGGGGTCGCTGGTCCTACTCGCAACGCATGTCGCAGGTTCGCCGCGAGATCACGCTACGTTGCCAGTGCCATAAATGTGGATCGATCAAGTATCGCCGCGCTCGTAGCGGGTGGTTCTGATGATGGACGATATAGCTGCATATGCGCTGATAGCGCTGCAATTGGCGGTCCTGATCCTGCTGCTGGTCATCGCGGCGTGCCTGATTAAGTACGGCGTCTACGTCTTCCATCTGATCCCGTCCGCGTGATCGATATGGACGACATCACCCGGAAGCGCTGGAATGACCCCGAGGCCAAGGCCAACGAATTTCGGCCGATGACCGCTATCGATGCAGCGCGTGACCGGATCTCCGATCCCGAAATGCCGGCGATCCGCGCTGCGCTTGTCGTCCTGATTAAAGAGAATGGGACGACCGCGATGTATCGCGCGGGCAGCGTGACGAACGTCGAGGGCGCCGGCGCGTTTTTCACTGCGGCGCACTGGCTGGCAGGTAACGAACTCGGTGCTTGACCTCGCCTATCAGGATGAAGGGGCCGCGTTCCTGGCCGATCGACCGCGCGCCGGTCTGTTCGACGCGCCGGGGCTCGGGAAGACGTGCCAGACGATCAAGGCGCTCGACAAGCTCGGGCTTGAACGCGGCATCATCGTCTGCCCGGCCAGTGTTCGCGACGTATGGGCCAACGAGATCAAGAAGTTCTCGCGCGTGCCGCGCAAGGTGCTGCGCGGGCGCACGAGCGACGACCTCAACCTGTGGCTTAAGTTCCGCTGCGATATCCTCATCACAAGCTACGAGCTTGCGACCCGCTGGGAAAAAGAATTGTCGCGCGATTTCCGCGACTTCACGGTGTGGGACGAAGCCCATTATTTGAAAAGCTTCGACAGCCAGCGCACACGCAGGGCCCTCGGGTCGAGGTGCGACGGACAATTCGGCTACGGCCGCTGGGGCGCCTATTCGTGGCTAACGACGGGCACCCCGATGGCAAACGACCCGTCCGATATCTGGACGTGGCTGCGATATGTACAGGGCACAAACCTCACCTTTCGCCAGTTCACCGCGCGCTATTTCGTCGCGGAGAGCGGCGGCTTCTCGACCAAATACATCCCGAGGCGTGAAACGCTCGACGAGCTGAAAGCGCTGATCCGCAAATATTCGCTGCGTCGAACGCTTGACGACGTGGGACTCGACCTTCCGCCGATCTGGATCACCACACAGGAGATCGAGGGTAACACCGCGGAGATCAACGCGCTGCTGCGCGCGCATCCGGGTCTCGACAAGACGATCCTCGATGCGGTCGACAAGGGCGGGCTGACGTTCCTCGACCACGCCTCGATATCATCGTTGCGCCGCCTCGTCGGTGAGGCCAAGGCGCCGGTGTTCGCCAAGCAGTTGATCGACGAACTGGCCGGCGGGCTCGACAAGATTGTCGTCTTCTGCGCGCACACCGCCCCGGTCGAAATCCTGCAACTGGCGCTAGACGTCGCAGGGATCAAGAACGTCGCGATCACAGGCTCGACCCCGCCTGACAAGCGCGGTCCGATCGTCGAGGCGTTTCAGAACGACCCTGAGTGCCGTGTGTTTATCGGCAATATCCGGGCGGCGGGCGAGGGGCTGACGCTCACCGCGGCGAACCAGCTCGTCATGCTCGAACAGGACTGGTCCCCGGCGAAAAACGCCCAGGCGATCAAGCGCATCCATCGCATCGGGCAGAACCGCCACGTCCATGTCCGGTTCGTTTCCCTTGCAAAATCAATCGATGAGCAGGTCTCGACGGCGGTGGCGAAGAAGACGCAGAGCATCGTCACCGTGCAGGGTTCCGACCTCTAATTTTCGCTATTGCTGCTCGCCCCGAGCGGGTTTAACATCCCTGTGCGAATCGGTGCTAACCGATCCCGAAAACCCCACGGAGAACCCCATGGCAAAGTACACTTTCACCGTTGAGAGCGACATTCTCGGCGAGGTGGTCGATTTCATAAACGCCGCGTCTTCTGATGCCCGGTCGCCATCAACACAGGCATCCGAACCCGTCGTTGACGCCGTTGAGCCCGAAACCGAGACCCCGAAACCCGCGCGCAAGACGCGCGAACGCAAAGCCGCCCCGGCCGCTGAGCCCGAAGCTCAGAGCGAAGCCGCTGCCGACGCAAAGGCCGAAGCCGCCGCGGCAGTCGAAACCGGCGAGGCCGACGAGCCCGTCACCGTCCAGATGGTCAAGGACAAGGCCGCCGACCTGATGCGCGCCGACGCCGCCAACGGGCCGAAGATCAAGGCGGTGCTGACGCAGTACGGGAAGCAGACCTTCTCGCAACTCGAAGGCGAAGACGTCGCCAACTTCTACGCCGAGCTTGAGAACCTCTGAGGAGGGACGTGCGATGACCCGAGCACACTCACCCTACGGCGGCTCTCAGGTCAGCCGCTACATGGCCTGCCCCGGCTCTGTAGCGCTGGCCGAGAAGGTCCCGCCGGAGAAATCTTCCTCCTACGCCGAGGAAGGCACCTTCGCCCACGCGCTTGCCGAGGAGTGCTTGCTCGCCGGCGCCGACACCGCCGACAAGTGGATCGGCAAGAAGATCAAGCACCCGAGCATCGCCAGCGAGAAGGTCGTCACGGCCGAACTGGCGGCGGCGGTGAATGTGTATCTCGCTACGATCTGGTCGGACTTCGCCAACGACGACGCCTCGGAGATCGCGATCGAATGCAAATTCGTTCTCGATATCGAGGCCGCGGAGGGTCAGGCTTACGGCACGTCGGATTGCGTGCTGTACCAGCCGACCCTCCAGAAGCTGACGATCTACGACTATAAGCACGGCGCCGGCGTGCTCGTCGATGTCGAGGATTCCGGCCAACTCAAATTCTACGGGATCGGCGCGCTTCAGGAACACCCTGACTGGCTGGTTCGCGAGATCGAACTGGTCGTCGTCCAACCGCGCGCCTTCAACGCCGGTGACGATCAGGGCGTCAAGCGCTGGTCGCTGCCGATGTCCGACGTGTTCGAGTTCCCTTACGAACTCAACGAGGCCATTGCGGCGACCAAGCAGCCCGACGCCCCGGTCATCGCCGGCGAACATTGCAGGTTCTGCCCGGCGTCGACGATCTGCACGGTGCGCGAACAGGCGTTCGCCGCGGCGTGCGGGAAGGATTTCGAAGGCTTCTCGCTGCCGGAGATCGAGCAGCTCCAGCCCGACGTACCGGCGCACGACTTCGCGCACATGGCGCGGGTCATCGCTGCTTACGAAGCCCTCGGGCCGTGGATCAACGACATGCGCACCCTGATCGACCAGGAGCTGCTCGCGGGTGGCAAGGTCGAGGGGTGGAAGGTCGTCGAGAAGATCGCGCGACGCAAGTGGACTGCCTCTGACGAGGAAGTCGCCGGCTGGCTGGAGATGTTCCACGGCGTGCCGATCGACCTGTCGATGCCGCGCACGCTCGTCGGGATCACCGAAGCGAAGAAGCTGCTCAAGGGCGCGGTCGACAAGGCGGCTTATGCCGAGGCCGAGCGCGACCTCACCACGCAATTCACGATCAAGGAGGCCAGCGGTCTGACCACTGCTCCTGAGAGTGACAGGAGGCCCGCGGTCGCCCCGGTCTCCGCCGAGTTCGGCTCGGTACAGCTTGGCGTCCTCGAAGGAGTAGACTGATGGAACTGATGGCAAATACGCGGATGACCGATGATTGGATCAAGCGGGCTGTGGCCGGCAATCCATGTGTTCGGCTTGAGAGCGGGAACTACCGCACCTGCCCGGTGCGCCTGTCTTTCCCGCATATCCTGCACATGTCGGAGCCGAAGAAGGCCGATATCAAGCCGGCCTATGGCGCAAACCTGCTGTTCGCGGCTGGCGCTGACCTGAGCGTGCTCCAGCAGGCCGTGCTCGACGTGCTGAAGGAGAAGTGCCCGAAAGCGTTGTCCGACAATCCGCGCGAAAAGGTCAAGGTCAAGCTGCCGTTTCTCGACCAGGGCGACATGCTGCGCTACGACGGTTATCTCGAAGGCAGCAAGTACATCATCGCCACGTCGAAGAAGTACAAGCCCGCCTGCATCGACCTGAAGCAGAACGCCATTACCGACGAGACGCGTATCTATGCGGGCGTGTGGGCGATCTGCACCGTCAATCCGTTCTGGTACGACGTCGACGTCAACAAGGGCGTCAGCTTCGGCCTTCAGTCGGTGATGATTATCGCCGACGACGAGCAGATCGGTGGCGGGGGCGGCGAGAACCTCGCGGACGCCTTTTCCGGGATCAACATCGAAGCCGGCGACGTCGAAGCCGGCGACGTCGATGCTGACGCGCTGTTCGGTGCTGAAAAGAAGGGAGCCTCGTCGAGCAAGTTCGACGAGATGTTCGGATGAGCGTCGAGGAACGCGTCGCCTCCGAGGAGCTGTTCAAGCTCCTCAGGGACGATCCTCGAACCCCGGTGTTCGAGATGACGCGGAAAAGCCAGACCAGCGAAGATGTCGCTGACCTCCTCGACCTCGTCAAGCTCGCGGGTTTCAAGCTCGCATCATGATCTACCGACCGATGGGACTGCTCCCCGCGCCTCTATGACGCGGGGAGGGCCCTCTCCCTTTGACCTAAGAGGGCCGACCCTGTGCCAACCGTCGCCGCGCACCTGGACTTCGAAACGCGATCGACCTGCGATCTGAAGAAAGCCGGCGCGCATAAGTACGCCGAAGACCCTTCGACCGAGATCATCGTCGCCCGCTGGCGTCTCGGCAATAAGACCGGCAGCCTTGCAGACATTCATATCCTCGGGGACCATATCGCCGCCGGCGGTACGGTCGTTGCCCACAACGCGGCGTTCGAGCGCTCCATCTGGAACAAGCAGCTCCGCCGCTTTCGCGATCTTCCCGAACTGACCGCCGACCAGCAGGATTGCACAATGGCGCGCTGTGCGACGCTCGCGCTGCCGCAATCGCTCGATGGCGCGGCCAAGGTCGTCGGGGCGAGCGTCCTGAAAGATACCGACGGTCACAAGCTGATGATGCGCATGTGCCGTCCGAAGGGCTTTGTCGATGGCAGGCCCGAATGGCATGAGACCGACGAGCAGATCGCCCGGCTCGACCAATATTGCGGAACCGACGTCGACGCCGAATGCGCGCTCGACGTCAAGGTTCCGCGGTTGACCCCGCTCCAGCGCAAGACGTGGCTGCTCGACCAGCAGATCAACGACCGTGGCGTGATGGTCGACTTGCCGCTCGTCCAGAAGGCGCTGGCGCTCGCCGAGGTGGCGAACTTCAAAGCGGCCGAGGAGATGTTCCGCCTCACCGACGGCGAGGTTGAACGTCCGTCACAGGTCACGCGGATTATCAAGTGGCTGAACGGTCGCGGTATCCCGACCGCTTCACTCAGCAAAGGTATCATCGACGACGTCTTGGTCCTCGCCGACATGTTCGACGACGAGACCGCGCGGCAGGTCGTCGAGCTGCGCCGGGCGTCGGCCAAGTCGTCGGTCGCGAAATATCAGGCGATTGTCAACGCGGCGTGTCGCGATCACCGCGTGCGCGGCACGATCAACTATCACGGCGCCGCAACCGGCCGATGGGCCGGCCGCCTCATCCAGACGCAGAATTTCCCCGGCGTCTATACCGAGGAGGAAGCGGCCGACGTCCAGCGCCTCCACGACATCCTCAACACCTATGACGATCCCAAGGTCGCCTATGACGTCGCGTCGATGCTATTCGACAACGTGCTGGAGGTGCTCTCAAAGGCGCTACGCTCGATGCTCATCGCCGCGCCGGGCAAGCGGTTTGTCGGCGGGGATTTCTCGAATGTCGAAGGCCGCGTCAGCGCGTGGTTCGCTGGCGAGACCTGGAAGCTGAAGGCGTTCGCCGAATTCGACCTCGGGATCGGCCACGACCTTTACAAGATCGCCTATGGCAAGTCGTTCGGTGTCGACCCCGGCGCGGTGACCAAGCTCGAACGCCAAGTCGGCAAGGTGCAGGAGCTGAGCTTCCAGTTTCAGGGCGGCAAGCGTGCCGCGCAGAAGATGGGCGCGAAGATCGGCGTCACCCTGTCCGACGAGCGCGCCGAGGAATTGAAGGTCGCATGGCGCGAGGCGCATCCGGCGCACGTCGCGGGCTGGTATGAGATTCAGGACGCGGCGATCGAGGCAGTGCGCCGTCCCGGCCTGATCGTGCCGTGTCTCGGCAACCGCATTCAGTATCGGGTCGCCAACGGCATCCTGTGGTGTCGCCTGCCGTCGGGTCGCTGCATCGCCTACGTCCATCCGAAGATCGTCGAGGGCGTGTTCATCGAGGAAGACGGGACGGAGACCCCGACCGGGCGGCCACAGGTCCAGTTTTGGGGCGTCGAGAGCACAACCAAAAAGTGGACCAAACAGCGCCTCTATGGCGGGCTCCAGTGGGAAAATGTCGTGCAGGCCACGGCCTACGACATTCTCGTCGAAGCAAGCTTCCGCCTCGAAGATGCCGGCTACCCGATCGTGCTCACCGTACACGACGAGAATGTTGCTGAGGTCGATGAGGATTTCGGATCAGTCGAAGAATTTACCGAGCTGATGGCGATCGTCCCCGACTGGGCTGACGGTCTGCCGATCGCGGTGAGCGCATGGGACGACACGCGTTATGTCAAATAAACTCTCCCCCCAAATGCAGAAGATGGCCGACCTGTTCGACCTGTTCGGCGAGGTGTCGATCGACGATCTGTATCGAACGTTGTTCGGTAGCGAGGTCGAAGAGCCACGTAGGGCGCGCCAGCATCTCGGGATGTACTTCACGCGCTTCCGCAAGGCCACGGGCAAGCGCATCGTCGCCGGTCAGAAGAACCTCACTTATAAACTCGAAGGCTGACCCCGCGTGGCCGAGATGCTTCAGCACGCGCTCGCTTGGGCTTCGCGAGGGTTCCGCGTCTTCCCGATATCACCGGGCAAGAAGACCCCGGCGATTAAGAAGTGGGAGCTGCGCGCCACCAGCGATCCCGAGGTGATCGAGCGCGTCTGGACGCATGCCGAATATAACGTCGGCGTCCTGTGCGACGACATGATCGTCGTCGATGTCGACGTGAAGAAGGGGAAACGGGGCGTACAGAGCTTTTTCGAGCTTGGCCTCCCACCAGATACCCTCACGGTCGAAACCCCTACAGGGGGCTTCCACGCCTATTACAAAGGCCCTTCGCGCGCCAATAAGGCCGAGCTGGCGAACGGGATCGATGTCCGCTCCTTCCACGGCTACGTCATCGCGCCGGGCTCAGTGACCACTGACGGGGTCTACAGGCTCGCCAAGGACGTTCCCCTCCTCGATGTGCCAGTCGATTTCCTCGCGCTCTGCGACGCGCCCCGCGTCCGTCGTGAGCGCGCGACAGAGGTCGAACTCGACAAGCCGGCCTCGATCGAAAGCGCGAAGCTGTGGCTGTCGATGCAGGAGCCGGCGATCGAGGGGTCGGGCGGCGACGCCCACACCTTCAAGACCGCATGCGGGGTCCGCGACTTCGGGGTGTCGGAGGAGACGGCTTACGACCTGCTGCTCGACTGGAACGATACCTGCTCGCCACCATGGGAACCAGACCAGCTCAGGGTCAAGGTCGAGAACGCCTATGACTACGGGCAGAATGCCGTCGGCGTGCTGGCGCCAGAGGTTGAATTCGGCGGCCTCGACGTTCCGCTCCCCGTCTATAAGGAGCGCCCATCGAGCCCCTGGATGTGGGCCGGCGACGAGGGCATCGAGCTAAACCAGCAGTGGCTCTATTATAACCGCATCCCGCAATCATCGGTCGTGATCCTCGTCGGGCCATCGGGCGGCGGCAAGACCTTCTTCGCGCTGGAGATGGCGAAGTCAGCCGCGACCGGCAGCGAATTTTTCGGCATGGAGCCGGACGAGCGGTGCGGCGCCGTGGTGCTGTCGGCTGAAGGGCTCGGGGGGCTCAAGGCCCGCGTCAAGTCCCTCCCGGCCAACATCCCGGTCGCGATGACGTCGGTCTCCGGCCTCCACGATCCCAAGCGCGTGGCCGACCTGACCGAAGCGCTTGACGAGAAGAACCGGGAGTTCAAGCTCCGCTTCGGCGTCCCGCTCGGCCTGATCGTGCTCGACACGCTCACCGCCTCGGCCTTGCTCGCCGATGAGAACGACAACAGTGAGTGCGGGCGTGCGATGGTCGCGCTCGGCCAATGGGCGCAGCGCTACAATTGCGCGGTCGTCGTCACTCACCACCCGCCGAAGTCTTCGACCGGCCCGCGCGGCGGTTCGGCGCTCTATGCCGGCGCTGATGTCGTGATTGAGATCGACAAGCCTTTCAAGGCCAGCCCGATCCGCGAGGTGCACTGCACAAAGAACCGCGACGCTCAAACCGGGCAGTGGGGCAGCTTCACGTTGATCCCGCGCGCTATCGGCATGGACGACCGCCTGCGCGAAATCACGACGATGGAACTGTCGATGAGCGCTTCGCGTCCGCCGCGGTTCATCGACCCCGAGAGCAAGCTTCGCCCACCGAACGGCTTCGACCTCGTCGAACTGGCGATCAACGACGTGCGAAAGGAAGTCGGTCTCGATCCCGATGACCCGGTCCCACTCGATGCGGTCAAGGAATCGTTCGCTCGGCTCGCGCCGGATGTGAAGCGAACGACTCGGGTGATGCAGGTCAAGCGCTGCCTCGAATGGGGCCTCGAAGCCGGCTGTCTGTTTACCATTGTTAAGGACGGCGAGACCTACGTTTCCGACACACAGGTATTAGTGCCGGAGTAAACGTCTTGATTTCAAGGAGTTATGAGGATGGAGACGGCGACCGTCGTGGATTTGGCGCGACGTTTAACTAGACAGGTGGTGCTAGGAAAGGGTATTTACCTTAACTCCGAGTCGCTTGCCCTCTTGGGAAGCATCGGGGCTATCGGCTTGGTCCAGGAAAAGTCAGCAGAACTTTTGAGGGCCCAATGCGAAGAAAGAGTCGAAAAGAAGCGCCTATCTACCAGCGCGGAAAGTATCATCTCGCCGACCGAGACGGGATGTACTACATCACATGGTACGACGAGGAGCGACGAGGCAATAGACGGCTTTCAACGCGCACGAATGATATCGGAGAGGCTATCTCGGCGCTCGACCGGCAATACAACAAAGACAACTCGGAACAATATTGTCCGACTTGTGGGCAAGAACTCCGAAAAAAGCTAAGTCCTAAGGTTGCTGATGCCATAGCGGATTACCTTGCCGCTAAGGAGGAATCTCCGAGCATAGTGTCTATCAATGCTCGGCTTTCTCACGTCCTCGATTATATGTTAACCATTCCTAACGGGAAAGAACTCCGCTGCACGCAGATCGACGAGCGGTGGATCAAGGACTTTCGCCGGTGGTTGGACGCGCGTCCGATCATCACACCGTCGGGCAAGCACAAGAAACGGGCGCCCTCGACCGTCGAAAATTCGGTGCTGCAACTGGCCGCGGCCATTAACTTCGCCGATCCGGCCAGGGCTCGCTTCTCGGCCGAGCAGGCGAGCGAGGTTAACCGAACCCCGACGTTCCGACTCTCCCTCGACCAGCTCGTCGCGATCTTCGGCTACGCGGTGCAGGGCAAGCGCCGCGCGTCGCTGCTCAACTTCATCCGGCTGTCGGTCATCACGCTCGGCAGGCCCGACGCCGTGCTCGAAGCGAGCACCGCCCGCGACCGGGGGCAATGGGACCGCGGCAACGCGCTGTTCAACCTCAACCCTATCGGTCGACGCCAGACGAACAAGCGCCGCGCGATCGTCCCTGTTGCCCGTCAGGCCATCGATTGGCTCAACTCGATCGACGGATCGATCGTCAAGGCGACGACGGTCAAGACCGCATGGCGGCTCATGATGGAGCAGCTCGGGATCGACGAAGGCGAGGGGGAGCTGGGAACCAAGCTCCTGCGCCGCTCGATGGCCGACATGATGCGCATGCGCATGGACGCTTCGCACTGGCCGGAGATAGAAGTTTTCCTCGGCCATGAGGTGATGAATTCTACATCGGTACTTTACGCGCCGACCCGTCCTGACTATTTGGCCCACGCGAAAGGCGCTATCGAGTCGATTATCGACGAGATAGAGGCCGTCGTTCCGGGGTGCTTTAGCACCAGCGTAGCACCAGTCGGACGTATTGCGGCCTCCAAAAAAGCGGCCTAAGTACCTGACTTCTCCCGGTTAGTGGGCGTGTAGCTCAGTGGTAGAGCACTGTGTTGACATCGCAGGGGTCGCAAGTTCAATCCTTGCCACGCCCACCATCGAAAGCCCCGCTAATCCAATGGGTTAGCGGGGTTTTTGTTGGAAAAAGCCGGGCGTGGAAATGAGCCCGAAACGGCCAAATTTGACCCGATTTTACCCGTTTTGACCAACTTTTTTGGGCAAATTCTGGGCACGGGTTGGAGGACGTGTCGGGCGCCGTGTAAAATTGGGCCGGTAGCGACAGTTAGAACTGGGATCCGGCCCATTTTGTCGGCGTCAGTGGCGTGGGCGCCCCGGTACGGCGCCCTGTTGTTCCCGAGACGGCGGTAACGCTGTCCCCCGAGCTGCTACGTCCCTTGCTTGAGTATGAGCGCTCTCTCACGGGCTGCCGGGTTCAATGTACAGGGTGGTGACACCCAGCCGGCCCAGCCCTTCGCGCACGGTATTGGCGAGGCGATTTCCACGACGTCTGGTGTCGCAAAAATCCGGGATCGCACACGAGGCACTCGAGCGTATCGGGTAGCTCTATGAGATCGAGCGCGAGATCACCGGCAATTGGTCCAGGAAATGATGTTCCGGCCCCGGCACCCGCGCCTCCTACTCGCCGGGGGACATGCCCGCCGCCGCGACACTCGCCATCGCCAATTCCCCTTTCGTCATAGCGCCGTGGAAAGGCCGATCTTGAACTGGCGGCCCAAGGCGCTCGCGGTGAACGGATCGTAATTGTAATTGAGCCGCGCGAACGGGGGATCGCGGTTCGTCAGGTTGATCACCGACAGGCTCAACATAGTCTCCGGCATGATTTCATATTGCAGCGTGAAATCGGCGGTTTTGAATGAGTCGATATAGGTGCCCTGCGGCAATGCCGGGCTGCCCGGAATATTCGCATTCGGCCCGAAGATGCCGGTCGCGCTATCCGCGCGCTGATCATACATCTTACCGACGTAATTGAAGGTGATGCGCCCGTTCAGCGGGCCGTATCTGGCCTCGACATAGGCCTGGTCCTTCCAGCGCGGCACCGGATAAGCGGTGGTCTGGAAGTTGAACTTACCGGCCGCGTCGAAGCCAGGCTGAACGACGACGCCGGCGACCGATTCCTCCCCAGTGCGATATTCGATATTATAGGTGGCGGATCCGCCGATGCCGATCCGCACCGGCCCGACCTCCGCGCTATAATCGAGCAGAATATCGAGGCCCGAATTGGTTACTTTGGCGCCGTTCTGATAATTGGTGATCACGCGCGAGATATTGCCGACGTTGCATATTCCCGCGCCGGCCACCCCGCCGCCGCCGTTGAAATAGAAGCGCTGACGCAGCGTGGCAAAGGCGGGATCGTCGCAATTGCCGCCCGCCGTCAGCGTCGAGACCATCCCGGCGAGCGGATCCGAGACGATCGTGTCGCGGATATTGTAACGGAAATAGTCGATGCTCGCCTTGAGGCCGCCGATCGCCAACAGCACGCCGCCTGAGATATTAGTCGAGGATTCGGGCTTGAGTGCGGGCGTGCCGAACACCTCGACCGGGCGGAATGCCGAGCCGATCAGCTGCAGCCCGGTGAACGAATTGGTGGTGAGATATTGCACCGGCGGGCCGCGGAAGGTGGTGCCAAGCCCGCCGCGCACCGCCAGCCAGTCGGTCATCTGGAAACGCAGCCGCCCCTGCGGGTTGAAGGTCGAGCCGACCAGCCCGCCATAATCCTCGTACCGCGCAGACAATTGGCCATTGAGCGAATCGAGGATCGGCAATTGCAGCTCGGCAAAGGTCGCCCAGACGTTGCCGCTCGCCTGGGTCGCGGTGGTGGTGCCGAGGAAGCCGAACGCGCCGCCTGCCTGCGCCGATGGGCCACCGACCGTGCTCGGCGCGCACGGCCCGAGATTGCCGTTGATCGGGGTCTCACGGCACGGCGTCGTCGCCAGATCGGCCGACTGGCTTGGCGTGAAGCGATAGGTCGATCGGCGGAACTGCCCGCCGAACGCAAATTTCACTTCGCCGCCCGGCAGTTGAAGCCCGGTATCGCCCGAAATCGCCGCGTCCGCGACGAGCAGCGAGGTATCGATGCGCTGGATGTGCGGCACGTACAGCCACCGCGCCAGCTCGATTGAATTCGCCACCGATGCGACATAATTGGGGTTGGTCTGCCCCGACACCGGATTGCCGCTGACCGCATTGCCGAACGGGTTGAGCCACAGGCAGCCGTTTTGCCCCGGCGTGCTCGCCGCAATGTCGCAATTCGCGCCGCCCAGCCCGCGCAACGCCAGCTGCAGTCGGTCGCCGTAAATGTCAGCACCGCGGATGATCCGGCTATATTGATGATAGGTGCCGGAAATGTCGAAATCGATCCCCTCGGTCAGCGGCCCGCGCAACGCGAGCGTGAACCGCGTGCTATTCGAGCTGCGGCTGCCGATCGACGAGCCGGGATTGTCCGGATCGTCAAGCGTCAGCGGGTTTCCGCCGAGTTGGAACGGACGGTAGAATAAGGTCGGAAACACCACACCCGCGGTGGCGGCCGGCAGCGCATTCTGCGCGCGATAGGCCTGCAGCCCCGGATTATCGCCCGGCACGTAGAAGCCCGACACGCTGCTGCGATCCACCCCGCCCAAAGAGACGAGCGAGGGCGGGAGCGACGGCAGAAAAGAAGGCGAGCCGAGATAGCGCGGAATATCCGACCATCCGTACAGCGCGGTCGCCTGCAACTCCATCGCGCGCGGCAGATCGACAGTGATGTCGATAAACACCTGGCCGCGCCGCTCGGTCTCGGTCAGCGCGTCGAATTGCGGATTGTTGGCGATGCAGCGGTTGCGCGTCGTGACATAACCGCCGAGCGGCGCGCAACTCGCATCGCTCTGGATCGGGCCGAGCGCGGCGCCGGATGCGCTGATCGGCACGAAGCTGCCCGGATGGCCCGCCTGGGTCCAGCCGCCCTGCGGGTTTTCGGGATAGGGGCGCAACGAAAAGGCACGATCGAGAGTGAGCAATTGTCCGCGCGTCTGATAGCCGGCAGCAACCAGGAAGCGCAGCCCGTCGCCGCGATGGCCGTAGCTCAACGAGCCGTCGAAATCGCCATTGCTGCCCGGCACGTGCTTGTAGCTGCCGGCGGCGCGGAAACCCTGCTGATCGGTGCGGGTGATGAAATTGACCACGCCGGCGATCGCATCCGAGCCGTAAGTCGCGGCGGCGCCGTCCTTGAGCACCTCCACCCGGCCGATCGCGGCGAGCGGAATCAGGTTGATGTCGACGGTCGGCGCACCCGCGCCGGTCGCCACCAGCCGCTTGCTGTTGAGCAGCACCAGGGTCCGCTCCGGCGTCAGCCCGCGCAAATTGACCGTCGCGATCCCCTCGGTGCCTTGCGAGCGCGCGTCGAACTGATTGGCGTCGCCCAGCACGCCGGTCGACGTCGGCAGAGACTTCATCAACTCGACGACGGTGGGGCTGCCCTGCCGCTGCAATTCCTGCGCGCCGATCACGTCGACCGGCGCGCGCGCATCCTCGCGCGAGCCGCGGATCAGCGTCCCGGTCACGATGATATCGGCTGGCACGCTTGCCGCTCCTTCGCCGCTGGCGATCTGTGCCGATGCCGGCGCGATATGCAGCATGGTAACCGCTGACAAAGCGGTCGCCCCCCAAAATATTCTGCGCATCATCCCCTCCCGCTCCGATGCATCTGAATCAGGCTAACGTGGGACGGACGCCTTGCGCTTGGTCAAAGAATCCTTCGGGGTTATTCCCTGCGACTATAGCGACCGGCGTTTGGAGAATTCGGCAATCTTGCGCACCAGCGGCACGCTCCACAGTCCGCGCGTGGTGAGCATCCAGCATTCGAACGGCCAATGCCCGGTGGTGCGCAGTTCCACCAGCGCGCCCGACACGAGATCTCGTTCGAACACGAAGCGCGGTCCGCGCGCGATCCGATCGGTCCCGAACGGATAGACGCGGATCAGTTCCGGTTCGTCCGTCAAAAGCGCGCGCAGATGCGCATCCTGCGCGTTCGTCATCGAGCCGATCCAGGAGAGAAGCGAGTGATCGATCTGCAGATGCGCCATCGGATAATCGAGCACCGCCGCCGGGCCGACCGGCGCCCGCTCGAGCAGGGGATGGCCGGGCCGCACGGCCATGATGATGTCAGTCTCGAACAGCTTGACCCGGATCAGATCAGGAAATCCTTCCGCATTCTCCTTTCGTGTGAACGAAATGTCGTAAAGCCCCTCCTGCACGCCGCGAGCCAGTTGCGAGCGGCGCACCCGTTTGACGGCCAGTTGCAAATTGGGAAATTCGATCGCCGAATGCCGCATCACCATCGGTAGCGGCTTCAGATGCGTCACCGCGCCGACCGCGATCGTCAACTGGCCGACCTCGCCGCGACTGCGCTGCCCGATCTCGCGCCGCAGCTTGGCCACCTCGTGCAAGAGCGGCTCGGCGCGGCGTGCGAGGAATTCGCCGTGCGACGTCGGGCGCGTCCCCTCGGCGGAACGCTCGAACAGTTGGATGCCAAGCTCTGCCTCCAGCCGGGCAATGCTCTTGCTGAGCGTTGGTTGCGATACGCCAAGCGTGCGCGCCGCGCCGTTGAACCCCTTCGCCTCGACCACGGCCACAATCTGTTCGAGGTGACGCAACTCCATCGCGCCAGCCTATATCAATTCATGCCGGCATCATAATCAGCGCAGCGGCACCTTCGCCGGATAGCTTTTGAACGTGTCGAGATGCGCGCGGATCGCATGCGTCAGCACCGGGATCTGCGGCTGTTTGAGTGGAGCGAGCGCATGTTCCTCCTTGGGATCGATGTAGAGGTTGAACATCTTCCCGCCATAGATCAGCTCGCTGACCGATGCTGAAAACGGGCTGGATCTCGGCCAGCTATCGTCGCTTTCGGTTTTCTGGTCGCGCACAAGGAATTTGAATTCGCCGACTCGCGCGCCCATAAACACATTGGTCGCCCAATAATATTCCACGCGCCGCGCGCTCTCGCCATTGTCGGCGAGCAGGAAGCCGCTCTGGTCGATGCCGTCGATATAGCGGTCGCCCGGCACCAGATCGGGCCGCCCGGCCAGCGACAGGCTGGTCGCGAACACGTCCATCAGATCGAACAGCCCGTCGGACACGCGCCCCGGCGCGATCACGCCGGGCCAGGAGGCGATAAACGGCGTGCGTACCCCGCCCTCGTAGATCGAGCCCTTCGCCGAACGGAACGGCGTGGTTCCCATATCGGGGAAGGTTTCCGCCATCGGGCCGTTGTCCGACGCGATCATGATGATCGTATTGTCGAGCTGTCCGGCCTGACGCAGCGCCGCTACCACCTGCCCGACGCGATGGTCCAGCTCGACGATCACGTCCTTGAACGGATAGCGCCCCGGCGATTTGCCGGCGAATGCGGGGTGGGGATAATTGTCGAAATGCGCGCCGCGCGTGCCGAAATAGAGAAAGAACGGATTCGCCTGATCCTTGCGTGAGGCGATGAAATCGGTGGCGCGCTGAGTGAATTTCTCGTCGACGAAGCGGATCGTGTCGAGATCGATCGGATAGACCGGCTTCGCCTCCTCGCCGGTCCGCCCCGAAACGATCGCCATCGTCTCGCCCGCCGCCGCCCAGGCTTTGCGGTCGGGGTCATTGACCAGATCGGGATTGCGCCATGGCTCGCGCCACGCGGTATAATCGTCGGACGAGGTGAGGATGCCGTAATAATCGTCGAAGCCGACATTCTGCGGCTGCGTCTCCTTCGCCCCGCCGAGATGCCATTTGCCGATCGCCTGGGTGGTATAGCCCGCTTGTTTGAGCAAGGCGGCAAGCGTGACCTCGCCGTTCAGCCCGGTCGCCGCGCTGTTCTCGCCCGGCAGATAGGGTTTGAGCAGCCCGGTACGCACCGGCAGCCGGCCGGTCAGCAGCGACGAGCGTGTCGGCGTGCACGAGGGTTGCGAATAGGCCGAGGTCAGCCGCAATCCGCTTGCGGCGAGGCGATCGAGATTGGGCGTGGGACTGCCGACCGCAATGCCCCCGCCGAACGCGCCCAGATCGCTCCAGCCGACGTCGTCCATCAGGATCATCACGATATTCGGGGGACGGCCGAATTTCGCCCGCGCCGCGGCCAGCGCCGCCTGCGCCGCGCCCGACTGGCGCGGGTGTTGGATGACCGGCTCGCGGTTGGGCGCGGGGCGCATCGTTTTCGCGAGAAAGGCGTCGACCGGTTTGACCGGCGCCGGTTGCGCGGCCGAAACCGCGGGCATCGCCATGGCCGCCAGCGCGATTGCCGATGCGCGGATTGCGAGCCTCGTCATGGCCATGCTGCGCTCCCCTGGTCCTTGTCGTTGCCGGCACGCTAACCGGTGCGTGGCGCAATGGCGATGACATAGCCGCTATGTATTTCGGCTATTGGCTTAGCGCTGTCGTCGCCCGATCGCCGCCCCTAGGATCACGGCATGCGCGATCCGAAGCGGTCGCCGGGGCAAATATGAAGGGGAGTGGGCGATGGATTTGTCGCGTCGCGGCATGCTGGCGCTGGGGCCGATCGCCGCCGGAAGTTCGATGGTTCCGCTGCTCGCAGCGCCGGCAGGGGCGCAAGCGCCCGCCGACGCGATCGCGGATCCCTATCGGGTTGGGCTGTTGCCGTCGCAGCGCCATGATGCCGCGCCGCTGGGGAATGACGTATCCCCACAGACCCGCGCCTGGCGCGCGCGCGGCAAATTGGCCTCGGTGTTCGGCAACGAAATCTATTACCAGCGCGACGGCCGTGGGCCGACATTGGTGTTCATCCACGGCTTTCCGACATCGAGCTACGACTGGAAGTCGGTGCAGGAAGACCTCAGGCGGTCATTCGACTGCGTCATCTTCGATCTGGTCGGCTTCGGCCTCTCGAGCAAACCCGAAGCGTGGAGCTATTCGCTGTTCCAGCAGGCCGATACGGTCGAAGGACTGATGCGCGCGCTCGGCATTCGGAGCGCGCATATCGTCAGCCACGATATGGGCACTTCGGTCCATACCGAGCTGCTCGCGCGCAAGCAGGCGGGAACGCTGACCTTCGACCTGTCCGGCTCGACCTTCCTCAACGGCAGCGTGATTAAGGGCATGGCGACGCTCAACGACTTTCAAAAGACGCTGCAGGACGCATCCTCGCTGCAAGCGGGGATGAAGATGGTCGCGGAACTGATGCCGAGCTATGTCGACCGGCTCAAGCAACTGATGGCGCGCCCCGAAGTGGTGACCGCAGAAGAAAGACGCGTGATGGAGGATTTGCTGGCGCACGAGCAGGGCAATATCCGCCTCCCCAACGTCTACAGCTATGTGCGCGAACGCTATATCCATGAGGAGCGCTGGGTCGGCGCACTGCGCAAGGAGAATGGCCCGGTCCAGATCATCTGGGGCGCGGCCGATCCGATCGCCAATATCGGTATGGGCCGCAAGCTGCACGAACTGGTGCCGCAGGCGCACTATACCGAGCTGCGGAATGTCGGGCATTTCATCCCGTTCGAGGCGCCGGCCGAGGTTTCCGCCGGGATACGCGGCTTTATCGGAAAAATCGCCGAGCGGTCGTAATGCTGCTCATGCGGCTCTGCCTTCAGCGCGACGCCGCAGCACGTCGAGGTTGCGTTGGTGGCTCGCTTCGTCGTCGCCTGAACGCGGCGAGCGAAAGCATAGCGGCGATATAGATGGCGATGATATAGACCAGGCCGAGTTCGTCCAGGGACCGTTGAGAGATGGTCGCCGGCCGGACATTTTCCGACAGCCCGACAATGCTCAGGATCGCGTCGACCGAGAATACGCCGAAGCCCGCGATCGATTTCTTGACGATATCGTCGGCCGAAACGAGCACCCCCTCCGAGGGCCGGCCGGTCTTCACCCAAGCCTCGTTCGACCCTTCTATCTGCCAGATGCTCTTGCACTATAGAGGTCGGCACTTGGCGAGTGTCGAAGTTTCACGCGTGCTACGCTGCTCAGAGCGCAAATCCCATCCCTGGAAAATCAAGCTGATTTCTCAGCTGCGCGCCGACGATCCTCACCCAAATAGCGGTGGTTCAAGGGTAAGCCGCTCCTCGTCGGTCGAATAGAGTGCCGCAGAGGGCGCACTACCGGCAGCCGCCGACCAGCCCCGCCAGCCCGATCGGTTGGCGGGGCTTTTTTGTTCGCGGCTCCGCCGGGGCGTGCGCCTCAGAAGAAATGGCGCAACTGGACGCCATATTGCCGGGGCTCGCCGTAGAGGGTCTTGATCACCGTCTGGTTGGTCACCCCTGTCGCGCCCACGCCGGCTGTCTTGTATGTGGGATAGCGCTCATTGGTGAGGTTGCGCCCGTAGAGCGCGATTTCCCATCGCTCGTCGATCGGCCGCCACGCCGCCCGCGCATTGAGCAGGGTTACCGTCTCGCTTTCGAAGGCAGGATTGTTGTTGGCCTTGAAATAGACCCGGTCGCGCCACGAGAAATCCGCGCGCAGCGTGAGGCTCCCGACCTCGCCGAGCGGCGCCTTATATTCGCCGCCATAAGTGACATTCCATTTCGGCGCATTGGGCAGGCGGTTGCCGCCGAGGTCGACGCCCTGACTGAAATAGACGTCGTAGCGGGCATCAAGCCATGCCAGCGTCGAGTTCAGTGTCAGACGCGGAACAGGCCGCGCCAGTATCTCGGCCTCGAACCCCTTGATCCTCGCCTTACCCGCATTGGTCGTGGTTGCAACGCCATTGATATATTCGACGACCTGGAGATTGGTGAAATTATAATAGAAAGCCGAAAAATTGGCACGAAGCCTTTTGTCCAGAACGGTCGACTTCAATCCCGCTTCGTAGCTCCAGATATATTCAGGCAGGAAGGGCTGGCCATCGCCGAGCTGGAAGCCACCCGATTTGAATCCGCGCGTTGCCGCGGCATAGAGCATGATATCTTTGGTAATATCGTAATCGATTCCGAATTTGGGCGTCCATGCCCCCCAGGAATCCTTCGGCTGCCCGCCCCCGATCTGCGCGTTGTTGACCAGGATACGGTAGGAAAAATCCTTCTCTTCCCATGAATAGCGCAGCCCGCCGATCAGGCGCAGCCGATCGGTCACCGCATAATTCGCCTGTCCGAACACCGCGACGGCATTGGTGGTGTTGGTCTCGGGCGTGACCCGGCGCCTGTTGGGCTGGATGATGCGAAGCTCGTCGCTGCCCTTTTCGTTGAGATAGAAAGCGCCGAGGATCCACTGCAGCGCGCCCTCGCCGTTGCTCACCAGTTGGAGTTCCTGCGTGATGCTGCGCGAGCTTTCGAAATATTCCTGGTGCCGGAGAAACAGATCGGTCGCATCAGTGTCGAACGCTTCGGAGACATTGCTCTTGCGCAGCGCGGTGATCGACTTAAGCGTGACCGGGCCGTTATTCCATGTGATCGTCGAGGAAACGCCCCAGGCGTCGACATCGTAGCGCGGATCGGCATCGAGCGCGACGTCGAACGCACCCCGCGGAACGGTCGCCCCCGCGGCGGCGAGCCCACCGCTCGCATAGGATGTGAGCTTCGATGTCGAGCCGGTCTCGCGGTCCTGGCTCGCATCGGCCCGCAGCACGATTTCCAGATCGTCGGTCGGATTGAACGCGAGCGTCACGCGTCCGGCGAGATTGCCCTGATCCTGATATCGCCGGTTTCGCGCAACGTCGCGATAGATGCCGTCGCGACTGTTGGCGAGCACCGTCACGCTCATGCCGACGCGATCGCCGACCGGCCCCGCGATCGTGCCGCTGAGCGCGCGTTTGGCGTAATTGCCCAGCGTGAGGCCGATCGCGCCGCTCAACGCCTTGGTCGGCATTTTCGAGATGATGTTCAACGTGCCGGCGGCGGAGTTTCGGCCGAACAGCACGCCTTGCGGGCCGCGCAGGATCTCGATGCGTTCGACGTCGAACAGATCTTGATAGCTCGTCGTGGGGCGGGGAATGTAGACCCCGTCGTAATGGACCGTGGTGCTGGGATCGGTCGCGATGCCGAACGCCGTGGTGCCGATGCCGCGAATGTTGATGATCGCCATCGCGTCATTGGTGATCGAGACGCCGGGGGCGAAAAATTGCAGGTCCTCGACATTCGAGATGCCGGTCGCGGTGAGCGATTCGCCCGTCATCGCGGTCACCGAGATCGGCACGGATTGGAGATTTTCCTCGCGTTTCTCGGCCGTTACTATGATGTCCGTAAGGCCGCTGTCGGGCGGCGCCCGTTGTGCGTCTGCCGGGTCGGCGAACAGCGCCGACAATGCGAGGCTGATGCCGGCGATTCGTGCATTCGTACCGGAGGATATGTAAATATTCGTCAAGTATTTTCCCCTCCAATTTATCCGCTCGTGCCGAGCGCGATTTCGTCTTCTCTGCGGAGAGGTTGATTACCTGACGGTAGATGGGCGAAAACTCGTCGCCAAGACGATAATATGCGCTCCCTCCGCGCGAATATATACGTCGCGTCTGCAGTATTCCCTCATATGTAATTTCCTTGTCTCCATCGAAGGGCGAGGGGTGGAGAATTACTGGCTTAGCGTCATGGCCTCTTTCCGGGTGTCGATACCGACGTCCGCCTCGCTGCTGCGAAGCAGCCGATAAGTCGCACCGGGCGCAATCTTCCTGGGTTCCGCGATGCGCCCGTCGGCACTGAGAAAGCCGGACCGGCTGTAAAAATCGGATTTTCGATAGTCTCGACCTATCCCTGTCTGGCTCGCGTCGGGTATTGCGAGATCGACTGTTGCGGCGCGCCTGCAACTGATGGAGGGACGGTGTGATGTCGACGATAGGCAAATTGACCGCCGGCGCGGCGGTGACCGCTTTGTCCGCATTATCGGGGCTTGCGCTGTTCACCGCGTGGAACGGCCGTCGCGCCGAGCGGCTGGTGCCGCCCGACGGGCATTTCGTCCAGGTCGACGGCGCGACCTTGCATTATGCCGATATCGGCCACGGGCGGCCGATCGTGATGATTCACGGGCTCGGCGGGCAGCTGCGCAATTTCACTTATGCGCTGAGCGAGACGCTCGCGCGCGATCATCGGCTGATCATCGTCGATCGGCCCGGATCGGGTTATTCGACCTTCAGCGCCGGCACCAAGGATCGCGGGCTGTTCGTCCAGGCGCGGATGATCGTTGACCTCATCACCGCACTGGGGATCGAGCGGCCGTTGCTGGTCGGGCATTCGCTCGGCGGCGCGATCGCGCTGGCCGCGGCGGTGCAGTTTCCGCAGCGGATCGGCGGACTGGCGCTGCTCGCGCCGCTCACCCAGCCGATCGAGACGGTGCCGGAGGTGTTCAAGGCGCTGTCGCTGCAATCACCGGTGGCGCGCGCCGCGATCGCCTGGACGCTGGCCGCGCCGCTGAGCCGCGCCCGCCCCGAGGTCGCGCAGGCGCAATTGTTCGGCCCCGAGGAGGCGCCCGCCGATTTCGAGACGCGCGGCGGCGCCGCGCTGACCTTGCGCCCGGCGGCGTTCCAGGCGGCGGCGGCGGATGTCGAGGCGTGCGGGGTCGATATGCCGATTTTGGCGCGCCGCTACGGCGAATTGTCGCTGCCGGTGGGGATCCTGTTCGCGAAGGAGGATCGCATCCTCAACTTCGCGGATCACGGCCCGCCGACCGCGCAAGCGATCGCCGGCGCCGAGCTGACCGCGATCTCCGGCGGGCACATGTTCCCGCTGACCCAGCCTGCGGTTACCGGGGAGTGGATACGCGCGAGGGCTGCGGCGATCGGGGGTTAGGATTTCCGTCGCCCGGCCCTAGCCGGAGATGCGCTTCAACGCGACGCTCGCAGTGCATCCGATCTCGAAAAGTAAATTGATGAATAGCGACCGCTGGAGCGACGAAAATTTCGTTTCTTTAGCGTCGTCGTGTGCGAGAACATTAGGGGGACGAATCGGGAATTCTTGGTGATGATCGATCTCTTCTGTAATCGCGAAAATTTGCCGATGTGCAATCTGACATTCGATATTGTCGACCGAAAATACGACGATAGCGCAAAGTGCTGGAATTTATCCTTCCGCGCCGACGGCGGGTTGTACGGTATCGTTGGATTCGGCGCGACGATTCCCGCATCCGGCTGGCGCGCTCAATCCGATACGGCCGAAGGTGTGACGTTCCATACTTATTGGAACCGCCTAATCCTGCATTCGAGCGGGCACGAAAGCGATATGCTGCTGGAAGTCCTTGTCGAATGCTACGGATATTTCGCCTGCCGTGGCGATGAATCGAGTATATTCTACAAAATCTATCAAGAGATCGGGCAGTGGTTCTTCGTCGACGCGATCGATTGCGTGTGTGTCGGGATTCAGTCCGACCCTGCAAGGATCGCGGAGGAGCCTCAGCACCTCAAGATTTTCTTCACCGACGGGACGGAGGATGATCGCTATGCGGAAATATTTCTCGACATCGATCTGCCGAACGGCACGGCCGGGTTGAACGAGAAGGACACGACTTACCGGCCAAAACTGGTCCATTGGCTCGCCACGCGGGCAAGGCGGCTTCATTCGATGCACTAGGGTGGATCGAGTTTCACGCGTTCGAGCCTTCGCAACCCGGTCACCCCGGCCTTGAGCCGGGGGCCGTCTGGGGGGCGGGTGCGGAGCAAGAGCTTCCAGCCGCTGTACGCGCGGCAGGATGGAGCCCGGTTCGGGGCTGTCCTGAATACCTACCTTGGCAGGCAGTCGAACGCGTCGAGGCGACGGGATTTGTGCGCCGGGGTCGCCGCGGCCGTCGCGTTAAATGAAACGGCCTATCCTCCGTTCGCCCCTAAGCTTCTCGAAGAGCTGCATTTCTTTCCGCGGACGAAAAGTGCAGCCCTTCGAAAAACTTAGCCCGAACGGTTCGGAGCCCGAGCGCCCGGCCTATTCCGCCATTTCCGGCTCGGGGGCCGGCGCGCGTTCGAGCAGCGGCGCGAGATAATGGCCGGTGAAGCTGCCCTTGGTCTTGGCGACCTTCTCCGGTGTCCCTTCGGCGACGATCTCGCCGCCCTTCACCCCGCCTTCGGGGCCGAGGTCGATGATCCAGTCGGCGGTCTTGATGACGTCGAGGTTATGCTCGATCACCACCACCGTATTGCCCTGTTCGACCAATGCGTGGAGCACTTCGAGCAATTTGCGGACATCCTCGAAATGCAGCCCGGTGGTGGGTTCGTCGAGGATGTAGAGCGTGTTGCCGGTGGCGCGGCGGCTCAGTTCCTTGGCGAGCTTGACGCGCTGCGCCTCGCCGCCGGAGAGCGTCGTCGCCTGCTGCCCGACCTTGACATAGCCGAGCCCGACCTCGGCCAGCATCGCCATCTTGTCGCGGATCGGGGGCACCGCCTTGAAGAATTCGGCGGCATCCTCGACCGTCATGTCGAGCACGTCGGCGATCGAAAGGCCCTTGAACTTCACCTCCAGCGTCTCGCGATTGTAGCGCGCACCGTGGCACACGTCGCAGGTAACATAGACGTCGGGGAGGAAGTGCATCTCGATCTTGAGCACCCCGTCGCCCTGGCATGCCTCGCACCGCCCGCCCTTGACGTTGAAGCTGAACCGCCCCGGCTTGTAGCCGCGCGCCTGCGATTCGGGCAGCCCGGCGAACCAGTCGCGGATCTGGGTGAAGGCGCCGGTATAGGTCGCCGGGTTCGATCGCGGGGTGCGCCCGATCGGCGACTGATCGATGTCGATCACCTTGTCGAGATGCTGGAGCCCGGTGATCTTCTCATGCCGCCCGGCGAGGATGCGCGCACCGTTCAATTGCCGCGCCGCCGCGGCATAGAGCGTGTCGATCGTGAAGCTCGACTTGCCCGATCCCGACACCCCGGTGATGCAGGTGAAGGTGCCGAGCGGAATGCTCGCGGTGACGTTGCGCAGATTGTTCGCCGTCGCGTTGTGGACGGTGAGCTTCTTGCCCGATCCCTTGCGCCGCTTCGCCGGCACCGGCACCGCGCGGGTGCCGTTGAGATAATCGGCGGTGATCGACCCGTCCGACGCGAGCAGCTTGTCGAGCGTGCCGTGCGCGACGATCTCGCCGCCGTGGACGCCCGCGCCGGGCCCCATGTCGATGACATAATCGGCGGTACGGATCGCATCCTCGTCATGCTCGACGACCAGCACGGTGTTGCCGAGGTCGCGCAGCCGGCGCAGCGTCGCGAGCAGCATGTCGTTGTCGCGCTGATGGAGCCCGATCGACGGCTCGTCGAGCACATAGAGCACGCCGGAGAGGCCGCTGCCGATCTGGCTGGCGAGGCGGATGCGCTGGCTCTCGCCGCCCGATAAGGTGCCCGATGTCCGGTCGAGGTTGAGATAATCGAGCCCGACATTGTTGAGGAAGCCGAGTCGCTCGACGATCTCTTTCAGGATGCGTTCGGCGATCGCGCGCTGCTGGTCGTTGAGCTGTTCCGGAAGCGCATTGAACCACGCCAGCGCGTCGACCACCGACATGCGCGTCGCATGGCTGATATCCTCGCGCGCGACCTTCACCGCGAGCGCCTCGGGCTTGAGCCGCGCGCCGTGGCACACTTCGCATGGCTGCGAGCTTTGATATTTGCCCAGTTCCTCGCGCATCCACGTGCTCTCGGTCTGAAGCATGCGGCGATTGAGATTGCCGATCACCCCCTCGAACGGCTTCTTGACGTCATAGGACTTCTTGCCGTCGACGAAGGTCAGCGTGACGGGCTTGCCGCCGGTGCCGTGGAGGATGATCAGCCGCACTTCGCCGGGCAGATCCTTCCACGGCGTTTCGAGGCTGAAGCCGAATTCGCGCGCGAGGCTGCCGAGTACCTGCATATAATAAGGTGAGGGCGGGTTGGATTTCGCCCAGGGCACGATCGCGCCCTTCTTGAGCGTCAGATCATGGTTGGGGACGACGAGATCCTCGTCGAAGATCAGCTTCTCGCCCAGCCCGTCGCACGCCGGGCAGGCGCCCTGCGGCGCGTTGAACGAGAACAGCCGCGGCTCGATCTCGGGGATCGTGAAGCCACTGACCGGGCAGGCGAATTTTTCGGAGAAGACGATGCGGTTGGCGGGGATGCCGGCATTCTTCATCTGCCCGCCGGCCGCCGCCTCATCCTCGCGCCCCGGCACCACGCCGTCGGCGAGATCGACATAGGCCAGCCCCTCGGCCAGCTTGAGCGCGGTTTCGAAACTGTCGGCGAGCCGCGTCGCGATATCGTCTCGCACGACGAGGCGATCGACCACCACCTCGATATCGTGCTTATACTTCTTGTCGAGCGCCGGCGCCTCGTCGATCTCATGCATCTCGCCGTCGATGCGGACGCGGGTGAACCCCGCTTTCTGCCACTCGGCCAGCTCATTGCGATATTCGCCCTTGCGCCCGCGTACGACGGGGGCGAGCAGATAGAGCCGAGTCCCCTCGGGCAGCGCCATCACGCGATCGACCATCTGGCTCACCGTCTGCGCCGCGATCGGCAGCCCGGTGACGGGCGAATAGGGCACGCCGACCCGCGCCCACAGCAAGCGCATGTAATCGTAGATTTCGGTGACGGTGGCGACGGTCGAGCGCGGGTTGCGGCTGGTCGTCTTCTGCTCGATCGAGATCGCCGGCGAGAGTCCCTCGATATGATCGACATCGGGCTTTTGCATCAGCTCGAGGAACTGGCGCGCATAGGCCGAGAGCGACTCGACATAGCGCCGCTGCCCCTCGGCGTAGATCGTATCGAATGCGAGGCTCGATTTGCCCGAGCCGGAGAGCCCGGTGATCACCGTCAGCGTGTCGCGCGGGATATCCACCGCGACGTCCTTGAGATTGTGCTCGCGCGCGCCGCGGACGGAAATGTGAGTCAGCATGGATGGGGGTTCTACTTCTGTTCCGCAAAGCTTTCCAGTCCCTTCGAGATGGGATTGTGCATCGATTGCGGCAAGATGGCTGGAACTGGCGGCGAAGTGTATTATATTGATGGCACACTGGAGGCAGGCGATGGCGAAGAAAGACGGCAAGAAGGCAAAGCGGATCCCGAAGCGGATCGGCGGGCTGAAAATCCCGAAGGAACTGCGGCACGCGGGCGAGGCATTGCTCGACAAGGCCAATTCGCCCGCGGGGCGCGAGATTATCGCCGCCGGGCTGACGATGGCCGCCGCCGCGGCGTCGGCCGCCGCGCGCAAACAGCGGACCGAGGCGCATCGCGCGACCCGGCCGGGCGAGCCCGGCACGGTCGATCCGCAACGCGTCGCCGAGGCGGTGGGCGATATGGCGGATATCGTGCTTGATCGCATCTTCCGCCCCCGCAAGGCGTGACGATTACCGTCTTTTCATCACGCGGACGCGGTGGCGTCAGGCAGGGAAGGGCAGAAGCGCGTTACCGATCAGGAGTAACCGGAATGAAACAAGCCAAATTCGTGTTCGCTGCTGCCGCCGCTGCGATGGCGCTCGGCGGGTCTCCGGCGCTGGCCAAGGGCTGTATCCGCGGCGCGGTCGCAGGCGGCGTCGCGGGGCATTATGCCGGGCATCATGCGATCGCCGGCGCAATGGCCGGCTGCGCGGCGGGTCATTATTACTATAAGCACAAGGCGGCGGTCGCTGCGCAGAAGCAGCAACAGGCCGCGCATCCCGGCACCGGCCAGCCGGCGAAGTAATATCTGAAAATGATAGCGCGGGTCGTGCCGAATCCGCGCTACCGCCCCGGCGTAGGCCGGGGCCCAGTTATGGCCGACCCGATGCTGGACCCCGGCCTGCGCCGGGGTGGTGGGAGTCAGAAGATCCTCGTGTCCCCGCGAAGGCGGGGATCCAGAGGCCAAGGCAATCAGCGTTTCGTTATTTGGCCCTGGGTCCCCGCCTTGGCGGGGACACGAGGAATGTGACTTACTTCCCCCGCCGCTTGCGGTGGCTCTCGAGGTCGAGCACCGCCGAATCCTCGCCGTCGGGCAGCAGCCCGAGCCGCCGCGCGACTTCCTGATAGGCCTCCGCCTCGCCGCCGAGATCGCGACGGAAGCGATCCTTGTCGAGCTTCTCGCCCGAAGCCATGTCCCACAAGCGGCAGCAATCCGGGCTGATCTCGTCGGCCAGGATGATCCGGCCGTAATCATTGTCCCAGATTCGCCCGAATTCGAGCTTGAAGTCGACCAGCCGGATCCCGACCCCGGCGAACAGCCCGCTAAGGAAATCGTTGATGCGAATCGCGAGATCCTGGATGTCGTGCATCTCCTCCTGGCTGGCCCAGCCGAAGGCGGCGATATGCTCGTCGCTGATCATCGGATCGCCGAGCTCGTCCGACTTGTAAGCATATTCGATGATCGTGCGCGGCAGGCGGGTGCCTTCCTCGATCCCGAGCCGCTTGGCGAGCGTGCCCGCGGCGACGTTGCGCACCATCACCTCGATCGGGACGATCTCGACCTGCCGGATCAATTGCTCGCGCATGTTGAGCCGCCGGATGAAGTGCGTCGGCACGCCGATATGGTCGAGCAGCGTGAAGATATGCTCGGAGATCCGGTTGTTGAGCACGCCCTTGCCGTTGATCGTGCCCTTTTTCTGGGCGTTGAAGGCGGTCGCGTCGTCCTTGAAATATTGGATCAAGGTGCCCGGCTCGGGACCTTCGTAAAGGATCTTCGCCTTGCCTTCGTAGATCTGTCGCCGCCGCGCCATCGCTCGGTCCCCTGAAAAAAACGACCCCGGCGACGCGAATGCCGCGCGGCCGGGGCAGGAATCTGGGGGAGGATATAAGGTAAGGGATAGACGGGCGCAATCAGTCGGCTGCCGACGGTCTGGTGCCGCGCCACCACGCGCGCAGCGGGTCCTGCCAGCGTCGCCACGCCAATGCGCCGAGCAGCAATACGATCGCCGGCGGCCCGAGCAGCGCGATCGCACCGAGCAGAATCGCCAGCGTCCATTGCAGCGAATTGCCTGCCGTATCAGCCGCCTCGGCCAGCGCGGTGCGCGCGCCGAAGCCACGGACCACGGTGCCGGAATGATATTGGAAGGTCAGCGGGGTACTGGCGAGCGAGGCGCGCTGTTCGTCGGTCTTCTGCTGCGCATCACGGCGTTGCGCGTCGAGTTCACCGCGTTGGCGGGCGAGTTCGGCGCGCGTCGCCGATGAGATATCCTTGCGTGCGAGTTCGCGGTCGATCTTGTCGCGCGCGGCGGCGAGCGTTGCGTCGGCCTTGCCGAGCTCGGCGATCCGCGCACCAGCGTCGGCGCCGGTAATCTCGGCATCGATCAGCATACCCTCGGCCGCCTCGATCGCCGCGATCCCCTGTCGCCCGAAGGCGCGGGCGAGCGCCGGATCGAGCTTGAAGGCGAGCATCGCCTCGACCCCGTCGCCGTGCGTCAGCGTGTAGCGCATCCCGGTGATGCGACAGCGGCTGATCCCGAGTTTTTCGCAGGCCTGGGCATGCGCCTCCTGCGCGCCGGCGATTTTCGCAGGGGGCAGGCGGAAGGCGTAACGATAATCGAAGGCCACGCCGGGTGCGGCGGTGACGTCGACTCCGGGCCCCGATCCCTGGCTGTCGCTTTCCGCCTCCGGCGGCGCGGACCTGCTGCATGCCGCCAGCACGAGACAGACACAGACGATCGAAATACGTCGCATGATCGCTCTCCCGATAATGTCCTTAATCCATCGGATTAATCGAATATCACGGTCAAGCGTTATTTTTTGTCGATGAGTTGAGTGTCGAGCGCCGCAAGCACGAGCTGCCTGGCGGTCGCCCAGGCAGGGGTTTCGGGTGCGATCAGTTCGACATGGCCGGTGGCGGGGACGGTGTGGAGCGTCACGCTGTCGCCCGCGGCGGTGGCGCGCGCCAGATAATCGGTGGCGAAGCGATAGGGGATGATGCGGTCCTCGCGCCCGTTGACCAGATCGTGCGGTATGCCGATCGGAAGCAGGCGCGGGATCGACGTGTCGACATAGGGATCGGCGCGACCGGTGCCGACGAGCCGGGGGATCACCGCGGTGCCGCAGCCATTGTCCGGGCTGGCGGCGGTCGCCTCCAGATCGGGCAGCCCGCCGAGGCAGACGACATGCGCGATCGGCAGCGGGGCGGGGCTGCGCAGCGCGCTGGCGCCCGGCAGCCGTGGACGCGCGGCGAGCCACAAGGCGAGATGCCCGCCGGCCGAATGGCCGAGCGCGACGATGCGGCGCGTGTCGAGATCATAGTCGGCGCGGTGCGCGAGCAGCGCGTCGGCGGCCGCGGCGGCATCGGCGAAGGTGCCGGGATAGCCCCCGCCGTGGCGGTCGACGCCGCGATAATCGATGTTCCACACCGCAATCCCCGCGCGGCGCAGATCGTCGGCGATCCAGTCCATCAGCGTGCGATCGGCGATCGCGGTTTCCCAGCAACCGCCGTGGACCATCACGACCACGCGATGCGGCCCGCGCCCGGCGGGGCGCCACAGATCGATTTTCTGGTAGGGATCCGGCCCGTAGGCGATCGTGGCATCCGGCACGGGGCGCGGCCGCGTGGTGAGATCGGGCCAGGTGAGATAGGAAGGCGACATGGCGCCCACCTTATCATTCATGTGTCGACTGGGAACCTCCCCGGCGGGGCGTCGATCGGCGGAGTGGAGAGGGCCGACCGGCTTGGCGGGGGAGCGGGCCGCCGCCGGGGAGGAACTGGTCCGCGCTCAGCCGCAATGCGGCCCGCGGCTGCGCCAGGGCGCGTCGAATTGCTTGCGGTTAACCCGGGCAAAACCGACGCTTGCCGCATGAATCAGGTCGGCGACGGCGCGCGAAAACGAAGTGTGCGAATTGGCCCAGGACTGGGTCAGAAAATCGTCACGCATTTCTTCCTCCTGTCCGTTTCTGCTGACCCGCTCTAAATGGCTCATTGTGCGCTGCAGCGCCAACAAATCGCTCGACATGATCGATAAGCTGGATTTATGGGTTCGCGATGCGCCGCATCCCGCCGCTCGCCGCCGTCCGCGTCTTCGAAGCCGCTGCGCGACACGAGAATTTCACCGCCGCCGCCGAGGAACTGGGGATGACCCAGGCGGCGGTGAGCTATCAGATCCGCGTGCTCGAGGAGCGGCTGGGCCAACCGCTGTTCCGCCGCGAGCGTCGTCGCGTCCTGTTGACCGACGCGGGGCGCCGCGCCGCACATCAGCTGACCCGCGCGTTCGACGCGATCGATGCCGCCTTCGCGGGCATCCGCGCCGAGGACGAGGGGCTGCTGACGCTCTCCACCTCGAACACCTTCGCCAATACCTGGCTGGTGTGGCGGCTCGGCGCGTTCCAGATGGCGCATCCAGAAATGGCGGTGCGGCTGCTGACCAGCGACCTGCTGACCGATTTCGCGGCCGAGGATGTCGATGTCGCGATCCGCGCCGGGCGCGGGGGTTGGGAGGGATTGTCGGAGGATCTGCTGCTGCGGATCGATTTCACCCCGATGTGCAGCCCCGAATTCCTCGCGCTCCGCGGTGGGCGGATCGAGCCTGCCGATCTGCTCAGGCTGCCGCTGATCAGCCCGAACGACCCGTGGTGGAGCCAATGGCTGCGCGAGGCGGGGGTGGAAGTGCCGGAGGGCGCGCTGCGCCCCGGCGTCCGGCTCGATTCACAGGCGCATGAGGGGCATGCGGCGATGGCCGGGCAGGGGGTGGCGATGCTGACGCCGTTCTTCTGGCGCAACGATCTCGCCGAGGGGCGGTTGGTGCGGTTGTTCGAACAGGCCTCGACGCGCAATTTCGGCTATTGGCTGGTGTGCCCCGAGCACCGCCGCCGCGTGCCCAAGATCGCGCGCTTCCGCGAATGGCTGCTGCGCGAGATCGCGGCGGATGGGGCGTTGTCCTGATCGCTTTCGTCGCCCCGGCCACTTCGTCATCCCCGCGCAGGCGGGGATCCATTCTGGCTGGCCTATCGGCTTGAGCCGCAACCTCGGCGCGAATGGATTCCCGCCTTCGCGGGAATGACGGGGAAGAGCTTGCTCGGTGTTTGCGGAATTTCCGTTCGCCCCTTAAAGCCTCCGGCTTCATGGCTACCGACTTTGCAGAACCGCCGATCGGCATCCTCGATGCACCCTTCGACAGCGCGCTTTCCGAACGTTATCTCGTTTACGCGCTCTCCACGATCACCGCGCGCTCGCTGCCCGACGTCCGCGACGGGCTGAAGCCGGTGCATCGCCGCTTGCTGTGGGCGATGCGGCTGCTCAGGCTCGATCCCGCGGCGGGCTACAAGAAATGCGCCCGCGTCGTCGGCGACGTGATCGGTAAATATCACCCGCACGGCGACCAGTCGGTCTATGACGCGATGGTTCGCCTCGCGCAGAATTTCGCGCTGCGCTATCCGCTCGTCGACGGGCAGGGCAATTTCGGCAATATCGACGGCGATAACGCTGCCGCTTACCGGTACACCGAAGCGCGGCTGACGCAGGTCGCGATCGACCTGATGGACGGGCTCGACGAGGATGCGGTCGCGTTCCGCCCGACCTATAATGGCGAGGAGCAGGAGCCCGAGCTGTTTCCCGGCATGTTCCCCAATCTGCTCGCCAATGGCGCGAGCGGGATCGCGGTGGGCATGGCGACTTCGATCCCGCCACACAATGCCGCCGAATTGCTCAACGCCGCGATCGCGCTGATCGACAATCCCGCGACTGATCCGCTCGATCACGTCCAGGGGCCGGATTTCCCGACCGGCGGGCTGGTGGTCGACGGCGCCGCGGTGATCCGCGAGGCTTATGCCACCGGGCGCGGCGGCTTCCGCGTGCGCTGCCGCTGGACGGTCGAGCGCGAGAAGGGCGGGGCGTGGCAGATCGTCGTGGGGGAAATCCCCTATGGCGTTCCCAAGGGCAAGCTGATCGAGCAGATCGCGGCGCTGATCAACGAGAAGAAATTGCCGATCCTCGCCGACGTGCGCGACGAGAGCGACGCCGAGATCCGGCTGGTGCTCGAGCCGCGCAGCCGCACCGTCGACCCGCAGGTGCTGATGGACGGGCTGTTCCGGCTGTCCGATCTCGAAACCCGCGTGCCGCTCAACCTCAACGTGCTCGACAAGACGCGCACCCCGCGGGTGATGAGCCTCAAGGAAGCGCTGGAGGCGTGGGTCGAGCATCAGTTCGTCGTGCTGCGCCGGCGCACCGAGCATCGCCTCGCCAAGATCGCCGACCGGCTGGAACTGGTCGCGGGCTATATCATCGCCTTCCTCAACCTCGACCGGGTGATCGAGATCATCCGCACCGAGGATGAGCCCAAGCCGGTGATGATGGCCGAATTCCAGCTCACCGACCGCCAGGCCGAAGCGATCCTCAACATGCGGCTGCGCTCGCTGCGCCGGCTGGAGGAAATGGAGCTCAAGCGCGAACAGGAAGCGCTGACCAAGGAACAGGCCGAGCTGCAGGCTTTGCTCGGCTCCGACGCGCGGCAGCGCACGCGGATGAAGAAGGATCTCGGCAAGATCCGCGACCGCTATGGCCTGGAGACCGCGCTCGGCCGCCGCCGCACGACGATCGAGGAAGCCGCCCCGGCGCGCGAGATCCCGCTGGAGGCGATGATCGAGCGCGAGCCGATCACGGTGATCCTGTCGCAGCGCGGCTGGATTCGCGCGATGAAGGGGCATGTCGATCTCGCCTCGGCCGAGACGCTCAAGTTCAAGGAGGGCGACGGCCCGGCCTGGGCGTTCCACGCGCAGACCACCGACAAATTGCTGCTCGCCGCGGAAAACGGGCGTTTCTACACGCTCGCGGCGGACAAATTGCCCGGCGGGCGGGGGTTCGGCGAGCCGGTTCGCGCGACGATCGACCTCGACGGCAATGTCGGGATCGCGGCGTTCATGAGCGCGGCGAAGCTCGATAAATTGCTCATCGCGGCGAGCGACGGGCGCGGCTTCGTCGTGTCGGCGGCGGATGTGCAGGCCGAAACGCGCAAGGGCAAGACGGTGATGACCCCGCGCCCCGGCGCGAAACTGCTGCTCGCCAAGCCGATCCCCGCCGATGCCGATTATGTCGCGGCGATCGGCGACAACCGCAAGATGGTGGTGTTCCCGCTGTCCGAACTCGCCGAGATGACGCGCGGGCAGGGGGTGCAGCTTCAGCGTTATCGCGACGGCGGGCTCTCCGACGCGATCGCTTTCCATTATGCCGACGGCCTCAGCTGGTCGATGGGCGGTGGGAGCGGGCGGGTGCGCACCGAGAGTGACCTTTCGCCGTGGCGCACCGCGCGCGGCGCCGCCGGACGGATGCCGCCGAACGGTTTCCCCCGCGACAACCGCTTCTGACGGCTCAGAAAAATGCGTCGAATCGATAACTTCACACTTGTAAATTTAGGTCGTCGTTAACGCTCCGTATGTCATCGCAAGCGCCAATGATGACGGGGGGCAACATCGCAAAGGCCATTCCGCCGGTCATGCCCCCGGGTCTGACCGCGGCGGAGGGTGCGCTCGAACTGTTGCCGATCGCTGCGGTCGTCGCGGGGTTCGACGGCGAGCGGCTGATTCGCGAGACTCCCAACGCGATATTCCGCCGGCTCGGGCTCGATCGCACGCTGGAGGATATCGGCCCGCGCATCGCCACGTTCCTCGCCAAGGGCGATGCGCGCGCCGAATTCGCCTGGGATATCGGCGATGCCGTCGAGCGGCGGCATTTCACGGTGACGCTGGCGCGTATCGGCTATCGCGCCGAGCCGCGCTGTTTCGTGTCGTTCGTCGATCATACCGGCGAATTGCGCACCGAGCAGAATCTGCGCCGCGAAATGACGATCGACAGCCTCACCGGGCTACCCAACCGTGGCGGCTTCGGCGATCGGCTGGAGGCGCAGATCGCCGAGGGCGAGACGGCCTGCGCTGTGCTGGTGGTCGATCTCGATCGCTTCGGCCGGATCAACGCCTGCCTCGGCAGCATGGCGGGCGACGAATTGCTGATGGCGGTGGCGCGGCGCATCAAGGGGGCGCTGCGCACGCATGACGTGCTGGCGCGCACCGGCGGCGACGAATTCGGCATCCTGCTGTCGATCGACGATAGCCGCGACGAGGCCGAGCATGTCGCCAAGCGGATCCGCGCGGTGCTCGCCGCGCCGTTCCGGCTGAGCGATTACGAGATCCAGGTCACCTGCTCGATCGGCATCGCGTTCATCGAGGATGCGGTGACCGAGGCGGAGGACGCGATCCGCCACGCGCAATTCGCGGTCCGCCGCTCGAAGGAGAGCGGGCAGGCGGAGGCCTATCAGAACCACGCCTTCGTGCGCGCGCGCGAGGAATTCGCGCTGGAAACCCAGCTACGCCGCGCGATCGCCGAGGAGCAATTGACGCTCCACTTCCAGCCGATCTGCGACCTGTCGACCGGGCGGATCGTCAGCTTCGAGACGCTGGCGCGCTGGACCGACGAGGCGGGGCGGGTGCAATCGCCGAGCATCTTCATCCCGGTGGCGGAGGAATCGGGGCTGATCCTGCCGCTCGGTCGCTGGGCGCTCGACGAGGCGGCGCGGACACTGGCGGCGTGGGACCTGCAGAGCGGTGGCGATTGCGGCGTCTCGATGTCGGTCAATCTCTCGGCGATCCAGCTCCAGCGCGATGCGGTGGCACCGATGGTGGCGGCGGCGCTCACCGCGCACGGGCTGGCGGGCAACCGGCTGCGGCTCGAACTGACCGAAAGCGCGCTGATCTCCGAGCCCGATCGGATCGCGCGGGTGCTGCATGCGCTGAAGGCGCTCGGCACGACGATCGCGATGGACGATTTCGGCACCGGCTATTCCAACCTCGCCTATCTCCAGAAACTGCCGATCGACACGCTCAAGATCGACCGCAGCTTCGTCACCGGGCTGCTCGCCGATCGCGACAAGGTGGCGATCGTCCGCGCGGTGCTTGGGCTCGCGGCGGCGCTCAACATGGAAACCGTCGCCGAGGGGATCGAGACGATCGAGGTCGGGCAGACGCTCGCCGCGCTCGGCTGTACCTATGGCCAGGGCTTCGCTTATGCCGCGCCGCTCGACGCGGCGGCGGCCTATCGGTTGCTTTCCGAACGCAACAGCTGATCGGCGATCGCGCCGGTCTCCGCCGCATCGGGGAAGCCGCGCGCGATCCACTCGCTTTCCACCGCACGCAGGATACGCGCGACCTCCGGCCCCTTGGCGATACCGCGCGCGACGATCTCGCCGCCGCCGATCGGCAGCCGCGGCGGGGCCCAGCCGCGCAGCTCAGCCACGCTCTCGCCGACGAGCAGCAGCCGGTCGGTGGCGATCGCCGGGCCGACGCGATAGGCGAGCGCGCGCGGCCCTTCATTGCCGGGTCCGTCATGCGCCGCCTGCAACCGCTTGCGATCGTTGTTGGAGAGCTTGAGCCGCGCGCCGACGCCTTCGGCATCCGCCGGGGCGATCAGCGCGGCGAGCCGGCGGATCGCATCGGGCGCGACGCCCTCGGCGGCTTCGTGCGCGGCGAGCCGGGTGAGCGCCGCTGCATCGGTGATCTCGGGCAGGACCGGGCGGAAGATGCCGCACTCGATCATCAACGCGATCGTCTCCACCGCTTTGGGCGCGACGAGCAATTTGAGCAATTCGGCCGCGATCCGCTCGCGCGACAGCGCCATCAGGTCGTTGGCGCGTTCGGTGCAGGCGGTCAGCCCGTCGCGATCGATCGTCTCGCCGAACCGCGCGTGGAAGCGGAAGAAGCGCAGGATGCGCAGGTGATCCTCGGCGATCCGCTGATAGGGATCGCCGATGAAGCGCACGCGGCGCGCCTTGAGGTCGTCGAGCCCGCCGAACCAGTCATAGACCTGCCCGGTCAGCAGATCGGCATAGAGCGCGTTGATCGTGAAATCGCGGCGCGCGGCATCCTCGCGCCAGTCGTCGGTGAAGGCGACGGTGGCGCGGCGGCCGTCGGTGGAAACGTCGCGGCGCAAGGTCGTGACCTCGACCACCGTCCCGCTGGAAACCGCGGTGACGGTGCCGTGGTCGATCCCGGTCGGGACGGCGCGGATCCCGCCCCCTTCGAGCCGCGCGATCACCTCGGCGGGGGCGTGGCGGGTGGCGATGTCGATGTCCGCCACGTCGAGCCCGAGCAGAGTGTCGCGCACCGCGCCGCCGACGTAACGCGCGTCGCCGTCGCGCGCGCCGAGCGCGTCGGCAAGCCGCTTCAGCCCCGGCTGGTCGCGCCACGGCGCGGCGGGGAGCGTGGGTTCGTCGTGCCTTACGGTGTCCATCTCAATCGTCGTGCCAGGTTGACGACCATCGCGGCGGTGGCGCCCCAGATGCGGCGGCCGTCCCACATGATCTCATAATAATGCCGTTCGTGGCCCTGCCACTCGACCGTCACCTCGATATGGTTGGCGGTATCGAGCAGGAAATCGAGCGGCACCTCGAACACCGCCGACACTTCGGCCGGATTGGCGACCAGCGGCAGATCGGGCGGGATCACCGCGACCACCGGGGTGACGAGAAAGCCGGTGACGGTGCGATAGCGATCGACCGCGCCGATCACCGTGACGCGGTCACGGGGAAGCGCGATTTCCTCCTCCGCCTCGCGCAGCGCCGCGGTCACCGCATCCTCGCCCGGGTCGAGCCGGCCGCCCGGGAAGGCGACCTGCCCGGCGTGGCGGCGCATCGTCTCGGGGCGCTGGGTGAGGATCACCCCCGGCCGGTCGCGATCGGTGACGGGGACGAGCACCGCGGCGGGGCGCATCGAGTTTTCCGGCGCGACGTCGAGATCGACGCGGTCGCCGGTCAGCAGCACGGGCTGTTCGGCGAGCCCGGCGGTCAGCGCGCGGTGCAGCCGCTCGACGAGATCGCTCACGGCATCAGCGGGAAGAAGGCCCCCGCGCTCCACACCCCGGGCGGCTCGTCGTCGCCTGCCAGCGCGCGCTCGGCGAGGTCGTAATAGAGGCTGCGCGCCACCAGAGCCTCCAGCCCGCCGCGGACGTGGAGATAGGGATGGGGGCCGTCGTCATGCTCGACGAAGCGCAACGGATGCTCGGCCGAGGCGGTGACGATATCGCCGGTGTTGAGCCGGAAGGCGAGCGTCGCATCGCGCCCGTCGCCGTCGACCTTCATCTCCACCGCAACGAAGGGCGCATCCTCCACCGTGATATCGAGCTTTTCGACCGGGGTGACGAGAACATAGCCGCCGTCGGGCTCGCGGCGCAGGATGCGGCTGAACGCGCGGACCATCGCCTGCCGCCCGATCGGCGAGCCCTGATGAAACCAGGTGCCGTCGCGCGCGATGCGCATCTCGCTGTCGCCGCAATGCGTCGGGTGCCAGCGCTCGACCGGCGGCAGCCGATCGCCCTCCGCCAGCCGCGCGATGTCCGCGATCGTCAGCGTTTCGAAATCGGGGGGCGGCGCCATCGGCATGATTCCGGCAGCGTTAGGGTTTAAGCGCGGGTTTGGAAAGCTCCCCTCCTTCTACTCCCCTTGTATGTTGAAGGTTGCCCGATCTGATTGGAGGATGGGGTGATCGCCGGGGGTGGCCACCCCCGGCGATCGGGC
>OFTY01000204.1_pt1 | contig 60981 bp, 53 predicted proteins | sample 1775061 | NCBI WGS metagenome assembly OFTY01 (sample SAMN08195773, study PRJEB24354) | sludge metagenome | isolation source: sludge from phenol fed wastewater aerobic bioreactor B | place: India: Nagpur | collected 2016-09-16 | reverse complement strand
AGACGGCATACGAGATGCTTAGCTGTGACTGGAGTTCAGACGTGTGCTCTTCCGATCTCGTCCGAGGCACCGCGCCAGGCCGTGGCCGCCGCGCTGGCCGGCCGCACCGGTGCCGTCGCCATCGGCGCGGACGACCTGCCCACCGTCGCGCCGCCGCCGTCGGTGGCCACGCCCGACGCCCGCATCGACGCCCTGCTCGCCCAGCCCCTGAGCGACGCCACCGCCGTGCGCATCGCCGTGCTGCGCCACCCGCAGATGCAGGCCTTGTTCGCCGAACTGCAGGTCGGCCAGGCCGACGCCGAGCTCGGCGCCCTGCTGCCCAACCCGCGCCTGGCCCTCGGCCGGCTGACCGAGGGCGACCACCGCGAGCTCGACCGCAGCCTGCGCTGGGACGTGCTGGGCCTGCTGACCCTGCCCTGGCGGCTGCGTGCCGCCGAGCGCGCCCAGGCCGCCGCGCAGTTGCAGGCGGCGCAGCGCGTCATCGTGCTGGCCGCGCAGGCGCGCAACGCCTGGATCGAGGCCGTGGCGGCCACGCAGATCGCCCGCCACACCCGCCAGGCGCAGGACGCCGCCGAGGCTGCGGTGGAACTGGGCCGGCGCATGGTGCGCGCGGGCAACTGGAGCGCCTTCCAGCTCGCCCAGACCGAACTGGCGCTGGGCGAAGCCCGCCAGCGCAGCCTGCAGGCCGACCACACCGCCACGCTGGCGCGCGAGCGGCTGGCGCGCGCCATGGGCCTGGCCGGCCAGGGCGAGCGCCTGCGCCTGCCCGAGCGCCTGCCCGACCTGCCCGCCGCGCTGCCGCTGGACGAAGCCCGCGCCGAGGCGCGCGCGCTGGCCGAGCGGCTCGACCTGCGCAGCGCACAGGCGCAGACGCAGCAGCTCGCGCAGGCGCTGGGCGCCACCCGCGGCACGCGCCCCATCGACGCGCTGGACCTCACGCTGCGCGACAACCGCATCAGCGACCCCACCGGCAGCGCGCGCCAGCGCGGCTGGGAAGTCGAGCTGCCGCTGCCGCTGTTCGACACCGGTGCGGCGCGCATCGACCGCGCGCAAGCCCAGCTCGCGCTGGCGCAGGCACGCGAGCGCGACGTGGCCGAGCAGGCCCGCAGCGAGGTGCGCAGCGCCTGGAGCCTCTGGCGCAGCGCCCATGCACAGGCCCGCCACTGGCGCGACGACCTCGTGCCCCTGCGCCAGCGCCTGACCGACGAGACCCTGCTGCGCTACAACGGCATGCTCGCCAGCCCCTGGGACGTGCTGACCCAGGCCGGCGCGCAGGCCGCCGCCGTGGCCTCGGCCATCGCCGCCGAGCGCGACTTCTGGCTTGCCGACACCGAGCTGCAGACCGCCCTCACCGGCACCTCGCCGCGCGCGCTCGAACGCTTGGGCGCGCTCGCCGCGCCCGACGCAGCCGCGGCCGCACCGGCCGCCGCCGCCCACTGACCCCCTTCCCTCGAAAGGCACCCACCATGCAACGCAGACAATGGCTTGGCAGCCTCGCGCGCGGCGCGGGCCTCGCCGTCGCCGCCGGCACCGTCGGCCGCGCCGCCCTCGCCGCCCTGCCCGAGCCGCCCACCCAGAGCAGCGCCGAAACCGCGCCGCCACTCAGGCCCCCCAACGGCCGGCCCTACCGCCCGGTCGTCACCCTCAACGGCTGGACCCTGCCCTGGCGCATGAAAGACGGCGTCAAGGAATTCCACCTCGTCGCCGAGCCCGTGGTGCGCGAGATGGCGCCGGGCTTTCGCGTCAACATGTGGGGCTACAACGGCCAGTCGCCCGGCCCCACCATCGAAGTGGTCGAGGGCGACCGCGTGCGCATCTTCGTCACCAACCGCCTGCCCGAGCACACCACCATCCACTGGCACGGCCAGCGCCTGCCCAACGGCATGGACGGCGTGGGCGGCCTCACCCAGCCGCACATCGAGCCCGGCAAGACCTTCGTCTACGAGTTCGAAGCCCGCCGCCCCGGCACCTTCATGTACCACCCGCATGCCGACGAAATGGTGCAGATGGCCATGGGCATGATGGGCCTGTGGATCACCCACCCCAAGGGCCGCCACCCGCTCATTGCCGAGGCCGACCGCGACTACGCCTTCCTGCTCAACGCCTTCGCCGTCGAGCCCGGCAGCGCCACGCCGCAGATCAACGTCATGCTCGACTTCAACATCTGGGCCTGGAACAGCCGCGTCTTCCCCGCCATCAGCCCGCTGGTGGCGCGCCAGGGCGAACGGGTGCGCATCCGCGTGGGCAACCTCACCATGACCAACCACCCCATCCACCTGCACGGCCACGAGTTCGAAGTCACCGGCACCGACGGCGGCCCGGTGCCCCGATCCGCACGCTGGCCCGAAGTCACCACCGACGTCGCCGTGGGCCAGATGCGGCAAATCGAACTCATCGCCGACGAGCCCGGCGACTGGGCCTTCCACTGCCACAAGAGCCACCACACCATGGGCGCCATGGGACACAACGTGCCGACGATGATCGGCGTCGATCAGACCGACCTGGTCGAGCGCATCCGCAAGCTCGTGCCCGACTACATGGCCATGGGCGACAAAGGCATGGCCGACATGGGCAGCATGGAAATGCCCCTGCCGGACAACACCTTCCCCATGATGACCGGTCAGGGCCCCTACGGCCCGCTGGAAATGGGCGGCATGTTCAGCGTGCTCAAGGTGCGCACCGACCTCGCCCCCAGCGACTGGCGCGACCCCGGCCCCTACCGCCAGCCGCCCCACACCCAGGCCCGCGTCTGGACGGGCGGCGAGGCCCCCGGCTTCAACCCCGGCGCCGCCCCACGCGCCAGCGGCCCCGCCGCCCCCGCCAATGCCAGCGCCCGCAAGCCCTCGGGCCATGGCCACCATTGATGCCCTCTGCGCTCCCCCGTGCAATCCCGCACAATCCACCCAGCCTCGAAAGCCTCGATCATGAACCGCAACATTGCTCTTTTTTCCGTAGCAGCTCTGCACCTTTTCGCGCTGGGGTCCCCGGCTTTTTCTGCCGAATCCATGCCCCAGGGCCATGCCCACCACGGCATGGGCATGGGCACAGCCGCCGCCGCACCGGCAGCCGAAGCCCCCTGGACGAACGGCGAGGTGCGCAAGATCGACACCGCCGCCGGCAAGCTCACCCTGCGCCACGACGACATGCCGCACCTCAGCATGATGGGCATGACCATGGTGTTCAAGGCCGCCGACCCCGCGCTGCTGCAAGGGCTGACCGTGGGCCAGGCGGTGCGCTTCAAGGCCCAGCGCGAGGGCGGCCAGCTCACCGTCACCGCCATCGAGAAGCGCTGAAGCCATGACCGACCCCGCCGACAGCCTCACCGACGTCGCCGGCATCGAGGTCGGCCACTTCACCGATGCACGCCGGCCCACCGGCTGCACCGTGGTGCTCGCGCGCGAGGGCGCGGTCGGCGGCGTGGACGTGCGCGGCGCCGCCCCCGGCACCCGCGAGACCGACCTGCTCGAACCCGGCAACACCGTCGGCGTGGTGCATGCCGTGCTGCTCGCCGGCGGCAGCGCCTACGGGCTCGACGCGGCCGGCGGCGTGATGCGCTGGCTCGAAGCCCAGGGCATTGGCCTGCCCGTGGGCCCGGTGCGCGTGCCCATCGTGCCCGCGGCGGTGCTGTTCGACCTGCATCTGGGCGATGCGACCATCCGCCCCGACGCCGCCGCCGGCGAAGCCGCCTGCGCTGCGGCCAGCCGCGCGCCGGTGGCGCAGGGCAACGTGGGCGCCGGCGCGGGCGCCACGGTGGGCAAGACCTTCGGCATGGCCTGCGCGATGAAGGGCGGCCTGGGCAGCGCCGCGCTGCGCCTGGGCGGCGTCACCGTGGGCGCGCTCGTGGCCTGCAATGCACTGGGCGACGTGCGCGACCCCGACACCGGCGCCCTGATCGCCGGCGCCCGCGGCTCCGACGGCCTGCGCGACACCCGACGCGCGCTGCTCGCGGGCGAACGGCCTTACAGCCTGCTCGCCGGCGCGCAGACCACGCTCGCCCTCGTCGCCACCGACGCCACGCTGGACAAGGCCCAGGCGCGGCGGCTCGCACAGGTGGGCCACGACGGGCTGGCGCGCAGCATCGATCCGGTGCACACCCCGTCCGACGGCGACACCGTGTTCGCGCTGGCCACCGGCCAGGCGCCGCCTTCCCCCGGCGCGCCCGACCTGCACCTGCTCTGCGTCATGGCCGCCGAAGCGGTCGCCCGCGCCACCGTGCGCGCCGTGCGCGCCGCACGCGGCCTGCAGCTGGGCGATCTGTGGCTGCCGGCCGCCGGCGATCTCGACCCCGGCGGGCGCCGCGGCCCCGCCGCGCGCACCCGAGTCTGAGGCTCTGCGCCCCATGCCGCTGCTGCGACGCCCACCCAAAGCCCCCCGCGGCACCAGCCGCAACCGCCTGCTGCCGCTGCGCGAGTGGCTGTGGTCGGCCGCGCCGGTGCTGCTGCTGGCGCTGGCGCTGCTCTGGGGTGCGTACCTGTGGCTCAACCCGGTGCCACCGCAGCGGGTGACGCTGGCCACCGGCCCCGAGCAGAGCGCCTACGCGGCATTCGGCGAGCGCTACGCCCGCGCACTGGCCGCCGAGGGCATCACCGTCACCCTGCTGCCCAGCGAGGGCTCGCGCGACAACCTGCGCCTGCTGCGCGAAGGCAAGGCCGACTTCGCCTTCGTGCAAGGCGGCAGCGACCCCCGCGCCAGCGGCAACGCCGCCGCCGACGACGAAGCCCTGCTGTCGCTGGGTAGCCTGTTCGTCGAGCCGATCTGGCTGTTCTACCGCGAGGACGCGGCCCGCCGCCGAAGCGCCGACGGACGCCTCGCCAGCCTCGCCGAGCTCGCCGGCCTGCGCGTGAACGTAGGCACCGAGGGCAGCGGCGTGCCCGCGCTGATGGCGCAGCTGTTTGCCCTCAACCACCTCGAAGCCAGCCAGCTGACCCTGTCGCACCTGCCGCAGACGCCGGCCACCGTGGCCTTCCTCGACGGCACGCTCGACGCGCTGGTGTTCGCCTCCGCCCCCGAGGCGCCGATGGTGCAGATGCTGCTGCAGACGCCGGGCGTGCGGCTGATGGATTTCGCGCAGAGCGCGGCCTATGCCCGCCGGCTGTCCTTTCTCACGCCGGTGGTGCTGCCGCGCGGCGTGGTCGACCTCGCCGCCGACGTGCCGCCGCAGGACGTGCGGCTGGTGGCCGTGACCACCACCTTGCTCGCCCGCGAAGACACCCACCCCGCGCTGCTGCAGCTCTTCACCCTGGCCGCGCGCACGCTGCACGGCGGTGCGGGCTGGTTCAACGCCGCGCGCGAATACCCCAACCTCGCCCACACGCCCTGGCCGGTCGCGCGCGAGGCCGAGCGCACCCTGCAGGGCGGCGCGCCGCTGCTGCAGCGCTACCTGCCGTTTGCCTGGGCCAATCTGGTGGAGCGCATGTGGCTGGCGCTGGGCCTGATTCTGGCCATCGTGCTGCCGCTCTCGAGGGTGCTGCCGCCGCTGTACGACCTGCGCATCCGCTCGCGGGTGTTCCGCTGGTACGGGCGGCTGCGCGAGCTCGAACATGCCGTGGCCGCTGGCCGCACCGACGCGGCCAGCGCGCGCGAAGCCCTCGATGCGCTGGAGCGCCAGGTGCAGAACATCGCCGTGCCGTTGTCGCACGCCGACGCGCTGTACGCACTGCGCGAGCACATCCGGCTGGTGCGCAGCCGGCTCTAGAAGAGAGCTTTCTGCGGCCGTGCGCGCGGCCCATCAGCGCTCGCTGCCGGCGGGCTGGAAGGCCTTGTCGGCCGAAACGCTGTTGCGCAGCGCCTGCTGGGCCACGGCATCGAGCGCGCCGTCGAGCACCAGGCCCGCCGAAACGATGCGGATCATGCCGTTGGCCATGAGCCGCGCCATGGAGCGGCGCGACATCGAGTGCGCCCGGCCGCGCGAGGAGGTGAACATGAACAGCGTGCGGTGCGGGCTGCTCCAGGTGAGCTTGAGCCGCGTCCATTGCCCGTCGAGCATGAGTTCCACCCACGCGCCTTCGCTGATGGCGTCGCTGGCCGACTCGGCGGCCTCGCGCTCTTCCCAGGTGGCTTCGGGCTGCGTCGGGTCGATGGGCATGACCGCGTCGACATCCAGGTACCCGGCCTCGCTGGTTTCCGAGGCGGCGAGCCACGGCACCTCGGCCGGCATGGCCATGGCCTGCGCACGCGCCTCGGCTCGCGCGGCCTCCTCGGCCGCGGCGGTGCGCTCGTCCGCCGGGGGAAGGGCCGGCAACGCATCGCCCGCGCTGGCCAGGCCCGCGGCGATCTGCGCGTCGCGCGCGGCGCGGGCCTCCTGCAGCACCTCCTCGTGGCAGGCGATCAGCGCATCGAAGAACACCTGGATCTGCGTGGCCGGCAGCGCGATGAGCTGCAGCCCCGCGCGCAGCGTGGCCAGCATGCCGGGAATGATCTCCACCAGATGCGCCGGGTTGCGCCGCGCCAGACGCGGCTGCACGCTCCAGATCAGCGGCTCGACCACCGCCTTGTACTGCCGCACCTCGCTGTCGTCGGCGCGGCAGCGCAACTGCGCCTCGGCCACCACCTGCGCCCAGGGGCCGAGCAGGAAGCCGTGCACCAGCGCGGGAATCGGGCGGTCGGCCAGCTTGGCGCTCCAGAGTTCCACCTGGCGCTGCGCCAGCAGGTTGCGCTGCTCCACATGCAGCAGCGCGCGGGCGGTTTCCTCGCGCTGGCGGATGAGCGCCTGGTCGTCCTCCTTCCAGCCCGACTGCAGCACCTCGATCTCGTGGGCAAATGCCTCCACCCGCGGCGGCGGCGCCTGCAGAATGGCCTCCACCGCCGCCTCGACCGAGGCCATGAAGCGCGCGAAACCGGGCTCGTCCTCGCGGGTGAAGGCCAGGCTGCGGTCGGTGATGCGGTCCAGGAACTGCCGCGCCGGGTGCCGCGCGTCGCTGAAGAAACGCATGTCGGCCCGCGCCAGCGCCACCAGTGCATCGTCGAGCTGGCGCAGCACGGCGCGCACGCGCGGCAGCAGGCGATCGTCGGTGGTGAGGTTGTCCACCATCATGCGGGTGACCTCCTCGCCGATCTGCTGCGCGAGCTCGCGCCCGTCGAGCGGGCGCTTGCGCAGCACCTCGGCCTGCTGCTGGGCCGCCGCCGCACCGCCCTGGGCTTTGCGCCGCGCCTCGAGCCGGGTGATCATCGCGTCGACCTGCTTCATGTCCTGCAGCGTCACCAGCGAAGCGGGAATGGTGTGCAGAAAATCCTGCCCCGGGCGGCCGGAGACGGCCATGAGCTCGCCGAGATCGGTGTTGAACAGCCGCCGCAGCCGCTCGAGCGTGAGCACGGCGCGCGCCGTCTCGCTGGTGCCCTGGGCCTGGGGTGCGGCCGTGGCGCTGACCGCCAGCGCCGCCTCGTTGAGGCCGGCAGGCTCCACGCCGTGGCTGAGCAGCCACTCGTTGAGCTCACGGTAGAGCTGGCGCAGCCCCACCGCAAAACGCCCGGACGAACTGGCCAGGATTTCCGAACGCACCTCGGGAATCACCAGGTGCGCAGCCAGCGTGTCGCGAAACGCCTTGGCGAACAGCTCCGGCCGCAGCGGGTTGATGCCGGGCTGCACGCTGATCCAGCCCATCACCGTGCTCATGAGCGCATGAAAGCGCGGCAGCACCTCGGCCACGGCGAACTCGATGTCCTGCTGCACGCGGGCGAGCTCGATGCTCTCGTCAAGCGCGCGCGCATCGAGCAGTTGCAGATCCTCGAACTTCACCAGCGGCCGGCTGGCCTCCGCGCCGGTGCCGCCGAAGGCGAGCACGCGCAACTGCCCGGTGAAGGCCGCGCGCACCGACTCGCGCGAGGCGGCCAGTTCGCGCACCACGGGCTCGAGTTCGGGGCGCAGGCCGCCGGGCTTGCCCGCCTGCTTGGGCGCGACCGCGGTGAGCAAGGCGTCGAGCACCTGGTCCATGAGCGCCGGCGCCTGCGACAGCGCCAGCTCCACCACCGCCGAGACGCCGACCTTGCGCGGCGAGGCATGCTCGACCAGACCGATTCTGCGGACGTATTTGGTGCTCATCCTTACAAGTATTGCAGGATTTGTCCGCGTTGCGCACCCCGGTCGGTAAGCACTCGCAACCGGGAGCGCGAGGCTTTGCCTTACTTCAAAGCCTTGAAGCGCACGCGGTGCGGCCGCGCGCCTTCCTCGCCGAGGCGGCGCTTCTTGTCGGCTTCGTATTCCTGGTAGTTGCCGTCGAAGAACACCCACTGGCTGTCGCCCTCGGCGGCCAGGATGTGGGTGGCGATGCGGTCGAGGAACCAGCGGTCGTGGCTGATCACCAACACCGAGCCGGCGTATTCGAGCAGCGCGTCCTCGAGCGCGCGCAGGGTTTCGACGTCGAGGTCGTTCGAGGGCTCGTCGAGCAGCAGCACGTTGGCGCCCTGCATCAGCGTCTTGGCCAGGTGCAGGCGGCCACGCTCACCGCCGGAGAGCGTGCCCACCTTCTTCTGCTGGTCGCCGCCGTTGAAGTTGAAGCGGCCGCAGTAGGCGCGGCTGGGCATCTGGAACTTGCCCACGGTGATGATGTCGAGCCCGCCGGAGATGTCCTCCCACACGGTCTTGTCGGCGCTCAGGGCGTCGCGGCTCTGGTCCACGTAGGCGAGTTTGACGGTCTTGCCCAGGCGCACGATGCCGGCGTCGGGTTGCTCCCGGCCCGCGATCATCTTGAACAGCGTGGACTTGCCCGCGCCGTTGGGGCCGATGATGCCGACGATGGCGCCAGCGGGGATGCGGAAGCTCAAGTTGTCGATGAGCAGCCGGTCGCCGAAGGACTTGGAGACGTTCTCGAACTCGATCACGTCATTGCCCAGGCGCTCGGCCACGGGAATGAAGATTTCGTTGGTCTCGTTGCGCTTCTGGTATTCGTAGTCGGAGAGTTCCTCGATGCGCGCCAGGCGGGCCTTGCTCTTGGCCTGGCGGCCCTTGGGGTTTTGGCGCGCCCACTCGAGTTCCTTCTTCATGGCCTTGGTGCGCGCGTCCTCGGTGCGCTGCTCCTGCTCCAGCCGCGCCTCTTTCTGCTCGAGCCAGCTCGAGTAGTTGCCCTTGTACGGAATGCCGTGGCCGCGGTCGAGTTCGAGAATCCACTCGGCGGCGTTGTCGAGGAAGTAGCGGTCGTGGGTGATGGCCACCACGGTGCCGGGGAAGCGTTGCAGGAACTGCTCGAGCCACTCGACCGATTCGGCGTCGAGGTGGTTGGTCGGCTCGTCGAGCAGCAGCATGTCGGGCTTGGACAGCAGCAGCCGGCACAGCGCCACGCGGCGCTTCTCGCCACCCGAGAGCTGGCCGATCACCGCATCCCAGGGCGGCAGGCGCAGCGCATCGGCGGCGATTTCGAGCTGGTGCTCCGACGCATCGCCGGCCGTGGCCAGAATGGCCTCGAGCCTGGCCTGCTCGGCCGCGAGCGCGTCGAAATCGGCGTCGGGCTCGGCATAGGCGGCGTAAACCTCCTCGAGCCGCTGCTTGGCCGCGAGAATTTCGCCCATGCCGCCTTCGACGGCCTGGCGCACCGTTTCGTTGGGGTCGAGCTGGGGCTCCTGCGGCAGGTATCCGATCTTGAGGCCGGGCATGGGAATGGCCTCGCCCTCGTACTCCTTGTCCACGCCGGCCATGATCTTGAGCAGCGTGGACTTGCCCGAGCCGTTGAGGCCGAGCACGCCGATCTTGGCGCCGGGGAAGAAACTGAGCGAGATGTCCTTGAGAATCTGACGCTTCGGCGGAACGATCTTGCCGAGGTGATTCATGGAAAAAACGTACTGGGCCATGGTGTTCTGAGGGTCCAAAAAAAGCGGCGCCCGTTGCAGGAATGCACAGCGCCCATGCGCCGATTATCCCCGCATGCGACAATGCAGGGCGTTGCGGCATCCAGTTCACCGCACATCAGCACACCGCTGGGGACTTGCGAGGCCTTCGCGCCTTTCGCCGCTCCCACTCCAGAAGTCCATCGGCCTCGACTGGCCCGGCATGCCCCGCATGCCGGAACAGGCCGGTGCTCCAAGCGCCCCGGACGGGCGGGCGCCTCCATATGAAGTTTGAAGATCTGAATCTGGCTTCGGCCATCGTCAAGGCCGTGCATGAGCAAGGCTACGAAACCCCCACGCCCATCCAGGCGCAGGCCATCCCGCTCATCCTCGCCGGCCACGACCTGCTCGGCGGCGCGCAGACCGGCACCGGCAAGACGGCCGCGTTCACCCTGCCCATGCTCGACCTGCTCTCGCGCGGCGAGCGCAAGCGCAACGCCCACGGCGGCACGGCCATCCGCGCCCTGGTGCTCACGCCCACGCGTGAACTGGCCGCACAGGTGGAAGAGTCGGTGCGCGCGTACGGCAAGTACCTCGACCTGAGCTCCACCGTCGTCTTTGGCGGCGTGGGCATGAACCCGCAGATCAATGCCTTGAAGCGCGGCGTGGACATTCTGGTGGCCACGCCGGGGCGCCTGCTGGACCTGCAGCAGCAGGGCTTCCTCGACCTCTCGGGCGTGCAGATGCTCGTCCTCGACGAGGCCGACCGCATGCTCGACATGGGCTTCATCCACGACGTGAAGAAGGTGCTGGCCCTGGTACCCAAGGCCAAGCAAAGCCTGCTGTTCTCCGCCACCTTCAGCGACGAGATCCGCGAACTCGCCAACGGCCTGCTCAAGAACCCGCAGAGCGTGCAGGTCACGCCGCGCAACACCACGGTGCAGCGCATCAGCCAGGTCATCCACCCGGTGGGCCGCAACAAGAAGAAGGCGCTGCTGGCCCACATCATCCAGAGCAAGGACTGGAGCCAGGTGCTGGTGTTCACCCGCACCAAGTTCGGCGCCAACCATGTGGCCGAGTTCCTGAACAAGAACGGCATCAGCGCCATGGCCTTGCACGGCAACAAGAGCCAGAGCGCGCGCACGCAGGCCCTCTCGGGCTTCAAGAGCGGCGAGATCCGCGCCCTGGTGGCCACCGACATCGCCGCGCGCGGCATCGACATCGAAGACCTGCCGCACGTGGTGAACTACGACATTCCCAACGTCAGCGAGGACTATGTGCACCGCATCGGCCGCACCGGGCGCGCCGGCGCCTCGGGCCTGGCCGTCACGCTGGTGTCGCCCGGCGACGGGCGGCTGGTGGCCGACATCGAGAAGCTGCTGAAGAAGAAAATCGAACTCGAAGCCTTCGAGTTCGATGAGGATCGCCCGCGCAATCGCATCAACACCGGCCGCCGCGCCTGGGGCGAGGACGATCCGCGCGACGTGCTCGACGCCCCGCGCGAGCGGCGCGAGAGCCGCCCCGCCCGTCCACCCAAACCCGCGGCCGACCCCTTCTTCGACCGCCCCTACGAGCCGCCCCCCGCGGACGCCGCGCCCGCGCCCAGCGCAGCCCCGACTGCGCGCAGCCCCATCTCCCCCAACATCAAGCAGCGGCGCAAGCTGCCCGCGCTGTTCAAGCCGGCCAGTTGATGCACGAGCGCCGCATGGGCGGCTTCAGCGCGGCTGCCTTGGCGCTCGGTGCGCGCTGGGGCGGCGACTCTCCCGTCGCGGCGTCGTTCGCAAGTGGTCAACGCCTGCCTGGCTTTTGCGCCTGCGGGCACGGCACCGTGATGCGCTCGGGACCCGCCGCGTCCAGACGCACGGCCGTCAGCGTGCCGCCCCACACGCAGCCGCTGTCGAGTGCGAGCACGTCGTCGCGCCCCAGCCAGCCCAGCGTGGACCAGTGGCCGAAGGCCACCGTCACCTCGCGGGTGCGGCGCGCGGGCACGTCGAACCACGGCATGAAGCCCTCGGGGGCGGCATCGGCGCCGTCCTTGGTGTCGAACTCCATCTCGCCCTCGGCCGAGCAGAAGCGCAGCCGCGTCAGCGCATTCACGATCACGCGCAGTCGCGCGGCGCCGCGCAAGCCGTCCTCCCATCGGGCCGGACTGTTACCGTACATCTGCGGCAGAAAGTCGGCGAGCCCGGAGCCTTGCAGCACCGCTTCGACCTCCGCCGCGAGGCCGAGCGTGGTCTGCGCCGTCCACTGCGGCAACACGCCCGCATGCACCATCAGTACCCCGTGTTCGAACATCGCCAGCCGCTGCACGCGCAGCCAGGCGAGCAGCGCGTCGCGCTCGGGCGCGGCCAGGATGTCGCCCACCGTGTCGCCACGGCGCAGCGGCTGCACGCCCTGCGCCACTGCGAGCAAGTGCAGGTCGTGGTTGCCCAGCAGGCAGCGCGCCGCGCCCTCGAGCCGCATGAGCCGGCGCAGCACCGCCAGCGAGGCCGGGCCGCGGTTGACCAGGTCGCCGAGGAGAAAGGCCGTGTCGCGGCTGGGTGAGAAGCCGATTTCATCGAACAGCCGTTCCAGCGCCGCATCGCAGCCCTGGACGTCACCGATACAGTAGAGTGCCATGCGGCCGATTGTCGCCGCTGTCCTGCCCCCGGCTCGGGCCCCTTCCCATCCATGAACCTGTTGCTCATTGCGCTGCTGACCTTCCTCAGCGGGGTGTTTTCGATGACCGAGATCGCGGTGGTGTCGAGTCGGCGCCTGCGCATCGAGGCACTGGCCGCCGCCGGCGACCGGGGCGCGCAGGCCGTGCTGCGGCTGCAGGACAACCCGACGCTGTTCTTCTCCACCATCCAGATGGGCAACACCACGATTGCCTTGCTCAACGGCATCGTGGGCGAGGGCGCGTTCGGCGAAGGACTGGGGCTGGCCTTCGAGCGCATGGGCCTGTCGCACGGGCTGGCCAGCGCGCTGGGCACGGCGGTGGTGGTGATCGGGGTGACCTACATCACCATCGTCTTTGGCGAGCTGGTGGCCAAGCGCATCGGCCAGAGCGCGCCCGAGCCGATCGCACGCTGGATGGCGCGGCCCATCCTGCTGCTGGCCACCGTGGCCAAGCCGGCCGTGGCCTTGCTGGCGCTCTCCACCAACCTCGTGCTGCGGCTGCTGCGCGTGCCCTCGGAGCTGCCCAAGGACCTGACCGAAGCCGAGCTGCAGGCGCAGCTCGAGCACGGGGTGGACGCAGGCCTCATCGAGGAGCACGAGCACCAGATGGTGCAGAACGTGTTCCACCTCGACGACCGGCCGCTGACCTCGCTCATGGTGCCGCGCTCGGACATCGACTGGTTCGACGCCGCCGCCACGGTGGCCGACTGCCTGCGGCTGGCTGCCCAGGGCGGCGAGCACGGCACGCATTCGTGGTACCCGGTGTGCCGCGGCGGGCTCGACGACGTGGTGGGCATCATCAGCATCGCGCGGCTGCTGCAGCTCGGCACCGGGCATGAGGGCCCGATCGAGCCGCACGCGCAGCCGGCCACCTTCGTGCCCGAGACGCTGACCGCGATGACCCTGCTCGAGCAACTGCGCCAGCGCACCGGCCGCATGGTGTTCGTGGTGGACGAATACGGCGTGGTGCAAGGCCTGCTGACGCCGCATGACCTGCTCGAAGCCATCACCGGCGAACTGCAGCCCGAAGGCGACGTGGAGGCCTGGGCCACGCCGCGCGAGGATGGCAGCTGGCTGCTCGACGGCCTGATGCCGGTGCAGGAGCTCAAGAGCCGGCTCGACATCGAAGGCGATTTACCCGACGAGGACAAAGGCCGTTACAACACGCTGGCGGGTTTGCTCATGGCGGTTTCAGGGCATTTACCCGCCGAAGGCGAGCGCATCGAATGCGGCGGCTGGGAATTCGAGGTGGTCGATCTCGATGGCCGGCGCATCGACAAAATCATCGCCAAGCGGCCAAATTGAAACCAATCGTGAATGGCTTCGCAATTAAAGCCGGTCCCGTTTATTTGCATGGTCTGTGGGGTGCCGGAATTTTGTAGAATCAGCGCAGGGGGAAACGGACGGGGTTATCACTTCCAATTCAATTCACCGTCCGGCGAATGGTTTTCGATATTACCCACCTGATTCGCAAAGGAATATTTACGATGAGCACATTGCAGCAACTGCTGGCCGAGAAGGAAGCGCTGGAAAAGAAGATTGCCGAAGCCCGCCGCCATGAAGTATCCAAGGCGGTTGACCAGGTGCGCGCCCTGGTCGCCCAGTTCGACCTCAAGCCCAGCGACGTCTTCCCCACCGAAAAACGCCGCAACGGCGCCGCCACCGGCAGCGTCAAACCCAAATACCGCGACCCCGCCTCCGGCAAAACCTGGACCGGCCGCGGCAAACCCCCGAAATGGATCGAAGGTCAGGACCGCAGCCGTTTCCTGATCGTCTGATCCGCCACCCCGTCCACGTTGAGGCCGCAGCGTTTGAAGCGCTGCGGCTCTTTTTTATGCCGGTGGCTCACCTCGGGGTCTCCAGCGTGGCTGCCAACCCGTTGCCAAAGCGGTGCCAAGAATGACGACGAGCCCGCAGCCGAGCATCCAGCGCGTCACCTTTTCATTGAGAAGCAAAGTGCCGTACACCATCGCGAAGACCGGCACGACGAAAGTAACGGCCAGGGCGCGCGGGGCTCCCGCGTGGGCAATCAGTCGGAAATACAGCACATAGGCTGCGGCGGTACACAGCACACCGACTGCGAAGACGCTGAGCCACGCCACCGCGGGGGCGTTTTCCTGCGGCCAGGCCAGCCATGCGGGAATGCACAACGCCAGACTTGCGCCCAACTGGCTTCCCGCGGCGGTCACCAGCGGCGCAATGCCCGCGAGATAGCGGCGGGTGTAGTTTGCGGCAACGCCGTAGCTCAAGGTGGCCAGCAGGCAGGCGACGATGGCCGAGGTATTTTCGGGCGAGCTCAGATCGCCGTGGCGCAGCCCTGCTTTGTCCATGGCCAGCGCCGCGACACCGAGAAAACCGAGCGCCAGCCCGAGAATGCGGGAAGTCGCCAGGCGGTCGCCCAGCCACAGCCAGGCCACGAGGGCGCCGAACAGCGGTACGGTCGCATTGAGAATGGCCGAAAGCCCGGTCGTGATGTGCTGAAGTGCCCACGCATACAGCGCGAACGGAAGCGCCGAGTTGAAGATGCCGACCAGAAAAATGGCGCCCATGCGGCCGCGCAGCTGAGGCCATTGCCCGCGCCAGAGCACCAGCGGGAGCAGGGCCAGACTTGCCACGGACACGCGCAGCGCGGCGGTGGGCAGCGCACCGAAGGCGGCGGTTGCCTGCTGCATGAAGAGGAAGGAGGCTCCCCAGATCGCCGCCAGCGCAAGAAACTCCCCGACCCAGGGGCGCGGCGCGGCCATCATGTCTGGATGCCCTCGATGCGCAGCAGCGCGATCTTGCGTTCCATGCCGCCGCTGTAGCCGGTGAGCGCGCCGCTGGCGCCGATCACGCGGTGGCAGGGCACGAGGATGCTCAAGGGGTTGCGGCCCACGGCGCCGCCCACGGCGCGCACGGCCTCGGGGCGGCCGATGCGCCGCGCGATCTCGCCGTAGCTGGTGGTCTGGCCGAAGGGAATGTCGAGCAGGGCGCGCCACACGGCCTGCTGGAAGGCGGTGCCCAGGCTGAGGTCGAGCGGCACGTCGAAGGTCTGGCCGGCGCCGGCGAAGTAGGCCTCGAGCGCGCGCTGCGCCTGCGCGAGCACGGACGCCGTGGGCGGGCCGGCGGATGCGCCGTCGGGTGGGGCGCAGGATCGGGCGAGGGGGGCGAGCGCGGGCGTGTCGCGCTGGCCCTCGACGAACCAGGCGCCGGCAAGCCCCCGAGGGCCTGCGGCCAGGCGCATGCGGCCCAAAGGGGTCTCCAGATGGTGAACGGGCCACTCGGCGGGCAAGTTTTGCATGTTTTCCCCTGTTCCCCAGCGCGAAATGGTGGGGTGTTGCTATCAAAAAGTGTGTGGTTGACGTGCGTGGCCGGCCCAGGCGCGCAGCACCGCGTAGCTGCGCCAGGGCCGCCAGGCCTGCGCGGCGGCCTCGGCGGCGCGCGCGGGCTGAGGGTTTTGGCGCAGGCCCAGCGCCGCGTGCAGGGCCAGATCGCCGGCGGGAAAGGCGTCGGGCCAGCGCAGCGCCCGCATGGCGATGACTTGCGCCGTCCAGGCGCCGATGCCGGGCAGGGCTTGCAACTGCGCGACGGTCGCCTCCACCGGCGCACCCGGGTGCAGCGCCAGCCGGCCGTCGGCCACCGCGCGGGAGAGGGCCCGCAGGGCCTGTTGGCGCTGGCGCACGATGCCCAGGGCGCCGAGGGCCGCGCCGTCCGCCTCGGCCAGCGCGGCGGCGGTGGGGAACAGGGTGTGCACCTCGGGCCACGGCGTCTGCAGCGGGCGGCCGAAGGCGCGCACCAGGCGGCTGGCCAGCGTGCGGGCCGCGGCGACGGTGATCTGCTGGCCCAGCACGGCGCGCACGGCGAGTTCAAAGCCATCGAAGCTGCCCGGCACGCGCAGGCCCGCGCCGCCGGAGAAGCCCGGTCGCAGCACGGCGTCGATGGCCTCGGGGTCGGCGTCGAGGTCGAACACCGCGCGCAAGCGCGCGATGACGGCGGGCAGGGCGTGGAGCAGCCCGTCGCTCACCTCGGCGACGAGTTCGCAGCGCGCGGCATCGAAACGCGCCTGCAGCCAGCCCAGGCATTCGCCGCCGCGCGGGTGCGGCAGCGCCAGGCCACGGCGCAGCGTGAGGCCGTGGGTGTCGTCCACCGCTTCGACGCCGGGCACCGCCCGCTGGGCCAGGAAGCCCTGCAGCGCTGCGATGTCATAGGGCGGGCGCCAGCCCAGCCGCAGCCGAACGCCGTGGCCGCTGCTGCGCGGGGCGGCGGGGTCGCTGCGGCGCAGGGCGGTGGGTGAGAGGCCGTAGTGCGTGGCGAACGCCGCCTGCAGGCGCCGCGCGCTGGGAAAGCCGCTGATCCAGGCGACCTCGGCCACCGGCAGCGCGGTGTCGGCCAGCAGTTGCTTGGCGCACAGCAGGCGGCGCGTCTGCAGGTGCTGCAGCGGCGACACGCCCAGATGCCGCTCGAAGACGCGGCGCAGGTGGCGCTCGCTCACGCCCAGCCGCTGTGCCAGCGCGCGGACGGTGGGCACGGCGCCGGGCCAGGCGTCGGGCTGGTCGAGCCACTGCAGCGCCTGGGCAGCGAGGATGGGGCCGGCGTCCTCGGCCGACCAGGTGCGCGCGGCCGGCGCCAGTTCGGGCCGGCAGCGCAGGCAGGGTCGAAAGCCCGCCTGTTCGGCCTGGGCGGAATGGGTGAAGAAGCGGCAGTTCTCGCGCCGCGGTGTGCGCACCCGGCACACCGGGCGGCAGTAGATGCCGGTGCTGGTCACGCCGGTGAAGAAGCGGCCGTCGAAGCGCGCATCCCGCGCGGCCAGCGCGAGGTAGCGCGCGTCGTCGTAAGCGGCTTCGGCCGTGGGGTGGAGGTCCTGCGCCATGCGGCCATGCTAGCGCGCCGGCGCGCTGCGCAGGCGTCGTTTCCGGACCTGATCCTGCGCGGTCGGGTCCGCCGGGTGCGCCGCCTACAATCGGCGCAGCGGGTGGCGCGTGCCGCCCATGGTCCGACCGAGAAAGCCCCTGCCATGCCCCAGCCGACGCTCGACGCTTCCATTTTCAAGGCCTACGACATTCGCGGCATCGTGCCGGCCACGTTGAACGTGGAGGTGGCTGCGGCGCTGGGCCGTGCCTTTGGCGAGGCGGCCTGGGCGGCGGGCGAGCGCACGGTGGCCGTGGGGCGTGACGGGCGGCTCAGCGGGCCTGGGCTGGCGCAGGCGCTCATGCGCGGGCTGGTCGATGCGGGGCTGGAGGTGATCGACATCGGCGCGGTGACCACGCCGATGCTGTATTTCGCTGCCAGCACGCTGTGCCACAGCGGCATCCAGATCACCGGCAGCCACAACCCCAAGGATTACAACGGCTTCAAGATGGTGCTGGCGGGCCGCGCCATCTATGGCGAGGAGATCCAGGCGCTGCGCCGTGCGATGGAGGCGGGCTTCGGCCCCGCGCGCGCGGGCGGCCGGGTGCGCACGCAGGACGTGTTTGCGGCCTACCGTGACCGCATCGTGAGCGACATCCGGCTGGCGCGGCCGATGAAGATCGTGGTCGATTGCGGCAATGGCATCGCCGGGGCGTCGGCGCCGGCGATTCTGCGCGCCATCGGCTGCGAGGTGACCGAGCTGTTCAGCGAAGTCGACGGCGACTTCCCCAACCACCACCCCGACCCGAGCAAGCCCGAGAACCTGCGCGACCTCATCGCCGCGCTGGCCGCGGGCGATGCCGAACTCGGGCTGGCCTTCGACGGCGACGGCGACCGGCTGGGCATCGTCACCCGCGCGGGCCACAACATCTTCCCCGACCGCCAGCTCATGCTGTTCGCGCGCGACGTGCTCTCGCGCGTGCCGGGTGGCACCATCGTTTATGACGTCAAGTGCACACAGCGGCTCGCCCCGGCCATCGAGGCCGCCGGCGGTGTGCCGCTGATGTTTCGCACCGGGCATTCGCTGATCAAGGCCAAGATGCGCGAGGTGAACTCGCCGCTGGGCGGCGAGATGAGCGGCCACATTTTCTTCAAGGAGCGCTGGTACGGCTTCGACGACGGGACGTATGCCGGCTGCCGGCTGCTGGAAATCCTGAGCCGCAGCGCCGACGCCAGCGCCGAGCTCGAGGCCCTGCCCACGAGTTTCTCCACCCCCGAACTCAACGTGGCCTGCGCCGAGGGCGAGCCGCACCGCCTCACCGCGGCGCTGCAGGCGGCGGCGCAGGCGCAGTTCAGCGGGGCGGCGCGCATCAACACCATCGACGGCGTGCGCATCGACTGGCCCGACGGCTTCGGCCTGATCCGCGCCTCCAACACCACGCCGGTGCTGGTGCTGCGCTTCGAGGGGCAGAGCGAGGCGGCGCTCGCCCGTATCGAGCACGACATGCTCGCGCTGCTGCGCCGCGTCAAGCCCGATGCCGTCGTCGGCGCCGCGGCGCACTGAGCGGTTGGCGCTCACGCCCCTCTCATCCTCCCGCTGCGGCCATGCAACGCGCGCTCTATTCGGCGGCCACCTGGCTTGCACAGCCGCTGGTGCGCCTGCGGCTGGCGCGCCGGGCGCGGCTGGAGCCGGGCTACGGCGAGGCCGTGGGCGAGCGCTTTGGCCAGTACGCGCGACCCGCGCTGGCGGGCGTGCGTCCGCTGTGGATCCATGCCGTGTCGCTGGGCGAGACGCGGGCCGCGGGCGTGCTGCTCGAGGCGCTGCGCGCGCGCATGCCGGAGCTGCGCGTGCTGCTGACCCACGGCACGGCCACCGGGCGCGCCGAGGGCGAGCGCTGGCTGCGCGAGGGCGACCAGCAAGCCTGGCTGCCCTGGGACACGCCGCAGGCCGTGGCCCGCTTTCTCGACCATTTCCAGCCGCGCATGGGCGTGCTGATGGAGACCGAGGTCTGGCCCCAGCTCAACGCGGCCTGCCTCGCGCGCGGCGTGCCCCTGGTGCTGGCCAATGCGCGCCTGAACGAGCGCAGCTACCTGCGCGCGCGCAAGCTCGGTGCGCTGGCACGCCAGGCCTATGGCGGCCTGACGGTGGCGCTGGCACAGACGGTGGCCGACGCCCGCCGGCTCGCCGCCCTGGGCACCCACGTCGGCGGCATCTACGGCAACCTCAAGTTCGACGCCACGCCCGACGAGGCGCAGCTCGAGCAAGGCCGCATCTGGCGCCGCAGCCTGTCGCGGCCGGTGATGCTGCTGGCCAGCAGCCGCGAAGGCGAGGAAAGCCTCTTTCTGCGAGAAATTCCCCGCTACCCCAGCGCCAACCGGTCGGTGTTTGCTATTAAAAATGAAGTTTCGAGGGCATCTCCATCGGCCGTCGGCGACAGCCCGGACGACGCGCCGGCCGACACCACCCTGTGCCAGCCGATGATCGTGCCGCGGCACCCGCAGCGCTTCGACGCCGTGGCCGACCTCGCCGCCGCCCAGGGCTGGGCGGTGGTGCGGCGCAGCGCCTGGCCGCACAGCGGGCCGCCCGCGAGCGACCGGCTGACCCGCCCCACCCTGTGGCTGGGCGACACGCTGGGGGAGATGGCGCTGTATTACGGGCTGGCCGACTTTGCCCTGCTGGGGGGCAGCTTCGAGCCGCTGGGCGGGCAGAACCTGATCGAAGCGGCCGCCTGCGGCTGCCCGGTGATTCTCGGGCCGCACACCTTCAACTTCGCCGAAGCCGCCGAACAGGCCGTGGGTGCCGGCGCCGCACGCCGCGTGGCCGACATGTCGCAGGCGCTGGTCGTGGCACGGCAGTGGCTCGACGACCCGGAGCAGCGCGACGCCGCTGCCCGCGCGGCGCTGGCTTTCGCGGCCGCGCACCGCGGCGCGACCGAGCGCACGGCCCAGGCCATCGAGGCCTTGTGGGCCAAGGTGTCGTAAGGCCGGTCACCCGCCCTGGCGCCAACCGCCCGCGGCCGACGCCGCACGCGCGAGGGGCGCGCCTGGCGGGGTCTCAGCGCGCCAGCAGGCCGTCGATGGTTTGCAGATCGGCTGGGGCCAGGGTGCCGTTGGCCTGGCGCAGCTTGAGGTTGCCCAGCAGCACGTTGTAGCGCGCCACGGCGAGGTCGCGCTGGGTCTTGTAGAGCTGGGTCTGTGCGTTGAGCACGTCGATGTTGATACGCACGCCGACCTGGTAGCCGAGCTTGTTGGCGTCGAGCGCGCTCTGGCTGGAGACCTCCGCCGTCTCCAGCGCCGCCACCTGGGTCAGGCCCGACTGCACGCCGAGAAACGCCGTGCGCGTACCCTGCGCAACGTTGCGCTGCGCGGTTTCCAGATCGGCCTGGGCCTTGGTCTCCAGCGCGAGGGTCTCCTTGACCCGGTTCTGGATGGCATAGCCCGCGAACAGCGGCAGGTTGAAGGCCACTCCAATGGTGCCCGCGGTCACGCGCGAGCTGGTGGTGCTGATGCTGGAGCCGCCGATGTTGCGCGTCACGCCGTAGCTGGCCGTCAGGTCCACTGTGGGCAGGTTGCCGGCTTCAGCCTTGGTGCGCTCGAGCCGCGCGATCTCCAGCCCCACGCGCGCCTGGCGGATCAGCGGGTGGGCCGACTCCGCCTGGGCCACCCAGGCCTCGGCGTCGGCCGGGGTGAGCGCGGGCAGCGTGGCTGGCTTCTTCAGCGGCAGCGGGTCGGCCGGCTTGCCCACGAGCTGGTCGAGCGCGAGCTTCTTGACCCGCAAGTCGTTCTGCGCGGCGAGCTCCTGCGCGATGACCAGGTCGTACTGCGCCTGCGCTTCGCGGGTGTCGGTGATGGTGGCGGTGCCGACCTCGAAGTTGCGCTTGGCCGCGGCCAGCTGTTCGGCCACGGCGGCCTTCTGGGCCTGCACCACACCGAGGGAGTCGCGCGCGGCGAGCACGTCGAAGTAGGCCTGGCTCACGCGCACGATCAGGTCCTGGTCGGCGGCGGCGAGCTGGGCTTCGGCGAGTTCCTTCTGCTTCTTGCCCTGCTCGGCGGTGGCCGTGTTCGCCGGGCGGTACAGCGGCTGGCTGGCGCTCACGCCGATGTTCTGCGTGCCGTAGGCGCGGTCGGTGGTGGTGGGCACGTTGACCTCCATCCAGCTGCGCGAAGCCCCGGCGCCCAGACCCACGGTGGGCAGCACGGCCGCCTGCGCCTGGTCGGCGCGGGCCAGCGTGGCGTCGTACTGCGCGCGGGCCGACTGGTAGGCGCCGTCGTACGCGCGGGCCGCCTCGAAGAGCTCGAACAGGCTTTGCGCCTGCGCCTGGGCGGGCAGCGCAGCCGCCGCGATCGCCACTGCGGTGAAGGCGCCGCGGAACAGGGTCACGGAGGAGGGCAGGATCATGGCAGTCTCGGTGAAGGAATGAAAGCGACGGGGGCGGGCTCGGGCGTTGCGAAGGAATCGGGCGCGGAGGCTTCGTTCACAGCGTCTCGGCGTCTCAGTAGCGCGGCAGGTTCGGGTCCTTCTCGCGCGCCCAGGCGTCGATGCCGCCGGCGATGTTGGCCACGTGCTCGAAACCGTGGTGCGCCAGAAACGCCGCCACCTGCATGCTGCGGCCGCCGTGGTGGCACAGGCAGGCGATGGGGCGCGAGCGGTCCAGGTCGTGCAGGCGCACGGGCACGGCGCGCATGGGCAGCGTCATCAGCTCGAAGCCATCGGCGCGGACGCTCGCCGTCTGCCACTCCCAGGGCTCGCGCACATCGAGCACCAGGGGCTCGCCATGCGCACGCGCCGCGGCGAGCCAGGTGTCGAAATCGCGTGGGTAGACCTGTTCGATCATGGGTGGTGGCGTGTGGGCGCTCAGAAGCGGAAGCGCGAGGGCTCGGGGAAGTGCAGCAGGCGCGGGGCCACCGTGTCCCAGGGCTGGGTGGTGGCAAAGCTCGCCTCGCCGGTGCGCTGCACGATGGTGGCGCGCATCATCGGCTCCTCGCCCACGATGCCCACCAGCCGGCCGCCCACCTTGAGCTGCGCCAGCAGCGACTGCGGCACCTCGGCCACCGAACCGCTGAGCACGATCACGTCGAACGGCCCATCGGGCTGGGCCTGGGCGGCGCCATCGGCCTCGCGCACCTGCACGTTGTGGATGCCCGCGCGGGCGAGGTTGCTGCGCGCCATGGCGACGAGCGCGGGCTCGATCTCCAGGCTCACCACCTGTTGCGCGCGGTGCGCCAGCAAGGCGGCCATGTAGCCCGAGCCGGCGCCGATCTCCAGCACCTTCTCGTGGCGGCGCACGGCCGCGTCCTGCAGCAGCCGCGCCTCGATCTTCGGCGCCAGCATGACCTGGCCGCGCGCGCCGGCTTCGCGCAGCGGAATCTCCGTGTCGGTGAAGGCCAGTGCGCGGTACGCCGCAGGCACGAATTCCTCGCGCCGCACGATGGCGAGCAGTTCGAGCACCTGCGTATCCAGCACCTCCCAGGGCCGGATCTGCTGCTCGATCATGTTGAACCGTGCGCGTTCGATGTCCATCGCAAAATACTCCTAGGGGTATGTTAGCCGATTCCGGTTCATTGTACCGACGCGAGGTTTTCCGCCGGCTTCTGCGCGGGCGCTGCGTCCGGGCCGGTGGGCTGCACCCTGAACACGCGGCGCAGCCATTGCGCCAGGTCGTCCATGTAGCAATAGACCACCGGCACCACCACCAGGGTGAGGATGGAGGAGGTGATGACGCCGCCGATCACCGCCTGGCCCATCGGCGCGCGCTGCTCGCTGCCCTCGGTCAGGGCGAAGGCCAGCGGCACCATGCCGAACACCATGGCCAGGGTCGTCATGAGGATCGGGCGCAGCCGCACCCGGGCGGCGTGCAGCAGCGCATCGGTGCGGTTCATGCCGGGGATCACGGTGCCGTCGGGCTGTACCTGGTCTTCACGCGAGCGGATGGCGAAGTCCACCAGAAGAATCGCGTTCTTGGTGACCAGCCCCATGAGCATCACGATGCCGATGATCGAGAACATCGACAGCGTGGAGCCGAACATCATCAGCGCGAGCACCACGCCAATGAGCGTGAGCGGCAGCGAAGTCATCAGCGCCAGCGGCTGCAGGAAGCTCTTGAACTGGCTCGCCAGGATCATGTAGATGAAGATCACCGCCATCGCCAAGGCCGAGACCGCATAGGCAAAAGACTCGGCCATGTTCTTCGTCGAGCCGCTGAACTGGTAGCTGTAGCCCGGTGGGAAGCTGATGCCGGCCAGCGCCGTCTTGATGTCGGCCGAGACCTCGCCGGCCGAGCGGCCGAAGTTGTTGGCGGTGATGGCCACCTCGCGCGTGAGGTCGCGCCGGTTGATCTGGTTGGCGCCGGTGCCCGCGCGCAGTGTGGCGACCTGGTTGAGGTGGACCACGCGGGGGCTGCCGTCGGCGTTGCTGCCCACCGTCAGCGGCAGGCGCTCGAGGTCGGGCAGGGCGGTGCGCGCCTCGGGGGCGAGGCGCACGTTGACGTCGTAGGTCTCGTCGTCGGGGGCGCGCCAGTTGCCCACCGTCTGGCCGGCGATCAGCGTGCGCAGGGCGCTGCCGATGGCGTTGACGTTGAGGCCGAGATCGGAGGCCGCGTCGCGCCTGACCTCCACCTCCACCGTGGGCTTGTTGGGCTTGAGGCTGGAGTCCAGGTCGACCAGACCGGGAATGCCCTCGATGCGCTGCATCACCAGGTTGCGCAGGCGCTCGAGCTCCTTCAGGTCGGGGCCTTGCAGCGAGAACTCGATCTGCTTGTTGCCGCCCACCGGGTCGAGCAGGCCCACATGGGTGACGGTGATGCCAGCGATGCGCTGCAGCCGCTCGCGCAGCAGCGCCGACATCTGGTCGACGTTGCGCGTGCGCGCCTTGCGGTCCACCAGACGCACGTAAATGCTGGCGTACATCTTGCCCTGCGCCACGCCGGTGTTGATGGTGGTGAGGGTGTAGCGCACCTCGGGGAAGCTGCGGATCACCGCGTCCACCTGCCGGGCGCGCGCCTCGGTGTTCTCCAGCGAGGAACCCACCGGGGTGTAGAAGTTGACGTAGGTCTCGGAGAAGTCCGCCTTGGGCACGAACTCGGTGCCCAGGAGCGGCACCATCGCCACGCTGGCGACGAACACGCCAGCGGCCAGCGCCAGGGTGGCGAGCTTGTGCGCCAGCGACCAACGCAGGATGCCTTGATAAACGTCCGCCAGCGCCTGGGTGGCGCGGTCGAAGGCGCCGGTCACGCGGCCGATGGTCTTGTCGTAGAGCGTGACGGGCGCACGCCGCTGGCCGTGGGCCTCGATGCTCGGGTCATGCCAGATGGAGGAGAGCATGGGGTCGAGCGTGAAGCTCACGAACATCGAGATCAGCACCGCCGCGACGATGGTGATGCCGAACTCGTGGAAGAACTTGCCGATGATGCCGCCCATGAAGCCGATGGGCATGAACACCGCGACGATGGACAGGGTGGTGGCCAGCACGGCCAGGCCGATTTCCTGCGTGCCCTCGAGCGCCGCGGTGTACGGCCCCTTGCCCATCTGCACATGGCGCACGATGTTCTCGCGCACCACGATGGCGTCGTCGATGAGCAGGCCCACGCACAGCGACAGGGCCATGAGCGTCACCATGTTGATGGTGAAGCCGAAGCCGTACATGAACAGGAAGGTGCCGATCAGCGAGATCGGCAGCGTCAGCCCGGTGATGACGGTGGAGCGCCAGGAGTTGAGGAACAGGAAGACGATGAGCACGGTGAGCACCGCGCCCTCGATCAGGGTGCGGCGCACGTTGTCCACGCCGACGCGGATCGGGCGCGAGGCGTCGTTGACCGGCTCGAGCTTCACGCCCGCGGGCAGCTGGCCCTGGATTTCGGCCAGCGTGCGCGCCAGGCCGTCGATGACGGCGATGGTGTTTTCGTCCTGCGCCTTCTGCACGGTGAGCAGCAGCGTGCGCTGGCCGTTGTAGAGGGCGAGCGTGTCGAGTTCCTGCGCGCCGTCGTTGACGCGGGCGACCTGCTCCAGCCGCACCGGCACGCCGTTCTTGCGCGCGACGATGATGCGGCCGAAGTCCTCGGGGCGCTGGATGCGCGCGTCGATCTGCACCACGTTTTCCTGCGTGGGCGAGCGCACCGCGCCCAGCGGCACCTGCTGGTTCTCGCCGCGCACGGCGCTCGCCACCTGCTCGGGCGTCACGCCCCAGGCTTCGAGGGCCTTGGGGTCGAGGTAGAGGTTGATCTCGCGCTTGGTGCCGCCCACCAGCGTGACGGCGCCCACGCCGCGCACGTTCTCCACGCGTTTCTTGAGCACCTGGTCGGCCCAGTTGGTGAGTTCGATCGCCGACAGGGGTGGGCCGCGGCTGGCGTCGGGCAGCACGGCCACCGACCAGATGGCGCGGCTGGAGGGGTCGAAGCGCTGCACCCGCGGCTCCTTGACCTCGGTGCGCAGGCTCGGGCGGATGGCGGCGACCTTCTCGCGCACGTCGTCCGCGGCCTTGCGGCCGTTGATCTGCAGCTGGAACTCGACGATGACGACGGACATGCCGTCGTAGCTGCGCGAAGTGAGCGCATTGATGCCGGCGACCGAGTTCACCGCCTCCTCGATCTTCTTCGTCACCTCGCTCTCCACCACCTCGGGCGAGGCGCCGGGGTATTCGGTGGTGACGACGACCACGGGGAAATCGATGTTGGGGAACTGGTCGATCTGCAGGCGCTGGTAGGCAAACACGCCGAGCACGACGATGGCGAGCATCACCATCGTGGCGAACACGGGATTCTTCAGGCTGACGCGGGTGAACCACATGGTGCGTCAGCGCCCGGTGCCGGAGGTGGCGCCCGCGGGGGCGCTGGCGGCAGGTGCCGCTACCGCCGGGGCGGTCGCGGGCGCAGCGGGGCCGGTGACACGCACCTCGGTGCCGGCGCGCAGCGCGCCGACGCTGCCGGCGAGCACCTGCGCGCCATCGGGCACGCCCTCGACGGCGGCATAGCGGCCGCCCTCGGACAGCCCGCGCTCGAGCACGCGCACCGGCATATGCGCCACGCGGCCGGCGGCGATGGTCTGCACATACGGCTCGGGCTTGTCGGTGCGCACGGCATCGAGCGGCACCGCCAGCGCGGACTTCGTGCCCAGCGCCAGCGTGCCCTGACCGAACAGGCCCTGGCGCAGCAGCGGCTCGGCCGGCAGCGACAGGTAGGCGAGCACGCCGCGCGTGCCGGCCTGGGTGGCCGGGTTCATGCGCACCACCGTGGCCTGCAGCGGCTGGGCGAGGCCATCGACGTCGAGCGTGGCCTGCTGGCCGGTGCGCACGCGCGCGGCATCTTCGGGCGGCAGGCTGGCCTCGAGCTCCATGCGGCGCGGGTCCACGATTTCCACGATGCGCGCGTCCACGCCGACGCGCTCGCCGCTTTGCGCAAAGCGCTGCGAGACGACGCCGGCCAGCGGCGCGGTGAGCACGGCGTCGGCCAGCGCCTTGGCGGTGACCTCGGCGGCGGCCTGCGCGGCGCGCAGATTGGCCTGGGCGGCGTCGAGGTTGGCCTGAGAGGTCTCGAGCGCGGTGCGCGAGATGAAGCCCTGATCGACCAGCGCGCGGTTGTTGTCGAACTGGCGCTGCGCAATGGCCAGTTGCGCGCGCGCGGCGTCGGCCTGCTGGCGGGCCTGCAGGTCACGGGCGCGGTACTCGGTGGGGTCGACGCGCGCGACCACCTGGCCCGCGGCCACCGTGTCGCCCTCGCGCAGGTTGAGGCCCTGCAGTTCGCCGGCCACCCGCGCCTTGACCACCGCGACGTTGGCGGCCTTGACGCTGCCGCTGATGGGCAGGCCGAGCGTGAGCTCGCGCACGCGCGCTGTCACCACGTCACCGGGCCCGAGTTCGACCACCGGCGCGGCCTTGGGCGCGGCGACCTGGGCGGCCTGCTGGGCGGCGCGGCGGTTGGCCACCAGGCGCAGCACGCTCGTGGCCAGCAGGGCGAGCACGAGCACCGCGACGATCCATTTCCAGTATTTCTTCATGCGGGCGACGAACGAGGGGTTGGGGCGGGATGGGCGGGGCTCACGACGGTTCAGCGGTGGCTGTCTGGCGCAGGGTTGCGGCGCAGGCCGTTGAGCAGCAGATCGGCATGGTGGGCGATGTAGGTTTCGGGCTCGATGCGCGCGATGGTGCTGCAGCATGCGCCCAGCGAGTGCTTCCACAGCACCAGGAACAGCAGCGGCGCGAGGATGAGGTGCACCGTGGTGTCCAGCGGCACCTCGCGGAATTCGCCGCGCGCGATGCCGCGCTCGAGCACGCGCTGCAGCAGGGCCGAGCCGGGCTCGACCACTTCGTCGCGGAAGAACTCGGCAAGCTCGGGGAAGTTGCTGGCCTCGCTGATGATGAGCTTGGAGATGCCCGAGGCCTTGGTGGCACCGTAGCGCGACCACCATTGCTGCAGGAAGTGCAGCAGCAGGGCGTCGCTGGGGCCTTCGAAGCCATCGAGCTCGCTGGCGCTTTCCTGCACCGCGCGCGCGAGGTTCTCGCGCACCACGGCCTTGAACAGTTCTTCCTTGCTCGGGAAGTAAAGGAACAGCGTGCCCTTGGAAACGCCCGCGCGGGCGGCGACTTCCTCGGCGCGGGTGGCGGCAAAGCCTTTCTCGACGAAGAGCTCGAGCGCGGCGTCCAGCAATTCACCGGGCCGCGCTTCCTTGCGGCGCTCGCGCCGGTGCGCGCCGGCTTCGGCGGGCTCGCTGGCGGCGGTGGAGGAGGGGGCGGGCATGGATGTTACTGACTGACTGGTTAGTAAAGAGTCTAACCGCAGTGCACGCCAGCGTCAACGTGCGCCTAAGCCGGCGCCAGAAACATCAAAAAAGATAGCGCCCACCGACCGGTTGGCGCTAGGGTACCGAGGAAAAACCTCTCAAAACCCGTGCCGGGCCGCCCCGAGGGGCTCTGGCTCCCCCTCGCGGGGTCGGGCGGGGCGCAGCCCGACCTTGGGAACGGTCAGAAGAACGCCTGCAGACCGGTCTGCGCCCGCCCGAGGATGAGGGCGTGGATGTCGTGCGTGCCTTCGTAGGTGTTGACGGTCTCGAGGTTGATCATGTGGCGGATGACGTGGTACTCGTCATGGATGCCGTTGCCGCCATGCATGTCGCGCGCCATGCGGGCGACGTCGAGCGCCTTGCCGCAGGAGTTGCGCTTGATCAGGCTCACCATCTCGGGCGCGGCCTTGCCTTCGTCCATCAGCCGGCCCACGCGCAGGCAGGCCTGCAGGCCGATGGCGATCTCGGTCTGCATGTCGGCGAGTTTCTTCTGGATCAGCTGGTTGGCCGCCAGCGGCCGGCCGAACTGCTGGCGCTCCAGCGTGTACTGGCGCGCGCGCAGCCAGCAGTCCTCGGCCGCGCCGAGGGCGCCCCAGGCGATGCCGAAGCGCGCCTTGTTCAGGCAGCCGAACGGGCCCTTGAGGCCGGCGACGTTGGGCAGCAGGTTCTCGGCGGGCACAAACACCTCGTCCATCACGATTTCGCCGGTGATGCTTGCGCGCAGGCTCATCTTGCCCTCGATCTTGGGCGCGGACAGCCCCTTCATGCCCTTCTCGAGGATGAAGCCGCGGATGCTCTCCTGCCCGCCGACCTGGCCCGCAGCGTCTTCGAGCTTGGCCCAGACCACGAACACGTCGGCAATCGGCGCGTTGGTGATCCACATCTTCTGTCCGCGCAGCACATAGCCGCCGTCGACCGGCCTGGCGCGGCTGAGCATGCTGGCCGGGTCGGAGCCGTGGTTGGGCTCGGTCAGGCCGAAGCAGCCCACCCACTCGCCGCTGGCCAGCTTGGGTAGGTACTTCTGCCGCTGCGCCTCGCTGCCGTAGGCGTGGATGGGGTGCATGACCAGCGAGCTCTGCACGCTCATGGCGCTGCGGTAGCCGCTGTCCACCCGCTCGACCTCGCGTGCGATCAGCCCGTAGCACACATGGTTGAGCCCGGCGCAGCCGTAGCCTTCGATGGTGGCGCCGAGGAAGCCCATGGCGCCGAACTCGGTCATGATGGCGCGGTCGAAGGTCTCGTGGCGCGCGGCCATGAGCACGCGCGGCTGCAGCTTGTCCTGGCAGAAGGTGTGCGCCGCATCGGCCACGGCGCGTTCGTCGTCGCTGAGCTGCTCGGCAAACAGCAGGGGGTCAGCCCATTGGAAGCTGGATTTCATCAAAGGTCTCCGGGTCGGGTGAGGGACAGGTGGGCCGCATTGTGGGTCAGCCGGCAATAGCCGTCCAATATGGATTCGCGCTTGATCGATACGACAATCGGAACCATGGACCTGCGACACCTGCGTTGTTTCCTCGCCGTCGCTGACGAACTGCACTTCGGCCGCGCCGCGCGCCGGCTGGACATGTCGCAACCGCCGCTGTCGGTGGCCATTGCACAGCTCGAGGCCTCGGTGGGCGCGCGGTTGTTCGAGCGCAGCAGCCGGGGCGTGCGCCTGACGGCGGCCGGGCAGGCGCTGCGTCCGCGCGCGCAGGCGCTGATCGACGCCGCCCAGGCCGCTGGGCAGGCCGCGCGCGAGGCCGCACTCGGCCTCGATGCGCGGCTGCGCATCGGCTTTGCCGGCAGCCTGCTCTACAGCGGCCTGCCCGGCGTGCTCGCGCGCCTGCAGCGCGACGCGCCGCGCCTGCAGGTGGTGCTGCGCGAGCTCAGCTCCAGCGAGCAACTGGTGGAGTTGCAGCACGACCGGCTCGACGCCGCCTTCGTGCACACCACGCGCGTGCCGCCGGGTCTTTCGCAGATCCAGGTCGCCAGCCAGCCCTTCATGGCCTGCCTGCCGCGCGGCCATGCGCTCGCGCGCCGGCGTCGCCTGGGGCTGGCCGAACTCGCCGGCGAGCCGTTTGCCATCGTTTCGCGCGCGGTCTCGCCGGACTACCACGAGCGCATCCTCGCGCTGTGCGCCCACGCGCGCCTGCAGCCGGACCTGCGCTTCGAACTGCGGCACTGGCTCAGTGTGGTGTCGGTGGTGGCGCAGGGCCTGGGCGTGGCGCTGGTGCCGGCGGCGCTGCGCCAGGCGGGTCTGAGCGGCGCGGTGTTCGTGCCCCTGGACGTGCCGCCCGGCGCGCCGCCGAGCCACTACGACACCTGGTGCCTGTGGCGCACCGACGCCGACCCGGCCGGCCTCAAGGTCTTCCTCGACGCCGTGCGCCATGCGGCCCAGGCGCCGCTACAGTGCGCCGACACGCCAAGCCCAAGGGTTCCGACATGAGCGACGCCACCTCTTCCTCGCCCCCCACCTCGACCGCCGTGCTGGTGCTCGGCGGCGGCTGCTTCTGGTGCACCGAGGCGGTGTTCAAGGAGGTGCGTGGCGTGCTCGACGTGGAGTCGGGCTACAGCAATGGCCAGGCCACGCCGCCGAGCTACGAAGCGGTGTGCACCGGCCACACCGGCTGCGTGGAGGTGGTGCGGCTGGTGTACGACCCGGCCCAGGTCAGCACCCGCGAACTGCTGGAGGTGTTCTTCACCATCCACGACCCCACCACCCTCAACCGCCAGGGGCATGACGTGGGCACGCAGTACCGCAGCGGCATCTACTACACCACGCCCGAGCAGCGCGAGGTGGCCGAGGCGATGATCCGCGAGATGAGCCAGGACAAGCTGTTCGACGCGCCCATCGTCACCGAGGTGCTGCCGCTGGCGCACTACTGGCCGGCCGAGGACTACCACCAGGATTTCTTCGAGAAACACCCCAACCAGGGCTATTGCCTCGCCGTGGCCGCGCCCAAGGTGGCCAAGTTCCGCCGCACGTTTTCCCGGCTTTCACGCGCCTGAGCGCGGCGGCCCGGTCAGGGCGTGCCCGGCCGCAGCGGCTTCGCGTGCGAGCAGGCGCTGCCGCCAGCGCGGCCACAGCACGATCAAGGCCAGCCCCAGCAGCACCAGGGCGGCGGCGCCGAGTTTCCACGGCGGCAGCGGCTCGCCCAGCCACCAGGCCGAGGCGCCCATGCCGAACACCGGCACCAGCAGCGCCAGCGGCGCGACCGCAGCGGCCGGGTGGCGCGAGAGCAACCAGTTCCAGGCCCCGTAGCCGAACAAGGTGTTGCCCAGCGCCTGCCACAGCACCGCGCCCCAGGCGGCGGCATTTGCATGGCGCACGCCCTCGACCAGCGCCTGCGGCCCCTCGAACAGCAGCGACAGCGCGGCCAGCGGCGGCACCGCAAACGCGCTGCTCCAGACCATGAAGCCCAGCATGTTCACCCGCCCGGCGGACTTGGCCACCAGGTTCGCGCACGCCCAGAAGAACGCTGCCAGCAGCACCAGCGCCAGGCCCAGCACGGTCACGTGGGCGTCCACGTGCGCGGCGATCAGGCCCAGACCGCCCAGCGCGCAGACCAGGCCGACGAGCTGGTAGCCGCGCACCGCCTCGCGGTGCAGCAGCAGCGACAGGCCGATGGTGAAGAACACCTGCACCTGCACCACCAGCGAGGCCAGCCCCGGCGTGATGTGCCCGTGCATGGCGAGGAACAGCAGCCCGAACTGCCCCACGCCCAGCAGCACGCCAAACGCCGCCAGCCGGCGCCAGGGCACCGCCGGCCGGGCGATGAACAGCATCCACGGCAATGCCGAGAACGCAAAGCGCAGCGTGGCAAAGGCCAGCGGCGCAAACGCGTCGAGGCCGTGGCGAATGACCACGAAGTTCGTCCCCCACACCGCAACCACGGCCAGGGCGAGCAGCAGATGGGTCCAGGGCATGACGTGACGTGCGAGGGGAAAAGCTTATTAGTCTAGAACCCATCGGCTAGCATCGCCGGTCATGATCGAGACACTCGACCTCCGCTTCCACCACGCGGGCGGCCCGCTGCTGCGCTTTGCCGACGTGCAGTTGCCGCAGGGGGGCACGCTGGTGCTGCGCGGGCCCTCGGGCAGCGGCAAGTCCACCTGGCTGGCGCTCGCCGCGGGCCTGCGGCGGCCGTCGGCGGGGGAGGTCGTCGTGGCCGGCCAGGCGCTGTCGGTGCTGCCGGCGGCGGCGCTCGACGCCTGGCGCGGCGCGCACGTGGGCGTGCTGCCGCAGCGCCTGCACCTGAGTGCGGGTCTGAGCGTGGCCGACAACCTGGCGCTGGTTTACTGGGCGGCGTCGCTGGCGGTGGACCACGCCGCCATCGGGCGCGCGCTGGCCGCGCTGGGCGTGGCCGATCTGGCCGCGCGGCGGCCGCACGAGCTGTCGGTGGGGCAGGCGCAGCGCGTGGCACTGGCGCGGGCGGTGCTGCGCCGCCCGCGCGTGCTGCTGGCCGACGAGCCCACCGCCAGCCTCGACGACGCAGCCTGCGCGGCGGCGCTCGATCTCATCCAGAGCCAGGCCCGGGCCTGCGCGGCCACGCTGGTGGTCGCCACGCACGATGCGCGGGTGATCGCGCGCCTCGCGCAGGCCCAGTGCCTCGACTTTTTCAATGTTTTCACCAAAAACCCAGCGTCAACTGGTCATGTTTAGCTATCAAAAAAAGAGTATTCAAATCGCAGGTTCGCACCGTCGTCGCATCTTGGTTCGCGCCGCGCTGGCGGCCGCGGGCGCGGCCATCGGGGCCGTGGGTGGGGCGCAGGCGCAGCCGGCGGGTGGTGCGGCTGGCGCCGCGCCCGCACCGGTGCGACTCGCGCTCATCGAGGCGTTCAGCGGCGCGTTTGCCAACACGGGTGAGGCGGTCTGGCGCAACCTGCTGTGGGCGGTCGAGCGGGTGAACGCGCGCGGTGGCGTGCGCCTGCCCGGCGGCGCGCGTCCACTCGAACTCGTGCGCTACGACAACAAGGGCCAGAACGAAGAGGCGCTGGCCGCGCTGCGCCTGGCCATCGAGCAGGGCGCGCGCATCGTGCTGCAGGGCAATTCCTCGTCCACGGCGCTGGCCTTGATCGACGCCATCGAAAAGCACAACACCCGCGAGCCCGAGCGCCGCGTGTTGTTCCTCAACTATTCGGCGGTGGACCCGGCGCTGACCAACGAGAAGTGCAGCTTCTGGCACTTCCGCTTCGACGCCCATGCCGACATGCGCATGCGCGCGCTGATGTCGGTGCTGCGCGAGGACCACGCGCTGCAAAGCGTCTACCTCATCGGGCAGGACTACAGCTTCGGTCAGGCGGTGCTGCGCGAGGCCCGGCGCCAGCTCGGCCTGGTGCGCAGCGACGTGCGCATCGTCGGCGAGGAGCTGCACCCCGTGGGCCGGGTGAAGGACTTTCTGCCCTACGTGGCCAAGATCAAGGCCAGCGGCGCGCAGGCCGTCATCACCGGCAACTGGGGCAACGACCTCACGCTGCTCGTCAAGGCCGCGCGCGAGGCCGGTTACGACGGCCGCTTCTACACCTTCTACGGCAATGCGCTGGGTGCGCCGGCCGCCATCGGCGAGGCGGGGATCGGCCGCGTCATCGCCGTGGCCGACTGGCTGCCCAACGTGCCCGGTGCGGAAAGTGAAGCGTTCTACAAGGCCTTTCGCAGCCGCTTCCCCAAGCCCGCGGACGACTATGTGCACCTGCGCATGCAGCTCATGATCGAAGCCCTGGTGCAGGCCATGGAGCGCGCCAGCCGCCTGGAGGCCGCCGCCGTGGCGCGCCAGCTCGAACAGGCCGACGTGAGCATGGCCGGTCAGCGCGGCCGCATGCGCGCGGCGGACCACCAGTTCCAGCAGCCCCTGGTGGTGGGCGTGATGGACCGCCAGGGCAGCCCGGGCGTGAACTTCGACGTGGAGGGGTCAGGCTACGGCTTTCGCGTGGTGCGCCGGCTGCGTGCCGAGGATGCGGAACTGCCCTCGACCTGCCGCATGGTGCGGCCGGAGCTCTGAGCGGTTGCGGACGAATCCTTCACGCCCGCTCATCCCAACCCAAAGCCCCACGCGGCGCGGTCTCAGCTCGCGTAGCCCAGGCAGGCGCCGGCGTTCGGGCGGCCCTTGCATTCGCGCCGCAGCCGCCGGTCGCGCTCAGCGGTCGTCTCGGCCGAGCCTCGGTCAAAGATGGCGCGGTGGCGGGGCGAATCTGCATCGGCGATTGGCTGCTGCTTGTGCTTCCTGTGTTTCTTGGGCTTCTTGGGTTGAACGGTCGCGGCGGCGCCATCGTCTGCCGCTGAGGCAGGTGCGGGCGTCAGCGTGCCGCCGAAGGTGATCAACGCGGCGACGAGCACGGCGGACGCGGGGCGAAGCGGGAGCAGATGGGGCATGGCAGGTGTCTCCTGTGCAACGGCTGGGGGCACCGCAGCGCTGCGGTGGCGCGCACAAGTTTGGCATGATGCTTGCGTCTCGCCCACACCTCGTCGTTTCGGAGTCACACCCCCATGCGCGCTGCCGTCCGCAACCTCACGCCTTCGCTGATCCGCGAGGTGGCCAACGCCGGCCTCGGCCGTGACGACGTGCTGCCGTTCTGGTTCGGCGAGAGCGACGAGGTCACGCCCGCCTTCATCCGCGAAGCCGCCATCGCCTCGCTCGAGCGCGGCGAGACCTTTTACGCCCACAACCTCGGCCTGCCCGAATTGCGCGAGGCGATTGCCCAGTACATGAGCCGCCTGCACCCGCTGGTGGGCGTCGAGCGCATTGCGGTCACGGCCGGCGGCGTCAACGGCTTGATGATCGCCATGCAGGCGCTGGTCGATCCGGGCGACGAGGTGGTGGTGCTCACGCCCGTCTGGCCCAACCTCACGGCGCAGCCGCTCATCCTCGGCGCACGCTTGCGCTGCGTGCCGCTGGTGCCCGCAGGCGAGGGCGGCGCGCAGTGGCAGCTCGACCTCGATGCGCTGTGCGCCGCCGTCACGCCGGCCACCCGGCTGCTGGTGCTCAACTCGCCCAACAACCCCACCGGCTGGACGCTCACGGCGCAGGAGCAGCAGCGCCTGCTCGAGCACTGCCGGCGTACCGGCACCTGGATCCTGGCCGACGAGGTCTACGAACGGCTCTACTTCTGCGACGACACCGCCACCGGCGCCGCGCCGTCCTTCCTCGACGTCGCCGCGCCCGACGACCGGCTGGTCGTGGTGCACAGCTTCTCCAAGAGCTTCCTCATGACCGGCTGGCGCCTGGGCTGGCTGGTGCTGCCGGCCGAGCTCACCGAGCAGGTGGGCAAGCTCATCGAATTCAACACCTCATGCAACAGCGTGTTCACCCAGCGCGCCGGCGTGGTCGCGCTGCAGCGCACGGCCGAGGTGACGCCGCGCGTGGTGGCCCACCTGCGCGCCTGCCGCGATGCGCTGGTGCCGCAGCTCGCAGCCCTGCCGGGCGTGCATGTGGCGCCGGCGCCGGGGGGCATGTATGCGTTCTTCCGCATCGACGGGCATGGGGATTCGCTCGCCGTGGCCAAGCGGCTCGTGGCCGAGGCCGGGCTGGGGCTCGCGCCCGGAGCCGCGTTCGCCGCTGAATCGAGCGCCTGGCTACGCTGGTGTTTCGCCAGCCGCGACATCAGCCGGCTGGGCGAGGGCGTGCAGCGGCTCGCCGGCTGGCTGGGCGTGCGCTGAAGAGGGGCTCGTTCAGCCTTGCCCTACGCCGTCGCGCTGCGCGCGGCAAGCCCCCTGGCCAGCGCATCGAACACGATGCGGATGCGCCGCGAGGTGCGAAGCTCGCGGTGCGTGACCAGCCAGATCGGCACACGCACCGGCGGCACCTCGTCGAGCACCCGCACCACGCCCGGGAAGCCCTCGGCAATCTCGTCCATCATCGCGCCCAGCCCCAGGCCCTGCTGCACCAGGGACCAGGCTGCGACCGAATGTTCGGCGTAGCAGCTGAACTGCGCCTCACTCACCGGCAGGCCATGGGCGTGCAGGTAGTGCAGATAGCGGCCCGATCGGTCCGCGCCGACGAAGGCGTGCTGCGTCGCGTCGGCCGCGCTGCGCGGGTGGCCGTGCGCCTGCACCCAGTCGGTCGAGGCGTAGAAACTCGCCGGCGCCTCGCGGATCAGCTGGCCGATCAGGTCGGGCTGGTCGGGCCGCACGTGGCGGATGGCGATATCGGCCTCGCGGCGGCGCAGATCGCTCAGGGCGTTGGAGGCGATCACCTCCACCGTGATGCCCGGCGCCGTCGCGCGCAGTTCGCGCAGCAGCGGCGGCAGCACCCAGGCGGCCACCGCATCGCTGGCGGTGACGGACACCACCCCTTCGGCCGAGAGCGCGCGGCCGCTGGCGGCCAGGCGCAGCTCGGCCGCCGCCGCGCCCATCGCGCGCGCGTGCTCGAGCAGGTCGAGCCCGGTTGCGGTCAGCACCATGGACTTGCCCACGCGCTCGAACAGCGTCACGCCAAGCTGCCGCTCGATGGCGGCCACCTGCCGGCTCATCGTCGGCTGGCTCAGTCCCAGCTTGCGCGCCGCGGCCGACAGCGACCCGGCCTCGGCGGTGGCCAGGAACGCCTGCAGCGCATTCCAGTCGAGTGAATCCATGCGTAAATGAATGATTGCTCTGCAATTTATCGCATTTCATAAAACAAATTGCATGGATAGCATCACCGCTCATCGCTCGTTCACCGCCCCAGAGGCCCCCGCTTCCATGCTGTTCTCCATTCCCAGCCCCGCCGCCAGCGGCGACGACGCCCTGCAAGCCCTGCCCAAGGTGCGCTTCTGGAACCGCATCGCGCGCAAGTACGCCGCCGACCCGATCGCCGACGAGGCGGGCTACGAACGCACGCTGGCGCGCACCCGGGACTTTCTGGCGCCGCACCACGAGGTGCTGGAGATTGGCTGCGGCACCGGCACCACGGCGTTGCGGCTGGCGCCGGCGGTGCGCTGGCTGCACGCGACCGACGTGTCGGCCCAGATGATTGCCATCGCGCGCGAGCGGCAGGTCGCCAGCGGCCAGCGCGGCGTCGAGTTCCGGCTGGCGGACGCTGACGGCCCGCTGGGCGCCGCGGAGCGCTTCGATGCGGTGCTGGCCTTCAACCTGCTGCATCTGGTGAGCGACCTCTCGGCCACCCTGCGCGAGGTGGCCGCGGTGCTGCGCCCCGGTGGGCTGCTGATTTCCAAGACACCCTGCATCGACGAAATGAGCCAGCTGATCGGCTGGGTCGTGCCGCTGGCGCAGGCGCTGGGCAAGGCGCCGCCGGTGCTGCGGCTCGACGCGCTGCAGATCCAGGCCGCCCTGCGGCGGCAGGGCTTCGACGTGCTGATCACCGAGCGCCATGCCAGCGCCGGCCGGCGCGATGCGCGGCCGTTCATCGTGGCGCGCAAGGTGGTGTGACCGCGCCGCGGGCGGCCAGACGCGGGTCCGCCCGGCCGGCATGCAGGCCGGGCGGGGCGCTCTGATGGGTGGCGGGGTATAATGATCGGCTGCCATCCGCTGCGGGTGGCAGTTCACGCCCGTTGCGGCGCGGGTGTGCAGGCCGTCCGGTCGGGTGGGCTGCAGGGCCTTGCGCTGCGGCGGGACGCATGTCCATTCACAGGAATCATCATGATCGAAAAATCCGTCAAGGCCGAGGTGGTCAAGGCCAACGCGCGCAGCGCGAACGACACCGGCAGCCCCGAAGTCCAGGTCGCGCTGCTCACCGCCCGCATCAACGAACTCACCCCGCATTTCAAGACGCACGCCAAGGACCACCACGGTCGCCGCGGCCTGCTGCGCCTGGTGAGCCGCCGCCGCAAGCTGCTCGACTACCTCAAGGATCGTGACGCCGACCGCTACGTCGCGCTGATCAACAAGCTGGGGCTGCGCAAGTAAGCAAGTCGCACGCGGCCTTTGCACGCTCGCATTTCATGAAGCGCCTGGGTTAGGTCACTAGCTCGGGCGCTTTTCACTTCGGAGGCAGGTCAGGCGAACGCGCGCTGTGTCATTCCAGGAACGATCGGGGGGATCCTTCCTGGAATGGCATCGTGTTCGGGCGACCCCGGCTCCGGGCTTTCAAGGCGGCCTCACGCCTTTTCCATCACAGGAGAACCGAACATGTCCATCTTCAACAAAGTGAGCAAGACCTTCCAGTGGGGTCCGCACACCGTCACGCTCGAAACCGGCGAAATCGCCCGCCAGGCCACCGGCGCCGTGGTCGTCAACATGGACGACACCGTGGTGCTGGCCACCGTGGTGGCGTCCAAGAGCGCCAAGCCGGGCCAGGACTTCTTCCCGCTGACGGTGGACTACACCGAAAAGGCCTATGCCGCGGGCAAGATCCCGGGCAGCTTCTTCAAGCGTGAGGGCCGCCCGAGCGAGCTCGAGACGCTCACCAGCCGCCTGATCGACCGCCCGATCCGCCCGCTGTTCCCCGAGGGCTTCTACAACGAAGTCCAGGTCATCGTGCATGTGCTCAGCCTCAACCCCGAGGTGCCGGCCGACATCCCCTCCATGATCGGCACCAGCGCGGCGCTGGCCATCAGCGGCATTCCGTTCAACGGCCCCATCGGCGCGGCGCGGGTGGGCTACGTCAATGGCGAATACGTGCTCAACCCCGGCCCGACGCAGATGGCCTCGAGCCAGATGGACCTGGTCGTCGCCGGCACCGAGGCTGCGGTGCTCATGGTCGAGTCCGAGGCGCAGGAACTGTCCGAGGAGGTGATGCTCGGCGCCGTGGTGTTCGGTCATGAGCAGGGCAAGATCGCCATCAACGCCATCCACGAACTGGTGCGCGATGCCGGCAAGCCGGCCTGGGACTGGACGCCGCCCGCACGCGACGAGGCGCTGATCGCCAAGGTCACGGCGCTGGCCGAAGACAAGCTGCGCGCGGCCTACCAGATCCGCAACAAGCAAAGCCGCACCCAGGCCTGCCGCGAGGCCTATGCCGCGGTGAAGGCCGACCTCACGGCCGAGGGCGTGGCCTTCGACGACGTCAAGGTCGACGGCCTGCTGTTCGACATCGAGGCGCGCCTGGTGCGCAGCCAGATCCTCGCCGGCGAGCCGCGCATCGACGGCCGCGACACGCGCACCGTGCGCCCCATCGAGATCCGCAACAGCGTCCTGCCGCGCACCCACGGCTCGGCCCTGTTCACCCGCGGTGAAACCCAGGCGCTGGTGGTGGCCACGCTGGGCACCGAGCGCGACGCGCAGCGCATCGACGCGCTGGCCGGCGAGTTCGAAGACCGCTTCATGCTGCACTACAACATGCCGCCGTTCGCCACCGGTGAGGCCGGCCGCTTCGGCAGCCCCAAGCGCCGCGAGATCGGCCACGGCCGTCTGGCCAAGCGCGCGCTGGTGGCCGTGCTGCCGAGCAAGGAAGAGTTCCCCTACACCATGCGCGTGGTGTCGGAGGTGACCGAGTCCAACGGTTCCTCGTCCATGGCCTCGGTGTGCGGTGGCTGCCTGGCGCTGATGGACGCGGGCGTGCCGCTGAAGGCGCACGTGGCCGGCATCGCCATGGGCCTCATCAAGGAGGACAACCGCTTCGCCGTGCTCACCGACATCCTCGGCGACGAGGACCACCTCGGCGACATGGACTTCAAGGTTGCGGGCTCCACCGCGGGCATCACCGCGCTGCAGATGGACATCAAGATCCAGGGCATCACCAAGGAAATCATGCAGGTCGCGCTGGCGCAGGCCAAGGAAGCGCGCATGCACATCCTGGGCAAGATGCAGGCCGCCATGGGCGAGGCCAAGGCCGAAGTCTCGAGCTTCGCGCCCAAGCTCTACACCATGAAGATCAACCCCGAGAAGATCCGCGACGTGATCGGCAAGGGCGGCGCCGTCATCCGCGCGCTGACCGAGGAGACCGGCACGCAGATCAACATCGAGGAGGACGGCACCATCACCATCGCCGCCACCGACAGCGCCAAGGCCGACGAGGCCAAGCGCCGCATCGAGGAAATCACCGCCGAGGTCGAGGTGGGCAAGGTCTACGAAGGCCCGGTCACCAAGATCCTGGATTTCGGCGCCTTGGTGAACCTGCTGCCCGGCAAGGACGGCCTGCTGCACATCAGCCAGATCGCCCACGAGCGCGTCGAGAAGGTCACGGACTACCTCAAGGAAGGCCAGGTCGTGCGCGTGAAGGTTCTGGAGACCGACGAAAAGGGCCGCGTAAAGCTCTCCATGAAGGCCTTGACCGAGCGGCCGGCTGCCGGCGCAGACGCCCAGCAGTGACCCAGCACTTCAAAAAAGTGAGCGACACCTGACCGTTTCGCGCTGGGGTCTCATGGAAAACATGATGAACGCCATCGAAATCCGCGCCCCGGGCGGCCCGGAGGTGCTGGTGCCGGCCATGCGGCCTGTTCCCGTGCCTGCCGCCGGCGAGGTGCTGATCCGCGTGGCCGCCAGCGGCGTGAACCGGCCCGACGTGCTGCAGCGCCGCGGCGCCTACCCGCCGCCGCCCGGCGCCTCCGACCTTCCGGGGCTGGAGGTGGCGGGCGAGGTCGTCGGGGGCGACGCCGCCGCCATGGCCGAGGCCGGGCTTGCGCCAGGCATGATGGTCTGCGCCCTGGTGGCGGGTGGCGGTTATGCGCAGTGCTGCACCGCACCGGCCGTCCAGTGCCTGCCGATCCCGACGGGCCTGAGCGTGGTCGAGGCCGCGGCGCTGCCCGAGACCTTCTTCACCGTCTGGAGCAACGTCTTCGACCGTGGCCGCCTGCAGGCCGGCGAGACGGTGCTGATCCAGGGCGGTGCGAGCGGCATCGGCGTCACGGCCATCCAACTCGCCAAGGCGTTCGGCGCGCGCGTGATCGTCACGGTGGGCAGCGACGACAAGGCCCAGGCCTGCCTCGCGCTCGGCGCCGACCATGCCATCAACTACCGCAGCCAGGACTTCGCGGCCGAAGCGCTGCGCATCACCGAGGGCCGCGGCGTGGGCCTCATCCTCGACATGGTCGCTGGCGCCTACATCGCGCGCGAGGTCGAATGCCTCGCCGAAGACGGGCGCCTCGTCGTCATCGCCGTGCAGGGCGGCGTGCAGAGCAGCTTCGACGCCGGCCTGCTGCTGCGCCGGCGCCTCACGCTGACCGGCTCGACGCTGCGACCCCGGCCCGTGGCGTTCAAGGCCGCCATCGCCCGCGCGCTGCGCGAGAAAGTGTGGCCATTGCTCGCATCCGGCGCCGTGCGGCCGGTCATCCACCGTGTGTTTGCCGCGCTCGAGGCCGCCGAGGGCCTGCCCAGCGGCGCGGCGCGCGCGCATGCGCTCATGGAGTCCGGGCAGCATGTCGGAAAAATCGTGCTCGACTGGAGGGAAGCGAAATGAAGAAAAAACTCATCGCCGGCAACTGGAAGATGAACGGCAGCCTCGCCACCAACGAGGCGCTGGTGCGGGCCCTGCTCGACGGCCTCGGCGGTGACGCCGGCTGCGACGTGGCCGTGTGTCCGCCGTCCATCTACCTCGCGCAGGTGCGCGCACTGCTGGGCACGTCCGCGCGCATCGCCCTTGGCGCCCAGGACGTCTCCCAACACGAGAACGGCGCCTACACGGGCGACGTCTCCGCCGCCATGCTGCGCGATTTCGGTGTGCGCTATGCCATCGTCGGCCACAGCGAGCGCCGCCAGCACCAGGCCGAGAGCGACACCCACGTCGCCATCAAGGTGCAACGCGCACTGGCTGCCGGCATCACGCCCATCGTCTGCGTGGGCGAGACGCTGGCCCAGCGCGAGGCTGGCGAAACCGAAGTCATCGTCAAGCGCCAGCTCGCCGCCGTCATCCATCTCAACGGCCACTGCATCAGTGAAATCGTCGTGGCCTACGAACCCGTATGGGCCATCGGCACCGGCCGCACCGCCACGCCGGAGCAGGCGCAGGCCGTGCATGCGCTGTTGCGCGCCCAGCTGCGCGCCGCGACCGATCGCGCCGACCGCGTGCGCATCCTCTACGGCGGCAGCATGAATGCGGCCAACGCGGCCAGCCTGCTCGCCCAGCCCGACATCGACGGCGGGCTCATCGGCGGCGCCTCGCTCAAGGCGCCCGACTTTCTGTCTATCATCGCGGCCGCATCCTGAGCGCGGCCGTCAACCCAAGCGGAGTGTTTGAATGAATGTGTTGCTGAATCTGCTGGTGGTCATCCAGGTGCTGTCGGCCCTGGCCATGATCGGCCTGATCCTCGTCCAGCACGGCAAAGGGGCCGACATGGGCGCCGCCTTCGGCAGTGGCGGCTCGGGCAGCCTCTTCGGCGCCAGCGGCAGCGCCAACTTCCTCTCGCGCAGCACGGCCGTGCTGGCTGCTGTGTTCTTTGCCTGCACGCTGCTGCTGGCCTATTTCGGTCACATCCGCGTCGCCGCGCCGAGCGGCAGCGTGCTCGAATCGCCCGCTGCAGCGGTGCCCGCGCCGGCGGCCGCACCGAGCGCTGCGGCTGCGGCCATTCCTGCGCCCGCAGCCCCGGTGACGGGTGCATCCGCGGCCGTGCAGATCCCGGGCAAGTGAGCGGGCGAAACGCACCTGCAGAAAACATCGCCCTCTCCCGGGAAAGGGGTCATTTTCCGGGTAGAATGCGCGCTGAAACGTGACGACGGAGAGGAGACAAAACATCCGCGTCACCAGCGTCCAGCCGTCGTGGTGAAATTGGTAGACACGCTATCTTGAGGGGGTAGTGGCGAAAGCTGTGCGAGTTCGAGTCTCGCCGACGGCACCAAGTCAAAAATGGGTTCCCGCCCACGCGGGAATCGGTCACAAAACCAGACCGCGCGCACATGAGCCTCGACCAGTATCTCCCGGTTCTCCTGTTCCTCATGGTGGGCGTCGCGATCGGCATCCTGCCACTGGTCTTCGGTTTCATCCTCGGCCCGAACCGGCCGGACCCCGAGAAGAACTCCCCGTATGAATGCGGCTTCGAGGCCTTCGAAGACGCGCGCATGAAGTTCGACGTTCGCTACTACCTCGTGGCGATTCTCTTCATCCTGTTCGATCTCGAAATCGCCTTCCTCTTCCCCTGGGCGGTCGCGCTGCGCGACGTCGGGCTCACCGGCTTCGTGGCCGTGCTGATCTTTCTCGCCATTCTGGTCGTGGGCTTCATCTACGAGTGGAAAAAAGGCGCGCTCGACTGGGAATGAGCGGAGCGGAACCGTAAAGGACTGGCGCGATGATCGAAGGTGTTCTCAAGGAAGGTTTCATCACCACCAGTTACGACTCGGTGGTGAACTGGGCCAAGACAGGTTCCATCTGGCCCATGACGTTCGGCCTGGCCTGTTGCGCGGTGGAGATGATGCACGCCGCAGCCGCGCGCTACGACATCGGCCGCTTCGGTGCCGAGGTGTTTCGGGCCAGCCCGCGCCAGAGTGACCTCATGATCGTTGCGGGCACGCTTTGCAACAAGATGGCGCCGGCCTTGCGCAAGGTCTACGACCAGATGAGCGAGCCGCGTTGGGTGCTCTCCATGGGCTCATGCGCCAATGGCGGGGGTTACTACCACTACAGTTACTCCGTCGTGCGCGGGTGCGACCGCATCGTGCCGGTCGATGTCTACGTGCCCGGCTGCCCGCCGACGGCCGAGGCGCTGATCTACGGAATCATTCAGTTGCAGCAGAAGATTCGTCGCACCGAGACGATCGCACGGACCTGAGGATGGGCATGACTGCTTGGACCATGAATGCGGATCGTCTGAAGGAGGCCGTGGTCGCGGCTCTCGGAGAGCAGGCGAAGTCGGTCGTCATCGCACGGGGTGAAGTCACGGTCACCGTGGACGCGGCCCGTTATGCCTCTGCGATGCAGGCGCTGCGCGATGCCGAGGGCTGCCGCTTCGAACAGTTGATCGACCTCTGCGGCGTTGACTACGCCCACTACCGTGGCGAGGGCGCCTGGGAGGGGCCGCGCTTCTGCGTCGTCGTGCACCTGCTCTCGGTCAGCCTGAACCATCGGCTGCGGGTCAAGGTGTTCTGTCCGGATGACGATTTTCCGCTCGTGCCCTCGGTCACCGGGCTCTGGCGCTCCGCACTGTGGTTCGAGCGTGAGGCGTTTGATCTTTTCGGCATTGTCTTTGAGGGACATGAGGACCTGCGCCGCATCCTCACCGACTACGGCTTCATCGGCCATCCGTTCCGCAAGGACTTCCCGCTTTCAGGTCATGTCGAGATGCGATACGACGCCACGCAGCGCCGGGTGATTTACGAGCCCGTGACCATCGAGCCGCGGGAAATCACCCCCCGCATCGTCCGCGAGGACGATTACGCCGGTTTGCACTGAGCGCTGCCGAGGTTCGCGACATGGCTGAAATCAAGAACTACACCCTCAACTTCGGGCCTCAGCATCCAGCCGCGCACGGCGTGATGCGTCTGGTGCTCGAACTCGACGGCGAAGTCGTGCAACGGGCCGACCCGCACATCGGTCTGCTCCACCGCGCCACCGAGAAACTGGCCGAGCACAAGACCTTCATCCAGTCGCTGCCTTACATGGACCGGCTGGACTACGTCTCGATGATGTGCAACGAGCACGCCTACTGCCTGGCCATCGAGAAACTTCTCGGCATCGAGGTGCCGCTGCGCGCGCAGTACATCCGCGTCATGTTCTCGGAGATCACGCGCCTGCTCAACCACCTCATGTGGCTGGGTTCGCACGGCAACGACTGCGGCAGCTCCACCATCCTGATCTACACCTTCCGCGAGCGCGAAGACCTCTTCGACATGTACGAGGCGGTTTCGGGCGCGCGCATGCATGCGGCTTACTTCCGCCCGGGCGGCGTCTACCGCGATCTGCCCGACACCATGCCCCAGTACGCGCCGAGCAAGATCCGCAGCGCACAGGCGGTGGCCGAGCGCAATGCCAACCGGCAAGGGTCCCTGCTCGACTTCATCGACGATTTCACCCAGCGCTTCCCCCGCTGTGTCGACGAGTACGAGACCCTGCTCACCGACAACCGCATCTGGAAGCAGCGCACCGTCGGCATCGGTGTCGTCACTGCGGAGCGTGCGCTCAACCTCGGCATGACGGGGCCCATGCTGCGCGGCTCCGGTGTGGCCTGGGACTTGCGCAAGATGCAGCCCTACGAGGTCTACGACCGGCTCGACTTCGACATCCCCGTCGGCGTCACCGGCGACAGCTACGACCGCTACCTGGTCCGTGTGCAGGAGATGCGCGAGTCCAACCGCATCATCAAGCAATGCGTGGACTGGCTGCGTGCGAACCCCGGCCCGGTCATCACCGACAACCACAAGGTTGCGCCGCCTTCGCGCGAGTCGATGAAGTCCAGCATGGAAGAGCTGATCCACCATTTCAAGCTCTTCACCGAAGGCTTCCACGTGCCCGAAGGCGAGGCCTATGCCGCCGTCGAACACCCGAAAGGGGAGTTCGGCATCTACCTGGTCAGCGACGGTGCGAACAAGCCATATCGGCTCAAGATCCGCGCGCCCGGGTTCGTGCACTTGTCCACATTCGACGAACTCGTTCGCGGCCACATGCTGGCCGACGCCGTCGCCGTGATCGGCACGCTCGACATCGTATTTGGAGAAATCGATCGATGATCCCCGAAGCAACCAAGGCGCGGTTCGTGCGTGAAGTCGCGAAGTACCCGGCGGATCAGCGGCAGTCCGCCGTCATGGCCTGTCTGGCCATCGTGCAGCAGGACCTGGGTCATGTCAGCGTCGAAAGCGAGCGCGAGGTGGCCGACTACCTCGGCATGCCCCCCATGGCGGTGCATGAGGTGACCACCTTCTACAACATGTACAACCAGCAGCCGGTGGGCCGCTTCAAGCTCAACGTCTGCACCAACCTGCCTTGCCAGCTGCGCGGCGGCGCGCACGCGCTCGAGCACCTCGCCCGTCGCCTGGGCGTGGAGGTCGGCGGCACCACCGTCGACGGCCTGTTCACCCTGCAGGCATGCGAGTGCCTGGGCGCCTGCGCGGACGCGCCGGTGATGCTCGTCAACGACCGTTCCATGTGCAGTTTCATGAGCGACGAGAAACTCGACCAGCTGGTCGAAGGTCTGCGCGCTGCGGAGGGTCAGGCATGAACGTGCGTCAAGTGCTCGACCAGTTTCGTGCGCAAGGCCTCGAAACCTGTTTTCATGGCCGTCACATCGAGCCCCAGATCTACGCCGGTCTCGACGGTCGCAACTGGCATCTGAAGGACTACGAGGCCCGCGGCGGATACCAGGCGCTGCGCAAGATCCTCGGCAAGGATGGTGGGCCGGGGATGACCCCCGAGGAGGTCATCGCCGAAGTCAAGGAGTCGGCCCTGCGCGGCCGCGGTGGTGCTGGCTTCCCCACCGGTCTCAAGTGGAGCTTCATGCCCCGGCAGTTTCCGGGCCAGAAGTACCTGGTGTGCAACTCCGACGAAGGCGAGCCCGGCACCTGCAAGGACCGCGACATCCTCAGCTACAACCCGCACATCGTCATCGAGGGCATGGCCATCGCCGCGTATGCGATGGGCATCGGCGTCGGCTACAACTACATCCACGGCGAAATCTTCCAAGTCTACGAGCGCTTCGAGGAGGCGCTCGAAGAAGCGCGGGCCGCCGGCTACCTGGGCGACCACATCCTTGGCAGTGGATTCAGCTTCCAGCTTCACGCCCATCACGGCTTCGGGGCCTACATCTGCGGCGAAGAGACCGCGCTGCTCGAATCCCTCGAAGGGAAGAAGGGCCAGCCGCGCTTCAAGCCGCCATTTCCGGCCAGCTTCGGCCTGTACGGCAAGCCGACCACGATCAACAACACCGAAACCTTCGCAGCCGTGCCCTGGATCATTCGGCATGGGGGCAAGGCCTACCTGGAGTGCGGCAAGCCCAACAACGGGGGCACCAAGATTTTTTCGCTCGTCGGCGATGTCGAGCGTCCCGGCAACTATGAAGTGCCCATGGGCACGCCGTTCGCAAAGGTGCTTGAACTCGCGGGTGGGGTGCGGGGCGGGCGCGCGCTCAAGGCGGTGATTCCCGGTGGCTCGTCGGCACCGGTATTGCCTGCCGAGATCATGCTCGGCTGCACGATGGACTACGACTCCATTTCCAAGGCCGGCTCCATGCTGGGCTCGGGCGCCGTCATCGTGATGGACGACACCCGCTGCATGGTCAAGTCCCTGCAGCGCCTGAGTTACTTCTACATGCACGAGTCCTGCGGCCAATGCACGCCGTGCCGCGAGGGCACGGGCTGGCTGTGGCGGGTGGTCGATCGCATCGAGAATGGTCAGGGCCGGCCCAGTGACATGGACTTGCTCGACAACGTGGCCGAGAACATCATGGGTCGCACGATTTGCGCACTGGGTGATGCCGCCGCCATGCCGGTGCGCGCCATGCTCAAGCACTTCCGCGCGGAATTCGAGTACCACATCGAACACCGGAGCTGCATGGTTCCGGCCTATGTCTGATCGGGCAGCACCTCATGGTTGAAATCGAACTCGACGGCAAGAAGATTGAGGTCGCCGAAGGCAGCACGGTGATCCAGGCGGCCGAGCAGGCACGCACCTACATTCCTCACTTCTGCTACCACAAGAAGCTCAGCATCGCGGCCAACTGCCGCATGTGTCTGGTCGACATCGAGAAGGCGCCCAAGCCCATGCCGGCCTGCGCCACGCCGGTGACGCAGGGCATGGTCGTGCGCACCCGCAGCGAGAAGGCGGTCAAGGCGCAGAAGTCGGTGATGGAGTTCCTGCTCATCAACCATCCGCTTGATTGCCCGATCTGTGACCAGGGTGGCGAGTGCCAGCTGCAGGACCTGGCCGTCGGCTACGGCGGTTCGTCCTCGCGCTATGAGGAAGAAAAGCGCGTCGTCCCGCACAAGGACGTCGGGCCGCTGATCTCCATGGAGGAGATGAGCCGTTGCATCCACTGCACCCGCTGCGTGCGCTTCGGCCAGGAAATTGCCGGGGTTATGGAACTGGGCATGTCCCACCGTGGCGAACACTCGGAGATCGAAACCTTCGTTGGCAGCACGGTCGATTCGGAGTTGTCGGGCAACATGATTGACATTTGCCCGGTCGGTGCGCTCACCAGCAAACCCTTCCGTTACCAGGCGCGAACCTGGGAACTGTCCCGCCGCCGCTCGGTCAGCCCGCACGACTCCACGGGTGCCAACCTGATCGTGCAGGTCAAGGGTGGCACGGTGATGCGGGTCGTGCCGTTCGAGAATGAAGCCGTCAACGAGTGCTGGATCGCCGACCGCGATCGCTTCTCCTACGAAGCCCTGAACGGGCCGGATCGCCTGACCCGCCCCATGATCAAGCAGGGCGGGCAATGGAGCGAGGTGGATTGGCAAACCGCGCTGGAGTACGTGGCCAACGGCCTGCAGCGCGTGCGTGCCGAGCGCGGCGCACAGGCCATCGGGGCGCTGGTCAGCCCGCACGCGACAGTCGAAGAACTGTATCTGGCGGGCCAGCTGGTGCGCGGTCTCGGTAGCGAGAACATCGATCACCGGCTGCGTCACGCCGAGTTCCCGGCGTTCGAGGGCGTGCGCTGGCTCGGCCTGCCGATTGCCGATCTGTCGCGCTTGGAGGCGGCCTTCGTCGTGGGTTCCAACCTGCGCAAGGACCATCCCTTGTTCGCGCAACGGGTCCGGCAAGCGGTGCGTCACGGTGCCCGCCTGAGTCGGCTCGACGAAGGCGGTACGGACTGGGCCATGCGGGTGGATCAGGCCTTGGTTTCGGAGCCTGCGCGCTGGGCGCAAGCCCTGGCGGAGGTGGCTGCGGCAGTGGCCGCTGAGAAGGGTGTGGCCGCGCCCGTGCCAGCCAACGTCACCAACGAGGCTCGCGCCGTTGCCCATTCGCTGCTGGGTGCCGGCTCTCGCAAGGCCATCTTGCTCGGCAACGCCGCTGCGCACCATGCCGCCGCTTCCCAACTGCTCGCACTCGCCCAATGGATTGGCGAGCACACCGGCGCCGTGGTGGGCTACCTGACCGAGGCCGCCAACACCGTTGGTGCCCAGGTCGTTGGCGCCCAACCCGGTCCAGGCGGCGCGAACGCGCAGCAGATGCTCGCCGGGCAACTCGGTGCGTTGCTGCTGCTGAACACCGAGCCCGAATTCGACAGCGCAGCCGGGGCCGCCGCGGTGCAGGCCCTGGAGTCGGTGTCGATGGTCGTCACGCTGAGCCCCTTCAAGGCCAACATGGCGTTCAGCGACGTGCTGTTGCCGATCTCACCCTTCACGGAAACCTCGGGCACCTTCATCAACGCCGAAGGCCGCATCCAGAGCTTCCACGCCGTCGTCAAGCCCCTGGGCGAGACCCGTCCGGGCTGGAAGGTGCTTCGTGTCCTGGGCTCCATGCTCGGGCTGCAGGGCTTCGGCTTCGAGTCCACCCAAGAGGTCCTGGCCGCCGCCAAGGCGCCCTGGGCGCAGGGGGACTGGGTCGATGTCACGCGATTGAACAACCGGACGTCGGTGGTGCCCGCGATGGATGCCGTGGCGCCGCCTGCGCCGCCCGTGGTCGCATCCATCTACCAACTCGACAGCATCGTTCGCCGTGCACCCTCGCTGCAGCGCACGGCCGACGCTCGCCAAGGCCGTGAAGGAGCACGGGCATGATCGACGCGCTGTACAACGGAGGACTGAACCTGTCGTCGCACGCCTGGTGGACGGGCGCGGCGTGGCCGGTGCTGTGGATTCTGATCAAGATCGTGGCGGTCCTCGCGCCCCTGATGGGCGCGGTCGCCTACCTGACGCTCTGGGAGCGCAAACTGCTCGGCTTCATGCAGGTTCGCCATGGTCCGAACCGCGTCGGCCCGTTTGGTTTGCTGCAGCCGATTGCCGACGCCCTTAAGCTTCTGACCAAGGAGATCATTCGCCCCACCGCCGCCAGCAAAGGCCTGTTTCTGCTCGGGCCGGTGATGGCGATCATGCCGGCCTTGGCCGCGTGGGTGGCGATTCCGTTGGGCCCCGACCTTGCCCTGGCCAACGTCAATGCGGGTCTATTGCTGATCATGGCCATCACCTCGATCGAGGTCTATGGCGTGATCATCGCCGGCTGGGCGTCCAATTCGAAGTACCCGTTCCTCGGTGCACTGCGGGCTTCGGCGCAGATGGTCAGCTACGAGATCGCCATGGGCTTCTGCTTCGTGATCGTGCTGATGGTGTCGGGCAGCATGAACCTCACGGACATCGTGGCTTCGCAGTCGCGCGGCATGGCCGCAGACAAGGGCCTGAACTTCCTGTCATGGAACTGGTTACCGCTGCTGCCCATCTTCTTCGTCTACCTGATTTCCGGCGTGGCCGAGACTAACCGCCATCCCTTCGACGTGGTCGAGGGCGAGGCCGAGATCGTCGCCGGGCACATGGTCGAGTACTCCGGCATGGGCTTCGCCATCTTCTTCCTCGCCGAGTACGCCAGCATGTGGCTGGTGTCGATTCTGGCGGTGTTGATGTTCTTTGGCGGCTGGCTGCCGCCCATCGACAGTGCACTGTTCAACTGGATCCCGGGGTGGATCTGGCTGGGGGTCAAGACCTTCGTCGTGGTGTCCATGTTCATCTGGATCCGCGCGACCTTCCCCCGGTTCCGTTACGACCAGATCATGCGCCTGGGCTGGAAGATCTTCATCCCCGTCACCCTGGTCTGGCTCCTGATCGTCGGCGCCTGGATGCAGACGCCCTGGAACATCTGGAACTGAGCGAGCAAACGACATGGCTGCGACGACGGTTTCCCCTTTCTCGGTTCGTGACTTCCTCAAGAGCTTCATGCTCGTGGAACTGTTCAAGGGCATGGCCCTCACGGGCCGCTACGCGCTGCGCCGCAAGGTCACGGTGCAATATCCGGAAGAGAAGACACCCCTGTCACCGCGTTTTCGGGGTTTGCATGCCCTGCGCCGTTACGACAATGGCGAGGAGCGCTGCATTGCCTGCAAACTGTGCGAGGCCGTGTGTCCGGCGATGGCCATCACGATCGAGTCCACGGTCCGTGATGACGGCTCGCGCCGCACCACGCGCTACGACATCGATTTGACGAAGTGCATCTTCTGTGGCTTCTGCGAAGAGAGTTGCCCCGTCGATTCCATCGTCGAAACCCACATCCTCGAATACCACGGGGAGAAGCGGGGGGACCTGTACTTCACCAAGCCCATGCTGCTGGCTGTGGGCGACCGCTACGAAGCCGAGATCGCTGCAGCCAAGGCCGCGGACGCCAAGTACCGCTGATTCACTGCACGCACGCGAAGCGAATACCACCACGAGCCTTTCATGGACGCCACGACAGGATTCTTCTATCTGTTCTCGGTCGTGCTGCTGTTTGCAGCCTTCCGGGTCATCACCGCGCGCAATCCGGTGCATGCGGTGCTGTATCTCATGCTGGCGTTCTCGCAGGCCGCGGGCGTATGGCTGCTGCTCAAGGCCGAGTTCCTGGCCATCGTGCTTGTGCTCGTGTACCTCGGTGCGGTGATGGTGCTGTTTCTGTTCGTGGTGATGATGCTCGATGTCCACATCGACCGCATCCGGCAGGGCTTCTGGCGCCACTTTCCGCTGGCTGCCACCGTTGGTGCGCTGATCGCCCTTGAGATGGCAGCGGTGCTCATGGCGGGTTTTCGCGGCGCAGGCGACGAATCCAAGGCGCTCGTGACGGCAGCGGGTGGTGCTCCGGTGTCGAACACCCTCGCGCTCGGACGTTTGCTCTACACGGAGTACCTCTATCCCTTGGAAGTGGCTGCCGTCATCCTGCTTGTCGCCATGATCGCGGCAATCGCGCTGACCTTGCGCCGGCGCAAGGACAGCAAGCAGATCGACGCGTCGGTGCAGGTGCGCGTTCGCGCAGCGGATCGTCTGCGCATCGTGAAGATGCCCGCCGCGGCGAGCGCTGCGTCGGCCGCCCCTGAAGCGCAACCGCAGGAGACTCGCGCATGACCTTGACCCTGGGCCATTACCTGTCGCTCGGCGCCGTTCTGTTTGCGCTGTCGGTGATCGGTATTTTTCTCAACCGCAAGAACCTGATCGTGCTGCTGATGGCCATCGAACTGATGCTGCTGGCCGTCAACATGAACTTCGTGGCCTTCTCGCATTTCCTCGGCGACATGCACGGCCAGGTGTTCGTGTTCTTCATCCTGACGGTGGCCGCCGCCGAGTCGGCGATCGGTCTGGCGATTCTCGTGCTGCTGTTCCGCAACAAGACCAGCATTGCCGTGGACGAACTCAACGCGCTCAAGGGCTGAACCCCGGTTCATCGGTTTCAACATGAGTCAAACCCTCTCTGCTTCGATGCTGCTGGCCGTGCCGCTGGCGCCCCTCGCGGGTGCCTTGATGGCCGGGCTGCCGGGAACGGCTTTTGCCGGCAATGTGCTGGGCCGGCGGGCTGCGCATAGCGCGGCCATCCTCGGTGTGCTGGTGGCCTTCGTTCTGTCAGCGCTCACCTTGCGCTCGGTCGTCGTCGACGGCGCGCATTTCGACGAGAACATCTACACCTGGATGGTGGCTGGCGGGCTCAAGATGGAGGTCGGCTTTCTCGTCGACAGCCTCACGGCCATGATGATGTGCGTCGTGACCTTCGTGTCGCTGATGGTGCACCTCTACACCATCGGCTACATGGAGGAAGACGAGGGCTACAACCGGTTCTTCGCCTACATCTCGCTGTTCACTTTCTCGATGCTGATGCTCGTGATGAGCAACAACCTGCTGCAGCTGTTCTTCGGCTGGGAGGCGGTGGGTCTGGTGTCCTATCTGCTCATCGGCTTCTGGTTCAAGCGGCCGACGGCCACGTTCGCCAACCTCAAGGCCTTTCTCGTGAACCGCGTCGGGGACTTCGGTTTCATCCTCGGCATCGGCCTCATTGCCGCCTATGCCGGCACGCTGCACTACGGCGAAGTGTTCGCCAAGGCCGGCGAACTCGCTGCGCTGACCTTCCCGGGCACCTCCTGGATGCTGGTGACGGTGATCTGCATCGGCCTGTTCGTGGGGGCCATGGGCAAGTCCGCGCAGTTCCCGCTGCATGTCTGGCTGCCGGATTCCATGGAAGGCCCGACGCCCATCTCCGCGCTGATTCACGCGGCAACGATGGTGACGGCAGGCATCTTCATGGTTGCTCGGATGTCGCCGCTGTTCGAACTGAGTGACACGGCGCTCAACTTCGTGCTCGTCATCGGTGCGATCACCGCCTTGTTCATGGGCTTCCTTGGCATCATCCAGAACGACATCAAACGGGTGGTTGCGTACTCCACCCTGTCCCAGCTCGGGTACATGACGGTGGCGCTGGGGGTGTCCGCCTACTCGGTGGCGGTGTTCCACCTGATGACGCATGCGTTCTTCAAGGCGCTGCTGTTCCTCGCGGCGGGCTCGGTCATCATCGGCATGCACCACAACCAGGACATCCGCTGGATGGGTGGCGTGCGCAAGTACATGCCGATCACCTGGATCACCTCCTTGATCGGCACCCTGGCCTTGATCGGCACCCCGCTCTTTTCGGGCTTTTACTCGAAGGACAGCATCATCGAAGCCGTGCACGGCAGCCACCTGGCGGGGGCGGGTTTTGCCAGCTTTGCAGTGCTCGCCGGGGTGTTCGTGACCTCGTTCTATTCCTTCCGCCTGTATTTCCTCGTCTTCCACGGCAAGGAGCGCTACGACCAGGCGCCGGCCCACGAGCACGAGGCGGACGAAGAGCCCGACCCACATCACCATCACGCCGAGCACACGAAGCCGCACGAGTCCCCCTGGGTGGTGACGGTGCCGCTGGTGCTGCTGGCGATTCCTTCGGTGGTGATCGGTTATCTCACCATCGGCCCGATGCTGTTCGGCGACTTTTTCAAGGGCGTCATCTATGTCGATGCCCAGCGGCACGGGGCGATGAGCGAACTGGCCGAGGCGTTCCACGGTCCCCTGCAAATGGCGGTGCATGCCTTCTCGACGGCACCGTTCTGGCTCGCGGTGGCGGGCGCCTTGTCGGCCTACTACATGTACATGGTCAACCCGGCGCTGCCGGCGGCCATCCGGAAGATGGCCGGGCCGATCTATACCGTGCTCGAGAACAAGTACTACTTCGACTGGTTCAACGAGCAGGTGCTGGCGCGCGGCGCGCGGCTGTTGGGAACGGGTTTGTGGAAGGGGGGCGACCAGTCGGTCATCGATGGCTGGGTGGTCAACGGGTCCTGGAAACTCGTGGGCCGCGTGGCGGCCGCGGTGCGCTGGCTGCAAACCGGCTACCTCTACCACTATGCCCTGGTGATGATTCTCGGCATCTTTGCCTTGATGACCTACTTCGTCTGGCTCAACAAATAAGAGGAACGAGAGCATGGGTTTGTTGAGTCTGGCCATCTGGATGCCCATCGCGTTCGGCGTGGTGTTGCTGGCGCTGGGCCGTGACGAGCAGGCAGGGGTGGTGCGCTGGCTGGCGCTGATCGGGGCCTTGGCGAGTTTCCTCATCACGCTTCCGCTGTATGCGAACTTCCGCCTCGATACCGCCGCGATGCAGTTCGTCGAGCACCGGGTCTGGTTCGACCGCTTCAACGTGAACTACCACCTGGGCGTGGATGGCATCTCGCTGTGGTTCGTGCTGCTGACGGCGTTCATCAACGTGATCGTCGTCATCGCCGGGTGGGAAGTCATTACCCGCCGCGTGAACCAGTACATGGGTGCGTTCCTGATCCTCAGTGGCCTGATGATCGGGGTGTTCACGGCGCTCGATGGTATGTTGTTCTACGTGTTCTTCGAGGCGACGCTCATTCCGATGTACCTCATCATCGGCATCTGGGGCGGCCCGAAGAAGATCTACGCCGCATTCAAGTTCTTCCTCTACACCTTGCTCGGCTCCCTGCTGATGCTGGTGGCGCTGATCTACCTCTACGTCAAGTCCGGTGGCAGCTTTGACATCGCCACCTGGCAGGCCTTGCCGCTGTCGGGCTCTGCGCAGTCCCTGCTGTTCTTCGCGTTCCTGGCCGCGTTTGCGGTGAAGGTGCCGATGTGGCCGGTGCACACCTGGCTCCCGGACGTTCACGTCGAGGCGCCCACCGGCGGCTCCGCGGTGCTGGCAGCGATCATGCTCAAGCTCGGGGCGTACGGCTTCCTGCGCTTCTCGCTGCCGGTCACGCCCGATGCCTCGCGGGAGTGGGCGTGGCTGATGATTGCGCTCTCGGTCGTCGCGGTGATTTACGTCGGCCTGGTGGCCATGGTGCAGCGCGACATGAAGAAGCTCGTGGCCTACTCGTCGGTTGCGCACATGGGTTTCGTGACCCTGGGCTTCTTCATCTTCAATGACCTGGGCGTCTCCGGCGCGCTGGTGCAGATGATCGGCCACGGCTTCGTCTCGGCCGCCATGTTCCTGTGCATCGGCGTGCTGTACGACCGAGTGCACTCGCGCGAGATCGCCAGCTACGGCGGTGTCGTCAACACCATGCCGCGCTTCACGGCGTTCGCGATGCTGTTCGCCATGGCCAACGCGGGGCTGCCGGGTACGGCGGGTTTCGTCGGTGAGTGGATGGTGATTCTGGCCGCGGTCAAGGCCAATTTCTGGCTGGGCCTCGCCGCCGCGACTTCGCTGATTCTGGGGGCCGCCTACACGCTGTGGATGTTCAAGCGGGTGTATTTCGGTGACGTGGCGAACGAGGATGTGCGGGCGCTCAAGGACATCGATGCGCGCGAATTCCTGACGCTGGCGCTGCTGGCGGTGGCCGTGCTGTGGATGGGTCTTTACCCCAAGCCGATCACCGATGTGATGAACGTGTCCGTGGCCGAGTTGCTGCGCCACGTGGCGATGTCGAAGCTGCAGTAAGCCCGTCGCCCCGTACGAAACGAGATTGCGAACATGATTGACAAACTCAGCTGGATCGCCGTTTACCCGGAACTGGTGCTGCTGGTGATGGCCTGCGTGATCCTGCTCACGGACCTGTTCGTCACCAGCGCGCAGCGCACCGCGACCTATGTGCTCACGCTGGGCACCTTGCTGGTGGTGGCGGCCATCAACGCCCTGTATGCCCAGGTGGATCAGACCTTCTACGCCTTCGGGGGCATGGTGGTCAGCGATCCGATGGGCAGTTGGCTCAAGGCCTTCGCGGCGCTGGCGCTGGCGGCCACATTGGTCTACAGCCGGCCGTATGCGGCGGCTCGCGGCATGCTGCGGGGGGGCGAGCTGTTCTCGCTGGGCATGTTCTCGCTGCTGGGCATGTCGGTGATGATCTCGGGGAACAACTTTCTCGTCATCTACCTCGGGCTGGAACTGCTGACGCTCTCGAGCTATGCGCTGGTGGCCTTGCGCCGTGACCATGTGGTTTCGAGCGAGGCGGCGATGAAGTATTTCGTGCTGGGCGCGATGGCCTCGGGTTTCCTGCTGTATGGCCTGTCGATGATCTACGGGGCAACCGGCTCGCTCGACATCGGCGCCGTGTTCCGGGCGATTGCCTCGGGTCAGATCAAGCACCAGGTGCTGGTGTTCGGTCTGGTGTTCGTGGTGGCGGGGCTGGCGTTCAAGCTCGGCGTGGCGCCGTTTCACATGTGGATTCCCGACGTGTACCAGGGTGCGCCGACGGCTGTGACGCTGCTGATTGCCGGTGCACCCAAGCTCGCGGCGTTTGCCATCGTCATCCGCCTGCTCGTCGAGGGCATGCTGCCGCTGGCGCTGGACTGGCAGCAGATGCTGGCGGTGCTGGCGATCGCCTCGCTGCTGCTCGGCAACCTGGCTGGCATCGCGCAGACGAACCTCAAGCGCATGCTGGCGTACTCGACCATCGCGCAGATGGGTTTCGTGCTGCTCGGTCTGCTGGCGGGCGTGGTCAACGGCAACGCCCTGTCCACGGCCAATGCGTACAGCTCGGCCATGTTCTACATGGTGACCTATGTGCTCACCACGCTGGCCACGTTTGGGGTGATTCTGCTGCTCTCGCGTGAAGGCTTCGAGAGCGAGGAGATTGCCGACTTCGCCGGGCTGAACCAGCGCAGCCCCTTGTACGCCGGCATCATGGCGGTGTGCCTGTTCTCGCTGGCGGGCATTCCGCCGCTGGTGGGTTTCTACGCGAAGCTCGCCGTGCTTCAGTCGCTGGTGGCGTCCGGGCAGGCGAGCTACATCGCGCTGGCGGTGTTCGCGGTGGTGATGTCGCTGATCGGTGCGTTCTATTACCTGCGCGTCATCAAGGTGATGTATTTCGACGAGCCCATCACCGCGGGCCGGGTGTCGGCGCCTGTGGACGTGCGGGTGGTGCTGTCGATCAACGGGGCGCTGGTGCTCGTCCTCGGCCTGCTGCCGGGCGGGCTGATGACCTTGTGCGCACGGGCCATCGTGCAGATGCTCGCGGGCTGACGGGCGGCGCCACCGATGTCTCAGAACACCGCAGCGGTTGCGCTGCTCCTGCTGGCCTTCGTCATGGCCAATCTGCCGTTCCTCACCGATCGCCTGTTCACCGTGTGGCGCATGGCCCGGCCGAAGTCCCTCGCGGTGCGGCTGGGCGAACTGCTGGTGTTCTACTTCCTCGTCGGCGGCTTTGGCCTCTGGCTGGAGCAGCGGTCCGGGCAGATCGTGCCGCAGGGCTGGGAGTTCTACGCCATCACGGCGGCCTTGTTCGCCACCTTCGCATTTCCGGGGTTCGTGTTCCGGTACCTGATGCGGCGGGGGTGAACCCAGAAACCGCCGTTGACCGCTGACTGTTCCATCACGATCGGCATGGAATCAGGACTCGTCCGTACCGAGGGGGCTCACCGTCTGGGTGAGAACGCTATGCACCCGACGGCACCGCGCTCGGGGCGCCATGCGGCGTTGCTCCTCCTTGCGGGCACGAGCCCGCGGCGTCGTCGCGCCTTGCCTGACACCCCGATCTCGGCACCGTCGGGCGCATCCAAAGGCCGTTTCTAGGTTGAATGCCGTGGACGCCGATGCCGACCCCGACCGCCACCTGATCGAGGCGCGCGTCGATGGCGCGCCGGTGTTCAGCGGCCATTTCCTGCAGGCGTGGCGTGACCGCGTGCGGCTGCCCGATGGCCAGCTCGCGCAGCGCGAGTACCTCGTGCACCCGGGGGCCGTCATGGTGGTGCCGCTGCTCGAAGGCGCTGACGGTCAGCTTCGGGTCGTGCTCGAGCGGCAGTACCGGTACCCCGTTGGCCAGGTGCTCATCGAGTTTCCTGCTGGAAAGCTCGACCCCGGCGAGCCGGTGTTGGCCTGCGCACAGCGCGAGTTGCGCGAGGAGACCGGCTACTCCGCGCGCGAGTGGGCGCGTGCGGGCTGCATCCACCCCGTGGTGTCGTATTCCACCGAGGTGATCGAACTCTGGTTCGCGCGTGGACTGACGCCCGGCGCGCGCGCGCTCGACGATGGCGAATTTCTCGATGTGTTCACCGCGACCCCGGACGAGGTGCTGGCCTGGTGCCGCGATGGCCGCATCACCGACGCCAAGACCGTGGCGGGCGCGTTCTGGCTGCAGAACGTGTTGCGCGGCGACTGGCCGTTGCAGTGGCAAGAAGTGGTCGCTGAAACGGGCGCGCCCGGCGACGTTGCGAAATCGGCCGTTCCGCCGGAGGGTGCGGCGTGAAGGTGTTTGATCTGCGCTGCCGCCACGGCCACCGCTTCGAGGGCTGGTTCGCGTCCGACGCGGACTTTGCCGAACAGCGCGAGCGCGGCCTGTTGTGCTGCCCGGTGTGCGATGACGCTGCGGTCACGCGCCTGCCCAGCGCCCCGCGGCTCAATCTTGGCAGCGGCGAGGCGAGCGACGCGCCGCAGGGGCAAGGTCCGGTCCCGGCGCGCACGACCGACGGCGCTCAGCCGGCGCCGCAGGAGGCGGCCGCCCGCGCGGTGGCCGCCCTGCGCGAACTGCTGGCGCGCACCGAGGATGTCGGCGAGCGCTTCGCCGCGGAGGCGCGCCGGATGCATTACGGCGAGGTGGCCGAACGCAACATCCGTGGCCGCGCCAGTGCCGAGGACGCGCGTGCGCTGCTGGAGGAAGGCGTGCCCGTGCTGCCCTTGCCCTTGCCCGAGGGCTTTGACGGGCCGCTGCACTGAGCGGCGGAGAGAAAACCGGTCTTTCCGCGCCGAACGGGTACCCGGCCATCTGGCGCGGCGGTGCGCTCGATCCGTGATGAGCCGGTGAACCCTCGGCGGCCGGCGCTCACACCGCAAACTGCAGGGCCGCCAGCCGCGCGTAGGCGCCACCGGCGGCCAGCAGGCTCTCATGCGTGCCTTGCTCGACGATGCGGCCGTGCTCGAGCACCACGATGCGGTCGGCGCGCTGCACCGTGGCCAGCCGGTGGGCGATGACCAGCGTGGTGCGGCGGCCGTGGCTGGCGGCCATGGCCGCGTCGAGGGCGGTCTGCACCACCCGTTCGCTGTGCGCGTCGAGCGCGCTGGTGGCTTCATCGAGCAGCAGCAAAGGCGCGTTCTTGAGGATGGCGCGTGCGATCGCAATGCGCTGGCGCTGCCCGCCCGAGAGGCGCACGCCGCGCTCGCCGAGGAAACTGGCATAGCCCTGCGGCAGCGCGGCGATGAACTCATGGGCGAAGGCCGCCCGCGCGGCGGCTTCCACCTCGGCCTCGCTGGCGTCGGGACGGCCGTAGCGGATGTTGTCGAGGGCGCTGGCGGAAAAGATGACCGGCTCCTGCGGCACGATGGCAATGCGCTCGCGCAGGGCGTGCAGCGGCCAGTCCGCCACCGGCACGCCATCGACGCGCACGCAGCCGTGCTGCGCATCGTAGAAACGCAGCAGCAGCTGAAAGACGGTCGTCTTGCCCGCGCCGCTGGCGCCCACCAGCGCCACCTGCTCGCCCGGCGCCACGTGCAGCGTGAAGCCTGCCAGCGCCGGCGTGCCCGGGCGCGAGGGGTAGTGAAACCGGACATCTTCAAAATCGATAGCAAGACCTGACCGGTTGGCGCTGGGGTATCGGGCGTTTTCCTTGGAAACGATGTCCACGGGGTGGTGCAGCAGCTCCATCAGCCGCTCGGTGGCGCCGGCGGCGCGCAGCAGGTCGCCCCAGACCTCGCCGAGCACGGCCGCGCTGCTGGCGAGCAGGATGACGTAGAGCACCGTCTGTCCGAGTTCGCCCGCCGTCATGCGCCCGTCCAGCACCGCCTGGGTGCCCTGGTACAGCCCCCAGAGCAGGGCGGCGCTGGTGGCGATGATGACGAAGGCCACCAGCGCCGCGCGCGAGCGGGTGCGGCGCACGGCGGTGTCGAAGGCGCGCTCGGTGGCGCTGGCGAAGCGCGCGGCCTCGCGGTCTTCGGCGGTGTGGCTTTGCACCACCGGCATGGCGTTGAGCACCTCGGTGGCCAGTGCGCTCGCGTCGGCTACGCGGTCCTGGCTGGCGCGCGAGAGTCGCCGCACCCGCCGCCCGAACCAGGCGCTGGGCGCCACCACCGCCAGCAGCACCAGGGCCACCTGCAGCATCAGGCCCGGGTGCGTCCACACCAGCGCGGCCAGCGCGCCGGCGCCCAGAACCGCATTGCGCAGGCCCATGCTCATCGACGAGCCCACCACCGTCTGCACCAGCGTGGTGTCGGTGGTCAGCCGCGAGAGCACCTCGCCGGTCTGCGTGGTTTCGAAGAAGGCTGGGCTCTGCCGCAGCATGCGGGCGTAGACGGCGTTGCGCACGTCGGTGGTGATGCGCTCGCCAAGCCAGCTCACGGTGTAGAAGCGCGCCGCCGAGAACACACCCAGCGCCGCCGCCACGCCGAACAGCAGTCCGAAGTGCTCGCGCAGCGCCAGCACCTGGGCGCCGCGCGTGGCTGCGTCGTTGGCGCCGCCCGAGGCCGCGGCGGCCGCGCCGGCGGGCAGCAGCCCGCCGTCCACCAGGGCGCGCAGCGCGAGCGGAAAGCTCAGCGTCGCCAGCGCCGCGAGCAGCAGGAACAGCAGCGCGAGGGCGATGCGCAGCCGGTACGGCCGCAGGAACGGCCGCAGCTGCGCCAGCGCGCCAATGCCCGCGCGGGCCGCGGCAGGTGGTGTCGGGACGGTGGGAGCGGGGTCGGGGCCGCGCGCCGCGAGGGGAGGGGGCGCGGCGGCCGGCCGGGGAGCAGGTTCTTGCACGCGACCAGTGTACGGCGGCGGGCCTTCACCACGCTCAAGGCAACGCTGAATAAGTCCCTGCGATGCCGCGCGCCCGGCGGCGGGACGGAATGCGAGGCGCAAAGCGCAGACATAGCGCTTGCTATGGCGAGCATTTGCTTTTGAAGCAGACCGCCCGCCGCCGGGATG
>OFTY01000203.1_pt1 | contig 61024 bp, 62 predicted proteins | sample 1775061 | NCBI WGS metagenome assembly OFTY01 (sample SAMN08195773, study PRJEB24354) | sludge metagenome | isolation source: sludge from phenol fed wastewater aerobic bioreactor B | place: India: Nagpur | collected 2016-09-16 | reverse complement strand
CCACCTGAGGTTTTGGCCCTGAGCTACGAGCGGAGCCGCAGGCACACCCTGGCAATAACCTACAGGAGTAGAGGCTGCAGGCACAGGAGGCTTGGGCGCCACCGAAATAGTGACCGGAGCCCTTGGCCCTTCGCAGCCGTCAACCGTTTGCGAAACGTAATAAGTCAGGGTGCTCGGCTGTGCTGTATTGATATTAGGCTTCGGACCAACAACGCCCCCGGTAGGCACCGTGTACCACTTCAAATTCTCACCAAAAACTTTTATCGAATCGAAGATATCATTTTGGCAATAGGTCACCACCGGCGACACAATAGGGGCATTAGGAATTGGGTTGACCGTAATAAATACCGGTACCGGATCAGAAGTATCCAGTCCCGAACCTGTTAGGGAAGGAGCGACAATAGCACAGGTATATATACCCGCTTGCGAAAGCTGAATGTTGTTAATGGTAATTGAAGGTCCGGTTCCTGAAAACCCAGGTCCAGACCAGATATAAGTGGGGTTGGCAGTTGGGTAACTTGGTACTGCCGAAAGCGTTACATTACTACCCGCGCAAAAGGAACCTTCGCCGCTCACGATCGGTGGCGGCGCAACGCTGATGATGTCGAATCCGAAATTGACGAGACCCACACCCGAAGAGCCCGAGGTAGCCGTATTGGCACCCCATATCCGCTCATTACCGCTGCCCAGCGCCTGACTTACCAGATTTCCACCGGAGGTTGAGGTAGTCTTGATCTCAAAAACCAGTGAACTGTTTGGGTCATAGTAAAATGGTGTCGGAAGTGTGAACCCAAACCATTGATTGGCTACTGCACCTGTAAAAGAAAAAGCATTAGATGACAGTACGGGCGTGAGACCGGTCACAAACGTTGTATTGGGAAAGGTAACGACGGTTCCCATATTCTGACCCAAGGATAAAGTGAATCCTGAATACACCGAACCCGGGTTAACAGGAGAACCCATCTTGATATACACCTTGGTAATGACGCCCGGAGGCGAGGCCAGACCGGTTGTGCCATTGGCGTGGAAGACATTGGGAGCATAGATCCACTGTACCTTGTTCGTCGTACTGTTCAAAGGAAAGTTGTTGTTGGAGTTTCCATTGAAATTGTTGTAGTACTGCGGCGGCTGGGCAAAGCAATCCAACGTGGGTAGCAACAGTGCCATGCATAGCACAAAGTGGTAAAGGAATGTTTTCATGTTCGTATTGTGAGCGTACTTCGAAAAATAAGAAACAAAAATGAGAGCTTAAAGTATTCTTAGAAAGAATTTGCAATGTATAGACAGCTAATGCTACGTTTTCGTTGGAATATTGCCCTGAAATACGCTTGGAAAATTATCTTCGCAGGCAATGAAATTTCTGATCGCCGGCCTGGGTAACATAGGTTACGAATACGACGCCACACGCCACAATATTGGTTTTGATATTGCTGATGCCTTTGTAATCAAGCATGGTGGTCATTTTTCCGTCGACAGGTATGCAAGCGTGGCAGAGATTCGCTGGAAGGGAAAGGTTTTTGTCGTGATCAAACCCTCCACCTATATGAATCTAAGCGGAAAGGCGGTGAGATACTGGCTGGAAAAAGAAAAAATACCGCAGGAGCATTTGCTGGTAATGATGGATGAACTGGCCTTGCCCCTCGGAACGCTCAGGGTGCGCGGCAGTGGAAGTGCCGGAGGTCATAATGGGTTGAAGAATATTGAGCTCATGTTGCAGTCGGCACAATACTCGCGCCTACGTTTTGGAATCGGTAATAATTTTCCCAAAGGCAGACAAGTGGAATATGTGCTGGGGAGATGGAGCGAAGAAGAACTCCCTTTGGTGAAGCAGACCATATTAAAATCGGTTGAGATTATCGAAAGTTTTGCGACGCAGGGCCTGGAACGAACAATGAACAACTACAACAAGTAATTTGTGTCGTGTCAAAGCTATCGTGCACCTATTGAGGGACGGAATTTCCCCCTTCGTTTGCTGCATGTAATGATCTATATATCGTCTGCCGTATGTTTTCAGTCTTTGTTATCAGCCTGCACCGAACCTTCCGGTCACAGACAGGCTTCTTATAGTTTTCAGTTCTCGCCGCAGCTTAATGCCAATATTACCTACACCCTGCGCGCGAAGCAGATCATGTCTCAACAAGTCCGTTCGATACCGTCTGCCTTTGTGCAGGACATGAAATTGACATGGCGTTGCCAGGCCATTGCAAGAGATTCTGCTACCGTGTTACTGATGCAATGCGACCAATTTTTTATCCGGTCGCGAGGAAAGGACATGGACATTACCTATGATAGTGAAGACAGTTTGCATGAGCAATTCGGCGTACCTGGTATGGCCAGTTTCGTTAGCCGTCAAGGAAGGCTCAGGGTGCAATCCAATGGCTACACGCAAATAATGAACGACTCCCTGAATACATCTGCCGTAGATTCCGAGGCATTCGCACTTACTACACCATTATTCTGCAGATTGCCGGATGCCGCTGTCTCCGTGGGCAATCGATGGGGAGCAGACTATACCAGCATTATGGGCTTTATACCACTTCAGGTTCATTGTGACTATACCTTACTTTCGGTCAGGGACGGAAAGGCTACCCTGGCCATAGACGCTCACCTAAAGACCTCGCTCCACACCGCAGGGCAGAAATTGTTTGTAGCCAATGGCAGCGGATATCAGAAGGGCAAAATAGAAATCCGGCTAAAAGATGGCATCGTTACCAGCAGTAGTTTTGTGCAGTTCCTGTCGGGTGAGATGGATATGAGCGGGCTAAAGGTACCCTTTACACAGGGCGCCGAAATACGGATCACCGGCACTGTAGAACAATGACTGATTAACGCTGTATTTTTGGGTCCTTATGAACGAAAGGATTGAGAAGCTGAAACGTTTTTTGGAACAAAGTCCGGATGACTGCTTTTTGAACCATGCACTCGCATTGGAATGGATAAAACTTAACGATGATCAGCAGGCAAGAATCCTTTTTGAACGAAACCTGCATCACGACCCGGGTTACATTGCTACATACTATCACCTCGGTAAATTACTGGAGCGTATGGGCGAGAACGACCGAGCCGTGCTGCTGTATGAACAGGGTATGACGGAAGCAAAAAAGGCCGGCGATCAACATACCTACAATGAACTACAGGCTGCCTACGAAGATCTGGTTTATTAATATGCAAACTACTTTCTTAGAAAACTGGAACCGGAAGTTTGCATCGTCCTGTCGTCGTGTGCTGGTGGGTGTGAGTGGCGGGCTCGATTCGATGACCCTATGTCATCTGCTTTATGAAAGTCGTATCCCTTTTGCGATAGCCCATGTTAATTTTCAACTGCGCGGAGAAGATTCCTTACAAGATGAGCTATGGGTTCAGGAGCGTGCAGCATCGTATCGCACAGAATTTTTTGTAGTTCACTTTGATACAGCGCTTATTGCCGCGCAGCAGAAAAAAGGGATTCAGGAGACCGCGCGGGATCTTCGATATACATGGTTTGAACAATTGCGTCAGCAGCATGGATTCGACCGTATCGCTACAGCACATCATGCAGATGATTCTATAGAGACCCTGCTGATGAACTTTTTTAAGGGTACGGGGCTTGCCGGATTGCATGGCATTCCGGAACGACAGAATAAGATCATACGCCCCCTGCTTCCCTGGAGCCGAAAGGAGATTGCAGATTATGCGCGGGCACGTGGCATTATTTTTCGTGAGGACGCATCAAACGCCAGTGAAAAATACCTTAGGAATAACGTACGCCATGTCATCATTCCCACTATCGAAAAATACTTTCCCGGTGCCTCCGTTCATCTCTCAGAAAACATTCGTCGTTTTTCACAATCGGAAATGATTTATCGGCTTGAGGTGCAACGTCAGTTGAAGAAACTTGTGGAACTGCGGGGCCGCGATCTGTACCTGCCGGTAAAAAAGTGGATGAAACTTCCCTTTGCCGAAACACTTTTTTATGAATTGCTGCGGGAATATAACTTCTCAGCAAGCCAGGCAAGCGAGGCTGTAACCCTGATGCAAGCTTCTTCCGGAAAGCATATAGCCTCGGCTACCCACCGGATGATCAGAGATCGTGACTTCCTTATAGTTACTACCGCGTCAGTACAACAAACGGATTTTATAAGGATCGAGAGTGCTCCGTTCGAGATACGCACTGAACACTTCACCATAAGTGGAGCTTTCAAAGATTTTGATGGCAGTACCGATAGCAAGGCAAGTGTTGCTCTATTGGATGCAGACGCGGTTTCATGGCCCCTTACCCTGCGACCCTGGCGCACAGGCGACTATTTCTATCCGCTTGGCATGGCACGGAAAAAGAAAAAGCTAAGCCGGTTTCTTATAGATCAGAAAGTGCCGCTTCATGAAAAGGAGCGCATCTGGGTTTTGGAGTCGCAGCGACGCATGGCATGGGTGATCGGGCACCGCATCGATGAACGCTTCAAGCTGTTGGAAAAGACCCGCAAAGTATTACAAGTGGAAGTAAGGATGCATGAGCTGGTCGAGAAATCCCGCACCATGATCGGGCGCGAATAAAAGCGTAAACACAAATCCGAAAACAGCTCCCCAAAAGTGAGCATCATGATTTACGTTATCTCTTTTTTGTCGCGACATATAGGCCGAATAGGCAAGATAAGCCACGGCAGCAATGATGCCCGGGATGGGCACAAACCAAACCCGGATGATCTCCCAGGGCGCAAAATAAACAAAGGAGAAAAGTACGGCTGCCACGCCACCCGACGCTCCGAGCGAGCGATAATAAGGGTCGTTTCTATGGCGGGCAAAAGAGGGCAGGGAGGCGGCTACAATGCCTGAAAGGTAGAGCACCGGAAAAAGCATTACAGGAATGCCCGAAAAAGCAAACTGAATCTCGACAATTCTACCAAAAAGAAACAACGCCAGCATATTGAAGGCAAGGTGCATATAGTCCGCATGAATGAAGCCGGATGTAAGCAAACGGTAATATTCTGCCGGCTGGTCCATCTTTCTGGGCCAGAGTATGAGTTTATGATAAGTCTCTTCGTTATTAAAAGCCGCAAGCGAAATAAGCACGGTAAGGACAACGATAATCAGCGTATAACTCATAGGCAGCCTGGAGCAATTTGCGCACGAATATAAGCCTTATGCATGATGGTAGGGGGAGTTGTTGAGGATACTAAAAGATCGATATAACTGTTCCGCAACAATAAGCCTTACCAACTGATGCGGAAACACAAGCGTGGATAATGACCATACTTGTCTGGCCCGTTCCCGAACCTGATCGCTGACTCCGAAAGCGCCTCCAATGAGCAGGATCAGCGTCTTGGTACCCCGGTTCATCAGCTCCTGCATAGCCGATGCCCACTGCGGAGAACTAAGCTGCCGGCCTCTTTCATCGAGTAAAATGAGGTAATGATGAGGCTGTAGTCGCTTTAGAATAAGGGCTTCTTCCTGTTGTTTCACCTTTTCTGGTTCTGTGGTGGCCAGTTTCTTAGGCGGCTTGATCGTAATGAGTTCAACCCAACAATACGGACGAAGTTTTTGAAGATAGAGCTTTACACCTTCGTCAATATAAGCATCACTCTCTCTTCCCAGACTCCAGATTTCTACCTGCATATAAATGTGTTGCAGGCTAAGGTAAAACGCAGGAAAGATTCTTCGAAAAATCTCTGAAAACTATTTGGCGGATTTATCAGAGATGCTATCTTTGCAGTCCCAAAACGGGATGGCTCCGTAGCTCAACTGAATAGAGCATTTGACTACGGATCAAAAGGTTTCAGGTTTGAATCCTGACGGAGTCACTCAAAGCAAGAAAAAAGGGTTTCAGAAATGAAGCCCTTTTCTTTTGGAATGGTCTGACGTGCAAATTGTTCTATCTCCGTGTTCGTCTTAATTCTCCTGTGTTTATCCAGTGGATAATATCAAAGTAGCGATTAGAAACATTGAAAAGTTTTACTCCGTCCATTACGGTTTTTCCATTGTCGGTTTCCTGTACGCTGATATGATCGTTATGATCGAAAGCAAAGTGTGCAAATGAAACTTTGTGCTGAAAGTGGGTCGAATGGAATTTCCTGAAAAGCTCAGGCGATGCAACGTCCCGGTCACAGATCTTTACAAGAATACGACTCCGGTCTTGTACTTCCAGAAGCCTGTTGACCCGCCGCTCCCATTTCTCGCGCGCTTCATTTTCGCTTTTATAATGCATAAAATGGATCTTGATGTCGTCAATTGTACCCACCGGGTAACCGAGCGATTGGGCTAATTGGCGCGATTCTTCTGTAAAAATGACTTGGGTCCTTATGAGCTTGTCGAAGTTTTCCAGCAGTTTCACAAAATCGGGTCCTGTCAGAAACAGGCCTACAAACGGGGTATTGTACTGCAAATTCAGGAGTTTATAGATCTCCGCGCCCCAGCAGTTGTTAGAGATTACCACAAAAGGCGATCCTTCGTACTTGGTTTTTGACCGTATATAAACTGTTCCCGGGCGCTTATATCGGCTAAGAATGAGATATTTAAGATGATCCAACATTAATAATCTACTTTATAAATTCCGCAACTTGAGTCAATACATTGTTCTATCACTTTTTGTGTCACTAGGTCGTAACTACTCAAGTTTAATGTCGGATAATGGAGAGGGTAATGACATTTTTTACTTTATCGCTTACCAGCTACCACTGGAGCCGCCACCACCGAAGCTACCGCCACCAAATCCACCAAACCCGCCGCCAGAGCTGCCTCCGCCCCAATTGCTTCCGCCGCGCCCGCCCCAGCCACTGCCCATGCTTCCTCCCAAAAATCCTCCCCAGAAAGCCCCGCCAAGTCCGCGCGAACCTCTGCGGCTCATATAGTTTCCGCCGCCACCGCCGCCCATCTTGCTTAAGATCCAGAGGATGAAGAAGATGATGAGTATCGTCATGACAATGCCGCCAATAGACACATCGGCTTTGCCGTCCTGGCTTTCAGCTTTGTACTCACCCTTGGTGGCTGCTATAATTGCATCGGTGCCTTTGTCAAAACCGGTGTAGTAGTCACCTTGTTTGAAATACGGGTTCATTTGCTCGCGGCGGATATGCCCCGTCGTAATGTCGGGTAGTGCACCTTCCAGTCCGTAGCCTGTAGAAATATTAAGCAGCCGGTCCTCTATAGCCGCGAGCACGAGCACGCCATTATCTTTGTTTCCCTGCCCGATTTTCCACTTGTTGGCAAGTTCCACAGCATAGCTCGATATGTCGTAGCCATTCAGGGTTTTGATCGTGACCACAGCAATCTGCGTAGAGGAAGTCTTTTCAAAGTTCACGAGTTTCTCTTCCAGTTGCTGCACTTGCCCGGCAGTCATGACATGGGCAAAATCATTGACCAGCCTCGGGGGGTTAGGGGCTTCCGGTATTTCCTGTGCCAGGCCGGTTATCGACTGGAGTACCACCAGCAACAGAAACAAAGTGCGATTAAAGGAACGTCTTAAGCCTGTCATTTTCCAAAAACTATTTCGTCGGGTAACTCATTTCTGCTGATGGCAGGGTCGTGCGGGAAATGCTGTGCAAGTGCCGCACCGAGCTCATTGATGCAGGTCACCAAGCCCTCAACTACCTTTCCCTCACTCAGCAGTGCCTTAAGATGGCTGGCGGCGCCCGACCAAAATTCGGGGCCGCCAGCTCTATTATATATCTCTTCGTCGCCGAAAATGGCAAACTGGTGGTCGAGCAAAGCCATGTAAACAATTACGGCATTTCTTCGTTCAGTCTTCACCATTCCAAGGTTCACAAAGACTTCTTTGGCCCGATCCATGGCATCCATATAAGTGCAATGCGATTCAATAAATACACGCAGTTCGCCAGTAGTGCCCAGTTCGGCTGCGCGAATCGCCGCTACAATGCGTTCCTGATCGTCCCTGTCGAGCAGGTCTTTTTTTCTGAACAAAGAGAACATACCGTATGGGTCTAAATGTTGAACTTAAAACTGAACCTCGGGCGCTTTTTGAGCATTCTGGTCCGCTTCAAACATGCCTTTACGTTGGAAGCCCATCATGCCTGCAAAAATATTGTTAGGAAATACCCTGAGTTTGGTATTGTATTCCTGAACAGCATTATTGAAGTTCTTGCGCGCAACAGCAATACGGTTCTCAGTGCCCTCAAGCTGTACCTGCAGGTCCTGAAAGTTTTGCGTAGCACGCAATTCCGGATAGTTTTCGGTTACCATTAATAATCTGCCTATGGCCTGAGAAAGTTCGCCCTGGCGAGCCTGAAATTCTTTGATTGTTTCAGGAGAAAGATCATTGGGATCCACTTTTATGGCCGTAGCATTGGCACGTGCCTGCGTTACTGCCTCGAGCGTTGATTTTTCAAAATTGGCTGCGCCTTTCACCGTATTCACGAGGTTGGGTACAAGATCGGCGCGACGTTGATACTGATTTTGAACTTCGCCCCATTTACTTTTTGCATATTCATCGAGCGTCACCAGACTTTTCTGCACATTACAGGTCATGCAACCGCCAATAAGTAACAAGCCGAGCACTACTAAAAGAATTACTGAGCCTTTTTTCATCGTTGTGTGATTTTGAGTACCAAAAGTAAGTAAATCCTGAAATGGGACGAGTAGGGTAGCCCAGACTCCCGAAAATGGAAAATGCCGGAGAAGTCCGGCATTCGATTACCCGTTTTTGTTGTGTCTTGTTTCGATACTATCTCAGATAGATCCTCGCACTAATGCCAAACATATTGTGCGGGAAAAAATCAACTTCTGACGCAAGATTGATTGCAGGTTTGAAATCGGCGCTCAACCCTAAGGGAATTTTCTTAAAAAGATATTCCACACCGCCTACGCCATCAATGCCCGCAATAAACTCACGGTCGTGTTGGTCATGCCTTCCTTCGTAGGCTTTGTATCGGTGATCCCAGGTACCCATGTGGGCACCACCTCCGAAAAATACGCGCCAGCTTGGGTCGGGCAGCGGTATATGATATTCTAATAACCCAACAGCAGTAACACTTTGGCCATCGCCGGCAAAGGCGCCGCCCGCATTCAATTGTGCTTCTATTGCAAGGTTTCGATCCACAAAGAATTTGCCTGTAAAGCCTGCACCGTCGGGCGAAAGGCGTAGGCCAAGGCCGGTGCGCCCGGGTTGTGCCGATGCCGGAGCGCTAATCATGAGTCCTGTCAACAGTATGCCTGCGATTCGTAATAGCTTTTTCATCTCAAGTCCGGTTTTTATTGATTTACACAAAAAACAAGTGTGCCAGCCCGGACCCGTAGGAACATTTAAAAGCACGATTTTGAAAATCATTAACAATAGCCCCTATTTTTGCGCACAAAATTTTTTGCATGTCCGCAACGTTTGCAGCTACGCTTGAATATGCTCAAAGCCTGGACCGGGTAGATGTATTATTTCCTTTTCGTGAACGATTTCTGTTTCCGCAGCATGGGGGCAGAGACGTCTATTATTTTTGTGGTAACTCCCTGGGCCTGCAGCCTAAAAGTGTGAAGTATCTGATGGATGCTGAGCTGGAAGACTGGGCAGCCCACGGTGTTGAAGGCCATTTCAAGGCGAGAAATCCCTGGTTTTCCTATCATAATCTTTTTACCAGCAGGCTGGCGAAGATCGTCGGTGCTAATAGCAATGAGGTCGTTGCACTTAACACCCTTACGGTAAATCTTCATCTGCTCATGCTTTCGTTTTACCGCCCTGCCGGTGGCCGATACAAGATTATCATGGAAGCAGGTGCTTTCCCATCGGATCAGTACGCCGTGGAAACACAGGTGAGTATGTATGGCTTCGATCCTGCCGAAGCTATTATTGAGATTGCTCCCAGAGAAGGGTCCCATATTCTGGAGGAGGAGGATATTTTAGCTGCAATTGAACAGGCCGGCAGTTCGCTGGCTCTGGTGATGATGGGAGGTGTAAATTATTACACAGGTCAGTTTTTTGATCTGAAACGAATTGCCACCGCCGCACACAAAGCAGGTGCATACGTGGGCTACGACCTTGCGCACGCGGTGGGCAATGTCCCCCTGCAACTGCACGATTGGAATGTGGACTTCGCCTGCTGGTGTTCCTATAAATATCTGAACAGCGGGCCCGGTGGCGTGGGCGGCATTTATGTTCACGAACACCATGCGAGCAATCCTAAAACCTTCCGGCTGGCAGGTTGGTGGGGAAACGATGAAAAGACGCGGTTTAAGATGGAGAAAGGATTTGTTCCTAAGCCAACGGCTGAAAGCTGGCAAATGAGCAATGCACAAGTCTTTAATATGGTGGCGCATCATGCATCGCTGGATATTTTTGAGAAAACGAGCATGGAGGCACTCCGTACAAAAAGTGTACAACTGACCGCATATCTTGAGTGGCTATTGCTGCAAGTGACGAACCTGCCTTTTGAAATCATTACTCCAAAAGATAAGGAAAGGAGAGGGTGTCAGCTTTCCCTGTTGTTTAAAGATCGCGGACGCGAAGTTTTTGATGCGTTGACGGCACAGGGCGTTATAGCCGACTGGCGCGAACCCAACGTCATTCGCATTGCTCCTGTACCACTTTACAACACGTTTGAAGACGCATATCGTTTCTACGAAATCCTGAGAGGCATCTGAACACATGGCAGTGTATTTTGAACTGGACAATCTGCCTGATCTTTCAGGGTCTGTGGTCACTATCGGCACGTTTGATGGTGTGCATCATGGACATCAGGAAATATTGAAAGAAGTAGCCAGCTATGCGTGGGAGCATGGCAGCGAGAGCGTGGTCATTACCTTCCATCCACATCCGCGAAAGCTGCTTTTTCCGGATCAGCCTATCCGGCTCATTACACCCCTCGACGAAAAAATCCGCTTGATAGAACAAACGGGCATCCGGCATATTGTTGTTGTGCCCTTCACCAAAGCTTTCTCCGAACTTACGGCCGCCCAATATATTGAGAACTTTCTTGTAAGATTATTCCGGCCGACCTGTATCATTATTGGCTATGACCACCATTTTGGCTTTGACCGAGGGGGAGACATAGCTTTACTAAGATCGCAGGAGCTGGAATGGAACTACAAAGTGATAGAAATTCCGCCTCAGGTGATAGATGAGGCCACGGTGAGCTCTACAAAAATAAGGAGGGCTCTACAGGAAGGCCGGGTGGCGGATGCCGCTTCGATGCTCGACCGTCACTACAGCATAAGGGCAACGGTCATAGCCGGAAAGCAATTGGGGCGAACGATCGGCTACCCCACTGCAAATCTACAACCTGTTGATCCTGAGCAAATAGTGCCCGCTAACGGAATTTATGCAGTAAGAATCAGAATTGGGGATGAAACCCTGGGTGGTATGATGAGTATTGGCTTTAATCCTACGGTATCCGATGGTTCGGTTTTGCACCTGGAGGTCAATATTTTCAATTTTTCCCGCGAGCTGTACGGACAAGAGATAGAAATATTTTTTGTAGCCTGGCTCCGGCACGAAGAAAAGTTTGCTACGCTGGAGGCATTGCAGCGGCAACTTGCGGAGGATGAACAGGCAGCCCGGAACTGTCTGTCTATGTCTTCTTAGTGTTTGACAACTGTTCCTTTCTTCCCCGTAAAGCGTCTTCAAACCAAAAATCCCGCCGAAGCGGGACTCTTGTTATTTTTTCTAACGTACTCAGATTAGTGAGCAGCAGCTGTAGAATCAGCAGTCATTGCAGCTGTAGAATCAGCAGGCATTGCAGTGGTTGTGTCCATTGGAGCCGGAGCTGCTTCAGGAGCTGGAGCAGTCATAGTGCTGTCAGTAGTAGTACCTTCTTCGGTAGTAGCGTTATCGCCGCAAGAAGCAACGAAAAGACCCATTGAAAGCGCGAAAATGCTCAGTTTTACGAATTTCATGTTTGTTTTTTTAAATGGTTATTTCACATTTATACCCCTAAAAGAAAAAGGTAACCCAGCTTTCGAAAAAAAATCTAAAAAATTTTTTGGGAGCATTTTCTCACCCCTCGGTAACTTAGATATAAGCCGCTAAGTTTGCAGGGCCGACCGGCAGGCGGAAAAAAAGCCGGGTTACTTTTTTTAAAAGCAGGTATAAACAAGTGTATCATCAGTTTCATACAGAGCAGGAGCTATTGTGGGGTTTGGCCAGGGGTGAGCGTGCAGCTACCGAACTACTGTATCACCAACATTATAAGGTGGTAAAATCCTGGATGTTGCAGCAGGGGGGTGTGGAAGGCGATGCCGCAGATATTTTTCAGGAGGCGATGGTGGTGCTTTTTGAGAAGGCCCAGCAGGAGGATTTTCGCCTGACCTGCAAAGTCGGTACTTATCTCTTTGCTATCTGCAAACATCTTTGGTACAAAAGATTGCAGCGGGCGCAAAAGCAGCCCTCATCGCTTGGCGATAGTGCCGGAGGCGACGAAGGACGGGATTGGGTGTATGAAGATGATATAAAAGCACATCAGGAGCGGGAATCGCACTTTATGATGCTACAAAGCGCTATGGAACAGCTCGGTGAGCCGTGTAGCTCCCTGCTCAAAGCGTTTTACAATGATGACAAAAGCATGCAGGAAATAGCGCACGAATTTGGCTATACGAATCCTGACAATGCTAAAACACAGAAGTACAAATGCCTGAATCGCCTTAGAAAGATTTTTTATGGTACACAGGCAAAATGGTAACAGATGATGAACAGAGATATTGAAAGCTGGAAATTAGCCGAAGAGTATCTGGAGGGAAATTTATCCGCCGGTGACTTATCTGCATTAAATCTAAGAATGGCCGACGACCCGGCGTTTGCTGTTGATTTTCAGGAGTGTCTGGATATGTTGCAGGCACTGAAGAATGGCGGACGACAGAAACAGTTTAGGAATATGCTGTTGAGCATCCAACAACAACACGCTACTCAAGGAAAGAACTCTTTCCGTCAGGTACGCACCATACCGCTGCGCACGCATTATCTGCGTACCGGTGCTGTGGCTGCGGCTATTGCCTTACTGACTACGCTTTCTACTTTTTGGATTGTTGCGCACAATGAAAGCAAACGGTCGTCTCAATACAAACTACTGAAGCGGGAACTCGAAACCATCAAACGCTCTCAGTCTGCTCTCATCAGCAATATCAATGGTAGTCAGGCCTCACCGGTAGCACCGGCCAACTTTTCAGGCTCCGGATTTGCGCTGACCAACGATGGTTATTTTGTTACCAACTACCACGTTACGGAAGGGGCCGATTCTGTTTATATACAAAACAAGGATGGTGAATATTTTAAAGCCCACCTGGTCACTTTTAATGAAAAGACAGATGTGGCGTTGCTGAAAGTAGATTACAAAAACTTCCGTTTTTCCAAAACCGACATTCCATACCTGCTCGCACCCTCTAAAAAAGCAATTGGGACGAGGGTATTTACTATTGGATATCCGCAGGATGATATCGTGTATAATGAAGGATACATCAGCTCGAAAAACGGATTTGAAGGGGATTCGATGCAGTATAGATTGGAGATGCCGGCCAATCCCGGACAAAGCGGCGCACCTGTAATAGACAAAAGCGGAAATGTGATCGCCATCGTAACCGGGAAAGAATCCGAATCTGCCGGCACTACGTATGCTGTAAGCACCCGCGCCATTGTTGATCTTATTAATAATTCGGCGGTCAATATCAAGTTGCCCAAAAGCAATAAGTTAAACCGGCTGAGCCGCGAGCAACAGGTCGAAAAGCTTGAAAACTTTACCTGTTCAGTAAAAGTTTACAAAAACTAATTGTATCTCATTGATTTATATTACGAAGGCGGCGAATGGTCTCGCTGCTTTTCGTTTTTAGGGTGGGTCGCTATAGCTGTAAAGGCTTAGGCACAGGGTGGCGGGTCGCACAAAAAAATCGCTCAGGCTGAGTAAATCCTTAACTTCGCGCCCGGCAACTTACCACTGTGAGCTTAATAGACAGGTTTCTAAAAAAGAGAAAAGGATCGAGCCCGGCCGCCGAAATGGCGTTTACCGATCATATTGAAGAATTGCGCTGGCATCTTATTCGCGCGGTGGCAGTTATAGCGATCACTTCGATCGTCGTTTTTTTTAACATAGACTGGATTTTTACCCATGTAATCCTGGGCCCTGCTCAGTCGGATTTTGTCTCCTACAACTGGCTTTGTTCCCTTGGTAAGCTTATCGGAACCGATGTGCTCTGCCTCGGTGATATGGAACTGATGTTTCAGAACACTGAGCTGAGCGGACAGTTTATGATGAGCTTTTCCTCGTCTTTTATGATCGGGTTTATCGTATCCTTTCCCTATGTATTCTGGGAGCTCTGGCGGTTTATCAAACCTGCGCTTACGGAAAAGGAACTGAAATATGCAAAGGGTATTGTATTCTGGTCTTCGCTGCTTTTCTTCTTCGGGGTAGCTTTTGCCTACTATATTATTGCTCCCTTTACCATCAATTTTTTCGCTAATTATCAATTGAGCCCGCAGTTCAAAAACATCATCACCATTGCTAATTACTACGATACCATGAGCGATCTGGTGTTAGGAATGGGACTGGTATTTGAACTACCGGTGCTGGTATTTTTTCTTTCTAAAATTGGCTTGCTTACCCCCAAGCTGATGCGCGATAAGCGGAAATACGCCTTCATTATCATTCTTGTACTTGCCGCGGTCATTACACCGCCCGACTGGCTTTCCATTTGGATTGTGACCATACCCCTGGTGGTACTGTACGAAGCAGGTATCACCATCAGTGAGCGCGCCATGAAAGAACGTAAAAGAAAAGACCTCGAAAACAGATAATCATGCAAAGCTTTGATAAAAATTTGCCAGTGGCAATAGGATGCGACCATGCAGGTTTTGACTATAAAGAAGCTATAAAGGAAATGTTGCAGGTAGAAGGCTGGAGCATTATCGACAAAGGAACGCATAGCGCTGATAGCGTTGACTATCCTGACTTTGCGCATCCTGTAGCTACAGACGTTGAAACGGGAAAGGCATCTTTCGGTATTCTGATCTGTGGCAGTGGTAACGGTGTGTGCATTACTGCCAATAAACACGCTGGCATCCGCGCCGCCTTGTGCTGGAATACAGAGCTTGCACAACTGGCACGTCAGCACAACAATGCAAATGTATTGTGTCTTCCTGCGCGTTTCGTGTCGTTGGACGATGCGAGCGCCATGGTGAAAGCCTTTGCTGAAACGGCGTTTGAAGGTGGAAGACATGAAAGAAGGGTAGAGAAAATACCCTGCTGATACCCTCGGGAATTGTTAATCAATTTTGGCTACAGACATTTTCCAAATTTGATTTTATTCCCCTACTTTTGCACCTCATTTTGAAAAGCATTTAATAATCTATAACAATGGCAGACTTACGCTTACAGCGCAACTTTGGTATTGCAGCGCACATCGATGCCGGTAAAACCACAACTACAGAACGTATCCTTTATTACACCGGTGTAAACCACAAGATTGGTGAAGTGCACGAAGGTGCTGCCACCATGGACTGGATGGCGCAGGAGCAGGAGCGTGGTATCACCATTACATCTGCTGCCACTACCTGTTTTTGGAACTTCCCTACGTCTCAGGGACAGCCTTTGCCCAACGCAAAAAAATATAAATTCAATATCATCGATACTCCGGGCCACGTGGATTTTACCGTAGAGGTAGAACGTTCTATGCGTGTGCTTGACGGTCTGGTGGCTTTGTTTTCTGCGGTTGATGGTGTTGAACCTCAGTCGGAAACTGTATGGCGTCAGGCAAATCGCTATCGTGTTCCCCGTCTGGGCTTCGTTAATAAAATGGACCGTATCGGCGCTGACTTCCTGATGGTGGTACAGCAGGTGCGCGACATGCTCGGTGCTAAAGCCGTTCCGCTACAGTTGCCTATTGGTGCTGAAGACAACTTTAAAGGTGTGGTGGATCTGATCACCATGAAGGCAATCGTTTGGGATGATGCCACACAAGGTATGACTTATACCGAGAGCGAAATTCCGGAAGATATGCGTGCTGAAGCAGAAGAATATCGCGGACAACTGGTGGAAGCCGTTGCAGAATATGACGATATGCTGATGGAGAAATTCTTCGAAGATCCCAACAGCATCTCTGAAGACGAAATTCATGAAGCGGTACGTAAGGCTACGATCGACCTGAGCATTATCCCAATGCTTTGCGGTTCGTCTTACAAAAACAAAGGTGTGCAGAAAATGCTCGACTGCGTGATTCGTTACCTGCCTTCGCCCGTTGACATTGAAGCAATCAAAGGAACAAATCCTGATAATGGTGAGGACATGTTCCGTAAGCCTGATGCAAAAGAACCATTCTCCGCATTGGCGTTTAAGATCATGACCGATCCTTTCGTAGGTCGTCTGGCGTTTTTCCGTGCTTATTCCGGTCGTTTGGATGCTGGTACGTATGTACTCAACATGCGTACGGGCAAGAACGAACGTATCTCGCGCATCATGCAGATGCATGCCAACAAACAAAACCCGATTGACTATATCGAGGCAGGTGATATCGGAGCTGCTGTAGGTTTTAAAGACATCAAAACCGGTGATACACTTTGCGATGAAAAGCATCCTATCGTACTGGAAAACATGTTCATTCCTGAGCCGGTAATTGCTATCGCCATCGAGCCGAAAACTCAGGCGGATATGGAAAAGATGGGTATGGCCATTGCGAAGCTGGTAGAAGAAGATCCGACTTTGCGTGTAAATACGGATGAAGATACCGGTCAAACCATCCTGCGCGGTATGGGTGAGCTTCACCTTGAGATTATCATCGACCGTATGCGTCGTGAGTTTAAGGTAGAAGTAAATCAGGGTGCACCGCAGGTGGCTTACAAAGAAGCATTTACTGCTATGGTTTCTCACCGTGAAATCTACAAAAAGCAAACGGGTGGTCGTGGTAAGTTTGCCGATATCCAGTTTGAGATCGGACCTGCTGATGAAGAGTTCCTGAAAGAAGGAAAGGGAACTTATCAGTTTGTGAACAAAATTGTAGGTGGTGCGATTCCTAAGGAATTTATCTCTCCGGTTCAAAAAGGCTTTGAAGCCTCTATGACTACCGGTCCTCTGGCAGGCTTCCCGGTAGAAAACCTCAAGATCACTTTGTTTGATGGTTCTTTCCACGCGGTGGATTCTGATGGTCTGTCGTTTGAGCTTTGTGCGAAAGCAGGTTTTCGTGAAGCAGGTCGTAAGGCTAAGCCCATCATCCTCGAGCCGATCATGAAAGTAGAGGTAATCACTCCGGAACAATACATGGGTGATGTAACCGGTGACCTTAACCGTCGTCGTGCTATGCTGGAAGGTATGGACACACGTGCCGGCGCGCAGGTAATCAAAGCTAAAGTTCCGCTGAGCGAAATGTTTGGTTATGTAACACAGCTTCGTTCGCTTTCTTCTGGTCGTGCGTCTTCCACCATGGAGTTCAGCCACTATGCTCCGGCTCCGCGCAATATCGAAGAAGAAGTAGTAGCTAAAGCAAAAGGTAAAGTGAGTGCATAATTCACTTTAGATGAAATAAAACGAAAACGTCCTGCAGGCTGCGGGACGTTTTTTTTCGTTAGTGAGGTGATATAACCCGGTTTCATGCGTATTATCTACGAGCTTTCCTGTAGATGGGTTACAACCCACTGGTCAAAGTTCACCCCCGTCCTCTGAAGCGAGCTATGGTTGATTTTGTATGAATTGACCGGACCTTACAATCCGCCAAATAAGTTGCAAAGCATGAAAAGGAATATATTTTATATATTTATAGAAATTGCCTTGCTATGAAACGAACTTTTTTTCTTTGGCTGCTTTTGGTTTCGCTCATCGGCTGTAAGGTCCATGATGAAGATGATTATGTTTTCTTTTTTATGCGGGACGAGTATCGCGAAGTGGAGATTTCTACAACACAATCTGTCGGTCATACAAGTTACTGGGTAGTTGGCTATATCGCTTCTTCTCAAGAAGAACTTAGTTTTCGTTTCCATCCGAGTTCGCCCCTCATTTCGGCCACTATTAAACCAACAGGAACGTTCGCTCAGGTTAGGAAACACGATCTGACGGTTACAGTAGATAGCAACTACACTTTTCCAACAGGTCAAAATTATGGCGATGAACTTTTGGAGATTGAAGTAGAAGGCAAAGGTGGGCGTCTGGACAAGATCAGACTCAACTTAAAAATTGTAGCACCGGAACAAGTAAACTTTGGTATAACCTGTCCGTCAGATACTTCGCTTGCATCAGGTGCAACGGTTGAACTGCCTTTTGCACTGCACAATTACAGTCAGTATTCTCACACTTTTTTCTGCAATGTGTCAGGTGCACCGGTAAATATGGACGTGTTTTCAAGCGTAGTTGCAATTACTTTGGAGGGCGGTGCATCAGCGCCAGGTCACATTACGCTTATGAATAACGGTGTGCCGGGTGGTTCCTACAACCTGACATTCATTGTTCGTGCGGAAGATAGCACTGCCGACACCTGTTCATTTCAGGTTTCTGTGCGAAGCTCCGGAGGCGGTTGCATTTCAGATCTGCTGGGAAACTGGCAGGTACACGCTGTCTTTCCTGATACGGTGATGGATTATAACTCTGAAATTGTTAGTTACAATCCTAACAATCCCGTGGTGACGATCAGAAATGTGGCTAACAATGGAGATTCTGTCGTACCCTATATCAATTGCCAGTTCAATGAATATATGACTTACGCAAACCCGGGAGCCTTTATACATTCTATTCAGGCAAAAAACTGGAATGCGACTACACTTGAAATTTTGATGTTGCGTAATTCAAATGGAAGTCTCGATAGTTGTTTTCTACATTATCACCGATAGCGAATCAGCTATGAGGAATATGGGACGGGTAGGTGCTAAACACTTTGGGCATCTTCCCATTCCAGGCCTTAAAGTTTAGGACTGAATTACTTCTTTCCCACCTTCCGTTCCAGCAAATCTATCACCCGGCCAATGTTGCTATGGTCGAGTTTTTTGCCACGAATAATTTTCTCTTCATCGAGCAAATAAATAGCAGGAACAAGTTGTGTATCATACAGCGCCCAGTAGCGCGATTTATAATTCGGATCCCAGATATGCTTCCAGGCTTCTAGATGGTTTTTCTTGATAAACTCCCGCCATTTCACCTCATCCTTATCTACATTGAACGCCAGTACACGCACCCCTTTGTCTTTAAGTTCCCCACGATAAGCGGAGTCCACCAGCGGTAGCTCGTGCTGACAGTGACCGCAGTCCGAATCGTAAAAAATAAGTAGTGTGTATTTGGCCTTAAAATCATACAAGTGAAATTCGTTTTTATCGAGATCTTCAGCCGTGAACTCAGGTGCGGGATTATTGATCACATTCGGTGCTATTTTTTTGGCCCGGTCTATATACTTGTTAAGGTCTTCCGTACTCAACCAGTCGGCGTCGCCCTTCATGTAGTAGTTCTCCACCAGGTGCACGAACACCTTATCCATACCCATCACTTTGGTGGTCTGAGCATTTGTACTTAGCCAATTGAGCGTGTATTTAAAAAGGTCGGTAGTGCCGCGCATCCGGCTCAATATAGTATCTGCCTCAATGATAACGCTATCTTCCTGTTGAAAAGCCACTTTGTTGAAATATTCGTCGAGCTTGGTAGATAAGATTGGCGTATGGATCAGACGGTCATCTTGAAAGTCAAAGCCGTCCCAATAATGCTTTTTATAGTAATGCCAGCCAAAAGCGCTGTCTATGGTCTTACCATCATCTTTGTAATGCGGCCCCTCCGGCACGACGGGCATACGCATCGCCTGGAAAATGACGGAAAGCAGGCTTGACGGATGGGTTTTTGTATAGTTTTCTCTGTAATCATCCACACTTGTCTTCAGCGATTTCGCTTCTTCATAGATCGCCGTGCTGTCATTTTTGTTCTTTGCCCTGGCCAATCGGTCTTTGTATTCTTTTTCGCGGTCGGCAAGCTTCATCAAAAAGTTCTGGTACTTGAGAAAGTCGTCGTTGACGGGTGAGTTTTTGTAGTGTACCTCATGCTTCAAATCGTTCATCGCCGCAGTGATAGAAAATTCATCACCATTATCCAGCAAGAACTCCATGTAAGCATTTCTGTCGTGCGGCAAGATCATATAGATGCCACCCACAATTTTTTCGCTGTGCGTAAACACCGCATTGCCCTTACTGTCCATCTTCGCGGAATCGCATTGATACACGGTAGGGAAATTTTTTCCATAGTAGTGTGCAAGGTAGATCATCGAGTCTTTCCTGTCCGTTAGGCGGACTTTGATCTTGTAACCATCTTTAGCCAGTACAGGAATACTAAAAACTGCAAGCAGTGCAATGAGTGTGAATTTTTTCATCAATGGCAAATTAAGGAGGATCAGGATAAAAAGACGGTTCCGCGGATTAAACTGTTGGCCTATATTTAAGGTGGAGCAAACCTTTAACATCTTTTATGATAACGCCTTCGTCCAACAAACCGCGCACGGTAGCCGTAACCAGTTCCGGGTCGGTCTCGTTGCACTTGTCCAGCAATTGTGGCAGAGAAAGGGGCGATCTCAATGCGGTAACTACTATTTCTTTCACCGTTTTATTGGATTTTTTTGTGGATGTCTGCGTAGCACATACATCACAGTGGCCACAAGGCTGACGGCTATGCTCACCAAAATAACTCAAAACCATCTGTTCGCGACACTGCGTATGCTGCTTCATGAAGCGAATGATGAAGTTTGTGCGTTCCTGATGTTTTTTTCGAAGTAGCCGTATTCTTTCCAGGTCAATGATCAAATGCCGGCTATCGGCTCGTTCGTGATGAAAGTAGAGTTGTTCCCCCTCTCGCGGAAGCAAATATTCTATCGCGCCAGCCTTATTGAGTTGAAGCAGAATTTGATGGACACTTTCTTTGGGAAGTTTTGCATGGCGGGCTACAGACAATACATTGATGGGCGTAGGGTAATAAAAGAGGCTGCCATAGAGCCGGAGCAAATGGGTCAGTACCAGACCCGCATCCTTATGTGATGCGATAAGGTGGTCGAGATCGGTGCGTCCAAGTTGTATCATTACCGAAGGCGGATGGAACACTGCATCGCTAAGCGTCCAGAGTCCCTCCTGTTGCAGCAGGCGTAGGGCATGATTGGCTTGTAAGGGTTGCAGCCCGAATTTTTTACAGAAATCACTCAGCACAAAATCGAAATAACGATCGGGTGCAGCACCGATGGGGAGTTGCAGATATTCGCAGACTTTTTGATAAACTTCGCGCAGGTAAGGTTCGCGGGGATAAAGCAGATCTGTGCTGTTTTCAAGACGTTCAATATCTCCCGCATTGTACAGTAATAGGGCGACCGATCCCTTTCCATCTCGGCCCGCCCGACCGCTTTCCTGGTACCAGGCTTCCAGATGTTCCGGAGCATCATAGTGGATCACTGATCGCACATTGGCTTTGTCTACACCCATGCCAAAAGCCGTGGTAGCTACCATGGTGCGGATACGCCCTTCCATCCATTGCTGTTGGATACTTCCGCGCCGTACCATGGGCAAGCCTGCATGATAGGCTCCGGCGTCCAGGCCACGATCGCTGAGCTGCCGGGCCAGCATTTCAGTGTTTCGCCGGCTTCGGCAGTAAACAATATGGTTATCCGCCGCATTGCTTAGCGCATGAAAAGTGTCCGCCACCTTATTTTCCGAATACCGAACCTCATAAAAAATATTTTTCCTACTGAAGCTTTGTTGGAAAAATGCCGGTTGCCGCATCCTCAGTTGTTGCTGTATGTCTTCCTGCACCTGCAAAGTAGCCGAGGCAGTCAGCGCCAATACGGGAGCCTTTGGAAAATACTCCCTTAGTTCAGCTATTTTCAGGTAGTCTGGCCGAAAGTCGTGACCCCACTGCGAAATGCAGTGCGCTTCATCTACGGCAATCATACTGATGTCAAATGAAGGGAGCCAGGCCCTGAAGCTTTTGCTTTGCAACCGCTCGGGCGATATATACAACAGTTTATAGACGCCTTGCATCGCATGATCGAGGGTTCGTTCACAGTCGCGGAGGTGCATGCCAGCGCTGAGGTATGCTGCCGGTATCTGTAGCGTGTTGAGGCGGGCAACCTGATCGCTCATCAGCGCTATCAGCGGCGAAATAACGATACAGAAGCCGCCGGAAACCAGTGCCGGCAACTGATAGCAGAGCGACTTTCCACTGCCCGTAGGCAGCAGTGCAAGAGTGTCTTTTCTGTCGAGAACGCTGTTGATGATCTCTCGCTGTAGCGGACGAAAGCTTTTATAGTTCCAGTATTTTTCGAGGATTTGTTCTAATGACTGCACGTTGCGACGGGAACATTTTAGGAGCCATATACTTTTTCTACAAAAGCGGGCTTAAGTCCGTAGTTCCAGAGGTGGGCCTTGATCTCTGGTCGCTGTATCAATGTCTGTAATGAGTCCGTAACTATCCAGGTGCAACCGTTGAACCGGCTGATCTGGTGTGGCATCAACAACGCGGATACACCCAGTTGGGTCGGTGTCACGCCCAGCAACAGCACCGTTCTTACTTTCATTTGATCGCGCAAAACATGCCAGGATATCATCTCTTCGGGTTGCATCTGCACGATATGATAATCCTCCTCCGACAACAGACAGGCCATGAGCATTTTTTTCAGCATCTCTTCTTCTTCGCTATTCGCTGCAAAGCCCGTGCTGATAACGAGGACATTTCGTGGAGGAAGTGCAGTAATGGCGGCAGGGGTTGACCAAAAAATATCGTATTGGCTGCTAATGATCTGTTGGCTGATAATGTCGGGAAAATCACTCATGCGCTGGGATGATTTGACGGGCGTATCAGGCGGATTACAACCCTAACCGGAAAATTTTTGTTTCTTTGCGAAAGTAATTTAATTCTGTTTCTAATTATCTGTATTTATGAGTGTTTCCACATTAGAGATCAAAGTAAAAAAGGTTGAAAAAAGTAGAATTAATCAGCTCGATCCCGCGAATATTCAGTTTGGCAAGTTGTACTCCGATCATATGCTTGTGGCGCACTACGAAAAAGGCGAATGGAAGCAACCGGAAATTATTCCTTTCGGTAATGTAAGTCTGAGCCCTGCTACCACGTTCTTTCACTACGGACAGGCAATTTTCGAAGGTGTGAAAGCTTATAAGGATCCTCAGGGGAACCCACTGATCTTTCGCCCTTACGACAACTGGAAGCGTATGAACCGTTCAGCCGTTCGCATGGCCATGCCAGAGCTTCCCGAGGATATTTTCGTAGAAGGTATCCGCGCCCTTGTAGATCTCGACCGCGACTGGGTGCCGACATCGGAGGGTACCTCTCTGTACATACGTCCGTTCATGGTCGCTACTGATGAATTTATTGGCGTAAAGCCTGCGGAGCGTTTTTCGTTTATGATCATCACAAGCCCGGCAGGTCCGTACTATGCCAAGCCGGTTTCTATCTACGTACAGGATCAATATGTACGCGCCTTTCCGGGTGGCATCGGCTTTACCAAAGCAGCCGGCAACTACGGCGCAAGCATGTATCCAACCATGAAGATTCGGGAAATGGGATATGACCAGATACTGTGGACAGATGGTTTTGAGCATAAATATGTGCAGGAAATAGGCACCATGAATGTGTTTTTTGTGCTGGGTGATAAAGTGCTAACGCCCGATACCAGCGATACGATTCTTGAAGGTGTCAGTCGCGATAGCGTAGTGACTTTGTTGCGTGAGAAGGGGATGACAGTAGAAGAAAGACCGATAAGCATTGACGAAATTGTAGCAGCCTACAAGGCAGGTGAGCTTAGAGAGGCTTTCGGTACGGGCACAGCAGCGTCTATTGCACCCATAGCCGATCTCACTTATCAGGACAACCATATGGTACTCCCACAGGTTGAGACCTGGGAGGTAGCCAACTGGCTGAAAAAGGAGCTTTCTGAAATTCGCTATGGAAGAAAAGCGGATACACACGACTGGATTTACAGGGTTTAATCTGAAAATATGATGTCTGTGAAGATTGCGATCCGGTGCCTCGGCACCGGATCGCCGCTTTTTGCGTAAACCAGATGTTAAGCTACTGCAACAGGCTTGTTAACGGTGGCTGCGTTTCGTGCGGTTAATGAATGGCCAGTGATATTTGTAGCGACAAAAACGAAACGAGATGTATTATCAATGGCATATTCCCGAAGAAGCATCAGTAAATAACGTGAAGGCTAAGTCCCGCCGGTCGCGGCAGAGCTGCTTTTCAACCTTGTACCTTCCCTTTGCACTGGCTGCAGCAGGAATTCCTTTTTATCTGATGATACTGCTGAAACTGATCGAGCTTGCACAGTAATCCTATCGTTTCTCAAACGAAGTATTGGCGATCATTCCGTTCATATTCTTCACGCTGAGAACGTACCTGCCGGCACTCAGTGCCCGGGTGTTAATCTCTATCTGTTCATGGCCTGTCACATGAGTCCATCGTCCTGTGAACACCAGGCTTCCGCTCGTGTTCCTTATTTCAATTTCTATGCTTCCCGTAGTTTTCGGGTCAACGCTCACCATCAGCTTCTCGGCAACCGGATTGGGATAGACCAGCAACTGCTTTGCGCCATTCCTGACGTCCGCAATACCGTTCGTTTCATCGTATCTGAAAAGCTCGTAGCCGGAAGCACCATTCGTTGCATTGAAGAATAACGCATTATTCCAGACCATCAGTTCGGCGGCATCGCTGCCATTTACTCCAGCGTTTAGATCGAGCAACATTGCTGTACTGCTTCCCGTAGATTTCCAAATCTCATTTCCATGCATTCCGTCGTCGGCAACAAAATAAAGTGCGTTGTTAAACCGGGTAAAATTGACCGGGTGTGCATTTCCGCCGGGGTTTACGGTCGATACGAGGTTTGTTGTGTTGCTTACCGGGTCGTACGCATAGAGTTGAAAGTTTGCTGCGGAAGCTGCACCGGAAAAATATATTGTTCCATTGTATGCTTCGATGGAACGATTGTCCGGGCTGATGCCGTTCTCCGCTCCGGCATTGAGGTCTGTGAGGCGGGTGACGATGTTGCCGACGGGGTCGTAGCGGTATAATTCATATCCATAGTTGCTGTCCGCAGCTCCAAAGTAGAGCAGATTGTTGGCGATAGCAAAGGAAGGCTGACCGGAAAATCCATGCGCGGTATGACTGAAATGGGTAATCTGGGTCGTGGTATCTAAAGCAGGATCATAGGCATATAGGTCAGAAACATCCTGACCCATGGTGAAGAAGATTTTGTTGTTGAAAAGAAAGGGCTGTGTGGGCGGTGCAATGATAGAACCAGGAATAACGTTCGTCAGTTGCTTACAAGTTTGTTGTACAGGATCATACTTGAAAAGTTGCCTAAAAGCACCCGAGACGCTGGCCGTAAAGTAGATCTTATTGTTGTGGGAAAATAGGTTACGAACCTGAGACCCATTGGTGCCTGGCGTCAGCTCATAGGCAAGAGTGAGCAGACTACCATCGTATTGATACAATTCGATACCCGTAGGGCTGTCTTTTGCCGGAAGGTATAATTTGGAATTTGCCACCGCTCCGTGTTGGTTGAATATCAGTTGAAATGTAGATCCCGCACCAGGATAAACATCCAGGGTCATCTGTACACTGGTACCATCGTAAAACCAGAGTTCATTGCCATAAGCCGGTGTTTCGGCAGCCATAAAAAGCATGTTGTTGTAATCGGTAAGCATCGTGGGGTTACTGTCGTAAGAGCCCGTTGCGATATCCTGTATCAGCGATACTTGCGCCATACAGGAACCGGAAAAAAAGCAAATGAAGATGAGGTTGAGGAATTTCATTACTTGGATTTTACACTAATATATAAAGACTAAAAAAATTCAGAGTAATGCGATTGTCAAAACGAAAAATTATACGTGATGCTGGGAAGGATCGGGAAAATAGAAACCTGTTTCACTTTTACCTCTACGCCTTCGCTTGTATTGCCGCGGGAATCGACATACAAAAAGTAGGGATTCTGCCGGCTATACACGTTGTAAATCGAGAATACCCAACTGCTTTTCCACCGGCGCGGCCGTTTGGGCTTTGGCGTGTACACGGCCGAGAGATCAAGCCGGTGGTAAGGGAAAAGCCTGTATTCATTGAGCTTTGAATATTCGGGAGTGATTTGCTGCTCAATAAAATAATAGTTTGTCGGCAGCGTTATGGCATTGCCCGAACCAAACACAAATACACCGGAAAAGGTCCATTTTTTATTATGCTCGTAGGTGGCTACCACCGAAAGATCGTGGCGGCGATCATATTTTGCCGGGTAGCGTTCTCCTCCGTTCAGTGCAGCAAAGGTTCGCCAGGTCCAGGAAAGTGTGTAGCCGATCCAGCCAGTAAACTTTCCCTTAGTCTTATTGATAAAGAACTCCGCACCATAGGCCTGACCGTTGCCAAATACGTAATCAAGTTCCGGGTTGTCCGTCACCGAATTGGGTGTATATCCCTGGCGGTATTCGATCTGGTTTTTCATGTCTTTGTAATACACTTCCACACTGGCTTCTACTTTATTGTCCAGAAAATTTCTAAAGTATCCCAACGAGTACTGCCAGGCTTGCTGAGGCTGTACGGTATAGGTGCTCGGTATCCAGAGGTCTGTGGGTAGGGTACTTCCGTTGTTCGTAATCAGGTGGATATATTGATAAGACTTTACGATACTGGCTTTAATGGACGAGGTGTTGCTTAAGGCAAAACGAGCATTCAACCGGGGTTCCAGCCCGCCATAGGATTTTACGATTTGGCCTGCGTCGTATAGGGTGCTGTCGGTTTTATTTTGATTGATGTCATAGAGATACCTTGTGTAGGGCCCCGTTTGTCCAAAATAGGAATAGCGTACACCGGCATTGATCCTTAGCCAGTCGGTGAGTTCAAAGTCGTCGAGTAAATAGATTCCGGCTTCATGAGCATACCGTATCAGTGCATTGTCGGGTTGAAACTCGGTTTCGCCCGATCTGCCGGAAATCTGATTTGGAATGAATTTGTGATAAGTATAGTTGATGCCCGCTTTGAAATGATGATTGTTGGCCGCGTAGTAATCAAAATCTACTTTACCATTCCAGTCTTTGATGCCGGAGGATAGTCGTATCTCAAAATCGTTTTGACTGCCACCGAACTCAAACTTGTATTCATTGTATATGGCCGAAGCGTTCATGAACAAGCGGTCGCTGAAAAGATGGTTATAGCGGAGCGTTGCCGTAGAATTTCCCCAGGGAATCTGTGCCCTGAAGGAAGAAGTCTCACTATTAAAAGTAAACTTGTCTCTGCCGAAATACCCACTGAGATAAATCCGGTCCTTTTTTGAAAAGGCAAAGTTGGCTTTAAGGTTAGCGTCATAAAAGTAGTAGCCCGAACCACCGAAATTTCCTCCCTGTGTGAAGGGCTTGGTCAGCACATCTATATACGTTCGTCTGCCGGAGAGCACAAACGACCCTTTGTGTTTTTCGATGGGCCCTTCGAGGGTTAATCTCGATGCAATCAGGCCGATACCGCCCTGTGCATGATATTCATTCACGTTTCCTTCTTTCATCGATACATCCACTACAGATGAAAGGCGTCCTCCGTAGTTTGCGGGCATACTTCCTTTGATAAGAGTGATGTTTCTCACTGCATCCGAATTGAATACTGAAAAGAAGCCAAAAAGATGGCCGGGGTTATACACCACAGCATCATCAAGCAATACCAGGTTTTGATCCGGGCCTCGTCCCCGAACGTAGAATCCCGACTTTGCCTCGCCGGAAGACTGCACGCCGGGCATGAGCTGAAGCGCTTTCAAAATGTCCACTTCGCCAAAGATGACCGGCAGGGTCTTTATCTTGTCTATCGATAGCGAGACCGTTCCCATTTCTGTAGTTTTTACATTTTCGTCTTTCCGCGTGCTTGCTTTTATTTCCACTTCTTTGAGCGCAGTTTGGTTGGCCAGCTCTGCATTGTAACTCCGGCTTTCGATCAGATTGATCGTTTCGTTTCGGGTGGCATATCCTACGTAGGAAAAGATGACGGTGTAACTGCCTTGTGGCACGGTGATGGAATAAAAACCATAGTTGTTGGTCTGGGTGCCAATAGCCAGTTCTTTGATAAACACGGTAGCCGCCATCAGGGCTTCTCCGCTTTCGCCGTCGCGGATGTATCCGCTCAGGGTCACTTTTTTCTGCGCGAATGCTCCTGTTGCCAGAAAAATAAAGAGCAACAAGAATAATTTGCTTCCCGCTAACCGGATTTTCTGCATGCCTTCCATCATTCTAAGGTGTCTGAGATTTCTCCGCACTCCAGCATCTTGCTGCCAAAGTAGGGATTACGTATTTCTTCTTCTCTACTCAGCCAGTAGGCGCCTGAATCGTTTAGGGCCATAGGGCAGTACTGACGGTATAGTCCAACGTTTCTTAATTGCACATTTCTTACGAGCTGGTAAACTGCGTCGGACAAAGGGGCAAATATCAGCCTTTGCTGTTCTGTAGTGACATCGCTTATCAATGCCAGCTTTGCGGCAAGCATCCGGATGCTATCGAGTAGGGCAATCAGGTCGGTACCGGCGGTAGAATCGCCTTCCTGAAGCGCTGTGATCATAAGTTGACTTTGCGTACTTACCTGTCCAGCGGCCTGAGTTGATGTTGAGGCATCATCTGTGGTCAATGCATTTTTTAACTGGTCATAGCGGTCGAGCAGTGTCATCAGCCGGGCAGTACTGTTGCTGTCGAGCCGGCTTTGTGGCCGCGCGCCGGCGATGTTTTTATGAGGTTTGGGTGGCGTACTGCAACTCATACCCATGAATAAGCAAACGCAAATCGCATAAAAATGTTTGTTCATAACCAGAATAATTATTGACCTGCTACAAGCATCATACCGCACATCGGTTTCTCTTTCTACTACACCGTGTATGCGCTTCTCGCTTATCGGGTCTTTACAGATCCGGCGCAGGCATCTCCTTCTTCAATGCCGGTGAGCCACAGTTTTAGTTTTGCCACACGCTCATCCGTGAGTTCCTTAAGGTACTGATACCGGCAAATAAAGTGGATACTGCCATAGTAGCCAGGTTCCCGTTCGGGAAATCGGGCCAGCATTTTGCATCGCGGAACTGAAGCCATATTCTTTGAGCCTCCCGAAATCTCCGGAGGAAAGTGGTGTCTTCTTTGTACTCCCGAAGCACAGATCGGTACACGCGGTTGAGTTCTTGGTCAGACGTGTTGTACATCCCGACGGCCTGCTCGTTCATTTCCTGCTGGGTTTGTGCGCTGCAATGATGAGCAGAAAAAATGATCGTCAGGAGCAAAACCGGGCGTATCGTTTTAAGGGTCATGGTTCAGTTGTTTAATTAATGAGCAGCTTTTTTGTAAGGGTGGGGAGGTTCGTTCTGCGAAGGCTAAGAAGGTACATTCCCTTTGTCCATCTCTCAATGTTTAGCGTATGTCTGAAGTTTTCCGGGCGTCCGCTAAGGCTGCTTTGGTGCACAATCCGACCGGCCATATCCGTCACCGTGAGCAGGGTCTCCGAATGGCTGCTCCCCGGGTAGTAAACCGTGGTCTGGTGCGAGGCAGGATTTGGAAAGATATCAAAGTCTGCATTTTGCATAGGGGTTTCCGAAATTCCGGTGATCGTCATGGCTCGTTTCACTGCGGCGAGGGCGTTGATTTTGCCTGCGCCCCAGTTGTTATTTCCGCCTGCAGGTATGGCTCCGGTCTTGCTGTCCTGCAACGCTGTTTGCGCCAGGGCATCGCGCACCAGTTGCGGGGTCAGCGTCGGGTTGGCCTGCAGCATCAAGGCAACGATACCAGCCGCCACCGGCGACGACATTGATGTTCCCATCAGCATGGCATAGCTGTACGTTCTGCCATTTCCCGGGTCATTCCAGTTATAGACTACTGAGGATTGGGCGCCTCCGGCATACTCCGGGTCGTAGGAGTTTATTCCCGAGGCAATGACCATTCCGGGAGCCGTGATGTCGGGCTTAATTCGTCCGTCAGCACTCGGGCCGCGGCTCGAAAATGATGCAAGACCTCCGTTGGCAGAGGCGAAGGTTACGGTGATATTCTGGCCGTTAGCATTCTGATAGGCGGTTTTAGAAACATAAGCGCCCACGGCCAGTGCAGACCGGGTAGATGCCATATCGCCCACGGTCATTGCATAGTCTCCGTTCACAGCACCGGCAACGCCGTTAGCAGCAAAACTGCCGTAGTACCCTGTAGTGTTTTGCACAAAGCCGGTCCAGAGATTCACCGTGCCGTCCTGTGCCTTAACTCTTATCATCACGGATTCCGGTCTTTGGTTCTTCAGTTCAATAAATATCCTGGGTTTGCCGTTCATTTCCTGACTTGCCGTTACCACACGGGCAAAAAAAGTATCGTAATTACTCCCGATTTGTTGTACGGAGTGTAGTTGGTTATCCAGGCATATATAACCTGTACTATCCGCTACCGTGCTGCCGTTATAAAGCAGCAATTGCACACAAAAGTTTTTCGCAGAATCGCCCCAGATATCTACCCAGGTTTGCTTTACGGATAGCGCGGTGCTGAAGTTGACAAACGATTTGAGCAGGGTGTCCGTAGCAGAAAAGGTTTTCTTAAGATGCACATTATTGCCACCGTTATTGCCTGCAGATATCGCAAATATTCTTCCCGGTCCGGTAAGGTTGTCGCATGCCTGACTAAACAACGAACGACCATCGTGTGCGCCGATCGTGCAGCCCCAGCTTAGGTTTACGATCGCTGGTTTGCCGGCAAGAGCAGCATAATTATAGATGTAGTTCATGCCATCGACAATGGAAGTCATTCCTGTGCTGGTCCAGTCTGTATCGGGTGGAGTAATGCTCACAAAGACAAGGTCTGCTGCATCGGCCATTCCTTTGTAGAGACGATTGTTGGGGCTGCCGAAACCCGACCCGGCTGCAATGCCGGCCACATGTGTACCGTGAGAAAAAAACATATCATAGCCTTTTGACCACATTGTGGAAGAGTCGGTCATTTCATGGCCATAGCCGTAGCCCGTTGGCGGTGTGCCCGTGCTGGTTTGTTCCCAGACTTTTTTCACTCTGTACCGCGTGCCGGTAGAGTCGAAGAGTGAAGGGTGACGGTAATCAAAGCCAGCATCAATGATGCCGACAATCACGCCATCTCCATGATAAGGCTGTGAGAGCCCTCCAAGTCCGTCGTGTACGGTATCCACCCTGGTAAGGCTTCTTACTACATCGAGGTTGGGATGCACGGGCTCGTCGAGTTGAAGGTAAAGCACTCCCGTTAAGCCGGCTACTGTTGCAACCTTTTTTACTGGGATCGACACGGTGAGTATGCTTCCCGCACGGGTTCCCGGCAAAACCCCGATGTTTTGAAGTGATGAGGACCTGAATTCTTTAGTGACCTGGAGAAAGGCTGCTACATATACCGAACCGCCTACCTGACGATAAACATAGTTTTTGGGTAATGCCGCCGGATGTTCCTCCAGCTCCCGAAGATAAATCTGTGTGCGTGGCGAAAGGCCGGCTGGTTTTTGCGCCAGAGCGTTGAGCGAGAGCAATACGAAAACGAGCGTACGAACAAGTCTCATAAAACGTGCATTTAAGTTTGAAGATACATCATGTTTCAGGCTTGAACCGTAGCGGAATATGAAAAAACAATTTGGGGACAGAGCTGAGCAAGCGCGTTGTTGAAGAAAACTTCTATCTTACTACTACAGATACCTAACAATAGTTTATGGAACCGAAATCCGTAAGGGAATCTCCGGAGTCAGACCAGCAACTGTTTTCGATACCTCCGGAGCTTCTGGCGGGTGAAAAGAAAATCAGGCAGGGAAGAAACCTTCTGTTCTTCATAGGTGGGGTGCAGCTCGTTGTGGGAGTATTCGAGTATTATTCTACCGAAGATCCGTGGATAGCATGGTTTGCGTTCGGTATTGATGCTTTTGTCGGAAGCCTTTTTCTTGCATTGGGTTTTTGGGTGAGAAAACGGCCATTCTTTTCCCTGCTGCTCGGGTTGATCCTGTACATTTTGTTTATTCTGCTCCTGGCGTCGTTCAATTTGCGATCGGTGGCTGCGGGCTGGATTGTGAAGCTGTTTTTTATTCTGGCGTTGGTAAGCAGTGTCAAAGCTGCCCGGGACACTGAAGCGCTCAGAAGGCTATCCCATCCGGCAGAATAAGCCCTGCAAAGAGCTGCGAAGGATGGATTATTTTTTCATTCCGGGATATTGCATTTTCAGCTTCCGCAGCGTGTCGCGCAGCAGTACCGCCACGACGTGAGATTTATACCAGTTTTGATCTGATGGAATCACATGCCAGGGCGGTGCATCACATTGCCGGAGCACCTCTTCATAGTACATCATGTATTTGTCCCAGAGCTGCGACTCCACAAAATCATTTTCATTGTATTTCCACATCTTCTCCGGTATGCTCATTCTTTCTTTAAGCCGCTCCAGTTGCTCCTTTTTGCTGACGTGCAGGTATAGCTTGAGGATATGGGTGTTGTTGTGCTCCACAAGCAGTTTTTCAAAATGATTGATGGCTGCCATTCTCTTTTTTGCGGTAGCATCATCCACCCAGCCATGTACCCGGGTGATCAGCACATCTTCATAGTGCGAACGGTTAAAAACATTGATCATTCCCTTCGCAGGTGTACGCTGGTGAATACGCCAGAGAAAATCATGCTCCAGTTCTTCGGGTGTGGGTGCTTTGAAAGAGTGTACCTGAACGCCCTGTGGGTTAATGCCTCCAAATACATCGCGTATCAAGCCGTCTTTGCCACTGGCATCCATACCCTGAATGACGACCAGGATAGCATGCTTATTTTCAGCAAACAGCAGGTTTTGCAGGTCTGATATTTCCGCTACAATCCCCTGTAGCTGTTGTTTGTATTTGTCTTTGTCGGCCGATTTTGGCGCCCGCGTTGATATTTCTTCAAGCATGTTTTGAGCTTTATCGGATTTTTCTCCCGGAGATTGTCAGTTTTTCTTTCATCAGAACGGAGTTTCTTCATCGGGCTGGCTGGAGGAACCGGGCCGGTTAAAATTTTGGTTCATGTCGTCATCGTCATCATAGCTAAAGTTGTTCGCCTTCGAGGGAAGCGTCTGAAACCCGCCGGGGATAAACATTTTCGATCCGCCAAAATCACTAAGGTCGCGGTTTCGAAGACCCGCCTGCGGGTTATCGCCGGTTTGAAAAGGTGCGGGATTATTGCCGCCACCGCCGCCAGAATAGCCGCCGCCACTTCCTCCGCCGAAGTTGCCACCGCCTCCGAAGTTGCTGAAGCCAAAGTTATCTTCTTCTATGTCCACAAATTTCTGGTACTCTTTGATAAAACGCACCTTGACGGTGTCAGTCTGCCCGCTACGGTTTTTGGCAATATGCACATGGGTTTCTCCTTCTATAGGGTTGCCCATTTCATCATTGTTGATGCCATAGTATTCGGGTCGGTAGAGGAACATTACCATGTCCGCATCCTGTTCAATCGCACCCGACTCCCGGAGGTCACTCAACTGGGGTACTTTCGATTCTTTCCTTGATTCTACAGATCTGTTCAACTGCGAAAGAGCAATGATAGGTATTTCCAGTTCTTTCGCCAGCGACTTCAGATCGCGCGAAATCTTGGAAATCTCCTGTTCGCGGTTTCCTCCTTTATTGATATCTGCCTGCATAAGCTGCAGATAGTCAATGATGATTAGTTGTATTTCGTGTTTCTGTTTTAACCTTCGTGCTTTTGCCCTGAGTTCAAAGATGTTTAACGCGGCCTGATCATCGAGGAAGATCTGCGCTGTGGCCAGTTTGTTCATTCGCTGCGTCATCTGTACAAACTCATGCTCTTGCATCCGCCCCTTGGTGATAGCGTCCATACTCACTTCTGTTGTGGCTGCCAGCATTCTTTTTACCAGTTCGCCCGCGCCCATTTCCAGCGAGAAGAAGGCAACGGGAAACGGCTTTCCGGTGTTCATGGCTGCATTCATAGCCAGGTTAAGACAAAAAGCGGTTTTACCCACAGCCGGCCGGGCCGCCACAATGATGAGGGCATTTTTTTGCCATCCGGAGGTAAGCCGGTCCAGATACTTAAAGCCGGTCGGTACACCGGTCACATCTTCCTGCTTGTTCTTCGCTTCTTCTATGTCGCGCACGGTGGTCACAAGAACCTCTTTCAGGCTTTTAAAGTTTTTGCGAAGGTGCTTGTCGGTAATTTCGTACAGGTTAGATTCGGCACGGTCCAGAAGGTCAAATACATCGGTGCTGTCTTCATACGCATCAGAAATCACATTTCCGGAGATGCGGATCAGCTCGCGCTGTATGAACTTTTCCATCACGATACGGGCATGCGCTTCAACGTGCGCACTCGATACCACGCTCATCGTGAGGCGTGTGAGGTAATATGCGCCGCCAACAATGTCCAGTTCGTTGCTCTTGCGGAGTTCATCAGTAACTGTAAGCAGATCCACGGGCATCCCTTTGTCGAACAACCGGCGTATCGCTGCGTAGATTTTTTGATTGGCATCTACATAAAAGCAATCAGGGCTCTGAATGATCTCGAGTACTTCCGCAAGTTTGTCTTTTTCCAGCATCACAGCACCGAGCACCGCTTCTTCCAGTTCTGTGGCCTGCGGTGGAATTTTGCCATAAACGAGCGTCGTGAGGTCGGGTTTTCGGTTTCGGGTATTGCCAAATTCTTTCTTAATATTTACTGCCATTGTTACTGCTACGGTTAGTATGCGTTTCTGTGGTACTGGTCTGCCGTCAAAGTGCCGTTCGCCCGGGCGATTTTTTTATTGTCCGTTTCTGTTAAGCCAATATTAAGCGAACGTTATGCTGAAGGCAGGGCGACGAATGTAAACCCCTTTTTGAGTCGCCGCAAAAGTTTTGATGGAATTTCTTTTCAGCCCGTCCGTCACTACTCATCAACAGGTTTATCCACACAAATTTGATGATTGTTTGTGGTTTTCCCCAGTAGATTTTTAAACACACATTTTGCCCACTGGCTTTCCACATTTTCATGTGTACAAAAATGGGGTAGATTCCATTTTTCTGAAAGGATGCGATTTGCTATTATCATAGGCTATCTTTACCGAAAATTCCATTCCGATCAGATGATTATTTCTTATAAATGGCTGCTCGATTACCTGCCGGAACCCTTGCCTGTGGAGGAGTTGAGCGAAATACTTACTTCGATAGGCCTGGAGGTGGAAGCCGTGGAAAAGGTGGAATCAATTCCCGGAAGCCTGGAAGGACTGGTGATTGGAGAAGTGCTGACCTGCGAGCGACATCCCAATGCTGATAAACTAAGTGTTACCACAGTGAATATTGGCGCCCACCAGGCGCTTAAGATAGTTTGCGGCGCTCCCAATGTTGCTGCCGGCCAGCATGTAGTTGTTGCACCTGTAGGAAGTCGTGTACATCCGATAAGCGGGGAAGCTTTCGATATCAAAAAAGCTAAAATCCGGGGCATGGAAAGCGAAGGGATGATCTGTGCCGAGGACGAAATAGGACTGGGCGAAAGTCATGACGGTATCCTGATCTTGCCGGATACTGCTCCTCCCGGAATGGCCGCCGCTTCCTGGTTTTCGCTGCCTTTGCCCGACTATGCACTGCATATAGGGCTTACACCCAACCGGTCGGATGCCATGAGTCATATTGGTGTTGCCCGCGATGTGTGCGCCTACTTGTCCCACCATCGTGAGGGTCATTTTCAGGTACAGATGCCGGAACTTTTGTTGCCCGATGTGCAGGAAGAGCTGGCAATAACGGTGACCGTTGAAGCCCCCGAAGCCTGTGCCCGCTATACCGGCCTCAGTCTTACCGGTGTCGAAGTGAAGCCTTCGCCCGACTGGCTGCAACAAAGGCTAAAGACTATTGGGATACGCCCCATCAACAATGTGGTAGACATTACCAACTTTGTACTTCATGAATATGGTCAGCCCCTGCATGCCTTTGATGCTGACCAGATTGCCGGCAATAAAGTGCGTGTGGGTTTTCTGCCCCAGGATTCTTTGTTCCAGACACTTGATGGCGTCGAGAGAAAGCTTAACGCCAATGACCTGATGATCTGCGACGAGCAGAAGGGCATGTGTATGGCCGGCGTATTTGGTGGCGCGGGAAGTGGTATTACGACAGAGACCACCAACGTTTTTCTGGAAAGCGCTTTTTTCGATGCTACTTATATCCGTCGTACTTCAGTGCATCACGGACTCAGGACCGATGCCGCTACGCATTTCGAGAAAGGTGTGGACATCAACAATCTCATTCCTGCATTGAAGCGGGCAGCCGGGCTAATCTGTGCGATCGCCGGTGGTGCGCTGGCATCGGCAATAACAGATGTCTATCCGCAGGTACTGCCACAAAAAATCGTTGACGTCAGCTTTGATTTTATTAATCGTTTAAGTGGTAAATCGTACAATCCTGTGGCGGTGGAACGCATCCTGACGGCCCTGGGATTTGAAATATTGCGGAAAGATGCAAACGGACTTCAACTTGCCGTGCCGGGCAACAAAACCGATGTAGCTCAGCCCGCCGATATCGTTGAAGAGATATTACGCATTGACGGACTCGACCATATCCCTTTCCCCGAACGGTTGAATATTTCTCTGATGCCCACCAGGATAAACGACAGGCAGATGAGAGAAAAACTGGCCGAAATGCTGGTGGGGGAAGGTTTTCAGGAGATAGTAACCAACTCGATTGTCAACAGCCGGTACTATCCTGATCGTGCAGATCTGGTACATATGCTCAACAGCCTGAGCAGTGAACTGGATGTGATGCGCCCTTCTATGCTCGAAAGTGGTCTTGAAGTGATACAGTATAATGGCAACCGTCGCAACAACGATCTGATGCTATTTGAGTTTGGAAATGTGTATCATCAGCAGGAAGGCCGTTATGATGAAACCGCGCAGCTTGCCCTCTGGATCACCGGAAAGGTACATGAGCCCCATTGGGACCAAAAAGAACGATCTGCAGACTTATACTATCTAAAGGGCATTCTGGATAATTTGTTGCGCAGGTCCGGAATTCGTGGCGAACGTTGTGAAGTGAGCGAGGGATGTCTGGTGTATCGTTATAAGCGTAAGACAATCTGTACCGTAGAGCGGGTGGGCGAGCAGCGCCTTTCGGCGTTCGATCTGAAGCAGGATGTGTACTTTGCTGCAATACAGTGGAGCAACTGGGTTGATGCTGCCGCGGGTGAAAAGATCAGGTTTTCTGAAGTGGCTAAATACCCGGCCGTGCAGCGCGATCTGGCCCTGGTGCTCGATCAAAGCGTAAGTTATCAGCAGGTGGCAGAAGCTACGAGCCAATTGAAATTAGGTGCGCTCCGAAGCTTTGACCTTTTTGACGTTTTTGAAAGTGAGAAATTAGGGTTAGGTAAAAAGTCGCTGGCATTGAGTTACACTTTTCAGCTTAGTGACCGCACGCTGACCGACGAGGAAATTGACGGGCTGATGCAGACTCTTGTAAACACCTATCAAAAGAATTTACAGGCACAGATAAGGGGATAGTTATGTACGAATTGCAGCTTTTGAACAACCGACTTGACATTCTGCTCAGGAAGTATGCTATGCTGCAAGCCGAGAATAAAAAACTGCGCGAAACCATTTCGCTGCAAACCCAAAGCATGGCCACGCTGAATATGAAACTGTCGGACCTGGAGCAAAATATGGTAGCTGCCAAGTTGAGCCGCACCTTGTTGACCCTCTCTGACAAGGAAAAGATCAGGAAACAACTGGACACCGTGATCCGCGAGATTGATAAAATGCTGATAGCGCTTAATGACTAAATTAATTTTACTTATCCTCGTTTCCTGCGTAATGTGTATGGTAGCCTGCGAGCAGGAGCGCGATCCTTGCCTTCAGCCGCAAAACGTCTATCTACGGGCCAGAAGCATGAAGAACGTTGGTGATACAACCATAGCGGATAGTCTGTTGCCAGCACCCCGCTGGATCGCCGTTGATTCCGGAGTGGTCATTTTGTTTGCGCCAAAAACTGCGGCCTTTAACCTGCCCCTCAATCCTCATGCGGATAGTGCAAGATTTTCTTTACAGCCCGATAGTGCGGTGCTTAGTTTTGATACGGTGGTATTTTTTTACGAACGCCAGCTACATTTTTTATCTAATGCCTGTGGCTTCACTTATTACTTTTCCCTGCAGAATGTCAGGTTTACCCAACATCATATTGACTCTGTTCTGCTGAAAAATGACGAAGTGAATGGAAATGCAAACACACCGGAGCATGTACAGGTTTTTTTGTAGCATATTGCTTTTGGCGATCGGCTTTTGGGCCCGGGCACAAGAGGGGAGCAACGATACCGTTGCCGTGGCCCGACCCGATGCAAAACAGATACGCGTAGGTATCGACATTTCCAGGCCGGTATTAAACCAGGTCTTTCGAAACCGGCGCAGCTACGAATTCTCGCTCGATTACAGCCTGCCGAAAGACATTTATCTGGTAGCAGAAGGAGGGTTTGGCGGCTCGGATGTCGCCTATGAGGATCTTAGATACACGAGCAACAATAGTTTTTTTCGCGCTGGTATTGACAAGAGCATGTTGCAGCGCCTATTTCCCAGCGACTGGGACTATCTGTTTGTCGGGCTCCGTTATGGCGTAGGCCTGGTGGAACGGAGCGACGCGGTGTACACTACTGTCGATCCTGTCTGGGGCAGTACAAGCGGTAGTATTGAAGGCAAAAAAGTTTCGGCACACTGGGCCGAACTCACTGCGGGACTTCGGGTGGAATTACTGAAGGGATTTTTTGCGGGATATACCGTACGAGCGAAATTTCTGATCACCCAGTCTGTTTTCAGAGAGCTACCCCCTGCCTATGTAGCTGGCTATGGCAAAGGGGAAAAGACCACTAGCTTCGACTTCAACTTCTATCTGCAATACGCGCTACGATGGTAGCAGAAAAACAAAAGCCCCCTGAACAGGGAGCCGTTTGTTGTTATAGTCAGAAAGAAGATCCGGTGATTGGTTTTTTTGTTTTTGTTTTTGTTTGTTTGATGATGTAAAGGTCATTTTTCTTTTCATGGACGGCAAGGAAAGCAGAGCGCTTAACCCCTGTTTTACAATCCATTAACCAGAACTTTGCAAAGAGAGTATTTTGGGCAAATGAAAAATAGCAGGCCGTAAAACCTGCTATCTCCCGTAGCGTTAAAAACTCAAAGCTGCGTTTATGCGTGCTCGCCGATAACCTGCTGCAGTCTGTTAGCGGGCACCACCCCCGATTGTCTCCATTTCACTTCCCCTTTCTTAAAAAGTATGAGGGTGGGAACGCCCTGTATCTGAAAGACACTTGCCAGACCGGGGTTGCGATCGACATCGATTTTTACAATCGTGGCTTGTTCGCCCACTTTTGATTTGAGTTCCTGTAATATCGGGCCCATCATTTTGCAGGGGCCGCACCATTCTGCTGAAAAATCGACCAGCACAGGCTTTTCTGAGTTGATCAGTTCCTGAAAGTTATTATTCATGATTTGTTTCTTTTACTTCTTCGTATTCCACCTCTTCGGTCTTTTGAAACGATCGTTGCGTACGGGGCTGAACTCCGCAGTTTCCGGCGGCACAACCATAGTTAAACAATCCCATAGAGGCGAAGTATATTCCGATGAAAGCCACGAACCACTCGTGATTCGTAATGGCCTGTACGACAATGAACAGCCCGATGAGCAGGTAGAAAGCCCGGATAACGGTCCAGTTTTGCAGCATTCTTTGCTTCATGTTCATCTTAGTTTTTGTTGCAGACTCATCCATCCGCCACCATTATGAACTTCCTGAAAACCCGCAGCTTTCAGCATTCCCTTTGCAGACGCACTTCTCATTCCAGAGGCGCAACAGGTAATGACGGGCTTGTCTTTTTTTAGTTTCGACATGCCGGCCTTCAACGTGTCGAGCGGTATGTTTACAGATCCTTTGATGTTGCCCGAAGCGTATTCACCCCGTGTGCGCACATCCACGATCTGTGCACCGCGTTTCATCAATTCCGCAAAGTCTGTTTGCGGGCCGATTCCGAAAAGATTTTTTATAGATTGGAACATTGTCAGATAAGATTAGTTTCTGCCACAGTCTGGCGATTATCGAAAATGGTGTTTCCGTTGTAAACTACCTGCCAGGTAACCGGAAGTATTTTCTTAAGCATATGGCTCACACCACAATATTTTTCCTGCGAGTCGGTAACAGCCTGCAGAGCGGCATCTTTGTGTGCATCAGCACCTTTGAATTCGTAAACAATATTGATCGCCACATATTCTATCGGTGCTTTTTTGCTGATCTCTCCCGTCACCTTTATATCAAAATCATCTACTTCTTTTTCTGCTTTTCGCAGAATGGCTACTATATCCATACCCGTGCAGCCGGATAGCGCTGAAAGTACAAAGGGTTTGGGTATAGGGCCGTGATCTTCGCCGCCAACGCGTTCCGGAGCATCCATCACTATGGTGTGTCCGTTGACCAAAGCGTTAAATTGCATCTTTCCCATCCACTGGGTTTCGACCTCATGTGTCATACTTTAATGGTTTTTGTTTGTTCTGATCTTGAAAGGAATATATAGCGGGCAGATACCCACCAGCGCAGTGAGCAGCATTACAGCAGCTACCACCAGCAACACCGCAGCCGTAGTGCCTTCGATGCGATGGGTGAAGAATAAAATGCCAATGACGATGGCGATGAGCAGGCGAACAATTTTGTCGGCCGTACCTATGTTTTTCTTCATAAGTGAAAACATTTTTGTACAGCAAAATTACGGTGGTTGTTCCCTTGCCTTGGTTACAAAAGTTACAAATCCCGAAGCAGCTTTATCTGGTTTCGGTAGAGCAGGAGTTTGTTATCCTGTTCCAGCTTTTTGAGCAATCGGGATATGACGACCCTTGAAGTTGCAAGGTCATGTGCAATTTGTTCGTGGGAAAGGTTGATCAGGGTAGATCCGGTATTTTTCGATTTTTCTTTCAGGTAATGAACCAGTCGTTCATCAAGCTTTTGGAAAGCAATTTGATCAATCGTCTTCAGAAGTTCATGGAATCTTGCCCGGATCGTTTTCATGACAAAGCTCTTCCAGGTGGCATATTTCACAATCCACTCGTCCATTACAGAAATCGGAAAGACCATCAGTTCGCTTTCTTCTTCTGCTACCGCTTTTATTTCACTCGGGTATTGTTGCATGCAGCAGGTGAAGGTCATAGCACACCCCTCGCTGGCGCTGAGATAGTAAAGAAGCAGTTCCCTGCCATCATCATCCATTCTCGATACTTTTATGGAGCCCGAGAGCACAATTGGCATGACGCGCACCATCTGTCCGATTTCGAGAATGACCGTGTCGGCGGGCACGGTGACGAATTGTGCCTTTTCTCCTATTTCTTCCAGGAGCGCTTCTTCAAAGACATCTTTAAATTGTTCATTGTAAGTCATTGCCTCAAAGATAATTGGGGAAATGCAGCTTGTTTATAACACCTCGCTGATCACCGCACTCTTTTTCAGTATTTCTTCGAGTTGTTTCTCCCGTTTCGTCACCTGCAAACGTAGCGGTGCAAAGGTCCATTGGCTCCGCAACCTGTTGAGCCGGTCCTTTGGGGGGAGCAATACCAACCGTTTCATCCAGTTCCACGCTACCAGATGGCGGAACACCCGTGAGCATCGAACCAGATAAACCACAGTGGACGCGTCGCACTGTTCCAGTAGTTGACTGAGCTGATGAGGGTCGGTAAACGATGATACACATAGTACTGCACCCTGAGCGGGGTGAAAGTATTGTAACAGATCATGGTCCTGATGCCAGCCGCTGGCGCTAATGATTCTGGCGCTACGCTCTGCGGGTGTCAGGGTGTCCGGAAGGTTGAAGTTTTGATCGGGTATGTAGCGCATCTGCCAATCTTTTTTAGCGAGAGTGTCGTAAACAGTCCATACGCGGTTTTTATAGTAGTTCAGCATTTCTTTTGCATAGTCACTATTCAGCCGGTTTTCATTGGCCAACGCGTGGAAGCTGGCGTAGAAGTACAAGTGGGACGCATAAGGTTCGAACCGTTCGGGTATCCTCACCACAAGGTCTCTGTTTTTGGCATATACCTTCCACACGATCCTGCGCACATCGTCTCCGTGTTCAAAGTCTTTATAATTCAGATATTCTCCGTCCACACGTCGCATCTGTTCTATGCGTACATCGGTCGTCTCAGTTTTTTTAGGGAAGACATCTTTTTCCGCCGCAGACTGCACTTCCGGTGGTTGGAAGAACGAACCGCTGATTTGTTGTTCTACCGCCAGCGAAAACAGATGGAGCATATCCCGAAAATAAATAAAGCCATCCCGTAGCTGATACTCCCGAATGTCGGGGAGCAGCAGCCTGCTCTTGCCGGAGATAGCCGAACGAAGGAACAGCGAATTTTCCTTTTTCTTGTCAGACAGCAGAGCGAAGTGCCCGGTAAGCTGGTGATCGTCGTAATAAAGTCGGCCGTTTACAAATCCCAGTATGGGCCGCAGGGCTCCGTGTAGCGTAGCCTGCATGATGCTTCGCCCCGCAGTGCGATCCTTTTTTTCCTGTACAAAAGAGAGTTCAAGACGGACACCCTTATTGTGCCTGAGCCAGAGAAAATGAACCCAGACGAACAGCGTGCTCAGCGCAGAAACTGAGACCACAACCAGCACAAACCAGAAGGCCATTTTCGCCATCAGCAACACAAAAGGAAGGAAGGCGGATGGTTCTTCACCGCTACGAGGCAGCGGGCGGTAGAGCAACTTGTAAAAAAGCAGGCACAGGGCTGCAAAAACAAATGCATTGAGTGTGAGGGGAAAGTACTGAAGGTAATACCGTATTCGCCATTTCAGGGATTTGCGATTCATGCGCTGCAGGAAGAGTTTCTCTGCCTGAAAATAAATATTTGCTGCTCAATTAGTAGTTAAATGCATGCCAAAATATCTTGGAGAAATACGATATTCTTTTTAAGTTTAGATCAATAGTCATTGCATTATCCAGATTGATTGCCTATGAAACAGCTACTGTTCCTGCTCATCCTGCTGTTGCTGAATGTGGTTTGCTATGCACAGCACCGCTATGTGAAAGATGCCATGTATGGCAAATATGGAAAGGACAATGAAAAGAAAGGCGAAGATTGGTTGCGCAATGCCAGCAGCGGCAAAGTGGAGCCAGAGTACATTTTCCCCCGAATGATTGTGATGCGTACCACACGCTACCGGCGGGGCAAGGAGAATGGAACGAATGAGATCAGTTACTACACTCATGCAGAGAAAAATTATTTTGCCATGCGTGCCACTGAGGAAGGGAGCAGCCGGCGCCGTGAACCAATGCTGATCATCTATGATTATGCTGCAGGTTCTTTGATTATGCTGAACGAGCAGGAAAAGACGGGGATGGCGATGAACCTAAACGCATTTAGAAGCAGGGAGGCCGCCGCGGGAGCAAAAGACACCAGGCAGGGAACGGCCAATGGCAGCAACGATTGTCAGGCTACCGGGAAAACTAAGGAAATATTGGGCTATACCTGCGAGCTGTATATCTGCACCGATCAGGAACGCAACCGGCGCAGTGAAATATGGCTGACGAAAAAAGCTGTATTCGATTTTTCAAAAGCTAGTCTGCAGGGGCCGCTGGCGGGTTACTTTAACGGACTCTCGGGGATGAACGGATTAGTGATGGAAGCTGAATTTTACAAGGACGACGAGCTGGAGATGAAGATGCAGGTGACCAGGGCGGATATGAATGCCCATGTTGTTATCAGCACAAAGGGATACACCTTCGGTATGCGCTAGCATTTTATAGAGTAGTGGCATCATTGTTATTGTGCCAGTAGCCGATGGAACTTCAACGCATGGGCACATGGTCAGGTTTTGAGTGGCTGGACATTACTGATCCTAGTCGCGAGGAACTCGATGCATTGGCGAAAGAGCATCACATCAACAGCCACGTGGTACGCGATTGTCTCGATCCGGACCACCTTCCCAAACAGGAACAGCTTGATCATTTTAATTTTCTGATTACCCGGGTCTTTGATGCCAATGTCAACGCGCATCTTGACTCTTTACAAGAGCTGACTACGAAGATCGCGGTATTTTTTAACGACCGTTTGCTCATCACAATACACCGAAATCAACAATGCTTTTTAAAGGAGATCGCAAACGCGCAGGGAGAAGGAGAGCAATGCAGCACGGACGCTTTGGTGATTCGCATGTTGCGAGCAGTGTTGCAGCGCTATGAGGAGCCCGTCATGAAGCTGGGAGAACAGATTGATGTTTATGAATCGACAGTGTTACTAAAGCATACCCGGCCGGCCCTTTTGCATGGACTTTATTACATCAAAAGAAAGGCAGCCGCCTGTAAAAAAGTGCTGCTGCTAACGGATGACCTGCTGAGCTTTTTGAAGTCGGTGACGAAAGATAAATCCGCCGTGCAGGATGCGCGCGATCTTTATACCAAATTGATCTTACTCTACGATCAGGTGCTCGACGACGTCAACAATCTGCTGAACACTTATCTTTCCCTCACTGCGCAGAAGACCAATGAGGTGATGAAAGTGCTTACCATCTTTTCGGCTTTCTTTATGCCGCTAACCTTTATTGCCGGTATCTATGGAATGAATTTTCAGCAAATGCCCGAGCTCTCGCTGCGATATGGATATCCCGCAGTGCTTATCTCCATGTTGCTGGTATCGTTGGTTATTTTTCTATACTTCCGAAAAAAGCGTTGGCTCTGATCACCAGCATTCTACCGCCCATCCCCGCAACCAGCTTTCACCCGGCTTTAAAACACAGATACCTTCTTTTTCGCTTATCTGCTGATTGTGGTAAAGCGAATCCGCTATGCCCTGCCAGGGCTCAAGGCATACGAAAGGTGCTTCCGGCGGGGCCCAGATGCCCAGATATGGAAAGCCAGTAAAATGAAGGGTAACGCCATGATGTGAAGCCCGAGACCTGAGACTTACAGAGGAAGACCGCAGGTTTTTGAGTATCACCGCATCTTCCAGAAAAAGGTCGTGGCTTAGGGGAACAATCCGTTCCTTCTGCAAAAACGGCTTCGGGTGGGTACTCACAAGGTTTCGGGAAAGCGGCCAGCGGTCTGCAGTTTCTGCTTCGCTGAACTCCAAAAAATAGTCACGGTATTCGGGGCCTTCTTCGAGCGGAACGCGAAATGCAGGATGTCCGCCCAAAGAAAAATACATCAGTTCCTTGCCCCGATTCAACACGGAATATTCATTCCATAACTGGTTGCCTTCAAGCCGATATCGAACCTGAAATTTGAAAAGGAAGGGATAGCGGGCAAATGTCTCATCATCTTCTGTGAGTTCAAAGCAAGCATCCGTGGCTGTATGCTCCTTTAGCGTAAACACCTTGTCGCGCGCAAAGCCATGCCTGAGCATGCTGTACGATTTGCCTTTGTATAGATAGCTATTGTCTTTCAGGGTGCCGACAATCGGGAAAAGAACCGGTCCATGTTTCCCCCAAAAAGCCGGGTCGGCATCCCAGAGATATTCTATTCCCGTATCACAACTGCGGATACCTGTGAGTTCTGCGCCATGGTCGCTGATGGCTACGCTTAGTTGTTCGTTTTGTATCGTGATCATAAGCAGATAACCCGCAATTTAGCCCATTCACACAGTTTTCCGGCGTTAAATAACGAACTCATTCCGTATAGAAATTGCCATGCCGATCCATGACCATCCGGCAATCAGCCCTGTGGGCATCGTTTCGGTTTGCACGCTCACCTTAGCCGGTATATTTATCTGGATCTGCATGGCAGATGTACCGACGAAACTATTACCTTAGCGACCAGATTTTATCCTTTTCATGAGCAAGAAAAACATTGCCCTTTTGGCGGGTGGTTACTCCGGCGAATACGTGATTTCCATTCAAACGGCTACCACAATTGAAAGAAACCTTGATACCGAAAAGTACAATTGTTATAAGATACTCGTGAGTCGTGATGGCTGGTGGTTCGAAACGGAAAACGGTGAAAAGATTGATGTGGACAAGAACGATTTTTCGCTACAACTAAGTGGAGAAAAGATTCAGTTCGACTGTGCCTTTATCGCCATACACGGCACGCCGGGCGAGGACGGGAAGATGCAGGGCTATCTTGACATGATGCGCATTCCCTACACCACCTGCAATTCAATAGTATCAGCGCTTACCTTCAATAAAAGCTATTGCAACAAGGTAGTAAAGCACTTCAATATTGTCGGCATTGCCAATTCGGTACACCTGATAAAGGGCGAGACGTATAGTGTGGGTGCCATCCTCGAGCAGTTAAAATTTCCGTTGTTTGTAAAACCTAACGAGAGCGGGTCGAGTCTTGGCGTCAGCAAAGTGAAATCGGTAGAGCAACTAATGCCTGCCATTGAGAAGGCCTTTAAAGAGGATAATCAGGTATTAATCGAAGAATTTATTGAGGGCCGTGAGCTTACCATTGGCGTCTATCGGATGGGTGGCGTGGTGGAGACTCTTCCGCCTACGGAAATTGTAAGCAAAAATGAGTTCTTCGATTACGAAGCAAAATACACGCCCGGTGTCACTAATGAAATTACTCCTGCAGAGATCAAAGAAGATATTCATGAACAGCTAAAATCGAAAGCTACTTATATCTACCGCCATCTCAATTGCCGAGGCATCGTGCGCATGGACTTCATTTTACAGAAGTCTTCCAACAAACTTTATTTTCTGGAGGTGAACACAATGCCCGGCCAAAGTGAAAACAGCATTGTACCGCAGCAGGTGCGTGCGGCAGGCAAGTCGCTTATGGACTTCTATGGCACACTGCTCGATGATTGTTTAAAGAACAATTCACAATAAAAATTCTACTTTGCGACCTTTGCTGACGTCGGTCTATGGATAAAACGCTTAAGAATAGATTTTGGTTTAACCTGTTGCTCGTTTTAGCGCTCTGCGCCGGATTTTACGTTTTGTTTTTTTCCAGCCTTAGCTTGCTTACGCATCATGGCAGCGAAGCCAAGGTGCCGAAAATGACAGGAAAGCCGATGAAGGACGCGGTGAAGCGCCTCGAGGCTATGGGTTTTGAAGTGGCCGTAGATTCTTCGTTCGATCCCAAACAAAAACCTTTTACCGTGCTGGCCCAAATGCCGGATGTGAACGCCATTGTCAAAGAGGGAAGGACGATATTTCTTACGGTCAATAAGGCATTACCCCCGCTTACGCCCATGCCGAAGCTTACGGATCTTTCCTATCGCAGTGCGGTACTGATCCTCGGCAGCAGCAGACTGATGTTGGGTGATACGATACATAAACCCGACTATGCAAAGGGCACAGTACTGGAAATGCATTTTAACGGGAACGTCATTACACCCGGCGATATGGTACCTCAGGGCAGCAAAATTGATTTGGTCATTGGCGAGGGTTTTGGCAATGTAGAAACCAATGTGCCCGATGTGATCGGGATGAGTGCCGACGAGGGAATCGCGATTCTGAATGGCAACGGGCTGATTGTAACCACCATTTGGGATGGATACATTGACGACTCGGCCAATGCTATTATTTATATGCAAACTCCGGCTCCCTACAATGAACTTGATATTCCTAACCGGATCAAAGAGGGTGATGTAATCGATATTCGTATCATGCAGGCACCGACCAATGAAGAGCTCGAGAACAATAGAAGGCCTGGAACTTCAGTTGATAGAGATGTACAACCCACAGAACTGTAACTGATGAAACGGAAGTGTCTTATTATTCTCATCTCGTTCTTTTGCTATGGAGCAGCCGTAGCTCAGGAGTATGTAGCACCACTTCAGGTTAACCCTGTGCTTCGCATGAGCCGAAAGCAACCGATGCTCAAGACCACAACGCTCACGCTGCCTTTTTTTGAAGATTTTACGGGTTACGATCCCATTCCGGATATAGCACGGTGGACCGACCGAAGTGTGTACATCAACAACACAATGGCCCAAAACCCCATAAGCCGGGGCGTTGCCACCTTCGATGCTTTGAACGCGCAGGGTGCCCCCTATGATTCCACTAACCCTAATAACTATCGTTATGCTGATAGCCTTACCAGCCAACCTTTAGACCTCAGCAACCGGCAGCCTTCCGATAGTATTTATCTCAGCTTTTTCTATCAGCCTCAGGGCAATGGCTTTGCTCCCGAAACGCAGGATTCTCTTCTGCTCTTCTTCAGGGCGAGTACCAGCAAATGGAACCGTGTGTGGGCACAGGAAGGAACCACAGTGCAGCCTTTCCGTCAGGTAATGATCGGTATCACAGACACCAGTTATCTTCATGCCGGGTTTCAGTTCCGTTTTGTCAATAAGGCCTCCATCAACATTAACGACGATGTTTGGAATCTGGACTATATCCGCCTCAATGCAAACCGTAACCTTTATGACACCACAGTTCAGGATCTGGTCACTACCTTACCACCTTCCAATCTGCTTAACGACTACACTTCGATGCCTTACCGGCAGTTTGTCAACAATATGAGCAGCGAGCTCGCCACCGATCATTCTTTTACAGTGGCGAACCACTATTTTTTTTCTCAGACAATAAATTACGGGTATTCTGCCCGCGAGACGACCACCGGTTCAATACTTTCGCCCTGGATCAGCAATAGCGACAATGTAGCGGGTTTCACCTCAAAAAAATATCAGTTTCCGCTGTACACAATCGGTTTTTCTGCCGGAGGGCCGCAGGCAAAAGTTGTTTTTGAAGACAAATACTTTGCGCGTATTCCCACCACCGTAGAGCCGACTGAGAACGACACGATCGTACACCAGCAAGTGTTTGACAACTATCTGGCTTACGACGATGGCACTGCCGAAAAAAGCTATTTCCTACATCAAAGTAATACGCTTCCGGCAAAGATTGCGGTGGAGTTTCATCTCAACCAGCCTGATACACTCAGAGGTCTCGCCATTTACTTCGGCAGACAGTCGCCCTTGGCTTTCAGCAAATATTTTTCCATAGCTGTCTATAACAACCTTACCCTCGGAAGCATTTTTGACACGGTACGGTATCAGCAGGATCTTTATTCTCCTGCCTATGTAGATACCATCAATCATTTTTGGATCTATCGTTTCGATAGTGCATTGGCAATGAATGCAGGCACATTTTATATTGGTACCATACAACCCGCACAAAGCGGCAGTGACAGCCTTTATTTTGGTTTGGATGTTAACCGTCAGGGTGGAAACCATCTGTACTTCAATGCAAATGGTTACTGGGAGTCGAGCATAATAAGCGGCGCGCTGATGATTCGCCCTATACTCGGTGAGTACGTAGCAGGCACTCCTGTCGCTCCCGATCCAGAGGCCTTGAGCTGGGATCTTTTCCCCAATCCCGCCCGCCATTCTTTGACGCTCGTGGTTGCGGGCGGCACGCGGTATATTTATCAGCTTACTGACCTGGACGGTCGTGTGCTACGCAGCGGAGAAGCGCGGGGACAAAAAGAAGTAGATATTGCGGCACTTACGCCCGGCGTTTATCTCGTACGTATTTTTACAGAAGAACGCGCGGGCACGCCTAAAAAATTTATTAAGCTCTAAAAGAATATGGAGAACATTACGGTAGAAGAATTGAAAAGCCGCATGGATGCCGGCGAAAAGCTCAACATCATCGATGTGCGCGAACCTCATGAATATCAGGAGTTCAATATTGGCGGCAAGTTGGTGCCGCTGGGCAACATCCTCTCCATGCAGACCGACGAACTGGAGGACTATAAAGATCAGGAGCTGATTGTGCATTGCAGAGCAGGCAGCCGCAGCACACAAGCCTGTCTTTTTTTGGAGACAATGGGTTATAGCCGGTGTAAAAATCTGGTGGGCGGCATGGTAGCCTGGGAAGCGAAGTTTGGAAGGTAGGGGAGAGAAAGGAACTAAAAGCATGCATGAAATAGAACCATACTACAATTGGCGGCATCTCTATACCGCTGAAGAAGATGAATACTCTCCTTTCTACGGTAAAGAACACAGCGAGTTTGAATTTACCAATACAGTTTACAACTACTATATACATCCACAGTGGGACGAGTTTGGCAGTAGAACGCTATACATGAAGGTGCTTTTTGCAGACTATGAGCACAGCTTTGTTATTATAGAAATGATCGGCGAATGGAATGATGCTATCGAAAATGACATCATGCAACTAAAACGCAGCATCATTGACGAGATGACGGCCAAGGGAATTTCAAAGTTTATATTGATCACAGAGAATGTGCTCAATTTTCATAGCAGCGATAGTGATTATTATGAAGAGTGGTATGAAGACATTAAGGATGAAGGAGGGTGGATTGTTTCGCTCAATATGCCTTCACAAACCCGTTATGATTTTGAACGCTCTCATCTGGATTACTATGTTCACCTTCTGGATAGCGACAACTGGCGGACCTTTCAACCCCAACATCTTTTTCAGGTGATTGACAATAAAATGCTACGGCTCAATGCCGGATAAGACAAAGGCTGCCGTGTTCTGGCAGCCCTTGTACAAAAGCTAATTCGTGTCAGTACTTAACCAGTTTTTTCACAACCTGTCCGCACTTCACTAAAAGTACTCCAGACGGCAGTCCTGAGATGTCCAGTTGTTTCAGAGTTCCGCCCTTTACCTCGGTTTGGAGCAGGCTACGTCCGGCTAAGTCATAAATTGTTAGAGGCAGGCTGCCGAATTGCTGACCTGTTTGAATATTCAAAAGGTTGCCTGCCGGATTAGGATACATGGAAAACGCTGCTGCCTGTGTAAGGTCGTTGATGGCAGTAAGCGAACTGTTGAAATATTTCACAATGAAGTTGCTGGCGATGTCAAGTTTTCCGTCGCCAAGTGTATCCTGCCAGTTTTCTGCAACGCAATAAAAGGTGTTAGCTCCCGCACTGACCGGAAACAGCCGGGAGTGGGAGAAAAGGTTGTATTTATTGTTCATATAGGGCATGGAAAGCTGTACGCTGCCCGGTCCACTTGCCCAGCCTCTGTTTGCACTTACAGCCAGCACCATACGATCGCCAGCCTGCGAGGTGATATAGCCATCCCATTGCACCAGCGCAAAACCCGCTACCGGCGCATTGATGGTAATAGAATCTAACGATACCGGTGCTCTACGAATGAAAACATCATTGAGCTCCACATCTTTATAAGCGATTTGGGCAACACCTGCAGAAGGGAAATATTCGCCGCTCAGACTACCATAAAAAGATGCCGAACCTGAACCGCTTACATCGACTACATTTCTGGCTACGGCATAGAGCGTGTCGGTAGAATTGGTATTATACACACCGCTGTGGCTGAATACGCCGATCTTTTGATTATTGTTATAGGCCATCACGACCACACTACCACTACCTACCATCCAGGAGGGACTATGATAGGTGGTCACCATGATCCGGTCGCCCGCATCCGACCAGGTCTGACCATCGATGTGCAAGGCTACCATTCCGGCAGGTTCGGATACCGGCCAAACTTTCTGCAACACTTTTTGTGTGGAACGCACGTCTCCGGAATAGTAAATGTCGTTATGAATGAGCAGCGCATTGGAGCTTGCAGGAAAGAATTCTACCGTTAGCTGTCCGTACACACTTGCCAGTCCGCTACCGTTGGTAGTGACAAAGTTCTGTCCTACTGCAAAGAAAGTATCGAGCCCAGGTAAAACATCGTAAACACGCGTGTGACTGAAGGAGCGGCCTGCAGAAGAATTGTGGGCTGCGTAAATGCCGATGTTTCCTTCGTTCGGCGTCCAGTTTCTGTCGTCGCTGGCAGCCAGTACAATCAGGTCAGCAGAATCAGAAACACAATAACCATCGAAACGCACGGAAACCTTTCCGGCTTCGGGCACATTAAAAGCAAGCTGTCCCAGCACTACAGGACTTGTGGTGCGGAGGTTAACAGAAACGGAGTTGATGCTGGTCTGAGCTACCTGTGGCTCCGTGGGCGGCAATGCTGTGGACACCAGCGTTACTGCTGATGCTATTCCACAGAGAAGAATCTTTTTCATGAGCAGAAATTTTCGATACAAAGTCAGCACATCGTTAGGGAAAATATGATGACAGCGAACAATGCTGAGGTTGACGAAGAACGATTGACTTTTTCCCGCAGTAAACCTATATTTTCAAAATCTGTTCTGTCTGCGCAGAAGGCTGTTCAACTTTTCCAGCCATCATTTGTTCCATGCTTAATGAATTCGCGCTGAATATGTTTATGTTTTTAAGCAAGGGCGATTATCTTTGCGGGGATTTTTACCTCGAGTTATTTCAAATACAGTTGATGTTGCCAGGCTTTAACTTCCTGAGCGGTGTCAGAACCACGAAAATTCAAACATTCTAAGATGAATTGGAAACATTACTTTACCACTTCTATCGGAAAGAAGCTGGTAATGGGCTTCACAGGGTTATTTCTTATCTCTTTCCTCATCGTTCACTGTTACATCAACGCTATGATTTTCGTAAGTCGCGATGCCTTCAATGCAGCCGCCGACTTTATGGGAACGACTATCATCATCCGCATTATGGAGATCGGACTGTTTGCGGGTATTTTACTGCATATAGTTCAGGGGTATATGCTCGTTAGTAAAAATGGCGGTACCCGAAAGGAAGGTTATGCTGTGAAAGCAGGTAATAAGACAAGTGCCTGGTACAGCCGCTCCATGGGTTTATTGGGCACGTTGATTTTGCTTTTTCTGGTAGTACATATCGCTCATTTCTGGGTGCCTTCACGCATCACAGGCGACCTGAATGAAGTAATGGTTCGCGACCGTGAAATGCATGATCTGTATCAGCGCATGGTCGATGTATTTCAATCGCCCATCGTGGTGGTAGTTTATCTGCTGGGCGTGTTTTCATTAGCATGGCATCTGATCCATGGCTTCTACAGTGCCTTTCAGACCATGGGGCTTACCACACATAAGTACAAGAAGATGATTCGCAACATCGGTATCGCATTTTCTGTGATCATTTGTCTGCTGTTTGCAGCTATGCCGGTGTCCATGTTTATGGGTTGGGTTAATTAAGGCGTATGAAGACTTTATTCACAGAAGAAGGAAAGGGAGAGATTATCCGTCGTATAGAGCAACTGACGCCGCAACATAAACCCGTATGGGGAAAGATGTCGGTAAGCCAGATGTTGGCACATGCTCAAAAACCTATTGACGTAGCCACCGGTGATGGTGAACTTGAAAATGGGTTTGTGATGAAAATGCTCAGCTTGCTCTTTGGAAAGTCTGTGAAAAACAAATTCATCAGAAACGAAAATCTGGACAAAAACAGCCCCACTGCGAAGACTTTTAAAATAACCGATCAGCGAGATTTTGAAACGGAAAGGAAAAAGCTGATAGCCCGGGTCGAGAAATTTTCTGAAATGGGATCGAAGCATCATCTTGGTGAACGCCATCCGTTTTTCGGACCCATGACCCACGAAGAATGGGACCTGCTTCAATGGAAGCATCTGGACCATCACCTGAAACAATTTGGAGTATAATTTAGATAACAGTTCAATTATAGAATCAATGCCACTCAATTCCAAAATACCTCAAGGCGAACTTGCTGCAAAGTGGACCACTTACAAGTCCACCTGCAAGCTGGTGAACCCTGCGAACAAAAGACAGTTGGAAGTGATCATCATCGGAACGGGTCTTGCCGGCGCTTCGGCTGCCGCAAGCCTTGGTGAGCTGGGTTATAAGGTAAAGACGTTCTGCTTTCAGGATAGTCCACGCCGTGCGCACTCCATAGCTGCGCAAGGAGGGATCAATGCTGCAAAAAATTATCAGAACGATGGTGACAGCGTTTACCGTTTGTTTTATGATACAATAAAAGGGGGCGACTACCGTGCAAGAGAAGGCAATGTGCATCGTCTGGCTGAGGTGAGCGCAAATATTATAGATCAGTGCGTAGCGCAGGGCGTTCCTTTTGCCCGCGAATATGGCGGACTGCTCAGCAATCGTTCGTTTGGAGGTACTCAGGTACAGCGTACGTTTTATGCCGCCGGACAAACCGGACAGCAATTGCTTATAGGTGCTTATCAGGCGCTGGAGCGTCAGGTGGCTTTGGGCAATGTAACACAATATTCGCGTCACGAAATGCTTGAAATCGTCATGATAGACGGTAAGGCGCGTGGAGTGATTGTTCGCAATCTGGTGACTGGCGAACTGGAAAGACATTTCGGTCATGCAGTACTGCTGTGTTCGGGTGGTTATGGTAATGTTTTTTACCTTTCTACCAACGCCATGGGCAGCAATGTTACCGCGGCATGGAAAGCACACAAGAAAGGTGCATTTTTCGGAAACCCTTGCTTTACGCAAATTCACCCAACCTGCATTCCTGTGAGTGGAGACCATCAGTCGAAGCTTACGCTGATGTCAGAATCCTTGCGCAACGATGGTCGTATCTGGGTGCCAAAAAAACAAGGCGACAATCGCAAAGCCAACGACATACCCGAAGAAGAAAGAGATTACTATCTGGAAAGAAGATATCCTGCATTTGGTAACCTTGTGCCCCGCGATGTAGCGAGCCGTGCCGCAAAAGAACGTTGCGATGCCGGCTATGGAGTGGGAGCGAGCAAGCAGGCCGTGTATCTCGACTATGCGTCGGCAATAGACCGCTATGGAAAAATAGAGGCGGGCAAACAAGGTAATCACAATCCTGATGCTGCGCTGGTACGCGAACTTGGAAAGGCTGTAGTTAAAGAAAAGTATGGCAACCTTTTCGAGATGTACGAAAAGATCACCGGTGAAAATCCTTACGAAGTCCCTATGCGCATCTATCCTGCGGTGCACTACACCATGGGCGGCCTTTGGGTGGATTACGAACTCATGACTACTGTTCCCGGTCTGTATGCACTCGGAGAAGCCAATTTTAGCGACCACGGTGCAAATCGCCTCGGAGCTTCGGCACTAATGCAAGGTTTGGCGGATGGTTACTTTGTAATTCCTTATACACTTGGTAACTATCTGGCAGACGATATTCGTACAAAGTCTATTCCTACATCTCACCCCGCATTTGAGGAGGCTGAGAAAGCCGTGCGCGAGCGAATTGAAAAGCTCATGAACATAAAGGGCTCAGAAAGTGTTGAAAGTTTTCATAAGCGTCTGGGCAAGATCATGTGGGACAAGTGCGGAATGGCGCGTAATGCACAAGGACTGAAAGAAGCAATTGATGAGATCCGGGCATTAAGAAAAGAATTCTGGTCCAATGTGCGGATACCCGGTAATGTGGAAGAATTTAACCCTGAGCTTGACAAAGCCAACCGTGTAGCAGATTTCATGGAGCTTGGCGAATTGATGTGTATGGATGCGCTCAACCGCAATGAAAGCTGTGGTGGTCACTTCCGCGAAGAATATCAAACAGAAGATGGTGAAGCGTTGCGACAAGACGATCAATTTATGTACGTAGCCGCATGGGAATATAAGGGCGACAGCAGTTTTGAATTGCACAAAGAAGAGTTGAATTACGACGTGGTACACCCGACACAGCGGAGCTATAAGTAATTTGGGCGATTTGAAAATTTGAAGATTTGAAGATTTGAGGATTTTGCAGCCGAATAAGCAAAATATGATTGTTGATTTAACTTTTGATTTTTCAAAGGCTATTATCAATTATTCCGAAAAGCTTGAGACTGTCCGAAAGTTCAATTTATCAAATCAACTGTTCAGATCAGGAACTGCAATTGGTGCAAACGTAAGAGAGGCTCAAAACGCTGAGAGTAAAAGCGACTTTATTCATAAAATGAAGGTCGCTGCTAAGGAAGCTGATGAAACCGAGTATTGGTTGATGTTGTGCTCGGCTGCAGAAAACTACCCGGAATGTGGTGAACTTTTAAAAAATATAGAGACTATTCAAAAGGTGCTTTCGAAAATTATTGCAACTTCAAAAGCATCTTCAAATTTTCAAATCTCCAAATCATCAAATTAGAGATGGAACACTATACAATGAACCTTACACTTAAGGTTTGGAAGCAAAAGAACATGAAGAGTAAAGGTCAGTTTGAGACCTATCAGGTAAAGAACATTTCGTCAGAGATGTCTTTCCTCGAGATGTTCGATGTTTTGAATGAGCAGTTGATTGCACAAGGTAAAGAGCCGATAGCATTCGACCACGATTGCCGCGAGGGCATCTGCGGTATGTGCTCTATGTATATCAACGGCAGGGCACACGGACCGTGGCATCAAACCACTACCTGCCAGCTCCATATGCGGGAGTATAAAGACGGCGACACCATTGTTGTAGAACCCTGGAGAGCCAATGCTTTCCCGGTGATCAAAGATCTGGTAGTGGATCGTCAGGCTTTCGACCGTATCATACAAGCCGGTGGATACGTCTCCGTAAACACAGGTAATGCTGTGGATGCCAATGCCATACCCATAGAAAAACATAAAGCTGACGAAGCTTTTGCCGCTGCTGCCTGCATTGGTTGCGGAGCCTGCGTAGCCGCTTGTCCCAACGCTTCAGCTATGTTGTTTGTAAGTGCCAAAGCCTCTCACCTGGCTTTGTTGCCACAGGGCGATCCTGAGCGCAAGATCCGCGCTATAAACATGGTGGCTCAAATGGATAAAGAAGGTTTCGGAAGCTGCACCAACATAGGCGCCTGTGAGGCAGAATGTCCTAAAGGTATCTCCGTAGAAAATATTGCACGTCTCAATCGCGAATATATCGGCGCTGTTTTCTCCGGCGGATCCGACAATGCCTAAAAAATGATTTCTTCTGAAAGTCCCGATTTTTACCAGTCGGGACTTTTTAATTTTACCGTATGTTGCGCCTGCTTGTTTTTTTTAGCATCCTTTTTTCTTTCCAGAGTGCAGCGATTGCACAGCCCGACACCTCTCATCTACGTATTAGTCTGCTTACCTGCGGCACGGGATTGCAAGCCTGGGAAACCTTTGGTCATTCGGGCATAAGAATCACCGACAGCGTACGCGGCACGGATAATGTGTATAACTACGGCACTTTTAACGGCTATGACGAAAATTTTGTCTGGAATTTTACCCGTGGCAAACTGCTCTACTATTTGTCTTACTATTCTTTCCGGCAATTCATATTAGAATATCAGGAGGCAGGCCGAAGTGTTACCGAGCAGGAACTGCTTCTTCCCGGTGCTGCAAAACAAGCTTTGTATGAATATCTGGTGTGGAATGCGCGCGACGAAAACAAGTATTATAAGTACGATTTCTTTTTTGACAATTGCGCCACGCGGATCCGGGATGTATTTTCAAGAGCGCTGGGAAAAAAATTTGTGCTGGGACGTGCCATAGACAAGCAGCAGCACATGAGCTTCCGCGATATTATCAATCAGTACTTCTATAGGGTGCACTGGCAACGGCTGGGGGTCAATATCCTATTGGGTCGTAAAGTTGACCGGGTCATGAGTAACGAAGATATCATGTTCCTGCCCGATTATCTGCAAAAAGGAATCGCAACATCGACGTACAAAGGGAAGAGTATTGCCGGACCCGTGAACCTGATCGTGCCCCAAACGCTGCCTGCCCCTGCCGGCACAAACTGGCCCTTTTGGGTCATGGTGCTGGTCATGCTACTCACGTTTACCGGGCTCCTGTTCAAAAAATTCGAAGTCTTTGGTAAGGTCATGAGCTTTCTTTTATTGCTAATTTCCGGTCTATTAGGTTGGTTTGTATTGTTCATGTGGTTCGGTACCGATCATCAGGCCTGTCAGAACAATTATAGCTTGCTTTGGGCGGTTCCCACAAATCTGTTGCTGGCTTTTGCACCGAAGCGCAATAAGAATAAATACGCCTTGGTGGCTATGTTGTTATTGTTTGCAGCACTTGTTTTGCATCTCTTACATATACAGCAGATGCCTTTACTAGAGCTCAGTCCGTTATTGCTATCGCTCCTATTGGTATATGGCACGATTTATAGGAAGTCTGAAACCAGAAATCATTGATGGAAAGCATCCTTTTTAGCACAGCAAAATTTTCCACCCTGCGGTATGCGCGTTACGGACAGGGAGATCCGGTCTTGTTGATCCACGGTTTTCCGGAGAGCGGCACGCTTTGGGATCGTGTCGGGAAAAAGCTGGCTGAGCAATTCACGGTGATGGTACCGGATCTGCCGGGTGCAGGCGGTAGTCTCACCACTTCGGAGAACCTGAGTATGGAAGATATGGCAGAGGTGATTGCTGTGATTTTGCAGAGGGAAGGGCTTACAGGCGCTGTTATTGCCGGGCATTCTATGGGTGGCTATGTAGCTTTGGCAGTGGCTGCTCTCTACCCGGATCTGATTAAAGGTTTGTCGCTTGTACACTCAACAGCGAAGGCAGACAGTGAGGAGAAGATTCAAACCCGGTTAAAATCCATTCAGCTCATACGAAAAGGGGGAAAAGAGGCGTTTGTAAAAGGCATGATCCCTAATTTGTTTTCAGAGCGGTTCCGGCAAAGGAGCCCCGCGATTGTCGCAGAACAGATTGATCGGGCAATGGATATGGAAGGAGACAGTATGATTTCTTTTTACAATGCCATGATAAAGCGTGCTGACCATACGAACAGCCTGATGGAGCTATCTTTTCCAGTGCAGTGGATTGTGGGTGAGGAAGATGCTCTAATACCTCTGAACGTCGCTATGGAACAGTGTTTTTTGGCAGAGGTAAACTTTGTCTCGCTTTATAAAGATTGCGGGCACATGAGCATGCTCGAAGCGCCGGAAGCATTGGCAAATGACCTGGCGGTTTTCGTTGACTACTGTTATAATCGCTAATTTTAAAATCGGAATGAGAATCGCAGCTTATATCGGTAGCCTTTGTTTATTTTTGGTTGGTATCATTACACCTGCCCGGGCCACCCACATTATTGGCGGCGAGTACACGCTCATTAATTTTAATCAGGCAGGCGAAACGGGAATGCTGCGCTATCACGTGGAGTTTCGTTTATACATGGATTGTATTCAGGGAGATCCTCAGGCAATACAGAGAGAAAACGATGGATATTTTGTTTTGTATTCCAACACTGCGCCAAAGCAAGTGATCGATACGTATCGGGTACCCAAGCAACCCTTACTCTCTCAGATCATTCCTCCGGGGTTTAAAAATGAGTGTATCAACAATCCTCCAAGTACTTGTTTGTTGATGAATGTCTATAAGTTTGATGTAGTGGCTCCCAATATAGCCGGTGGTTACTATCTGGCGACCAACAACTGCTGTCGCAATGGTTCGATCGTGAATATAAACAACCCAAACACAACCGGGGCCAGCTATTATACCTATTTGCCGCCATTACCCCTTAAAAACAACAGTGCCGTCTTTAAGAATTTCCCTCCACAGATAATTTGTATCAACAACCCTTTTGTTTATGATCATTCTGCGGTGGATCCGGATGGCGACTCACTTTCCTACGAGTTCGGACCGGCCTACAATGCTCAGGTGACCACTTCCGGGGGACAGATATTCGCCGACTATACTCCCCCTCCGTACAACCCTGTAAATTATAGTTTCCCTTTCAACGCAGTCAACCCAATGGGGGGAAATCCACGACTACAAATCAATCCTGCTACAGGGGTTATCACGGGTACGCCTACATTAGCCGGTCGCTATGTGGTCGCTGTATATTGTCACGAGTGGCGCAATGGAACCGTTATCAATACAACGGTAAGAGAATTTCAGTTCGTAGTAACCAATTGTTCTAAGGCCGTCATTGCTAATATTCCGCAATATTCTGAGGAGTTCAATACGTACATCGTGGAGTGCAGCAGCCTTACTGTTCACTTCGATAATATCAGCGAAGGTGGCTTTCGGTATTTTTGGGATTTTGGGGTGGAGAATAGAGATGATGACACTTCCGATGAGTTCAGCCCCACGTTTACCTACCCTGATACCGGTCGCTACATTGTGAAACTCGTCGTTAACCGTGGCAGCACTTGTCCTGATAGTATTTCGCGGTATGTGAAGACCTATCCCTCTTTCGTCGGGTTTTTCAACTATGATGGTTTGCCCTGTCCTAATTCTCCGATTTCTTTCAGGGACTCTTCTCAAAGCACCACCAATGCAGCAAACTGGTGGCAATGGAGTTTCGGTGACGGAGATACTTCTTATTCGCAGAATCCAACCCATTTCTTCAGAGAGGGTGGTGCGTATAATGTAGTGCTCGTTGCAAGGAATCCCAGGAACTGCGTGGACACGGTGTCCCAGACCGTGGATATTGAAAAATTCAGAGCCTTTGCCGGCAATGATACGATCATCGTAAAAGGAGAGACACTTAACTTTAATGCTTTGGGCGGGGTACAGTATCTCTGGACACCTGCGACCTTCCTGTCGAACCCAAACATCGGAAATCCGTACGCTACCTATCCGGATACAGGTCATTTTGCCTACAATGTTTTCGTGAGAAGCATCAACGGCTGCGAGGGCAATGATAGCATCAGGGTTTGGGTGGTGGATCAGTCCTCGGTATTTGTACCAACAGGTTTTTCACCCAATGGTGACGGACGCAACGAAACGCTTAGGCCTCTGGGCGTAGGTTATCGAAATATCAATTACTTCCGGGTGTATAACCGATTTGGTGAGCAGGTATTTTACACCACTAAGTTTGGTGAGGGATGGAATGGCGTTTGGAAGGGTGTTCCTCAGGATATCGGCACTTATTATTGGGTATTAAGTATTACCAACAGGTTTGGTAAGGAAGAGATTATCAAGGGCGATTCCGCGTTAATACGCTAAGTGACCTTTGGTTGCCGCCCTTTTTCTGAAAGCTCTTGTTTCTACAGAATTTGATAGACATGTGTTGCAACGGGATGGGGGTGCTTTTCGTCTGCCCGCACAGTTGTCTCCAGGTCTCATCTTGGGCCTTTGCGTGTTTCCTTCGGTTCCGGCCTTCGCTGATTAACGCTCATCTATTCCCATGTAGCCCGGGCTTGGGCTCAGGTACGTGTTTTCAATGATTTGTCATCAGTTTGCCGGTCTCATTAATCCTGCTATTATTCGGTAAGTTGGGTTTGCAGGAATTGGATTGAAGACGAAAAGCATTCAGACGCCAAAAGAAAGCCGCTGTCGGCAACATCCTTGCAGGTCGAAGTATGGAAGACGAAACGCCCCGTTTTCGATCGGTTTTTCTTCAAAATTTTTTGGCCCCATTGGGTATGCCAGGGAAATGGTCTCGCTTTTTTCTCGCTGAAAAAGGGGTTGGATCGTGCGTTGCTTAACGTCCGCGTCAATGCGATAGTCAACAAAAAAGCCGTCTCAATTCGACGGCTTTTTCAGGAGTTTTTTTTTATTGCTTACCTCACCAAAGTCACTTCACCTTTTTCTTCATAGAAGTTTCCATCGGCACATTTGTATTTCACGTAGAAGTAGTAAGTGCCCATGTC
>OFTY01000202.1_pt1 | contig 61072 bp, 56 predicted proteins | sample 1775061 | NCBI WGS metagenome assembly OFTY01 (sample SAMN08195773, study PRJEB24354) | sludge metagenome | isolation source: sludge from phenol fed wastewater aerobic bioreactor B | place: India: Nagpur | collected 2016-09-16 | reverse complement strand
TCGAGGATCAAAGGTGTAGGTTGTAATGCCGTATTGCTTGCCCAGCTTAATTTTCCGGCGGGGTTAAAGACGAGCCCCAATTTTTCCCATTTCATATTTCCTGTTCTTGTGCTGATACACCAAATGCCTCAAAACTGCTTTTTGCGGCGGGCTTTGCCGGGCTACCTATCATCAGTTTTCCGTCCTCTGTATTTTTTACGATCAATGCTCCGCTACCAACAATGTTGTCTTTTCCGAGAGTAATGTTGTCATTGAAAGTTGAATTGACCCCCAAGAACGAGTTGGCACCAATGGTACAGAAGCCTGAAATAACGCAGTGTGAAGAAAGATAGACGTTGTCTTCGATTACGGTTTGATGACCCACATGGTTACCACTCCACAGCACCACATTGTCCCCTATCTTCACTTTGTGCTGGATGACATTATTTTCAAAGATCATCACGTTTTCACCTATTTCAGCGTTGTGCCACACAAAGGCTTTTGAACTGATGTAGGTGGCACAATGGTAGCCTTTTGCCTTTGCCGCTTTATACATCTTTGTACGTACGCGATTGAGCTTGTTATAGGTGGATGCAGCAAACATATCGGCCTTTTCGGGTGGGTAGCGCTGCTCAATTATGGCAAAGTCAATAACCGGCAATCCAAGATGCTCGTCCGATTTCATGTATGCCTTATCGACTGTAAATGCCACCACTTCATAGTCTGAGTCGTGCGTAAAATACTCGTAGGCAATATCGGCTGTCTCGCCTATGCCGTAGATAATCAGTTTTTTATTTTTCATGCTATAGCATTAAGTGCATCGTTTCTCTTAATACCCCTCGTCCTCCAAACCCCTCTTTAAAATGAAACAACCCTTCGTTAACTACCCTACCGCCGTCTTCGTTTGCTGTTCCAAGATTGAAGTATTTAAAACCGTTTTCGTGACCCCATTTGATGATGTAATGGGTAACGGCGTTTATCGGTCTAAGATCCTGGAAGGCACTATCGGAGCCAATGTATTGAGCATGCAGCGCCTGAGTACCAAAGCGAAAAATAACGGTGCCACATATAAGACGTCCCTCATGATAGCCGCCAAAAATCAGGATGTTTTCCGCTCCGACAAGTTCGCGCAGAAGGAGGATCTCCTGAAGGCTGTGGACAGGCTTTTTTCCATGCCGGTCTGCAAGATTTTTTTCCAGTATGGGCCAGAAGTTTTCAAAATCATTGCACAACCGGGTTTCTACCGATTTCTCTGCCTTCTTTATGTTGTACTTCGTGCCATTTTCAAAACGCTTCTGTATGGAATCAAGCGTGCCCGCGAGTTCTATTGCGATTTCCAATTCTCTGGATTTGAGGCTGAACCCATGATACCAGAGTGCATAGTCTGTTTCGTCTGCTAAATGCCGGTTAAAAATCCGGAAAGGATTGCGTACAACAATCTCCTGCACACCCATTTCTCTGGCTTTATCACAAAGCAGCCTGACAAGTTCTAAGGCTTCCACGGTTCCGACCTCACGGTTCACCACGAAACCTCCGAAGGTAGCCCTCAAATGCGATTGCAATACAAGGCGGCCATCCCGTTGGTAAAGGGTGGCGGGAAGCACTGCAGCGAGACGTCCTTTTTTAAAGAACATGAAAGAACAATCATCTTTGTTATTTGCCGGATTATGATCGAAGAAAGCACGCGTATGCAGGAAGTTACCGTTAACGGATTGCTGAACAAACTGATCCCAGGCTGTTTTCTGGCTTTCCTGATAAGGTACTATCTCAATCAAGGCTTTTGAAGTCGTCGTAGTTGCGGATGTAGTCATTTTCGTCGTAATGTTCTGAGGCCAGACAAAGCAGCACCGCGTTGTGCGAGAATTGTATTTCGCGCCAGGTGAACGGTGGCAGGTACAACCCCTTATTGGGCGCGTCCAACAGAAACTCTTCTCTGTTGCCAGCGCTGGTTTCCACAGTAAATTTTATCGAACCGCTCACGGCAAATATCACTTGTTGCAGCGCCTTATGTGCATGAAAACCCCGGATTACATTCTGAGGGGTATAATAAGTCCAATAGACTCTTTTCACCTCGAAGGGAATGTTTTTCGAAGCTTCTGAAACGGTGATGTATCCTACGGCGCTATCGCCAATTGATGGCAAACTCAGTAAACAAGGTTTCGTCTGGCTGATTGCTGCTTCCATGCTTTCCATTTTTCTACGCTTAAACCGATGACTCACCGATACGAGCCCTGGTCCACTCCACCTTCGGGTGTATGGCTCCCGGATACCGGTGAAAGGAATTTCCCTGACGATGAAGCCCATCTTCCACATCTACCGATAATATGCCTTCGTGATGATAGACGAGATGCTTCTGATCGGCACCGAAAATCACGTTAAAGGTATAGCGTTTATTGTTCAACAAATTTTTGGGGATGATGAAGGACACCCGATACATGCCTTTGTCAATTTTTTCGCCATTGCCCACCAGTGTTCCGATATGGCAAACATGAATCATGTCCATGTCAAAAATGTTCCAGGTTACATCGAGATCTACACCGGGCTGTTTGTTTTCAAACTCGATCAGCACTTCAATATCGTCGCTGGTTTTTACAGGATCGGAAGGTTGCCGCCCCACGGCGCATGCGTGTACGCGGCGAATGCTGATCTTGTCGTTGCCCGGCGCTTCATCAGCCATCCACGAGCTTTCGTTTGATTTTGTGACGCCTTGTATCAGGTATTGCTCGGCCACTTCGCTCATGCTACCGTCTGCCACTACCTGCCCATGTTGCATCAGCACGCCGCGGGTGCAGAGCTGTTTCATGGCCGCCATATTGTGGCTTACAAATAAGATGGTGCGTCCCTGCTGCTTGCTTACATCGTTCATCTTCCCCAAAGCCTTTCGCTGGAATTCTGCATCGCCAACGGCCAGCACTTCGTCCACCACCAGAATTTCGGGCTCGAGATGTGCGGCAACGCCGAAGGCAAGGCGAACATACATCCCCGAAGAATACCGCTTTACAGGTGTGTCGATATAGCGCTCCACACCGGCAAAGTCAACAATTTCATCAAATTTCCGCTTGATCTCGTGGCGGGTCATCCCGAGTATGGCACCGTTGAGAAAAATATTTTCGCGTCCGCTCAGTTCCGGATGGAAGCCCGTACCGACTTCGAGCAGCGAAGCCACACGACCCTTAATGGATATGGACCCCGTGGTGGGTTTGGTGGTACGACTTAGTACTTTTAAGAGCGTGGACTTACCGGCACCGTTTCGGCCGATGATGCCCACCACCTCGCCATGCTGCACATTGAAGCTGACATTGCGCAGCGCCCATACGTACTCGCTGTTTCCTGCGGTGGTACGGTCATTGGCTTCTCCGATCTTCAGGTAAGGATCTTCTTTGCCGCGCACTTTGTACCAAAGCCTGTTGACATCATGGCTCAGGCTACCGGTACCCACTTGTCCGAGGCGGTATTGTTTGGATACGTCTTCTATCTTGATAACGGTATTGCTCATGGTTGTATGCTGTGGATGCAGCCCTTGTAAAAGTATAGTTGGAACGGTAAGTCGCGATGGCGCAATGGAGCTTGTGGCAGCGCCTGCGCAGTTTCCTGCAATGGGCTAAAAGTCCTGTATTCTCAAATCCTCAAATTTTCAAATCCTCAAATCAAAAAGATTGCTTCGTCGGTCGTGCCTCCCTTCTCGCAATGACGCGAGAAAAAAGAACACGTCATTGCAAGCGAAACGAAGTGGAGGGAAGCAATCTATGCGGTGGGCGACATACCACCGGCGTCCCTACACAAATCACCCCTTCTTCAGCTCCCAGTTTTCCCAGACAAACTCATATTGCCAGGTGAGCCGGTGGGTGGCAGAAAGACGCTGCTGAATTTTTTCCATGCGCGCCCTTGCATCGGGCACAATAAAGTCGTGGAACTGAACCTGAATGTTCCTGAACTTTTCGATCATGCCAGCATCAAGAAGCGCTTCGAGCAGTCCATATTCGGCACCTTCGATATTGATCTTGATGAGATCAACCTTTTCTATGCCTTGTTCCTGCACAAACTCCACGATACTCCTGAGCTCAATAGTCTGTGCATGTTCGTCTTCGATATAGATGGACGAGGAGATATCCGAATTCGAAATTTTTGCGGTTCCGCTCTTGTCTGCTAATCCGAAACGGTGCAGATGCACCTTAGGATTGTGCGCGAACTGCGTTTTCAACACCTCACAAAATTCAGGCATCGGTTCGAACACATGGATGGTGCTGGCATACCTACAAAAGATACCGGTAGCAAACTCACCTTTGTAGCCACCCACATCGAAAACCACGGAATGTTCGTCGAGCGGGTAGGAATACCGGTAACGCTGATCGCCGAGGTCTTCGTCCCATTTCTTTACACGGAGATGAACTTTGAAATCGTCTGTCTTCAGCCAGGCATCATAACGCCTTTGCTCGTCTCTTTTATCACGCTCGTGCCGGGCTATTAAAGCCAGCCAGGAAAAGGGACGATAGTGGAGGATTTGTTTAATGGGCATTAACTAATACTTCGAAACAAAAAAAGTAGTGAATAGTGGCGAACAAAAGACTTCTATGTCAAATGCAGTTATATTCTCTTTATACTGGATAACAATATATCATATGCGGGATTGTCTCTAGCTTCACGAGTTCCGCCTCGTTGCTGAAAATCTTTTTGGTTGGTGAATTCATTTCATGGACGGAGACGGCCTTATAACGATAGGTCTCGAGAAATAATCCAGCAGCAACCAATGCTTCCTGACCATGAAGCTCTAACAAAATGACCGGACGCTTATTTTTAAAAAGTTTCGGTCCGTTTTTGAGAGCAAAAACTTCTGCGGACTCTAAGTCAAATTTAATCAGATCAGGCTCTGGTAGTCCCTTTTCAAATACCAGTTCATCAACACCAGCGCATTCGACCGTCTCCAATTCCATCGCCGCATCGTTTTTGTATTTTTTTGAAAGGCCATAAGGACCGCTGCTTCCACCCAAATTGCTTGCGAATTGTATCTGAGAATGTTCCGGACCAATAGCCAGGTGATGAACATATACGTTGCTCCATTTGTTGAGCTTTGGGAGTGAAGAAACCGCCAAAAAGTTTTTTTTTATCCTTCAAAAACATCTACGCAGCCGCTGGCACCCACCAACTTTCTGAATATTGCAGCATAATAGCCATAGAATGCTCCACAATCCCAGGCAACCATCCCGGGCTTTAAGATTTTCTCCAAAGCGATTTCATCAAATATCCACTTGTCATAATTTCCTAAAAAGTAGCTACCGCCTAAACGGATGTCTATCAGCATTCTCGTGCCTTTTGCGGGACCTTTAAGAATCGAGATTCTATTAAGCCCGTGCTCTTTGGGAAGGAGCTGATAAGCCACTCTTTTAAAAATTTCTTTCGGATGCATCGGAATTGATTTTCTTTATTAATCTGTCAGCAAGTGCTAATAGGGTAAGCGTTGGATTTGAATGTGAACTCGTCGGGAACACCGCACAGGAACAAAGGTAGAGATTTGAAAATCCGAAGACCTTTAAATCCGAATCAACGACACCTGTCTCGGCATTTGAACTCATTCTGCAGCCACCCATATGGTGATTAACGTCTGAAAGCATGTCTTCCCATTGGTCATTTTCGCTCTTAACAGAATCGTAAAGATGAATCTGGGCAATACCGCTACGTTCCAATTCTGTTTTTATCAGTCGGGACATCTCTACAATGGTATCCCAGGTGAGCTTCGTTATTTTCCAGTGCAGCTTTAGTTTCGGAAGTCCAAATTCGTCAAGTTGATTACTTAGTGTAATTCGGCTTTCGTCTGATGCCTCTTGTTCACACATCATTACCAGCTTTGCTTTGGTTCCGGGTTTGTAGTAAAATTTGTCTTTAATCAAAATAAAACCACTCCTGATCAGCATGGGAAGATGACGCAGTAGTTTTCCCTTTCCTGATACACTAAGGGAGGTCATATTACGTTTAATTTCAGAATAAGGATCAAATTTTGTGACATCGGATTTAAACATTATTCCCGCTGAAACATTCAATAGCTTATTCTCTTTCTGAAACGCCGAAGTAGCACTGAGCCTAAGAGAATATTTTACTTTGCTTTTCAGGTCAATATGGGTATTAAAATGCTTCTGTAGCTTGTATTCACTTTCACCGGCAACATCGCCAACTTCTATGCAGGGGTGTTCCATAAATCCACGACCGATGTTGCGGTTGAAGTTTTGAAAATTACTTAGCAGTAAAAGCCTGTTGGTTTCCAAGGCGCCCGCCGCAATAACAAGCCCTGATACTTCTATTTGTTGGAGCTCTTTTTTAAAGTTCGTCACTTCGATTTTTGCCACTCTTCCGTTGTCTTCATCTGCGATAATTTTTAGCAAATGGCAATTGTAATAAAGATCTACGTTATCGTTTAATTCTTGTTTGTACAGGGTATAGAAGTTGGGTGTCGGTGCCCATTTCGAAAAGTGGTAGGCTATTTTGTCGGTTCCCAAATAGTCCTTATTCAATCTGAATTTTCTAAAAATATCTTCGCCATAATTGAGCGTATCAATTTTCATAAATTCATTTGCAGCATCGTAGTGTTCTTTCAGATCATCAAACTGAATCGGCCATCCACTGGAATTAATCCAGTCCCTGTTTTGAAAATCGAGCGGTTGGAAAGGCAAAGATTGCCCACCCCAGGCAACAGTCGTGCCGCCTATTGCCCTCTTCCTGCCCCAAACAGAATTTTCCAATACTTTTCCCACATGCTCAATTTCATTTAATTGTTGCCTCTGGTCGTCAACATCAAAATGCCCTGTTTCTATTAACAGTACTTTCTTTCCTGACTTCGATGCCTTTACTGCCAGCAAAATACCGGCTGCACCAGCACCGACAATTGTCAGATCATATTTTTTTTCCGCGATCCCAGTTGTATTGAAATCAATAAGTGGCATAACTATGAAAGTATTGAACGTTACATTCCAGGTGTTTTTTATTACTGGTACCAATTAATATTCGTCCAGTGGGATTCTTTCTCGTCGCCTCAGAAATTACGGTGCCCATCTGAGCATTATAATCCAGGCCTGATACGAAATTTCTTGTAAGACTGTGAAAGACATGTTTCTTAAGAGGGAATCGCGCTATTATTTCATCTGCCCCAAATTTTGGTAGATATTCATACTGAAGTACGTCAAAATGTTCAAGCTCCTTTTCATCTGCATGGGTCAGGTTTACAAATGAACAGGCTGTTCCGAGTGATTTAATCCTGCCCTTTTCTTTTTGATTCAACAAAAAAGACAAGGCGGCTTCCGTAAGGAAAGAAGGCATGGCTTCGTGCAACAGATAGGTGTCAATGTAGTCTGTGCCCAGTCGTTTCAAACTACCGAAAAAGGATGCTTTTACGAACTCGAGGTCTAAAACTCTATACTGAAGCAAGTTTGGAGGTTGCCATGCATGATCCATGTGCTTTTCTTTAGCGCCTTTTTGCTTCAGACTATTGATAAGTAGCGCCAATCCAACCGGGATGCTCGCTTGCGGGGGATTTCCAAGACCAACTTTCGTCGTGATATGGACATCTGCTCTTTTTTTCCTCAAAAACTTACCCAAAATCATCTCCGAGTAGCCCCTCCCATAAAGAGGAGCAGTATCAAAATGTTTTACTCCGAGGTCATAAGATCTGTTGAGTAGCGAAAGAGCGCTTCCCAGAGACTTTTGCTTCGTTAAAGCAACGCATCCCAATCCGAGTTCACACATATTCAGGGTTTTAATTTTTTAGGCCGCCTAAGTTTGATAAAAAATCAGGCATCATAACGCCTTTGCTCGTCTCTTTTATCACGCTCGTGCCGGGCTATTAAAGCCAGCCAGGAAAAAGGACGATAGTGGAGGATTTGTTTAATGGGCATTAATATACTGTGAACGGTGAATACTATCGTTGAGTTCTTTATGAGGTTTACGGTTCCCTTATCGTAAACCGTACAGAAAAAGTTGGATTCTTTTGGCCATTTTCCAACCGACGATACTAGTAAGTGCATTAAGTATCTTCCCCCCTCGCACTACATAGGTGCCATGACCGATTTGGTCAATCTTTCGTTTATAGATTGTAGCTAATTCAGGAAAACGGGGATACATATCACAGTACTGCATCAACAGCATGTTGCTAATTAATCTTCGCGTTCTTGGAGAATCTTCCGCAACCAAAAGCGTCTTCTCTACTAATTCGGCAGCGAGTAAAGCAGTTTCATAATATGCCTTCGATCTTCGCTTTGAAGACATGCTTGTGTTATTGCCTGAGCGATAGAAAAGTTGAGCGCCCGGAGAAAATTTCACTCCTTTTGATGCCAGGATTTGTCGGGTAAAAAACTCCGTGTCGTTATAAATCAAACTGATTCTTTCGTCCCATTCACCCGCTCGTTCGATGATAGCCCGGGGTATAAGCATACTACCACACTGTAACATAACCCCTTCGGGTGCTGCAGTAAGAAAATCAAGTGGCGCTGCATCTTTCCAGTAAGCCCGTGGCGAAAAGTCGGCTGTGTTTTTGTTATCATCAAAAAACCTCGACCACTCTGAATAAGCAACATAACAATCGCTACCTTGAAGTACCTGCATCTGCCTTTCAATCATCTCTGGATTCAATAAATCATCGGAGTCCAGAAATTTTAGGAATTTACCTGTTGAATATCTAAATCCATTGTTTAGCGCTGCATCCTGTCCGGCATTGGTTTGTTCAATTAGTTTCACGCCCTGATCTCCAAATTGACTTACAATGGCGGCGGTGTTGTCTTTAGAACCGTCATTAACGACAATGATTTCCAGCGGCTGCCAAGTTTGTGCAATTGCAGACTCGATCGTTTCCCTAATGTACTTTTCTGCGTTATAGGCAGAAATTATGATTGAAACGAGATTGTTGTTCAAATCAATTCTTTTACGAATACTTCTAATGGTGATCGTTCAGGGTCATTCCTGGCCGCAAACCTCAAAATGGCTTATACCAGGCCCAACCACGCTTGTCCTCCGCAGTTTTTCTAAAGGCTACCACGCTGCCATTAATTCCCAGGCTTGAATTTGACCGAATAACAGTATCGTTGAAAATTTCCGAGCCCATCCTTTTACCCATAGGTAGGGAAAGAAAATAAAAAAGTTTCTTTGCCAAGTTTATTATCTGGCGAGATTTTGACAACCTTATTTCTCCTGAATGGCCAATACATTCATAGTTGGGATAATTGGAGATATACCGCATGAGCCTATTCAAACCTTCCAAACTTGTATCGTCGAAAACGACGATTCCTCCAGTATGGAGTAAACGATTGATGTAAAAGAACTCCACCAGGACATGGTCGAAAGTGTGCCATCCATCTACAAAAACAAAGTCGTATTTCTCACCTGACTTTAGAAGATTTGGAAGTACAAACTCTGACAGTTCTTCAATTAACCTAAAATTTGAGAAACCGGCATTCGAAAGGTTGTTCAGTCCGTGGTTTTCCCAATCCGTCGATTGAAATGCATCAATTATCGTGTGAGAACCATTAGAACCAATCGCTTCACAAATTATCAGTGACGATATTCCGGTCGCGCACCCAATTTCCAGTGTTTTTCCGGGCTCGTACTTTTTAATCAAGCTTTCTAAAAACTTTGCTTCGTCATAGTCGATAGAAGAATTAAGTTCATACCAACCGCCGCCTTTTTTTTCAAAACCACGCTTGCTGAGTATATCGAATGCTTTCATCTAATTTTGTTTTGGTATAAATAAGTACTAGAGGCAGTATAAAGATTAACTGAAGAACGGGTTTTCGGGAATTACCTAAATGAGACATTTGTCGGTGCTATGTTCATGATAGCAAGCTGTCTTTTATTATCAATCCGTCAACTGCATCCGATATTGTAAAACCAGTCTTTTTCAATAAGGTTTTTATCCCGTTGACATCTCGGGAGTTATACGCGAAGCGCAACAGCTTCGAGACAAACTTCCGGTTCATTTTTTTTCTCAACCATTTGCGCTCGTTTCTCGAAATGGGTAGATTAAGCTCTTTTAAGGCGTCTCGCAAATAATTGTGCACACAATGCAAATAGGCAAACTTATTGTTAATCTCCTGGCCTTCGTGGATTCGATAATGTAAAAAATCTTCTCGCATTAGCAGTGTCTTGCCCTGAGTCGCAGCATTTAAGTTGAAATACATATCGTTCGCAGGGCCATATTTTTCCGGGTATCCACCTATTTGCTCAAAAAATGATCGTTTGAGCACAGTTCCTCCTGGCCCAATTATCAAGAAGGGCTCTTGGAAAAAATGAGTTTTGATTGCCTGTTTAGGCTCTAATTCATCGTCCAGCTTCAGGGTCATCTTATACGAAATGGCCCAGTCTGCGGTTGGATTTTCTTCCATCATTCTAACACAATAGGCAAGCCCCCCTTTCAAAAAATAATCGTCAGAATCCAGGCTTTTTAGATACTTCCCTCGTGCATAGCTTGCCGCTTTATTTCTGTTGCCATAATCGCCAAGGTTTTGTTCATTGACATACAGAGATATCCGTGAATCTTTTGCCGCATAGCTTCTGGCAATCTCCACAGTCCGGTCTTTCGAGCAATCATCTACAATAATCAGCTCCCAATCCTGAAATTCGGATTGCAATACACTTTCAATAGCCTCCGCAATGTAATTCTCGCGGTTATAGGCCGTCATTAAAACACTTACAAGAGGCGTGTTCATATCAACAATACCAATGCTGTTTTCCCAGTATTCGGGCTTTGATTTTCCTTTTGTACTTGTTCGTCAGCGCATACAACGGATGGCGTTCTGCTACAGGGGGTTCCGATAGCATTTCACTAACCATTGTGCAGCATTTTTCGGACAGATACTCCCATTCTAAATGGTGAGGGAACTTATCCTCCGGATAGACAGGTTGCCGGACCATTTGCTCATAAAGTGTGTCGTCCTGATCCAGTTTCACTAACAAGTCCACGACAGCTCTAAAATCACTGTAGCGATGTACATTTATAATTCGCTGTTCATTGAAATCTTTACCTATCTCCGGATTTCCCCAGTATACCGGGACGGTACCCGCTATAAGTGGTTCAAGCACTTTCTCGGAACTATAACCTGGGTACATAGAATTTTCGAATGAGAGCACAAACTTGTAATCTGCTATAAACGAGAGTTTGTCTTCCACCCTTCCTCCCACATTATTACGGTATGCGCCGCCGGAATCCACGGTTTTGTATTGCGAAAGCAAATCGAAAAATTCATTGCGTTCCAAACCATTTGGATTGCTCACCAGCATGCAGCAAAATTTCTTATCCTGTACATCTCGTTGAGGTTGAGGCGGTACGAGATGATATTTTTCCAAATCGCCATTAAAACGAAACAGCGGAAAACGCAAATTCTTTCCTCCATAGTCGTCCCAATCAAAACTAAGCGACCGATCAAATAGCTTATAGTCAGGGCGCACATTTTCACCTGTGTAAAATAGCTTGTGGCATTTATAGGCCAGGTGGTCAAAACTGTAACAAGAGCAGATCAACAGATCTGGTTGTCGATCGAGTAACACTTCGTAGTCGCGACCCAACATTTTCAAGAATGGGTTTGCGTGCAGATCAAATCCCCCCCAAAAATCGGTAAACCAGACTTTAAGCTGCGGTTTCGACATTCTGATGTTTTCCATTCGGACTTGCTTTGGTTCGGAGCATTCCCTGCGGAATCTTACTGCAAAACCAGTGGTAGCCCTTGTCTATTCCCTGCCTGCCTCCCAATACTTGCAACATGCGAAAGGTTAATACGGAAAGCCAGGTTCCCAAGTTTGCTTTCAGGTTGTGCAGCGACCAGTAGAACTTCTCCAGAATAGTCAAATTGGGCTCTCGCCATATCGCGTACAGGCTTGCCGCAGTCTTTTGCCCAAAGGACGGCAGTGGAAACCGGTAGTGAAAAAACCGGAATAGATGATAGCTAATCGTGTATTGCGCGCGAAAACTATAACGAAAGTCGTGATGATGATAGTGATAAGTTACCGCGCGCGGATCGTAAACAAGTTTCCAGCCTTTGGATAAAGCCTCATAGCTCCAGATCCAATCTTCAGCAAACTGTGTTGCTGCAAAAGGCTGAGACAACAATGCGGTGCGCCGATACATGGCGATTACATTATCCCAGGGCACTAACTTCATCTTTTCCTTTAAGGGCATTGAGAAGAAAGCCCCTACAGGTATTTGCCTTACAGTGGGTACCGGCGTAGAATACCTTTTAAACCAAAGGACAGGATTCTTATCCTTTTCATGAGGAACAGCCTGATGTCCACCCGCTGCACATACGTCCCTATCCTCAAAATGTGCCGCCAGCATAGAAAGGGTGTCGGACGCAGATAGGCGCGCATCCTGTACCGTAAAAAACAATAGATCCCCCTTAGCATTATTCACTGCTTCATTGCGCGTGAGACCGTGATTGAATTTTTCAGGCGCTATGTCGATAATCCGGGCCCCAAATTCTTCTGCAATAGCTTTGCTACCATCCTTACTGCCGGAATCTAAAACGATAATTTCTGAAACAGGCACCGACTGTTCCCGAACCGATTGCAAACAGGCGGCCAGCGTGGCAGCGCCGTTTTTAACCGGTATAATGACGGAAATAGTGGGTTGTCCCCTCATGAAAACAAACACTTCATTTTAGTAAAGGACGTTTGATAAAACGATATGAGATTGTAGCTATAGCAACAATAACGCTATAAGGCAAACTTAAATGGAATGGATAGGAACAATACCTTTCTGTTAGTTTAGTTAGCAGTAACATAAGTGTCGTTAGTGCCAAGTTGAACTTTAAGAATCCATTCTCGGAAAGTTCCGAGTGGAGCGAAAAAGCTGATTCTTAAATTTTAGAATAGGGCGCTCAAAGAAATGATAGGACAGTGCAGATACGATCAAAGTCAGGGAGACCCAAATAAAAATCATTAGAATAGAATTCAACGTTTTTATTGAATAAATATTTAGCACTGTTGCACAAACATAAACGACTGGTAAATGATACAGGTAAATGCCATAGCTGATCTGCCCCAGGTATCGGACAGTATTATTTCTTGTAAGCTTGTTTATTGGATTTCCCCAACCTTGAATGCTGATTAGCACCAGAGAAGATGTCGTACACATCAAAGCGATCTGACGCAATATTTGAAGGGTAAATCCAATGGAACTGCCATAAGTTAGGGCAAAAAAGAGTGTTACAAATGAAACCACCACCAACAAATGCCTACGTTGTATTAAGAACTTAAAAAAAGCAGATTGCTTATGAAAGTGAAACAAATATGCGATAAATGCTCCTCCACCAAGAGTATGAAAATCTCCAAATGTGAGCAGTCTCGGATCACCCAGATTAACAAAAAGATGCGAGAAAATCCCCACTAAAACGAACAGGCAAATGACAATTAAAACTTTTTTTCGTTTAAACAGAAGTATAAGCCAAGGCCAAATTAAGTAGAATTGTTCTTCAACGCTTAAAGACCAGAGATGAACGAAAACGGGGGAATTAGCCATTCCGTGTAAATAATAATAGATATTTGCCGTGTAAGTGAAAAAATAGGCTGTATACTCATCTTTCCAAATCAGTATATGCCCACTTTGCTTTCCTAAAAAGAATAACAACAGCAATAGATAATAGGGCGGAAACAATCTCAATGCCCTTTTGACAAAAAAATGTTTTATAAGGGTAATATTAGGCAATTTGGAACTTTTATCTCTAAGTAATCCCAAGGTGATCAAAAAGCCTGAGATGGAAAAAAAAACATCCACTCCATACCAGGTGTATGGTATTTCCACCCAACCCGCAAATGGAAAAAAGTGAGTAATTAATGTTAGGGCAACAGCGAAGGTGCGCAAGGCATCCAATTCTGGAAAGTAGTTTTGGCCCCTTTCCGACTTAGCGATAGTAGATACATCTATTATTTTTCGGCGATGATCCATGGACTCTATTGGCATCACAGGGCGACGAGTTAACTATTTGTGGCTATCCAGTAATGATCTTTGAGTTCTTCAAAAAACTCTATTCTTTTCTTAGCTGTTTGTTTCTGCGAAAAATTTGCACGGACAAATTTTCTGGCATTCTGTACCAGTTTCATTCTAAACTGAGGTGATACCAATCTCCGCAGTGCCATAACGAAAGCCTCAGGCGTGTCTGCTATGAGGAGTTCTACATTATGCTGGGCTCCAATACCTTCACTTCCGATTGTAGTAGAGATCACCGGAATACCTAAGGCAAACGCTTCTAATATTTTAGTTCGTATTCCACTTCCAATTCGTAGAGGAACAATCATAACGGATGATCCGACATAAATACTCAAATCTTCAACAAATCCATCAAAAAATACATTGTAGGTCTTTCCTATTTTTTCGATACTGCCGTCAGTCCAGTTACCAATAACATGTAAAGGATAACTGTACTCAGTGGAAAGCTGCGATCTGAACTCTGTAACATACCAGTTTACCGCATCGAAATTAGGATGATGTATTCCAGAACCTATAAAAATAAGTTGCTGCAATTCCTTCTGATCTATTTCTTTCTCGAAAAGTGCATCATTCACTCCAAAAGGAGCTGCCATTACTGGTGAATGAATACCCTCTGATATGATTTTTTCTTTGTCATCAATGCTAAATGTAACTAGTCCATCAAAATGGGAGAAATAACTTAACTCTGCAACCTTTACTGTAGCAGCATAATATTCAGTATATGCTGGATCTAGCCGATCATTATTCATTGCCTGCATTACACTGGCGAATCGCAAATCATGTATAACTAGCACTTTTCTTACTGACCGTGGAAGTAGAAATGCCAGATCCGCATTATCAACAAAATCAACCTGGATAATATCCCAATGTTGCGATTCAGCAACTTCGAGAACAGACGAGAAATCGCACATACCTCTCGGGCTTACGGGGAAGATAAATGATTTGTGTTGGTAAAGTGCTTCTTCTTTTTTGGGCAGAAGTTTTCGCAACTCCCAAATGATTTTTGCAATCAAACGATTGTGCAGAGAAATTTTTTTACTGGACTTAGCCGGTTTGGCGGTTAGAACTTTTAAAGCTGGAATTAATCCATTGAGTCCGCTTATACAATGCTCATTTTGATGTTCTGTACAAAAAAGAGTTACATCATGGTCTTTTACAATTTCTTTCAAAAAAACAAATTGGGAGGTTTTCCCTCCTTCGTTTAATGGAAATGGGAACAAACTTGTAATTACCAGAATTCGCATTAGATTTTTTTCTGTAAAGTCACAGGAACCTTGTTAAAAGAAATACAGCCATTCTATTTCCCGGTAAGGGTTCAGATCTATAAAAAAGCTCCGTCATTCTTTTGCCGGATACGTGAATGCAAGAGCCTGGGCAGCAAATAAAAAACTGCCTGGTATGCTTTACCCGATGGGGTATTTGGACCCTTCATCATTACTTTCAGAAATTGTTTCAGAAATAAAAACAGGGCTCCTGCATGGGAAGCTTCAGGATTTTTGATCCGAAGCAATATCTGATTCGTAAGATGCCGGACATTTTTTTGTGGCTCTACCAGCCCATCGTTTGTACCATAATGATAAACCGTGGCAGACGGCACTATTCCTGCCACCAACCCCCTTGACTGGAGACGTTGTATGAAATCATTGTCTTCTCCATAATGAAAAAATACCGGGTCGAAGCCGCCAACAGTTTGGATAGTGGATAGTGGAATTAACCAGCAGGCTGCATGTACGAAGGTACACGGCAAAACCTCTGGCTGCTCTCTGCGTCGGGTATACGCTTCGTAACCTTGTGTATAGTGCTTCAATACCCATTCTTCGAAATACCGTTCCGTCGCCGTCCCGTCATAGTTTAGATGAAATGGACTTAATAAACCATAGTTCGGATGGTTATGGAAAGCTGCTATCATCTTTTGAAGCATGTCTTCGGCTATCCAGGCGTCCTGATTGAGGAGGAGAACATAGTCTGCCTTTTGCTCCAGTGCATAGTTAAGACCAAGATTATTGGCTGCTCCAAAGCCAAGATTAGTTTTATGTCTTAATAAGACTATTCCAGAGAAATGAGCTGTGATGAAATCAGAACTGCCATCAGTAGATCCATTGTCAATTACAACCGGGGTAACCGGCAGGGAAGATTTTTTCAGCGAATCAAGACATCGCTCAATCCAATTCCTACCGTTGAATACAACAATAACTGTAAATATTCTACATGTCATTATCTGACAAGATCAGTAAACATCCTTAACAAAGGCTTTTCAGCGTTTTCAACCGTATATTTCATAGCCGTATTTCTGGCGTTTTCTCTGTGCGCAAGAAGAGTGTGCTCAACGGTGGGGAAATTCTGAACGAGGTCGATGATTTTCTGAGCTAAACCGAATATATCGTGGTTTTCAAACACAAAGCTATTGAAACCATTTATGAGATAATCTTTGGGACCATAAGCCTCATAGCAAAGCGGAATACAACCCGTAGCCATTGCTTCCGGTACAGATGTATTGAGCGCTTCGGTGGTATTTAATGAAACAAAAAACGTGGAATTTGCCATCTTTTTTGCCACCTCTTTGTGCGTAAGCCCTTTCAATTCTTCGAGCTCCCATCCCGATGGCTTCAGGAATCTTTGCAAGCGGCTCCTGTCAGAAATACCGAGATGCCTTTCCAGCAAGCGCTTCAAAATGTAATATTCTCTATTATCAAATTTTGGATACAATAGGATGCGCTTCTTTCTCTCTGTTGGTTGTCGCTGTTCGAAATAGTATGGTGCTACAAAAGGAGGAACTTCGTATAAAGGGAGATTTGTAATCATTGCGAGCACTTTTTGAAGATGCGGCATAATATACATCACTCCTTTATAGTTCAGCTCTTCAGGAGATTTACCTGAGCGCAGCCCTTCATAAATAAAAAAACCAGCCTGAGCGAAAAGCACGGTACTACACGGCACTTGCAATTCTGCCTTATCTGCGGCTACTTCCGGTACCACTAACCAGTCTTCTGAGGTAGGTTTTGATGCCAAAAACTGGCGCATGGACAGTGTGGGCACTTTCAGGTCAAGCCATGAAAGTTTGAAGTTTTCCTGGTCGTAAACGATATAGGCTTCCAAACCGTTACGACGAAGGATGTCGACATGGTAGTGGATTACGCCGAGTCCCCAGCTCGGGCGGTTGTCGTTTGTCGGAGAATAATAGTAAATGCGCATTCTATTTCTAAAGTAGTGGCATTTGCTTCATATGAACTATTACAACAAGCGTTTCGCTAAACTAGCCGCTTTATACCAACTTGAAGATTTCAGCTTCGAAAGCTGCGTGTATCTTTCTTCCTTTTCTTTAAAGAATTCTGCGATCACAAATAGGAGGGTTTGCACATCTAATCCGGCGTCACATAAGAAAGTTAAGGTGTCTATCCCTGGGTTTGTGTGCTCAGACAAATATTCAGAAAGATGCCTTGTAAGGTTTTTTCTGAGGCCCACCAGGACACCTCCATCGAATTCGTGGTCTATCAAAGGAAGCAACAACCCGATAATTGTTGCCCGAAGGCGATCGACATTAGATTTTGAGCTCCAGACACCGCCTTGGTGGGTTCGATATACACCCATGACTTCCTCGCTATAATGCACATGCCCACGTCTTGCAGTGGTGAGATGGAGTGGGAAATCTACAGCTGATAGTCTGTAATACCATTCTGGAAAAGCCGTTTGGCTGTTTCGAAAGACTACGCTGAGCGTCGGAATAATATTTGCCTCTGCAAGTGTGCAAATATCGAACTCCGAAGCGGCGGGACGTGTAGATAATCCAACTAGCTTACCAGTGGCATCCCTTTGCTCACAACGATGAAAGCTAAGTGCAATTTCTGGTTTTCTTTCTAATATGTCGATTTGCTTTCTAAGTTTCTCGTAATCAGTCCAATAATCGTCCCCTTCGCAAATGGCGATATACTTTCCCGTGGCACTTGAAATGCATCGAAGGAAATTTCTTGCAAATCCAATATTGTGGCTACCATACATTTTTTTTATGTTGGCGGCGTTCTGATATTTATTGATTGCCGCATCGATAATTTGTTTTGTTGAGTCCGTTGAGCAATCATCCGCAATCAAAATTTCGAAATCAATAGAGGGTAATTTCTGAGCAAAGATTCCTTCCAGAGCTTGCTCAATAAAACGTTCCTGGTTATACGTAACAACACAAATTGAAACTAAACACATAAACGGCTCGTCAATTTTTTGGCGAAAGCATGAATTACTGGAAATTTGACCCTAATTGCAGCTTTCAAAGCTTTAGCTGGATAATAATATCTCTTTCCTGATCTAGTATACTCAGTGAAAAAAGTATAATTATGATGCTGCCAGGTCTCTGCAAATGATTTATTTATTTTCATTTGTGTATAAGGGTGATGCTCATCTTGATAAATGGTCCAAGTGAGATGAATTCCATAATTTCTTTTTGTAATAACCCACCGTTTATGTAGCACTTGATTGTAGTACCATTTAATATTATGATCGATGAAACGGTGTGACCCTTTTTTTCTCCACTGTAAAAAACTCTTGAAGTTGTCCATGGGACTCAACCAAAAATGAAGCCCAGTACCAGCTTCAACATAATCCTCGAAATGTTTACCGTACACATCCGGCACCCAGTTTGAGCAATTGTAAGCTTCGTCCTTGTTATTAGCAAAATAGGAGACATTCGACGGCAAGTTTTTAGCGCTTAAGTTGATCCCACATGATCCTACGTCTTTATGATTTGTTAGTATTGTTATTTGCTCCTCCAACCATTCCTCATTCATTGATTCAGGAACAATATCACCATCGGTAATCAAAATGTAAGGTGCATCAAAATGATCAAACATTTCTTTATCAAAGAATTGTTCGTAAGCATTGTTGCTTACATTTTGGTGCATCAACACATACTTATAAATTGATCCGGATTCAAGAAGTGAAAGCAAAAATGGCTTAATTACTTTCTCGGTAGAATCAGACCAATTTTCAATTACGTAGATTTTAAACTTCCGCGTAGTTGTAAGGTAATCTATGGTTTCTTTTATCAGATCGAAATTGCAATACGCCAAAACGACACAGGGAATTATCTCCATAGAATTTCTCCGTTTTCGCTGCTGTTTAGCTCCCATTGTACTTGTTTTAGCTTTAAAACACCTTGCTTTTCTTCCATTAATCCAACGAAATTCTCCTGCCTATTCGGGATAATATCAAACTCCAAAACATCTTTGAATCCCGCAATTGCATTCCCCTTATTTTCGACAATAATCAATTCAGTTATCGTATAATGCCCGTGATTGAACACTCCCCCTGGTAGAAAACAAGTCGCACACATATAACCCCTCTTGAATTTTTGTGAATGAGACCAGATCGTAGATCCAACATATATTAGAATACCTCTTTCATCTACCATGTGGAAAGTGATATCGAGATTGGACAACTTTTCTCGGAAGACTTCTATACGAAACTTGAGAAAAAAGGAATCGTCTACTGTTATTTGTCGATCAGAATCACCATCCAAGGTCACTTGAGCAGCAAGCAACCTAAACCCATTCATTTCAGGAGCAGAGTCAAGAGCATAAGAAACTGATCGTCGTGACTTTTGACTTGTCGAATAATAGTGAGTTAAGACTGACTTTACACTATCATTTGAAGCAATTCTTCCCTGATTCAACAGGACTGCTCTCTCACACAGATTCTGAATCGCCTCCATATTGTGGCTTACAAATAGCACTGTACGACCTTGAGAGTTACTAACATCTTTCATTTTACCCAGTGCCTTCGCTTGAAATTCGGCATCGCCTACAGCGAGCACTTCATCCACAATCAGAATTTCAGGCTCCAAGTGTGCTGCTACGGCAAAAGCCAGCCGCACATACATGCCGGACGAGTAGCGCTTCACGGGTGTACTAATGTACTTTTCCACGCCGGCAAAATCAACAATCTCATCAAACTTGCTTTTGATCTCCGCCTTGGTCATGCCCAAGATGGCACCATTGAGAAAAATATTATCCCGACCGCTTAGCTCAGGATGAAAGCCCGTGCCGACTTCGAGCAACGAGGCTACACGCCCTTTGATCTTTATACTACCGGTAGTGGGCTTGGTAGTGCGGCTGAGTATCTTTAATAAGGTGGACTTGCCTGCGCCATTGCGGCCAATAATCCCCAGCACCTCACCATGCTTCACATTAAAATTGATATCACGAAGCGCCCATACATAATCGCTTAGACCTTTTTTAGTTCGGTCGTTTTCTTCCCCAAGCCTTAGATAAGGATCATCTTTTCCTCTCAACTTATACCAGAGCCGATTTATATCGTGGCTTAGACTACCAGTTCCTACCTCTCCCAAGCGGTATTGCTTCGACAAATTTTCAACTTCGATTGCTATATTCCCCATTTTATTTGGAACATTTGTCATTGTTTATCATCATTCCTCTACTTTGAGTTCCAAAGCTACAAATACCTTCTTTCCGGTTACTTTGTCTATGAAATAAGCGTTCTTATAGTCGCCGTGGGTAAGCGCTCTAAGCTTATCCAAACAATCTTTCATTGTAGTCGAAGCAGACATATCAAGTTCACATAATGCATTATAGTCTTTTTTCAAGTTGATATTTCCCGATTCGGAACAATGGCTGGCCTGGTAATTACCTGAAAGTATATCAGGAAGCCACTCCTTTAGCAGTTCTATTTCTTTTTTAATAACCCGATTATAGGCTGAGATTGAAGTGTCCCATGCAAAGACTGGGACTTTCTCTTGTACGATAATCGGTCCATGATCCAAAAGTTCGTCAATTACATGAATTGTCGCGCCAAGAGGTTTGCCGTTGAGAATTGAAAAAACCTGTGGAAACCAGCCACGGTTATATGGATTAAATCCTGGATGAACATTAATGCACCTTACACACTTTACTAACTTTTCAGGAAAAAGCTGTTTACAATGTAAAGAAATGATCAACTGATAGGTTGATATCAAAACGTCGAGTTTTTCCTTTATGGAAATATGATGAACGTCTGTGAGACCTCTAAGAGGTGACTCATTGCTACATGCAAATTCGACATTGTAGCAATCATACTTAGCATCTTTCAAAATTTCTTTGAAAGCAGTGTAAAGTTGAATATTATCTGTTACTACAAGAACTTTCATTATAAATTAAGGCGACTATTAATTGTTCTGGACTCTCAAAAGAAGTCGAGCAATCATGTCGATTTCTTCTTCCGATAAATCGTGGAATAAAGGAAGGCATAATATCCTGCTGGAAATAGATTCGGATACAGGACAGTCTTGTCGCTCCACGTATCCAAGTCTATTTAGCGATGGGTAAAAATATCTCCTCGGGAAAATATTATACTTATTAAGTTCTGCTATCGATCTTTCAAGCAGCCCCTCACTTGAAAACAGAATGGGATAATAACTATAATTATATCCCTCTGGATCAACCAGCTTCTGGCGTTCGACCTGAAGGTTGCAAAGCTTATCGTTGTAGTATTTATATTGTTCTTTTCGTTTAGATAATATTTCACCAATATGAGGCAGAAGGCTCAATCCCACTGCTGCGTGCAACTCGCTATTCTTTCCGTTTATTCCCACCATTGCAAAACTTGTCGGTGTTTCATGTCCAAAATTTCGGAGATAAGCCATCTTCTTTAACAATTCGGCATTCTGTGTAAAGACGGCTCCGCCCTCGGCTGTATGGAAGAGTTTGGTGGCATGGAAACTCGTTGTGCTTATATCCCCATAATTAAAAATGGGCGCACCTTTATATGTTGTGCCGAAACAATGAGCAGCGTCATAGATTATCTTTAGTTTGTGCTGATCGGCGATTTTCTTCAGGGCTTCAACATCGCAGGGGTTTCCGAAAACATGAGTGGCCAAAATACCAGTGGTCCGATCCGTAATTAAGGACTCTACAGAAACCGGATCAATATTTAGGGAATCTGGATCAATATCGGCAAAAACCGGTGTACAGTTCTCCCAAACCAAGGAAGAAGTTGTAGCTACGTAGGAGAATGGAGTAGTGATAACTTCACCATGTAACTCGAGTGCTTTTATTGCAATCTGAATAGCGATTGTCCCATTATTCAGATAAAGTAAATGTGGCACGTTAAGATATTCTTTAAGGCGTAATTCTAGCTCATTAACGAGCGGTCCATGATTAGTAATCCATCCTCTTTGCCAGATGCCGTCGATATATCTTTGAAATAGATCCTGGCGAGGAAAAAATGGTTTGGTAACGTTAATCATTTTTTACTAACTATATACAATACAGAGCGTGGATGAATGCCATGTGTTATAAAATTTTCTAGACCAAAATACTTATGGTCGAACTCTTCTACATCAAATCCAGCGTCCTTCAATCGCGAAGTGAAGCCTTTTTTAGAATATGTTCTCAGATGGTCATGCTGAGCAAAGTGTTTCCATCTTTCTGCTTCGGTGACAATCTTCTTATTCTCATAAGTGTCTGAAAGTCCTAAATTAACAGGAACCATAACAATACCCCAACCATCTGGTTTCAATATTCGGTATAACTCAGACAAGGCCTTGGCGTCGTCGTCAACATGCTCCAGAACGTGCGAACAAATAATTATGTCAAATGCATTGGCCTGATACAGAGACATGTCAGTAACATCCACCCTATCATCTACATCTTCGCGGTTTAAATCAGCACACCTGTATTCTATGCTCTCCAATTTCGAAAGCTTTTCTCTCAACTGCTGGGCAGGTGCAATATCAAGTAGCTTCAGCCTTTTGGGAGCTTTGAGAGTCTTTAACGAGTTTCTTAAAAATAGATAATATAAACGGTCGCGGTCTGACGAACCACACACCGGGCATTCGTACTGATCAATATTAAGCGTTTCAAACTGAAAAATGGAATGTATGTACTGGTTGTCATTTAGATGCTTAAAATAAACTGAGCTTAGCGGCAGAAAACATTTCAAATTACTATCGCATAGGGGGCAAGAATAGGAGTTCCTGTGCATTCGAGAATCTTTGATATTCCTAAACCTGTATATTAGCTTAAAAAAATTTGTTTGCAGCAGCCTTATAATGTTCATAATTTATATATTAAGAAAACGCTTAGTCACAGTAATCACCTACGAATGCGGACATCAGGCTGTAACCTTTAACAATGTTAATGATCTACAAGTCGGTGAAGGGAAACCGCGCTGTAGCCTTTTACACTATTGTAGGACTATATTATCTACCGTATCCATAAAGCTCCTTTCTACCTTGCTGAAAATAAGCATTCCCAAAAACGATCTATTCACAAACCCTTAATGTGTAAATTAGTATCGCTATTTCCAGGGACAACAAGTGTAGCCAACTTCTTGACTCTAAGTTTCTCCAAATTTCGCGTAATAAATCTGTTGACGATCAAACTAAATAATAAGGTTGAAGTTAAAACCCAAACTCCCGAAAATGGGTTGTCTAATTCAAGAAACAAGGAAAATACTCTAATAATTAAAAAATGCGAAAGATAAACCGGATAAGAGAGCTCACCAATTTGTCTATCGAAAGAACTTCTTTTAGTCTTATTGAAAATAAACGGAATGCTTAGAAAAACTGCGAAGTAAAAAAATGCTTGCTTTAGATACCCAAACGAAGGAATGAACTGATACGTTAGGACAAAACACAGGATAAAACCCAGGAAATATCCTTCATATTCGATTATTGCTTTTTTTTGAATAAAACCAAAAAGTCGAAATGAGAGGATGCCAGAAAAGAAGAATGTGAGCTCAAGTGGAAAAAATCGGTAAGTCCATGGATCAAAACTCAATCCAAGTACCCTATAGAAATATATTCTTATCAGCAACAATATGAAAATGCCGCTTAGTAGGTACCGGGTACGCAATTTTACAAGGAAAGGAGCAAGGAGATAGAAAAGCATTTCAATTTCAATAGTCCAGGCCTGAGGGACAAAAAGAAAGGAATAAACAGGCGGGCTGCTCAATCGAAAATCTCTTATAAAGTAAAGATTTCCGGCATTATTCAGTCCGAGGAACATAGCTAGATCTTGACCAAATAAAGCGGAATTAGAAAAAAACAGAAATACTTTCGTAGTGGAACTAAGGTGTGGAAAGGAAGAAATCAGAGGCTGAAGGACCAAGAAATTATGTGTAAAAACTCCGTAACCTATCGAAATCAACACCGTGGCAATTAAAACAAACCAATATACCGGAAATAATTTTAGAAAACGGTTTAACCAAAACACTTTTGCTGCCCCGGGTCCAACATACTTTTCAGACAAGATCATCGCCATGTAAAAACCGGAAATAATATAGAATGCCTGAACTGCTGCCTGACCACCAGTGAGCCGTATCCCGAGAATAGGTTCAGTATGGGCAAAAACTACTGCGATAGCAAGTAACAATCTGATAAGCCCCAAAATGTAATTCGATTGGAAAAAAGTTGAAGTAATAAGTTAGTTCGATTAGCAATAAGCTCGTCATTGTAACCCAAAGATCCAGTTCCAGCCCTTCCAATACACGGGCTTTCTGCGTTCATCGATCTAGGTATTGGAGAAAAAGCATGTTATTTACTTTGTTGCCTTGCTGGCTCTGTAAGCGGCATATTGAGCTGTTTCGGCTAGTAGTTCTATCCTGTAATTTAACCGTGCCAGGTGGGTTTTGAAGCCAGCATACGCTTCAGCAACCTCACTGCTTGTATCTGTTTTGCAAAATAAAATCTGAAATCTCTCAGGCAAACTCGTCATTCCTAAAAGGTTAATATACCCGGTAGTGAAATTTGGAGAATTATAATAAAGAGTTAGGTAAGAAGGAAGTTCGTTGATATACATTAGTCCGTTAGGAACGGCGATAGGGATAATTGGCTCATCCTTCGAAATATGCGGTAATATCTGCAAAAAATTATCTTGAGCCTCGAAGGTATAATCACTGACCTTGGTTTCTACCCCATGTACTTTTACATATTTATTGTACTCAAATACCGGGGGATTGAAAAACGGATTCCACAAGAAATTCCAGATAGTAAACGCTGTGATCAGCACAGGTATGAAGTGTAAAAAGCGAAGCTGTAAGAAATGATTCAAATAATATACTAATAATAGAGTAAAACCGGTGTAGTGTATTACCCCGAGCATTGGCGGGTTGTCCGAACCCCAAAATCCTATAAAGGGCACAGCAAACAGAAGGCAGACGAAGTGCTTGTCGATCTTATACGTGCTCTTGCCAGCAATTGCCGCAAAGAAAATGACGACTAAAATAAAGAACACCAAAGCGTAAAAACCTTCTGCGCTGGGTTGGGAAAAGTAAAAAGCTCTGTATTTAATTAGTGAGGCAATGAAAATTCCGGCAAAAATCAATTGAGCCGTCACTGAATTTCTTCCAACAGTTCTGGAGAAAAACACATATACCAGAAGGTAAAGGACGGTAAAAACCACATAGGTTTTACTTTGGGTAAATGGTGTCCAAACAAGCTGCCGGATCATAAACCCAGCATTCACATGGCGCTCCGAAAATGGGTTGTTCGCTAAACCACTACAATGGTAAATAAACTGCAGATGACTGCCATATGCAAGCCAGAATAGCAGGGCTAGTGTTATCAGGGAAATAATAGCAATCACACCAATCAGACCAAAATAAGAGAGCAAGTACTTTCGCCTGTAAATGAACTGATCTACTGATATAAACACAGCCATTAATGCAGCGCTGGTAATCTTGTTAAAAGCCAGGCAGCCTAAAATAATCGCGAACAGTAAAATGGTCCAAATTGAGAATGTTGCTAAGAAATTTGTGGCCATCCGGAATTCCATATATAGAGCCACTAAAAGCAGCATAAACACTAGCGACAGCGAGTTATAAGAAATTGTTGAGGGTCCATGCATATAAATAAGAAGACCACCTAATAAACTATAGCCAAGGACAAGTGCAGCCGGATCATCGATAAAAATCTTCCTCTTCAGTGAATATCCTAAAACACAAGCAGCGAGCATTATCATCACCAATTTATATAACCTAGCCGCCAGGAGGTTATCGGAAAATGGTAACAACTTGACAAAAAAGTGAAACCCTGTGTACTGGAAGAAAATCGGCTGATTGCGCATGTAGCCTTGCAAGTAGTATCCTTCATCGCAGATGTCGAAACCCTGATTTGCGTACCACAACGGCAAAATGACCAAAACCGCGATGCAACAATAGACTATTCTAAGACGCCATTTCAGAGGCATTCCTTGTGTCGAATCTGAGTAATGTATGACCCCGTCAGTGAACATTATTTCCTTTAGGTTTTCCTTTATTTCCTTACTGCCTTATGCTAAAAAAGCAACTCAATTACCCTACATCTTAATAGCCAAATCGAATAGCTTACTTGGTGTATTCTAAAGCATATATGAACTATTCAAATTTTGGATCGTTTTTGCGATTTGCATTGTTATCTGTTCTTCCAGCTCGTAAAACAATGGCAATCTAAGTAATCTATCTGTAAAATAGTCGCTGTTCGGCAACACACGTCCATCATGCTTTTCCTTGAAAAATGGACTTTTGTGCAAACTAAGGTAATGTGTTACAGCATGAAAACCAGCGTCTTTTAGAGAGTTCAGCAACAGTGACCGAAAGGCCAGTGAGCCGCAAACGACATAATACATATGCGCATTGTTACTGGCAAAGTCTGGTAAGGTTGGTAAGGTGAACAGTCTTGAATCCGGCCCGGTTCCGAGACACTCGTTATAACGATTCCATAGTTTTAATCGTCTTTCCTGAATTGTCTCAATACATTCAAGTTGCGCAAAAAGAAAAGCTGCGACAATCTCAGAAGGTAAGAATGAGGATCCGATATCGACCCAGCCATATTTATCGACTTCTCCCCGAAAAAAGGCCGACCGGTTAGTACCCTTCTCCCAGATTATCTCGGCCCTTTCCATGAAATGCTTGTCGTTGACCACAAGCATACCACCCTCGCCCGATATAATATTCTTTGTTTCATGGAAAGAGAATGCTGCTAAATGTCCTATTGAGCCCAGTGCTTTCTTAATACCGTCACTACCAGTGTAGTAACTATCGATGGCCTGCGCCGCATCTTCGATCACGAATAAACCGAACTTTGCTGCAATCCTCATAACCTCATCCATGTCACACGCGACCCCGGCATAATGAACAACAACAATCGCCTTGGTCCTAGAGGTTACAAGGTTTTCAAGCCTTTGCGCGTCAATGTTTGGGTGTTCGGTTTGGGAATCAGCGAATACAATCTTTGCTCCTCTTAAGACGAAAGCGTTCGCAGTACTTACAAAGGTGTATGCTGGCATGATAACTTCATCGCCCTCTCGAATATTAACCAAGATAGCAGCCATTTCAAGCGCGTCTGTACAAGAGGATGTTAACAGGCATTTCCCAAAACCGTATCTGTTCCGCAAAAAATCCTGGCAGAGGTTTGTGTACTTACCATTTCCTGAAATTTTTCCTGATGCAACTGCATCCTGAATATACGCAATCTCATTCCCTGTAAGGAATGGTTTGTTAAATGGTATCATAGTTCCAATGATGATAAATGTGTTGTTGTCTCTTTACCGTAAATCCGGTCTTAATGTAAAGACGCATCGCAGGTTTATTGGCAAATTGAGTTGCCACGAATAGCGTGCTGATATTTAGGTGCACGCAAATGTTTTCACAAGCCGCTATCAATTGCTGAGCAACTCCCCGACCTTGATGATTCACAGAAGTTGCAATAAGCCCTATTCTTGCAGCATCGCTATGAATCTCTAACGTCACAAAACCAAGAGTAATACCATTCACTTCAAATATTAGAACTTCGATGTTTTCCGACTCGATCGATCTATCAATCCACCTTTTATAAAGCTTGGCGAATTCATTTCGATGGAAGTTTGAATCCTTTGCAAAACGTGAGTACTTTCCGCTTAAAAGAGCTAATTCGAGCAGGGTTCGATAGGAATGCTTATTGGAGTCGAATCGAGCAACCTCATCGGGAAACGGTACCTGTCTTACACATTTCGCAAACTCAACCTTAATATCTACCAAGGCAAACCCATCGAATTCAACAGGTTCGTCAGAAAATATGTAGATTAAACGGAATGGGCAATTCGCAATCAACAAAGATAACTCTGTTCTTTGAGGCAGTTCAAGACGTCCAACTTCGAATCCGAAGAAAGAACTGTCCCAATCCAATCGTTCAATCATTTGTTTTTTTGTCAATTATATATAGCGGTCTGCCTTTGACACCTTCGAAGGTTTTACCAAGGTATAAACCAATCACTCCGAGAGTTAAAATAATAAATCCGGATAAAAGCCAGATACTTGTTATGAGACTCGCGTATCCAATAACTTTTAAGCCACCGGAGGCCCAACGGAACATCGTATAAAGTGACATTATGACAGCAACGGAGGAAATTAACAGGCCAAGTCTAATTGTCAACATTATCGGCTTATCGGAAAAGGCCAGAATAATATCTAAGGCCAAACTGAGCATTCTTCTGAAATTGTAACTTGTCTTTCCCTCTGTACGGGCGGCGTGTCTAACATTTACCTTTCCAACTTTAAATCCAACCCATTTAATCATTGTGGGAAAATACCTAATGCTCTCACGCATGGACTTAATCTGGTCTATCACTTTACGTGAATATATTCCAAAATTTGCCACGGTTTCATCCTGCTCAGAACCAGTTAGATATCCAAGACTTCTATAGAATAACTTTGAGAAGTATCGCTTCAATAGGGCATCTTGTCGCGAAAATCGTCTAGCTAAGACGATATCGTTTCCTTTTAACGCTTCGGTCAACAATAGTGGAATTTCTTCTGGTTGGTCTTGTAAATCGCAGTCCATAACCACTATCCAATCGCCTGTAGCAACATCAAGTCCTGCAGTTATTGCATGATGTTGCCCAAAATTTCTGCTAAGCTTCACTCCGATAAGGCACGGAAAGGTTACACATAATTCTACTATTGTTTCCCAGCTACCCTCGGGACATCCATCATCTACCAAAACGATTTCTAATTCAGAGCAAATTGGAGACGTTGCCAGATAAATCCGGTTCACTAGTTCAGGCACTAAACGCTTTGCTCGATATACAGGTGATACAACCGATATCTTTGACGGAACGGTCATTTCTTGGTTGTTATCAATGTTAACAAAGTAATCAAGTCCTAATTGGTCTCTTAGCAACGCGGATGTTCTATCTAAATATACGCTTTATGGACGAGCTCATGGTAGGATTACCAAAACAGTGAAGAATCAGACTGCCCTACACCGTATCCATAAAGCTCCTTTCTACCTTGCTGAAAATAAGCATTCCCAGGAACAAGGCTACAATCATAAAGCCGAAACTGTAGCCTAATGAAGCCATACTAACGGTTCCGCGGTCGAACAAAGCAAAACGAAAGGCTTCTACCACCGGCGTAAGTGGGTTGATGGCAACGAAGGTCTTATAGCTTTTCCCTTCGAGAAAGGAAAGTGGGTAGGCCACCGGCGTGATGTACATAGCCAACTGAACACCGAAGCCAATAAGCACGGTAAAATCGCGGTACTTGGTCGTGAGTGAGGAGATGATGATGCCGAGCCCAAGACCGAGCCCGCCCATCATGAGCATGAGCACGGGCACCAGCAGCCAGTTGATGCCAAAATAAAAATGCCCGGTTCTGAAACCGATCCACCCCATCACACAAAGCAGCAATGCGAACTGAATTCCAAACTTCACCATATTGGACATAACGGTAGAGAGCGGAATAACTAATCTGGGGAAATAAACTTTTCCGAAAATGCCGGCATTAGCTACAAAGGTGTTGGATGTAGCGGTAAGGCAGGCTGAAAAATAGCTCCAGATGGTGATGCCACTCATGTAAAACAGCGTGGGGTGGATACCATCCGTGGGTATGTTGGCGATCTTTCCAAACACCAGCAGGAACATGATGGTGGTAAACACCGGCTGTATCACATGCCAAACCGGTCCGAGGATGGTCTGCTTGTATTGCGCAATAAAATCGCGCTTTACAAAGAGCATGAGCAGATCGCGGTAGCGCCATACTTCTCTGAGTTTAAGATCAAAAAGGCCGGATTCCGGTCGTATGATCTCATCCCAATGTTCATGGTCACTTTTTCTATCGCCAACGGCGAGTGCCGGCGTGGTTTGTGTTTGCATTGTTCCAGTATCGTTTGTAGGCAATTATTCTAAACTTTCACCCTCCTCTTTTCCCCCCTCCTTCGGAGGGGTCGGGGGAGGCTTTTCCTTCGGAGGGGCTGGGGGAGGCGTTTCCTTCGGAGGGGCTGGGGGAGGCTTTTCCCTCGGAGAGGCTGGGGGAGGCTTTTCCTTCGTCGCGGCCCGCCGAGGCTTTTCCCAAAATATCCTGTAGTCTTTTCTTATAGGCTGGAAAACCGAAGTACCCGAGAGTTTTTTGTTGCATGGCCAGGCGGTATTCATCGGTATAGTTCTCTTTGTGCACCAGCACTTCTTCTATGCCGTCAATGATCTCCTGCAGGTTGGCCGGGTTGACAAGAATTCCCAATTCTCCATTGCGCAAGGCATCCACGCTACCGTCCTGATTACCGGCAATTACGGGAAGGCCGCAGATCAGGGCCTCAAGAAACACGATGCCAAAGCCTTCTTTCCGGCTGGGCATGATGAACAGATTGGCTGCCTGATAATATTCCATCAGACTTTTTTCGGCGAGGTATCCGGTGAGAAATACATGACGTTCCAATTCAAGTTCGGCGATCAGGTCATCCAGCCTGGACTTTTCTTCAGAATCGTATTTGCCGGCTATGATATAGCGAATGTCCGGAAACTTCTTTCGGAGCGCGGGCAGACTTTTGATTACGAGGTCGTAACCTTTGTATTTTTCGCGGCCGGAAAGCCGGCTCAGCGTAAACAATACCGGATCGTCTGCGCCGAAATTATATTCCCGTCGTATAGCGGTATTGACTTCAAAGCGCTCCGGCACCTTGAAGTAGGGATCAATTGTGTTTGGAAAAATATGGATCTTCTCCGGCTCTATTCCTTGTACGGTCACAATCTTATCCTTTGTGAAATTGCTTACACTCAGGATCAGATCGGCCACCTGAAGCATCCTCATCTTCTGACCTTCCAGCGGGCTCCATACTTCTATGCCGTGAGTGATCAAAACAATACGCACACCCGGGTAGAGCCTTCGAATCATGTTGCCCACGGGTGCCAGATTAAGATGACCAATAATCACAGTATCTGCCGAAGCCGCCCGGAGCACTGCCTGTGTAACGAAGCTGATCTTATTTCCCTTAAAGCCCTTGTACTGCGCCTCCGGAAAATAAGCTGTATCCGGCGACTCATCATAAGGCGACATGGCGAAACTGGTGATATGTACAGCACCTTCCGCCTCTTTGAGCGCTTTAAGAAAGCAGCGATTGAACTTTTCGATGCCGCCTGCCTGCGAAAAAGTTGTGAGACATAGGAACAAGACCTTATCCTTTTTAGCAGAATTCTTTCCTTCGGGTAAGGATGGACGGTTGTCTGCAGGGTGTGTATGTTCCATATCGCCGTAGCCCGCAATGGCCGCTGCTTCGGTGGCAAGGAGGTAGGCCCAGTAACGGCTCCACACCAGCTTACCCTTATCAAATCTGCGCTTGAGCGTGTTGACGATTGAGCCCTCAGGCGAAGGTTGCGTCAGTTCGCGGCCTTTCATCCAGTTAGCAAATGGCATCACAAAGCCTTGCTTTTTCCGGTTCCAGATCTCTTTGGGCAGGATGTCTCTGAAACTATCAATGAGCAGATGTTTGGGCTGCGGATCTGAAAATTTGAGCTCAGGGCTGATGCGGTGCACGGCGTCCACGAGATCGCGACCGAGAAACGGAACACGTACTTCTACAGAGTGCCACATGCTCATGGTATCGGTGTCGCGCAGGAGCTGCGATTGCATGTAAATATTCGACTCGAGCCAGGAGACGCGATTGCCCGGAGCGAGGTCTTCCACAAATGTAGGTGCTGTGATGGAAGCGAGGGAGTCTTCAACCTGCTGCAGACTGCAATCGAGCATGAGTGCGGTCTCTGCGGGCGAATAATAACCCCGGTAAAAAAGATACTCGCCGATCGGATCCTTTCTTTTCAAAAAGCTCAGCTTACGGTATGCGTCTTTGGGGGCAAGTCCTGCCATCTGCAATATAGGCGCCGGCATCCTAACCAACTGACGATAACGCCCCGATCGCTTAAATGAGGGATACCCACCCAGAAGTTCATCCGCACCAAGCCCGCTGAGCACCGCTTTGAGACCTGCCCTGCGTGCGTACTTGCAGATAAAGTAGCTATTGATTCCATCGGTGCTGGGCTGGTCCATCGAAAGGATAATGTCGTCAAAGCATTCCTCAAAATCCCGTTTGGTTACTTCGAAAGACTGATGATGAGCCCCGGTCTTCTCGATGATAATATCCTGATAAATCTTTTCTGAAAATTCCTGATCTTCAAAAATCATAGACAGGGTATGCAGCGAATCGGGTATGTACGGCTGTGCAACAAGCGTAAGCAGGGATGAATCTATACCACCGCTCAAAAAAAGGCCGATGGGCGCATCCGAGATCAGGTGACGTTCAACAGATTTTTTCAGTTCTGTCCGTATCACCTCCCGTGCGGTTGCAAGGTCTGTAATTTCTGTCCTGAAATTTTCTTTGTAATAGCTGCTTTGATAATGGCTGAAATTGTTGAGATCGAGGACAAGATAACTGCCCTTGTCAAGGGGTTTTACTCCCTGAAGGGTGGTAACCGGTTCGGGTAAAAAACCGTAGGTGAGGAAAAAAATACGCCAGTCCTCACGCTCTTGCCAACGACCCGGCAGCGCTCGGAAGGCCCGAATTTCGGACGCAAAATAAAGTTGATGACCGTTAAGATAGTAATAGAGCGGTTTGATGCCGGCATGATCGCGGGCCAGTACAATTTTGTTGAAGTGCCGGTCATAAATCGCCAAAGCGAACATTCCGCGAAATCGGTCGAAACATTCCGTTCCCCATTGTTCATAGGCCTTAATGATCACCTCAGTGTCGCTGTCGGTAATAAAACTGCGACCGGCCTGCTTTAACTCCTCGCGGAGTACGCGGTAATTGTATATTTCACCGTTAAAGACGATGCTTACACCCTCGCGATGCATAGGCTGATTGCCTGCCTCCGAAAGGTCAATTAGAGATAAGCGCCTGTGGCCGAATGCCAGACCCTGCCCTTCTTCGACATACACACCTTCCGCATCCGGACCGCCATGGCGCATTGCATCGCGCATGGTGATCACATCCTGCCGGATTTGCTGATTAGACCGATCGATAATGCCCGCTATTCTGCACATACTGGATAATGAAGGGAGCTATGGTATGAAAGACTTCAGACAATTGAAGGCTCTTGCCCGGGAAGCTTAAGAAGGGGGAGAACTTGTTTCCACCGGGTTCTGAAAGGAAATCAGAACCCGGAGAGACAAAAATAAGTATTGAAAAATCTAACCTTTCAGAAGGTCAACGATGCGCTTAAGGCCCTTGCTTTTTGTAGCCTTACCGTTGTCAAAATATCCACCGTTCTTCTGGCCATAACCATAGCCATAGCCACCATAGCCGTAGCTGTAGCCGTAGCCGTAGCCGTAGCCATAACCATAGCCATAACCCGCACCACGACTTGCCTTAACGTCGTTCACGACTATGCTGAGATGGGCCATCTTTCTATCGCGGTAAAGCTCATCCAGAAAACTCATCTGCTGCTTGAAGGTATAGCCCTGACGAACAACGTACAAGCAGGCATCAGAGTGCAGACTAAGCAAGTGTGCGTCAGTAACAAGACCCAGCGGGGCCGTATCGAGGATGATATAGTCGAAATGCTCCTTTAAGCTCTTAAACAACTTTTCTACCTGCGGCATCATCAACAGTTCGGAGGGATTGGGCGGTATCGGACCGGAAGGAATGACATAAAGATTTTCATTGACGCCGGAAGGTACAATGATCTTATTGAGCTCTACCTGACCAATCATATAATTGGAGAAACCCAGACCATTGTCGAGGCCCAGCATCTTAGAAATCTTAGGCTTACGTAAATCGAGCTCCATTACCAGCACGCGCTTATTCGACAAGGCCAGCGTACTGGCAAGGTTTAGCGCGATGAATGACTTACCCTCACCCGACATTGAAGAGGTAAGCAGGATCACCTTTTTCTCCTGACTCGTCAGCAGGAACTGCAGATTGGTTCTGAGCGTACGGAACTGCTCGGCGATGATGGTACGACTGGAGGAGTGCACGACAACAGATTCGCCTAAGGCTTCGGTACTGTGCCCGATCTCGGCAATGATAGGTGTTTGTGTCTTATCCGTGATATCGCTGCGGGTAAACACACGGTTATTCAGCAACTCACGCAGGTAAACCATGCCGCCCGGTACCAATATCCCCACCAGGAAGGCCATCATAAATATCTTGGACCGCTTGGGAGAAAAAGGCATTCCATCCGCCTTTCCCTGATCAATTACCCTTGCATTGGCCAGTGTAGCAGCCTTGGTGATCGCTGTTTCTTCCCGCTTCTTCAGCAGGAAGAGATAAAGTTCCTGTTTCAGCGATTGCTGACGTGAGAAATCTATATATACACGCTCTTTTTTAGGAACTGTTTTGATCTGGGCCGTTACATTTCCCGCTCTTGAACGGTATTCGTTCAGTCGTATAGTAAGATTTCTTTTGGCGGAGGTTAGGCTGTTTTTCAGGTCGGTACGTAGATTACGCAATTGGTCATCTATATTTTGTACCACCGGATTTTTGTCAGCCATACTCATGGTGGCCTTTTCACGTTGGGCCTGCAGGCTGTTGTACTGCTCAAGAATCCCGGCAAAGGCCTCATTGCCTTCGGTGAGTCCCTGAGGAACAATGCGCTTGCTATTGCTGTTATCAAATATGTATTTCTCAAGCGCATTCATAATGTTAAGCTGCACCTCAAGTTCGGTGATCTTACCCTGAAAATCCTGAGTATTCGACATGAGCATACTGGCCTGCGAGCTGATGTCGGTAATGTCGTTGGCGCTTTTGAACTGTTCGATATCTTTTTCAATACCACTTAATTCCTTGAACACTATTTCGAGACGGCTATCGATAAAGCTCATCGTTGAATCCGCAATACGATTCTTATCGTCAACGTTTGCCCTCATATAGACATCCATCAATCTGTTCAGCACTTGTTCCCCACGCTCGGGTACTACTTCGTTTACCGTCAGACCGATAATGCTTAGGTTCTTGTTTGGCACATTTACCTGCAGGGATCCACGATACACACCGGTGATGGCTTCATAACTGCTCACACGGACAAGGTATTCTTCCTGCTCCTCCCAACCGATACCCATGACACGGTCTATATAAACACGGCCAATGGGAAGGAAAAGCGTATCACCCCACTTGCGTATCCACACCTTATTGTTAGCACTTAATTCGAAACGGTCGCCCTTATTTTTAATCTTATATTGGTCCCATCCCCGGCCTAAGGAGTCTTCGAACATAGGACATAACACAAAACGAAAAGGTCTGGTAGCGTACAACTCCAGGTTCTTGAACCGGCCGGTTGTAAACACCTGAACATTCAATTGAAGGTCTCTCACCACCTCATTCATCAGAGTAGGGCTGCGAAGAATCTCCATTTCATTGTCCACATTAGCGCGCTGCTTGAAACCCAGATCCTCAAGTACTTCTCCGCCACCCATGCTGGCCTTTTTATCGTCCTGCACTAATATAGAAGCGGTAACTCTATACACAGGGGTTGTGTACCGAAGATAGAGGTAGGCCACCATCAGCGATACCAGCGTACAAATCAAAAACCACGGCCAGTAGGACAGCACCATGCCGATGACCCGCTGAATACTGAACCCGTCTTTATCGCCCTGCCAGTCGGTGCTGAGCTGAATCTTCTCACTCATTATAAAAATCTTAAGGAAATAGTAATTAGTAACGACAACAGAGAAACGCCAAAGCTTACAAAACTTAAATTGCGCATGGTTGTAACATCTGCCTGTGCGGCAGCATTTTTGGTAGGACCTACATACAGAATATCATGCTGCCGGAGGTAAAAATAGGGTCCGTGAAACATGTCTTCCTTGTTTAAGTCATAACGAAAGAAAACCTTTTTACCGGCCTCTTCGCGAATAAGGAGAATGTCGTTTCGCCGTCCGGTAACCTTTAGATCGCCGGCAAGACCAATGGCATCGAGCAGGCTGATCTTTTCGCTGGGTACGGTGATTTGTCCGGGCCGGTTAACTTCTCCTAATACGGTGATTGTAAAATTGGCAAAACGAACATTGACCACAGGACTTTTATAAAACTGCTCTGCCTTACGAGCAATGGCATCTCTTGCCTGAGAGGTGGTCATTCCTCCTACCTTTATGCGGCCTGCAAGCGGAAGTTCGATTTCACCTTTCTGGTCCACCATGTACCCGGATACTGCACCGCCGCTAGCCGAACCCGAACCCGTGGCGGGTGCCGTCATCGTACCCATCATCGTTGTAGCTTGGGGGTCAATGGTTTGTACGGATATCTGAAGTACATCATTAGGCTTGATCACAGGGTCTGAATAAGCATGTAAATCCAGGCTCATAGGATCCTGATATAGTGAATCAGGGACATAATTAAAATAAGAAATCTTTTTAGGATTGGCGCAGGAAGCCATCATCAGCAAACCGAGGAAAACCGGAGCTATTAATAAAAAATAAAACTTCTTTCCGAAGAGGCGCATCTGGCAAGTTTTTGGCGAAGTTATTGTTTTATCTGATTGAATAAAATGAACTATTGATAACGCCGGAAAAGCACAACGCAGATTAACATATACCGGCCTTGGGTCACTGCTTTTTGAGTGACTGAACCGGCAGCTCGGCCATAATGTTCCAGCCCAGCGACCGAACCTGCAGGATGGCTTTCTTTCCCTTTATTTTCACAATCCTCCCCTTTTGCTCTCTCAGCGGCCCTTCCGTAATTTCTACGTCTTGGCCCGGCTGCATGATCACACTGATGCGTGCATCGCGGTAGTCGTTCAGAAAGCTCTTTATAGCCTCGATTTCCTCATCCCTTACAATTCCCGGCTTTTTCTGCCACCAAAGAAACCGTACGGCACCGGGAGTTTCCAGAATCTCTACCTGTTCCCGCTCATAGGCCGCCATTTGGACAAACACATAAGAGCGGAAGACCGGCTCCAGAATCTTCTTCTTCCGATCGCTCCACTGTTTGAGCACTTCCTGCACAGGACAATACACTTCTACACCCTTCTCCTGCAGCAAGGCTGCAGTTTTCTTTTCGTTGCGGGGTTTAGTGTAAAGCACGTACCAGGGCATTTAAAATATTATGAAAGTAATCTTACTGCGGTGCTACCGAAAGGGCTAAAAATAAGCCACGAGCTTAAAAAGATACCTTAAGGCCTTTTCTCCCAAATCATGAGTGCCTTTCCTGAAAAAAGCAAATCATGCTTTCGTTCTTCCCACTCGTCGGCACCATAGCTTATATACCGTATCTTCTTACTCACCAGCTTCTCCGCCTTGTCAATCAGATTGACGAGATATTGCTTGTTGAGGTTTCCGACAAAGATGAGATCAATAATACCTGAATCGCGACCCATAGCATAATCTCCGGTCATATATAGCTTTTCAAGATCGCCAATCCGGTCAATAACAATCTCTATAACCCGGTCAATCCCTATATATTTCATCAAGATATTGTTGATATCAGGAAAGAGCGGGTGGCTGTTGTTCGCCTTATAGACCTTTTTGTTGCCCATGGCCTCAGACTTGACCATCCCTGCATCTTCAAAGCGGTTGAGTTCCAGACGCACGGCATTGGTGCTTTCCCCAAAATCTTCGGCAAGTCCACGCAAATGCGCGCTGTTTCCCGGATTCAGGAACAGGCGCAGCAAGAGTTTGATGCGGGTTTTTGAAGAAATGAGTGTTTCTAACATGATCGGTTAGTTGAATAACCGGGAAAAATGAAAAGTGGAAGTATCAGGTTTTGCAGTTGAGAAAGACGAGGGCGAGGGTCGATAAGGTTAGCGTCGTACAGATATTCTCACCGGGCTTTTGGATATCAGCAGGTTAAGAATATGGCTTCGCCTCCGTCAGTCCCAGGGCGAAACCAACAATGAGTAGAAAAACTACTCGTATTCGGACGCAATATTACATTTTGTTCTTTGAAAAGTCCAGTCTAAGACATGACTTTTTTGTTACCGCTTCGGTAGAAACCATGAGTGCGTCGCTTCAGATCTTCACACGAGGTCTTTCCCTGATGTGAAAGAATAATGTCGCGCAACAAACACCAAAGCTTTTGCCTCCAGGTTAGATCGGGCAAAAAGCGGGACGGGATAAATCTACGCTACCTCGGCCACCTGCCCCATCCGTGCTGCCTCGTATTTTGTTTTCGGCCTTCAGGAACGTAGTAAAAAAGGATCGGCATCTTTTAGAAAGGGAAGCCCTGTCCTTATCTCCTGCAAGGATGACTTATCCAGGGTCAGGGTTTTCACTACGGCCGCATCTGCCTGCTGCCAGAGCGGTGTACCCAGTGCATCGAAAACACAGCTATCTCCGGAGTACAGGTTACCATTTCCGTCAGTACCCACCCGGTTGCAGCCCACTACATAGGCCTGATTTTCTATGGCCCGGGCTTGCAGCAGCACCTTCCAGGCCTGGCGTCGGCGTTCGGGCCAGTTGGCTACGTACAGCAACACATCATAGGGCTGCTCCGGTTCGTTGCGGGCCCATACCGGAAAACGCAGATCATAGCAAATAAGAGGACAGACCCTCCAACCATTTACACTTACGATCAACTTTTTACCGCCGGCTGCATAGTGCTCGTCCTCGCCGGCGAAGGCGAAGAGATGGCGTTTATCGTAGAAGCCATATTTTCCATCGGGTTGCATCCAGATCAACCGGTTGAAGTACTGGCCGGCATCTTCGATGATCATACTGCCGGTGAGGATGCAGCGGTGTTTCGAGGCCATCTTAGCCATCCAGCTTACGGTAGGTCCTTCCATACTTTCGGCCAGCTTGTCGGGCTGCATGCTAAAGCCGGTAGAAAACATTTCCGGCAACACAACAATCCTGCCCGTGCCTTCCTGCTCTGCCATCATGCGCTCATAGGCTAAAAGATTGCGTTCTTTGGCTTCCCAAATAATGTCCGGCTGAATGAGGGTAAGGCTCAACTGATCGGCTGGCATAAGTTTGATATTATGGTTGTATTGAATAGTTTTGAAAGCTACAAATTTCTAATCCATGAAAACACTCGTTTTTCTTGCGGCAATTGCCCTGCCTGCTGTCGCTCAGGCACAAAGTAACAGCCTTTCAGGTAACTGGTGCGAATCAAAACGCACGGATAGTCATGGTGCTTACATGGATTTTCGAGATACCATCAAAATCCAGTTTCTCAACAACAATGAATACACCTGGATGAAGAAGAATGGCTTCATCTACCGCGGCACCTACAAAATCGAAAATGGCGCACTCGACATGGGGTCGCGCTACTTTAAGATCGTCAGGCAAAGTCCTGAGCGGCTGGTGCTTCGCGATGATGCGGCCACCTACGAATTCCAGCCATATACCGAAGCTGCACCCAACAGGTTGCCGGAAGAAAAGGCGGCGGTCCCGGTAAGTGAAGCGCAGATGATCGCCGGCAAATGGAAGGTATTTAAGGGAACCAGTGCCGAAACCATCAAAGAACTCGACCTCGCGAACCGCATCAAAACGGTAATGATCTTTGACCGCCCCGATGCCCAGGGCGATATTGGCTACATCTCGGGGGGTAAGGACGCTAAAAATGATCCCTCCTGGAAAATAAACCGGCTTGAGAACGGCATTCTCTATTGCAATGGAAAAACCGTGCGCCTATTTGAAGTTTCAAGACGGGACAAAGAGCTGATCCTGAAAGAAGGAGCTATGACCTATTTCCTTAAACAGTTTTCTGAGTAGCTGTTATTTAATCCGCACAAAATAGTAGCGCTTCAAAGAAGATGGTCGTGTGACGGGATTCAGAAATTCGGGGGTGAGTTCGCTTACCTTGTAATATCCAAATTGATCAATCAAATCCACCGCAAAGCCCCTTTCTTTTGCGTCCAGAATACAATCGCGGCTGGTAATCCAGTAATCGCCCTTCCGGATCTTCGGCAAGGTATCCATACGTTGGGTAATGGCTCGCTGAGCGTAGAAATGCATGGCATCCAACGGATCGGAAATATCCACCATCTTGATCTGCGAAGCTGGAATATCTTTTTGCCGGATGATGCGCCCCAACCGCGACCCTGCCTGATAATGCAAGAGCGTGTAATAAAAATGATTGGTCATAAAAATATTGGCAATCATGATGGCCATCGCTCCCGACCAGAATATTTTACCCCTTACATTTTTCCGAAGCATTACCCACAGCCAAATGATCAGCAGCACCGCCCACAAAACATACCAGCCAATGCCCGTCCTGAAGACGAAAGTAAACGTAAGCAAGGCTGCAACGAGCAGCAGCAAGGAAATACCCGTCTGTACGGGTTGCAGGACTTTTTTTAGAATACGGTAGTGTCCGTTTGCCAGTTGCCGCAATAATTTCGCTACCAGCAAAGCGGCAAAAGGAAAGGCAACAAAAATGTAGTGCGGAAGCTGATAATGCGACGAGGCAAGGGAGAGATAAGAAAGCAAGAAACCGCCCGCAGCAAGCCACTCGTCTCCCGCGCTCAGTCGAAACCGCTTACGAACAAGTTCTTTGATATCTACCAAAAATCCCACTACGAACAATACGATCCAGGGCAAAAAAGACCAGAGCATATTTTCAAAAAGAAAGCTAAACGGTGCGCCATTGTCCCAGGTGTTTTCGCCGGTGATGCGTCCAAAACTTTGCGTCCAAAAGAAAAAACGTAAACCAGACGTTCCTGTTTTTCCATCAATGATCTTTTCCGGATGGAGGTCAAACTGCTGATACAGTCCTACGCTCATAGGAATGAGCAGCACGGCAATGACCAACAAGGCAAGTAAATATTCCCGACGAAAAAACTGGCGCCATTTTCTTTTGAGCAACCAATCTGATGCAAACGCAAAAACCGGCACCAGCAAAGCCACAGGACCCTTCGTCATCATACCGAAGGAAATTGCTGCAGCTCCCAGCAACAGATATTTTAACCTGCCGCTTTCTTCCCATTCTTTGATCAGCCAGATGGCTGTAATCACCCAGCTCATCAAAATAGTGTCGGTCCGCACATCATTCGTCATCAGAAACATTCCCTGACTACAACCCAAAATAAACGCAGCCATTCTTGCCGTGGGCTCGTCGTAAAGCAATTTTGCCAGGCGGTACAAAGCAAAAATTGCCCACAGTGCAAAAAGTATGGAGGGCAACTTATACCCAAAATTATTGACCCCAAAAACCTTCATGCTGACAGCACTGGCCCAGAATAGAAAGGGTGGTTTATCGAGATAGTCCTTCCCGCGGTCGTAAAGATGAAGATAGTCACCACTCACACTCATCTCCCGGCTCATCTCCGCATACTGCGCAGCATCCACATCCATCACATCTACGCGAACGGCAGTAAAATGAATTGCAGCGAGGATAATAAAAGCCCAGAAGGGGATCTTTGGCATGAGCACAATTTATAGTGCGCAAAATTAGTCGCAATTTTATCGTATGCTTCAGTTGAATTACCATCCTTTTGAATTGGCATTTGAATATCCTTTCACGATCAGTAAAGGCACCAAGACCCATCAGCCCACACTCATTGTTTCTTTGGGGTTGGGCAGTTTAAAAGGCTACGGAGAAGCCCCGGCTATAAACTATTACAACGTCACCGTGCAGGGAATGATAGAAGCGCTGGAAGCCAAAAGAGCCGTGCTTACCCGCTATGCGCTTACCGATCCGTATCGCTTCTGGCATTTTCTGGAGCATTTGTTGCCTGGTCAAAATTTTTTAATCGCCGCCCTCGACATAGCAGGTTGGGACCTTTTCGCACAAATGCGCCGGCAACCTTTATACCGTTTGCTGGGATTGGAAAGAGAAAGAATGCCCTTAGTGGACTATACCATCGGTATTGACACCAAAGAAAAAATGCTGGAAAAGCTCCATGCGCATCCCGCCCCGGTGTATAAAATAAAAATGAGTCAGACCAGCGATCTCGATATTCTTGCAGCGCTACGATGTGCAACAGACAAGCCTTTCCGTATAGATGCCAATGAAGCGTTTAGTCTGGAGGAGATAAAATACATGCTCCCTGAATTGCAGCAGTTGGGTGTGCATTTAATCGAACAACCCCTTCCCAAAAATGCCTGGGAAGAAATGAAAGAACTGAAAGCGATTTCCACCATCCCGCTCTTTGCCGACGAAAGCTGTGTAGGTGCTGCCGACGTAAAGCGGTGTGCGGAGAGTTTTCATGGTATCAACATCAAGCTTACAAAATGTGGCGGCATAACTCCCGCGCTCAGCATGATCAAAGAAGCGCGCACATTGGGACTAAAAGTGATGATGGGTTCTATGAATGAAAGCACTGTGGGCAGTGCAGCTATTGCGCATTTGTTGCCCCTACTTGATGAAGCCGATGCCGACGGACCCTTATTGCTCTGCGAAGATGTGGCAGGTGGACTGAGCATCGAAAATGGCATCATGCAACTTTCTCCACGTCCTGGGTTGGGAATTGAATTTTGGGGAGAGAAAAGGAAAAGACAAGTATAATCCATGCAACTTCAGTTCGAATTTTCCGCAGAGGTATGGGTATATAATGCTGCCGGAGGCTGGCATTTTGTAAGTCTGCCACAGGAGCTCACCAACGAAATACGAACTTATGGGAAGGATCTGGAACGTGGCTGGGGTCGATTGCCGGTAACTGCTTTGGTCAACACCACAGAATGGAAAACTTCCCTTTGGTACGATACCCGCCGGCAAACTTATCTGTTAGCTTTTAATGCAGCAGTGCGTCGAAAAGAAGCAATAAAATCCGGACAAATCGTTGCAGTAAAAATCCGGATATGAAATTAGTCTGCAAATAGCGGTTGTGAAACATTTGCAAAAGCGGCGTAAATCGCCGTAGGTTGGAACAATTGTTTTTCATTATCAACTGCCGACGAAGTACGGCAATGTTGAAAATCAAACTTCTTTATAGCCGGGAGACTTTCACTTCTTATCTCTCTCCTCTGATTATACACTTTATTCTTCCGGTTAGATGTAGCCTCTCAGGAAGGGGCTACATTTTTTTGAGCCTGTCAAGATCGAGTCAAACTGGCGCTAGATTTTTGAAAGAGGTCTCGTGCCCCATTCCGCGTAGCTTGTAGCTACGTCGCCATGCTTGATACAACAATGTCTTTATAGATTTTTCTGCTAAAAATATCTGCCCAATGCACTATCTGAAACGTAAGATAATAGTAGCCAGCCTGATCATAAATTTGATACCCGAGCTCATGGCTCGAATTTACAGAAAAGTCGTAGATGCAACCTACGCCTAACAACTTCCGTTTCAAAATACGGCGAACCAGTGCAAAGAAAAGCCCCGCTAGATGCGAGGGTTAATGGCAAGTCTATATTTTATTCTTTTAACAATTTGCAAATTGTATGAGAAGGGCGTTCAGCAACAAGGAAAACACAAGGCTGATTATGATTTTTCTCCAAAGTATTTTAGATGCTTTTCCCTTGCGCATTAGGTACATAGCAATGAAAGAAACTGAAGTAGCGTTAAAAATTATTACACTGATAAACAAAGCGTACTCCAGGGAAAATGACCATCCATTTCGTATTGCGGACGTTACGAAAGCAATAGTTAGCCATAGAATTGCGCTCATAGGTAATGGGAAGAAATCGTTAAACGCTTTAATCCACCTCATATCTTTCATAAATACCCTTACCTGCATCTTTGGTTTTCAGAATTATGAACTAGTATTTCCCCAGTTCGGCTTTAGCTTGCAGCTACGTCACCAATAAGCAGCCAGCCTGATCATAAATTTGATACCCCGTGCTCATGGCTCGAATTTACAGAAAAGACGTAGGTGCAACCTACGCCTAACGACTTCCGTTTCAAACTACGCCGAACTGGGTTGCACTTATACCCATTCTCAGAGCAAATGCAACTGTATTTGTAACGATGAAACCTATCGCTGCACAGTGCGTCTATAACGTCATTTTGACGGTCGGTTTTGTGGACAAAAAGTGACCAGCACCTTACCACTTACTTAAAATAATCATGATGATAGTATATACTACTTGAGTTCTCCGGGATAGTTCTTAAATACATCAAATTCTCTGCCTCATTTATTCTGACAACTACTGCCCTTGGCGTGGACGCTATATAAATTGTGTCATTACTCAGTTTACAGTACCCAGAAGTGTTTTGGAAGTTAATAAAATCACCAGCAGTAATTTTTTGTCCAGATTCATATGTCCATAGTCGTTCCAGAATATAGTTTCTATTAATCCCTGAACAACTACCTAAAAGAGTGAGAAAGACTACGGTCTTCATGATTTAACGTTGAGAGCCCAGTTTGGCGTAATCTCCGGACTACGTCGCAGCGGCAATTGTTCTCTGAACAATTATATTTCAAGTTTACCTGCCGGCCAAAGTTAGCCACTACAATAATTCGAAACCCTGATTTGCAATTGGCAGACTGCTATCCTCTGCGACGTAGTCAGCTACACACAAGCCTTACTTTCAAACTATGCCGAACTAACGGTTGGGATCACTTTTGCCGTCTTCCATTTCACTTGCAGATATTTTTTTCGAAGCCTTCAAAAACTTTGGCACGGTCTTTTGTTGATATAGGGAACAAACGATAATCGCTAAAATCTATTTCATATGACGCGCAGAACTAAAAGCTACCTGAACAGACAAAAAGCATTGCGTAACATGCTGAACTTCACAGATCTTAAAAGCTTTCTGATGGCAGGCTTCCAGGCCAGTCGCAGCCTTGTAGTCAAGAAGGACATTGTGAATATGCTCATAGAACTGGAACATCCTCAAATGCAATTGGCAAAGGCTTCTTAAAGCAATGGCTCCCTGCCAGAACAATAATCTTTAACACCCTTTCGTCTATATTTGTTAGCTATGACGAAAGGGTTTTTTCATGCCTTTGCAGCAGCGCTTTTCTTGTTTCTTTCTCTGGCTACTACGGCACAGCCGGTCAACCGGTCCGGCAGGCAGCAGTGGGTTGATAGTGTGTATAACCGGCTGACCCTCGAAGAACGTATTGGTCAGCTCTTCATGGTCGCCGCTTACTCCGGCGGCAAAAATTATAACGAAGCAGCCATCACCGCTTTCATCAGCAAGCATCAGATCGGCGGGGTCATCTTTATGCAGGGCGATCCGGTAAGCCAGGCCACACAAACCAACAAATACCAGCAAATGGCGCAGGTGCCACTACTCGTAGCCATGGACGCCGAGTGGGGACTCGGAATGCGCCTTACGGGAGTAAAAGATATGCCTCGAGCCATGATGCTGGGTGCCACCCGCGACTCTGCACTGGTGTATAAAATGGGTGCTGCGGTAGCCGACCAATGCCGCCGGATGGGTGTGCATATTGACTTTGCACCGGTGGTGGATGTCAATAACAATCCGGCCAACCCCATCATTAACGCCCGTTCTTTTGGGGAAGATAAGAAACAGGTGGCCCGCCTCGGCATCGCTTACATGAACGGTTTGCAGCAGAATGGTGTAATAGCCTGCGCCAAACACTTTCCCGGACATGGCGATACCGAAGCCGACTCTCATAAAGACCTTCCTGTCATCAGCAAGACAAGGCAACAACTTGATACGCTTGAGCTCTATCCGTTCCGAAGGCTCATTGCCGCAGGCATACAAAGCGTGATGGTGGCCCACCTCGAAGTGCCCGCTTTCGAAACTGAACCGCATATACCCACCACCCTTTCCCGCAATACCATTACCGGGGTGCTGAAAAACCAACTCGGCTTCGACGGTCTGGTGTTTACCGACGCGCTCGACATGAAAGGGGTAACCAAATATTTCGACCCAGGCGATGTGGAACTGAACGCGTTCAAAGCCGGCAACGATGTGCTGCTTTTTTCACAAAATGTGGACATTGCCATAGAAAAGATAAAGGCTGCTCTGGCTGCAGGTTCGGTGTCGGAAGCACAACTGGAGAAATCGGTAAAGAAAATACTTTCAGCAAAATACAATGCCGGACTTCACCATTTTGAACCCTTGCAGACCGACAATTTGCTCAATGATCTTAACGCCGCAGTGGCAGGCCTCCGGCAGCAGGCTGCCACACAATCCGTAACCCTGGTGCGCGACAACAACAATATCTTGGGCAAAATACTGGCCGGCGATGCACGGGTAAGCTACATAGGCATCAACGCGGAAAATAGTGTTTTGTATGATCAGCTCAGCAGTGCCAAACCAACGCTCATGTTCAACTGGATGCCGAAAGGAAGCAGCGCGGCAGTGGCCAAACGGCTGAAGCAAAGCATGGAAGAAACCGATGTGACGATAGTGGCAGTGCACAATATGAGTTTTTATCCTTCCGGCGGCGACTACGGGCTGGATGAGCAGCAAATGAACTTTTTGAAAAGCGTGGAAGACGCTCCGAACGTGATGGTAGTGCTGATGGGAAATCCCTACCTCTCCCGCTTTTTCTGCGGGGTAAAAAGCCTGATGGTGGCCTATGAAGATGACAGTATAACAGAAGCTACAGTGGCCAGGGTGTTGCTCAGGCAAATGAGCGCACGGGCCCGCTTGCCGGTAACGCCATGTGAGCAAATGCGGGCGGCGCCCGAAGCAGAGCCTGTAGCACCCGAAGTGGTGAAATCTACGCCCGCCTTCGAATTGAAACCGGTTGACTTTTTGCGCGATCAAAAAGTAGCTGACAAAGCCGTGCTGGAGAAGCTGAACAAGTTTATTGCCCAAAGCCTTGCCGGTAGCGCTTTTCCGGGCTGTCGAATCCTTGCCGCCAAAGACGGAAAGATATTTTATGACGAGGCATTTGGCTATTACGACTACGGAAAACAGAAAGGCGTAGAACTCTTCACTATGTACGATATAGCTTCAATGACCAAAATAGCGGCAACCACACTTGCGGTTATGAAGCTCTACGACGAAGGAAAAATAAACCTCAACAAGACACTTGGAGATTACCTCAGATGGACCCACAACACCAACAAAGAAAACATTGTTGTCCGCGACCTTCTGCTCCATCAGGCCGGCCTCAAAGCCTGGATACCTTTCTACAAACAAACGCTTACAGAAAGCGGAGCGCTAAACCCACAACTGTACAGTACTACGCGGAGAAACGGCTATCAGATACCCGTAGCCAAAGACCTGTATCTGAGAAATGATTATGCCGATTCTATCTGGAATCAGATTTTGGAAAGTCCGCTCGACACAAAGGGTCGGTATGTATATAGTGATCTTGATTTCTACTTTCTGGCTGCTATCGTAGAGCAGATCACCAACAAACAGTTGAATGAATATGTGGAAAGCACTTTTTACAAGCCGCTGGGGCTTAAACGCATCACGTACAATCCGCTGAAACGATTCAACATCAACGATATTGCCGCCACCGAAAACGATCTTTTGTTCCGGCGCCAGCTTGTGCGCGGCTTTGTGCACGATCCGGGCGCCGCTATGTTTGGAGGCGTAGCGGGCCATGCGGGCGTGTTTGCTACCGCAGGAGATCTTGCCGTGATTTTTCAGATGCTGCTCAACGGAGGCACCTACAAAGGCAAACGGTATCTGAACGAAGCAACGGTAAAAATGTTTACGGCTTACCAATCGAAAATCAGCCGGCGTGGATATGGTTTTGACAAGCCTGCCCCGGATACTGATGATGGGGGCCCTGCCGGCAACCGCGTAAGTGGCTATGCCTTCGGACATCAGGGATTTACGGGCACTTGCGGATGGGCCGACCCGGCAAACGGTGTGATCTTTATCTTCTTGTCGAACAGGGTCAATCCATCGGCAGACAACAACAATATTAACCGGCTAAGTGTTCGTACGGTGGCACAGGACTACATCTATGAGGCCCTCGGCATACCCGAAAACCATGCGCGAGCAACGCTGCATCGTCGGCAAACAGCAGGAAAATAGGCGCAACAGGAATCTGCGTACCAAGAGTGGCAGAGAATGCTTATTCACATTTCGGTGCACGAAGGTGAATAACTTCTGTCCGGGTGAAGAAACAGCGCTTTCGTAATTGACTATTTTTGAAAGCGAAGCATTCTAAATTCACTGTAATATGAAACGTTTTCTTTTGGCGCTGTCCATCTTCGCATCCGTGTGTGCCCATGCACAGGACGAAGCCACCAAAAAATCATTTTTATCGCTGGGGTGTTTTGGAGGATTGAGTAATGTTGACGCCGGCGCAACCAACGATCAGCTTAAAGCAGCCAACCTCCCCACCATACCTGCCGATGCGGTATTCAATGTAGGACTGGTACTGGCTTTCGATCTTCATGACATGATCTTTAACGACATTTCGTTCAACAGCATCCGGTCGAAGTCTTCCAAAAATGGTATTAATCTCAAAAACAGTCAGTACAATATTGACTTCAATATCAATTACACCCTCTTTCATTACCATTCTCATTTTCTGTATCCATCCATAGGTTTTGGCTGGCAGGGCAATCAGCTCGATCTTAAGTACAGTACCTCTGCCAACACATTCGCGCAATCTTTGGTGGGCAATGCAACAGAGAAGACTTATACCAATTCTTACCTCTGGTACATCAATCCGCGCATCTCTTACGACTATGCTCTTGGCAAAAGACAAAACGTATATGTAGGTGTAAAGTTTGGCTACCGCATAGGGCTCAATAGCCGACAATGGAACATTCAGGACAACGCTATTGATGGTCCTAAGATGAATGCTTCAGGCTATTATGTATTGCTCGGCTTTACATTGAATCTGGGGTATTAGGGAAAGTTACTTTGTCTCGACTCAACGAGCGGACTTTTTATGTGCGCGAACGGGCTGTGCTTTCAGTCAAAGCAAGGTACCGTCGAACATCATTTTCCGGATGTTGCAGAATCGAAGTTCAGAAGCCGGGAAACTCCTTCCCTTCGCAAGGGAAGGTGCCCGAAGGGCGGAAGGGTTGATTAGCATATTCCCCTTTTCTGACACTGAATAAAACCATGTCATTTATCAAAACTGCGTTCCTCTGACCGAGAAGTGGGAGCGGCTAATCCCTTTAAGAAATTTTAACAAGCGCCTGCTTTGCCATGACAATATTTGCTTTAATCTTTATGAAATTGATGTCACATCATCACACCCACAATATGAAGCTTTGCCAGCACTTCGTCGTATTGCTGCTGTTGTTGTGTTCGCTGCAATACACCTATGCCCAGCCTTATCAGATAAAAGGTTATGTAAGCGACACACTCAACGACAATCGTCTGCAATACGCATCAGTTTCGCTACTCCGCGCAGCCGATTCCATACTCGAAACCTTTACACGATCTTCCGCAGATGGTCAATTTATCTTGAAGCCCTCAAAGGAAGGCAGCTACCTGCTGATGGTCACCTTTCCGGGCTTTGCCGATTATGTGGATGTAGTATCTGTAACGGGGTCTAAGCCTGCACAGGATATGGGTATGATCCCCATGATCTCAAAAACACATCTGCTCACCGAGTTTGTATTGAAGCAGCAGATTGGCGCCATAAAGATCAAGGGCGATACCACAGAGTATGTTGCCGATAGCTTTGCGGTGCGTGAAGGTGCCACTGTAGAAGAACTGCTGAAAAAACTGCCGGGCATACAGGTGAACAAAAACGGGGAAGTAACGGCGCAAGGAGAAAAAGTGCAAAAAATACTGGTGGATGGAGAAGAGTTTTTCACCGACGATCCCGCTGTAGTTACCAAAAGCCTGCAGGCAAAAACAGTGGACAAAGTGCAGGTATTCGATAAGAAAAGTGATCAGTCGCAGTTTACGGGTATTGACGATGGCACCCGCGAAAAAACCATCAACCTGCAGCTCAAAGACAATATGAAGAAGGGCTACTTTGGCAAGATCAATGCCGGCGGTGGCACCGATGGCTTCTTCGAAAATCAGGGTATGCTCAATGCCTTCAAAGCCAAAAGAAAATTGTCTGTCTTTGGTATTGCTGCCAATACCGGCAAGGTAGGTTTAGGCTGGGAAGATCGCGACAAATTTGGCGGTGGCAACAACGCAGAATTTTCCGAAGATGGTTATACGATCTACAGTTCCAGCGATGACGACAATGATGGATTTCAGAGCTGGAACGGCAAATACAACGGTCAGGGTTTGCCTTCGGTATGGACGGGTGGCTTTCACTATTCCAACAAATGGCTGCAAGACAAGCTACACTTCAGCGGCAACTATCGTTACTCCAAGCAGAATGTAGAAACAGTATCCAATACGATTACGGAAACTGCCTTGTCGGACGCAAAACTTTATCAGGATCAGCGGCAAAACAACTACAGCTTTGGTGAGCGACACCGCGGCGATTTTCTCTACGAATGGAAAATAGATTCTACCTCGCAGTTGAAGATCACCGCCAATGGAAACTACGCCAAGACACGTTCGGGTTCGGTAGCGCATACCAGCAATTTTATCGTGAGCGACACATTGAATGACAATGCCGTAAATACTGCGAATGATGCAAACTCAAAATCATTTAATGCCACGCTTGCTTATCAGAAAAAATTCAAAAAGAGTGGCAGAAGCCTTGCCATAACGCTGGATGAAAACTATAAGGAACAGGATGGAACGGGCAACTTATATTCGCAAACGCATTTTTATCAGCCGGATAGCACTCAGATTATTGACCAGTTGAAGACCAGCAAGAGCAACAGCCTCTACTTGTCGGGGAAAATTTCTTACACAGAACCGCTTTCGAAAACGCTGTTTTTAGAACTGAATTACCGTAGCTCGGTGAATAACAATAATTCTGAAAAACTTTCCTTTGACAAGAACACTACCGAGGGCGTTTACAACCTGCTCAACGATTCCACCAGCAGCAAATACGATTATAATTTTTTAGTAAATACTGGCGGTACCAACCTGCGCTTTGTGTATAAAAAGTTCAACTTCTCCGTCGGCGGCTCTGTGTCTAACACCTACTTCACTCAGCGCGACAACCTTGCACTGAAGAAAAATTATTCCTTCACGCGCAGCTACAACAACTTCTTCCCGCAGGCATCTTTTACCTACCGGGTTCCGGGAAAGCAGTCAAGCTTTTCGATTCGTTACAATGGCTATACCAATCAGCCAAAGATGGAGCAGATACAGCCACTGGTGCAAAACAGCGATCCTACGCGGCTTGTAATCGGCAACGAAAATCTGAAGCAGGAATTCAAACACAGTTTCAACATCCGGTACAATAATTATAAAATTCTTACAGGCACTTATACTTATCTCGGCGGTGGCGGCTTTATTACCAACGACGCCATCACACGTGCACAATACATCAACAGCAACGGACAAATCATATCGCAGTACATCAATACCAATGGCAACTACACGGGCTGGTTGTGGTTTGGTTATGGAAAAGATATTAAGAAGCTAAATCTTCGCGCAGGCTTTGGCGGAAATATCAATCTCTCGCAGATCAAAAACTTCGTTAACGGACAGGAAAATACCAACAACAATAACTCTTATACACTCGACCTCAACTTCGACTACGACAAAGAAAAGGTCTGCAATATTTCGTGGCGACCTGGCGTCACTTACAACCAAAACCTTTCTGCCTTAAACCAGAATGTGACGAGCTATTGGTCTTTTGAAAATAATCTGGATGGAAACGTAACGCTGCCCTACAAATTCGAGATCGGCACGACCATTAACTGGAATATCAGAGAAAAAGTAGCGCAGTTTGACAATAACAACAATGTGTTTTTGTGGAATGCCTATGTGAGCCGGAAATTCTTAAAGAACAACGAACTGGAACTTCGCGCCTACGTGAACGACATCCTCAATCAAAACCTGGGCTTCCAGCGCTTTGCCACCGGCAATATGGTTACGCAGCAGAACTACAATACCATCCGCCGCTATGGCATGCTAAGCCTGATCTGGAACTTTACACATTCGCCCACGGCACCGCCCGAAACTTCTACCCAAATAATCATTAACAACTAACCTATGAAGAAGATATGTTTCGCAGCAGCCTTGCTGATCGGCACGCTCAACAGTGTGGCACAATACACCGCGCAGGGCACCATAGAGTTTGAACGCAAAGTGAACATTCATCGTCAACTCGATGACATGGCTTCGGAAGACGGCGGCGAATGGTTTGCCCGGATGAAGGCGCAGATACCCAAATTTGTTGTCAGCTATTTCGACTATTCGTTTACACTCAACAATGCTTTGTACAAGCCCGGTCGCGAAGTAGAGAACCAACCCAAAATGATGTTTGGCAGCTCGCCCGCGTCAGACAATACGGTGTTTACCAATTTTAAAACCAGTAAAGTAACCGCCTCCAAACAGGTATTTGAACAGAAATTTCTGGTGGAAGATACCATGCGAAAGATGGAATGGAAGATCATGGATGAAGTGCGCACCATTGCCAACTACAAGTGCAGAAAAGCGGTGGGAAAGATTTGTGATACGGTATATGTAGTTGCGTTTTACAGCGAAGACATCATGGTGAGTGGCGGACCGGAAATGTTTTCCGGCCTGCCCGGCATGATACTTGAGTTAGCCATTCCCCGCCTGTACAGCACATGGATTGCAACAAAAGTGGACATCGCACAGCCCAAAACAGAGGAGATGAAAGCCCCCGAAAAAGGCAAAAAAGTAAATCAGAAAGAGATGTACGATACTTTGATGGCAAGCATCAGCAAATGGGGCAACTGGGCGCAGCGAAGTATTTGGTGGAGCATACTTTAGCCGCTGGAAACCGTATTTCTTATTCGCCATTTTTCCTCTATTTTTACGGCAAATAAAGCATATGCAATACCCGGAAAATCTCAGGTACACAAGCGACCACGAATGGATTATGGTGGAAGGCAATACAGCCACAGTAGGCATCACTGATTTTGCACAGCGCGAGCTCGGCGACATCGTGTTTGTAGATGTAAACACGGTGGGCAAATCGCTGAAAGCAAACGAAATCTTCGGAACAGTAGAAGCGGTAAAAACAGTGTCGGACCTCTACCTGCCGGTGAGCGGAAAAATTACCGAGGTAAACAGCGAGCTGGAAGGCAATCCTGAATACGTAAATCAAGATCCTTATGGCAAAGGATGGATGATCAAAATGGAGCTTGATAATCCTTCTGATGCCGATGCGCTGATGAACGCTGCTGCTTACGAGAAAAGCGTAGGGTAAAAAATGCTCCTGAAAAATTCAGGCAGCATGAAATATAAAAAACGAGCAAGGCTATTGGCAATCCTGTGGACCTTGCTCATTTTTATTGTATGCTTTTTGCCTGCCCGCGAAATACCGGAAGTAGATGTGCCCCTGGCTGATAAATGGGTGCATTTCATTCTTTTTGGCACTTATGCATTTCTGTGGCTACTTTCGGTAAAGCAACCTTCGACCAAAAGCTGGATTGTCGTTTTCATCAGCGCAGTACTGGTTGGCTGGCTGGTAGAAGTGCTGCAGGGAGCACTCAGTTTTTTGGGTCGCAGTCAGGACAATATGGATATTGTGGCTGATGCGATCGGTGGCTTTCTGGGTGTTGCCGTTTTTGCATTAATCATCCGGCAAAAGGGAAAGCCGCGCTAAGGCTCATTTTCACCGACTTTTGCCGGGCAATTATTTTTCCAGAACATGATTTACAGAAGTAAGGCACCGTTAAGAATAGGACTTGCAGGCGGCGGCACCGATGTAAGCCCCTACTGCGATATCTATGGTGGTGCAATCCTCAACGCTACGATCTCACTTTATGCATACGCCAGCATCGAGTTGTTGCACATTCCTGAAGTGATCATAGAAGCTGTGGACCGCGATGAAATTGCAACTTATCCCTTGCAGCAATCCCTGCCGCTCGATGGCAGGCTCGATCTTGCCAAAGGAGTGTACAACCGCATTGCAGGCGAATATGGTATCCCCGACTCGGGCTTTAAGATCACAACCTTTGTAGATGCACCTGCAGGGTCGGGGCTCGGAAGTTCTTCCACCCTGATGGTAGCCATACTCGGGGCATTTGCTGAATGGCTCAATTTGCCGCTTGGTGAATATGATGTTGCCCATACGGCTTATGAAATTGAACGGCTGGAAATGCAGATGGCGGGCGGAAAGCAGGATCAGTATGCCGCCACTTTTGGCGGTGTTAACTTCATGGAGTTTTATGCCGACGATAAGGTGATCGTCAATCCGCTGCGCATCAAACCCAAATATCTCAATGAGCTCGAAAACAATCTGGTGCTGTATTTCACCGCTACCAGCCGGCTTTCTTCGACCATTATAGAAGCGCAACAAAAGAATGTAACGGAAAATAAACAGACTTCCATAGAAGCCATGCACCAGCTTAAAGAGCAGGCGCGAATGATGAAGGAAGCCTTGCTGAAGGGAACGCTCGATGAGATTGGTCCGATACTGGACTATGGCTTTCGCTATAAGAAACAGATGGCGCAAGGTATCAGCAACTCCTCTATGGATGATATTTATGAAGCCGCGCTGAAAGCCGGTGCTACGGGTGGCAAAATAACCGGCGCTGGTGGCGGAGGCTTTATGATGTTCTATTGCCCGGGCAACAGCAGTTACCATGTGCGCCAGGCATTGCAGCAATTTGGCGGCAGCGTTCGTCCTTATCAATTCACGGAGCGCGGTCTCTTTACCTGGACGATCTGACCCATGGAATGTATTATACTGGCAGGCGGTTTGGGCACAAGGCTTCGCGAAACGATAGGAGCCTATCCCAAGTGTATGGCAAAGGTGAACGGGCGACCCTTTATTGAATATCTGATCCGCGATCTGGAGAAAAAAGGATGCAGCAGGGTCATTCTTTCGCTGGGATATAAGCATGAGATACTGACCGATTGGATACAAACACTGGACACCCAAGTCAGGCTCGACTACGTTGTAGAAACAGAAGCATTGGGCACGGGCGGCGGCATCTTGCTGGCAATGAACAAAGCCACCGTTCCGGATGTATTTGTACTTAATGGCGATACTTATTTCGATGTGGACTTCGACTCGCTTTGGGCATTACATTCTTCCCATCAGAGTGCGTGTACCTTGTCATTGAAAAAGCTCTTTGACTTCGATCGCTATGGAGTGGTGGAAACAGACCAAGAGCAATGCATTACGGCATTTCGTGAGAAGGCATCGACTGCTAAGGGCTGTATTAATGGGGGTGTGTATCTTGTGCATCGCGAAAGCTTTTTGAAACGGCAACTACCCTCAAAATTCTCCTTTGAAAAAGACTACCTCGAAAAGTTTGTGGGAGAAAAGAAATTTTTCGGCAGCCTGCAACAAGGCTATTTCATAGACATTGGCATTCCCGAAGACTATGAAAAAGCGCAAAAGGATTTCAAAGTAATTTTTCCCTTCTGATAAACGATATTGCAGGCGTGAATCCTTTGAAAATAGCCATTATCGGTCCGGCGCATCCGCTGAGGGGCGGAGGTATTTCTACCTTCAACGAAAGGCTGGCTGAGGCATTGCAGCAACAAGGGCACAGCGTTACTATCTATTCTTTTTCTCTTCAATATCCTTCGTTTCTCTTCCCGGGCAAGTCGCAATTTACCAACGAGCCTGCCCCCATGGGTTTGCACATCGAATCCATCATCAATTCTATTCATCCGCTTAATTGGATTGTTGCCGGTAATAGAATCAAAAAGTCGAAGCCCGATCTCGTCATTGTCCGTTACTGGCTGCCCTTCATGGGTCCGAGCCTGGGCACAATCCTTCGCCGCATCAAAAGCGGCAAACATGCGCGCATTGTTTGCATTGCCGACAATGTCATTCCGCACGAACATCGCCCCGGCGACCGTCAATTCACCAAATATTTTATCAAACCGGTAGATGCCTTTGTGACGATGAGTAAAGACGTACTCAAAGACATTCAGCATTTTACCCGCAAGCCGGCAACTTTCACTCCGCATCCGCTTTACGATAACTATGGTGCGGGCATCAGTAGGGAACAAGCCTGTGCGGCGTTGGGCATAGACCCTGCAGGAAAATACCTTTTGTTCTTTGGCTTCATCCGCCGGTACAAAGGGCTTGATCTCTTACTGCAGGCGCTCAAAGATGAACGTATAGCTGCTTTGAACCTGAAACTAATTATCGCCGGAGAATTTTATGATGATCGGAGCAGCTACGAAGCCGACCTCGAAGCCTTGAAAGATCGCCTGATATTGTTTACCGACTTCATACCCAACGATGAAGTAAAAAATTATTTCAGTGCCGCAGACCTTCTAGTGCACACAAAGCGGTATCACACAAGTTGCCTACCATTTTGAAAAGCCCATGTTAGTGACCCGTGTGGGCGGCTTGCACGAAGTGGTGCAGGATGGTAAGACCGGCTTTGTGACCGACCCTGATCCTGCAGCTATTGCCGAGGGCATTGTTCGTTTTTTTGAAGAGCCCATTCCTCATTTGCAGCAAAATCTTCTGGAAGAGAAGAAGAAATATAGTTGGGACAGGTTTATAGACGTACTGATGCAGGCGGGGAGTTTGGCAAAGGGGGGCTAATGATTTGCAGTATTTTGGACTAATTTAATCCAGTCAACCCCAAAACGGGAGTGCTAAAACAGCGTTATATGAGTGGGATCGAAATATTCAGAGCGCCCAATTCCGAGGTTTTTGTTGAAGTACATTTTGAGAAAGATACCGTTTGGTTAAGTCAAAGCCAATTGGCAAATTTGTTCAACCAGACAAAGCAGAACATAAGCTTACATATAAATAATTGTCTGAAAGAAGAGGAGTTGGATTCAGATTCAGTTGTCAAGGAATCCTTGACAACTGCCGCAGACGGAAAAAAATACAAAACTAAATACTATAATCTTGACGTTATTATATCCGTTGGGTATCGAGTAAAGTCCAAACGAGGTGTACAGTTTCGCCAATGGGCTACGGAGCGACTAAAGGAATATTTAGTTAAAGGATATGCGATCAACGCTAAAAGACTGGAAGAAAACAAGACGCAATTTTTACAAACTCTCGAAGATTTAAAACTGTTTTCAATTCATAACAACAGCATCGAGGCAAAAGATATTTTATCACTTATACAATCCTTTTCAGAAACCTTTTTTGCTTTAGATCGTTATGACAAAAATGAATTTCCTTTAAAAGGCACACAAAAAGAAATTACAGCAAACGCTGCTGAACTTAGAACAGCTCTGGAACAACTTAAAGGCGAACTTATCAAAAAAGGCGAGGCTACACGGTTGTTTGCACAGGAAAAAAGCTCTGGCAACCTTGATGGAATTTTCGGAAACGTTTTTCAAAGTGTTTTTGGTGAAGATGCCTATCCGAGCATAGAAGAGAAAGCAGCTCATTTAATGTACTTCATCATAAAAAACCATCCCTTCAATGATGGTAACAAAAGAAGCGGCGCCTTCGCCTTCATCTGGCTGTTACAAAAATCCGGACATGACTTTATCAAAAAAATCAGTCCCGAAACGTTGACTACCCTTACCCTATTAATAGCGGAATCCGATCCGTTAGCCAAAGAAAAGATGGTAGGGATTGTGATGCTTCTCTTACAAAACTACCCCAATCATTAAAGCATCTAACCCTCTTAACTAAACAGACTACCACCCGTTGCCGGCTTGCTGCGGTTGAGGTGCTTGTAAGCGCGTTCGGTGGCTTCTCTTCCCCGCGGTGTGCGAATGATATACCCTTCCTGAATGAGAAAGGGCTCATAGACTTCTTCAATGGTACCTGCCTCTTCGCCCACGGCAGTAGCAATATTGCTAATACCAGTCGGTCCGCCCTTAAACTTGTCAATCAGCGTTGCCAGAATTTTATTGTCCATTTCGTCGAGCCCGCTTTCATCCACATGGAGCGCGCGCAGCCCGTGTTCTACTATTGCCATATCTATGACTCCATTGCCCAACACCTGTGCAAAATCGCGCATACGCCGCAACAATCCATTGGCAATACGTGGTGTGCCGCGGCTCCGCCCGGCTATCTCAAAAGCCGCATCAGATGTCACTTTCACATTCAGCAAACCCGCTGCCCGCACAATTATTCTTTGCAGCACTTCTTTAGTATAGTAGTCAAGTCGGGATTTTATTCCAAAACGGCTAAGCAGCGGCGCAGTGAGTAAGCCCGACCTTGTAGTGGCGCCTACCAGCGTAAACGGACTAATGTTTAGTGCTATAGATCTTGCCGCAGGTCCGCTGTCTATCATAATGTCTATCTTAAAATCCTCCATGGCAGAATAGAGATATTCTTCTACCACGGTGCTCAGCCGGTGTATCTCGTCAATAAACAACACATCGCGCGGCTCCAGGCTAGTAAGCAAACCCGCAAGATCGGCTGGCTTTTCTATTACCGGTCCGCTGGTCTCTTTGATAGATACACTGAGCTCGTTGGCTACAATTCTCGACAAAGTGGTCTTACCCAATCCCGGAGGTCCATGAAATAAGATATGGTCGAGCGGCTCGCCACGCAGATTAGCAGCTTTGATAAAAATGCGCAGGTTTTCGATCAGTTGTGGCTGACCGGAAAACTCTTCAATGCTTTGCGGTCGGATACTGTTTTCGTATTCTCTCTCCTGCGGATTCAATTCATCGGAGGGGCGCACATGCGACTTTTCCATGGGCTAAAGATACTTATTAAGCGATTGCTTCAGGGCGGTTGGTCAACAACGCTGCTTAACCAAATTTCGGTTAACGAATGGCAAAGGCATGGTTAATCGCCAAAACATTTTTCACCGGCAAAATCATTGAAAGCAGTTTTGCTGCCCATTGAAAAAAATATCGGTTCAGTCAGTAAGAAGATCAAGCTAACTGACTAAAATGAAACGAATTTTTCTGACCACTTTGATTTCGCTTTCCTTACAAAAGTTTTTGCATGCCCAAGCCCATGCCGTTGCCAGCCAGACGCTCCAGATTGTACTGAGCGACATCATAGATATTCGCTTTGTAGAAAACAAACTGAACATTGGACCAGAACTTCATCTGGTATTTGATGCTGCTGAAGATTATCTGAATGGCATAGAAACGCCGAGGCAAATGCTAAGGGTAAGTACCAACAGAAATTTTACGGTGACCGTACATGCTTTGGCACAAAACAAAAACCATATCAGTTCTGATTTTCTTCCCCGCATCTATCTGAAAATACAGGAGAACAACACGGGCGGAACCATTGCCAACATGTTCAATCACAATAATTATGCATTGCTTTCCCCAGGCAATCAGCCTTTGCTGCAAGCGGCACAGAAGGGCGACAACCAAACCTTTAGCGTACAATATCTCGCAAAGCCAGGCATGCTGGTGCCGCCGGGTATCTATGCTGTAGATGTGATCTTTACCGCTTCTCGCTACTGAATGCTGTTTTAGATATTGCCATTACCTTTGCGCACAATTAATTTTTTGAACGCAATGGACAATCAGAAACATAAACTCGCAACAAGACTCATACATGCCGGTGTGGAACCGGATCCTACCACAGGGGCGATCATGACCCCGATTTATCAGACTTCCACTTATGTGCAAGAAGCACCGGGTGTGCATAAGGGTTATGAGTACGCACGGACGCAAAACCCTACCAGAGCCGTATTGCAAAATGCATTGGCAAATATCGAAAACGGAAAATATGGTCTTTGCTTTGGCAGTGGTATGGCGGCTACTGATGCTGTGGCGAAATTGCTCATGCCCGGCGATGAAGTGATTGTGGCCAACGATCTGTATGGAGGCACTTACCGCATCTTCACAAAAGTGTTTGCCAACTATGGTATCAAGTTTCACTTCATTGATATGAGCAACCCGGAAAATATCCGCGGATATATCAATGATCATACAAAAATGATTTGGGCAGAAACGCCAACGAATCCTTTGCTCAACATTGTAGATATTGAAGCCTGCGGGACGATTGCAAAAGAGCACGGACTGATACTGGTGGTGGACAATACTTTTGCTTCGCCTTATTTACAAAATCCGCTCGACTGGGGTGCAGATATTGTTTTGCATTCCGCTACCAAATATCTTGGTGGACACTCCGATGTGGTACATGGCGCATTGATAATGAATAGCGCCGAGCTGGAAGAAAAGCTGCGTTTTATACAAAACAGTTGTGGTGCCGTACCAGGACCGCACGATGTATGGCTGGTGTTGCGTGGCATCAAAACCCTGCATGTTCGTATGCAGCGGCATTGTGAAAACGGTCGTACAGTAGCAGAATTTTTGCGCGCCCATCCAAAGGTGGACAAAGTTTACTGGACTGGTTTTGAAGATCATCCCAACCACCAGGTAGCCAAAAAACAAATGAGAGATTTCGGTGGAATGCTATCCTTTACCTTGAAAGATGACAGTATTGACGCTGCCAATGATGTGCTGCGCAAGACTCAACTTTTCTCACTGGCAGAATCGCCCGGTGGGGTAGAATCGCTCATCGGTCATCCGGCAACGATGACGCATGGCTCTATACCAAGGGAACAAAGAATTGCCAACGGACTTTCGGATTCACTGATCAGGCTGAGTGTAGGCATTGAAGATATCGATGATCTTATCGCCGACTTAAAGCAGGCAATAGGATAATTACAAAAAGAGCGGCCTCAATGCCGCTCTTTTCTTTTTAGAAATTTTCTTCCTCATCATCTTCCGTCTCTCCAAAGTTCATGTTCAGCATGCTGCCGAGAATATCACCAAAGCTATAACCGCCGGATTCCAGACCTTTTTTACTGATCAGCGAAAATTCGGAAAGCCCGTGTAGCAAAAACTCCATGAGCAGTGCCATTTGTTGTTCATCAGCCTGCTTATAAAATTGTTTTACCGCGGAGTACAATCCATCGACCTGATAAAGTTTTTGCCGGTACATTTCATCAGTAGCGTCCTGCATTAACATCAGCTCGTGTCCGCTGCCAAACCAGTCAATCACCGGTTGATAAGGATTCGATTTTTGCTTTCTGTTTTGCGGTTCCTTCGCCGTCCTTTTAAAACTTTGCGGATCGGGGAAATATTGGGTGAACAACGTGCGAATCGCTTGTCCGATAAGTCGCATCGCCACATTTGCCGGACCTTCCTGTTCGCCTTCATACACCAGTTCTATCTTACCGGTAATGGCTGGCATCACGCCAACAAAATCGGCTATTCGTACCATCGTTCTCGAGCTTCCTTCTTTTAGCGCCCTGCGCTCTGCCGTGCTCACCAGGTTTTCATAAGCGCTGATGGTCAGTCGCGCGGATACACCACTGTTCTGATCCACATACTCGCTTTT
>OFTY01000200.1_pt1 | contig 61618 bp, 60 predicted proteins | sample 1775061 | NCBI WGS metagenome assembly OFTY01 (sample SAMN08195773, study PRJEB24354) | sludge metagenome | isolation source: sludge from phenol fed wastewater aerobic bioreactor B | place: India: Nagpur | collected 2016-09-16 | reverse complement strand
CCTGAGCGCCGGAATAGCGCCGGAACTGCAGCGCCATCAGCGCCAGCAGCACCGACTTGCCGGCGCCGGTCGGCCCGACCACGAGCGTGTGGCCGACATCGCCGACGTGAAGGGATAACCGGAACGGGGTCGAGCCTTCGGTCTTGCCGAAGAGCAGTGGGGGCGCTGCAAAATGCTCGTCCCGCACCTCGCCCGCCCACACCGCAGACAGCGGGATCATGTGGGCGAGATTGAGCGTGGAGATCGGAGGTTGGCGGACGTTCGCATAGACGTGGCCGGGCAGTGATCCGAGCCAGGCGTCCACCGCGTTGATGGTCTCGGCCATCGCGGTGAAGTCGCGGCCCTGGATGACCTTCTCGACCAGGCGCAGTTTCTCGTCGGCTATGCGCGGATCCTCGTCCCACACCGTCACCGTCGCGGTGACATACGCCATCCCGGCATAGTCGGCGCCGAGTTCCTGGAGCGCGAGATCGGCATCAGCCGCCTTGTTCGCGGCATCGGTGTCCACGAGGACGGATGCCTCGTTGGTCATCACCTCCTTGAGGATCGCGGCGATCGACTTGCGCTTGGCGAACCATTGCCGCCGGATCTTGGTCAGCAGCTTGGTCGCGTCGGTCTTGTCGAGCAGGATCGCGCGCGTCGACCAGCGATACGGAAATGCGAGACGGTTCAGCTCGTCGAGCAGGCCTGGCGTCGTCGCCGTTGGAAAGCCTGTGACGGTGAGGATGCGCAGATGCGAGGCGCCAAGGCGCGGTTCGAGCCCGCCGGTCAGCGGCTGGTCGGCGAGAAGCGCGTCGAGATAGATCGGCGTCTCGGGCACGCGGACACGGTGCCGTTTGGTCGAGACGCAGCCGTGGAGATAGGTGAGCGTCTCCGCGTCATCGAGCCAGCGGCATTCCGGCATGAAGGCTTCGACCAAGCGCAGAATGCGATCGGTGCGATCGGCAAAGCCGGTGATCACCTCGTTGGGGTCGAGGCCCGACTTCTCCCGTCCCTCATAGAGCCAGGATTCGGCGCGCGCGGCGTCTTCCGCCGGCGGCAGATAGGTGAAGGTCAGGAAATAGCTCGACTCGAAATGCGCGCCGGCCTCCTCGAAATCCGCCCTGCGCTCGGCATCGACCAGCGCGGAGGCAGCGTCGGGAAAGCGGCTGTCGGGATAGAGGTTCGAAGGGTGGCGTTGGGCTTCGACGAAGATCGCCCAGCCGGAGCCGAGGCGACGGAAGGCGTTGTTGAGGCGGCCGGCGACGGCGACCAGCTCGGCCGGGACGGCGCTGTCGAGGTCGGGGCCGCGAAACCGCGCGGTGCGCTGAAAGCTGCCGTCCTTGTTGAGGACGATGCCGGCGCCAACCAGCGCGACCCAGGGCAGGAAGTCAGCGAGCCGGCTGTTGCGGTTACGATATTCGGCGAGGTTCATCATCGGCGCGCTCCCCGTCAGACCGAGAGGTGCGCGGGGACGCGCAGATGGCGGCGCACCACGTCGACGAAGAGCGGATCGCGCTTCGCGGCCCACACCGCCGCGACATGGCCGATCGCCCAGATGGCGATGCCGACCAACCAGAGGCGAAGGCCGAGGCCAACGGCGCCAGCGAGCGTCCCGTTCATGATGGCGATGGCGCGCGGCGCGCCGCCGAGCAGGATCGGCTCGGTCAGCGCCCGGTGAACGGGAGCCGTGTAGCCTGGGACATCGCCGCCCTGTTCGACACCGCCCGTCATCAGACGAGCGCTCCGCCGCCGAACGAGAAGAACGACAGGAAGAAGCTCGACGCCGCGAAGGCGATCGACAGGCCGAAGACGATCTGGATCAGCCGGCGGAAGCCGCCTGATGTGTCGCCGAAGGCGAGCGTCAGGCCGGTGACGATAATGATGATCACCGCGATGATCTTGGCGACCGGGCCTTCGATCGACTGCAGGATCTGTTGCAGCGGCTGCTCCCACGGCATTGACGAGCCGGAGGCATGGGCGGGCGCGGCCATCATCACAGACAGCGTGGCGACGGACACGGTCATGGCGAGACGGCGGCGGACTTGAGTCCGGCACATTGAGCGCAGGCGTTGGATCACAGGCGTTCTCCTTCAGGGCTTGGGGTGAGCGAGGTCGGGCCGCCGGTGCCCTCGATGACGGCCGGCGCGACGCGGTAATCGCCATCGAGGCCGAGGCCCTTGACGCGTGCGAGCTCGGAGAGCCGGCGCGCCGAGCCGCGGCCGGAGAGGACGGCAACGATGTCGATCGTCTCGGCGATCAGCGCGCGCGGGACGGTGACGACGGCCTCCTGGATGAGCTGTTCCATTCGGCGCAGCGCACCGATCGCGCTGCCGGCATGGATCGTGCCGACGCCGCCGGGATGGCCGGTGCCCCAGGCCTTGAGCAGTTCCAGGGCTTCGGCGCCGCGCACCTCGCCGATCGGAATACGATCGGGGCGAAGACGCAGCGAAGAGCGAACGAGATCGGAGAGAGAGGCGACGCCGTCTTTCGTGCGCATCGCCACGAGGTTCGGCGCGGCGCATTGCAGTTCGCGCGTATCTTCGATGATGACGACGCGATCGTCGGTCTTCGCGACCTCTGCGAGCAATGCGTTGGTCAGCGTGGTCTTGCCGGTGGACGTACCGCCGGCGACCAGAATGTTCGCGCGCGCAGCGACGCCTTCGCGTAACGTCTCGGCCTGCGCTGTCGACATGATGCCCGCTGCGACATAGTCGTCGAGGGTGAACACTGCGACGGCGGGCTTGCGGATCGCGAAGGCTGGAGCCGCGACCACAGGCGGAAGAAGACCCTCGAACCTTTCCCCGGTCTCGGGGAGTTCGGCGGAGACACGCGGCGCGCCGGCATGGACTTCGGCACCGACGTGATGGGCGACCAGGCGGACGATGCGCTCGCCGTCGGCTGCCGGCAGCTTACGGCCGGTATCCTCAAGCCCGCTGGAGAGACGGTCGATCCAGAGCCGCCCGTCGGGATTCAGCATCACTTCGACAATGGACGGGTCTTCCAGGAAGCCAGCGATGGCAGGTCCGAACGCCGTGCGCAGCATGCGCGCGCCCCGCTGGATCGCCTCGGATTGCTGGTGCGTGGTCGTCATCTTGTCCCCGTGCTGGCGGGGACGCGGCATGCAGTCCCCTGACGGGGATGATTAAAAGAGCCGGAAATCGGGTCGGTTCAACAAGTATCTCGATGCGTGCGGCCATGGCGAAGAAAAGGCGGCAATCGGCGGAGTTGAATATTCAGCCTGGATCGCCGTTTGTCTTGAAGAGCGCATGGTCTGCGCCGTCGCGCAGCGAGTCGACATCGCGCGAAAGCTCTTTCAGGAACCTGTCGCCGGTCGCCAATCGCCGACCGAGCGATTGCATGAAGCCTTCGAAGCGTTCCGTTCCTTTCGCGCGCGCCGAGGCTTGCGCGCTTTCGGGCAATGGCGGCGTGATAGTGAGCCAAAAGCGGATGAACAGCGAGACGGACTCGCCCAGGATGGCGATATCCTCGTCGAGCCCATCGATCTGGCGGCCGAGCTTGTCCATGCGGCGTGCGAACACGGCCTCGAGCCGTTCGGAGGCGTCGGCCGAGAGGAAGGACGCGACGGCTGCTTCGATCACCGCGGATTTGGAGACATTGCGCCGGAGCGCCAGCGCCTCGACCTGCTTCAGTAGGCCGGGGTCGAAATAGACGTTCATGCGGGTCTTGGCCTGCACCGGCATCTCCTACAATTCGATGCCGTCGGCCGGGTCCATCGTCGCCTGCCGGGCGACGATGCGAATACGCTGGCGCAGCGCTCGCGCCTTGGCGGCGTCCACGTCGGGCTCATCGTCCAAAAGATCAAACTCCTGCTCGGGCGGCCGCGCGGCCGGGACGATCTCTTCATGCTCGGGCAATTCCGGCTCGCGGCGGATGCCGGCATTGGCCGGATCGCCATCGGCGCCGTCGCTTGTTGTGGTTGCCGCCGCTGCGGCCGATGGCGCGATCACACGCGCCGACCATTCATCCGTCATCGTCGCTGCGGCTCGCGGCGCGATAAGATCGGGCGGCGGCAGGATGCGCTCCTTGAAGCGCGCATCCTCGAAATAGCGCGCCTTCTTCGCCCGGATCGGCGGCGTGCCCGCCACCATGACGATCTCGTCGCTGGGCGGAAGCTGCATGATCTCGCCGGGTGTCAGGAGCGGCCGCGCCGTCTCCTGGCGCGACACCATGAGGTGCCCGAGCCACGGCGCCAGCCGATGGCCGGCATAGTTAGTGGAATCGCGCAGCTCCGTCGCGGTGCCGAGCGAATCCGACACACGCTTGGCGGTGCGCTCGTCATTGGCGGCGAAGGCGACGCGCACATGGCAATTGTCGAGGATCGAATTGTTCGGCCCATAGGCGCGTTCGATTTGATTGAGGCTCTGCGCGATCAGGAAGGATTTGAGACCGTAGCCGGCCATGAAGGCCAAGGCGGACTCAAAAAAGTCCAATCGGCCGAGCGCGGGAAACTCGTCGAGCATGAGCAGCAGGCGATGGCGTTTGTTCGACGCCTTCAATTCCTCGGTGAGCCGCCGGCCGATCTGGTTGAGGATCAGGCGGATCAGGGGCTTGGTGCGGTTGATGTCGGACGGCGGCACGACGAGGTAGAGGGTGACCGGCCGCCGGTCCCCGACCAGATCGGCGATGCGCCAGTCGCAGCGCGCCGTCACCTTCGCCACGACCGGATCGCGATAGAGGCCAAGGAAGCTCATGGCGGTCGACAGCACGCCGGATCGCTCGTTCTCTGATTTGTTGAGCAGCTCGCGCGCGGCGGAAGCAACGACGGGATGGACGCCCGCTTCGCCCAGATGCGGCGCCGACATCATCGCGCGCAGCGTCGCTTCGACTGGCCGGCGCGGATCGGAGAGGAAGTTGGCGACGCCCGCCAGCGTCTTGTCGGGCTCGGCATAGAGGACGTGCAGGATCGCGCCGACCAGCAGGCTGTGGCTTGTCTTCTCCCAATGGTTGCGCTTGTCGAGGCTGCCTTCGGGATCGACCAGGATGTCGGCGATGTTCTGGACGTCGCGCACCTCCCATTCGCCGCGCCGGACTTCCAGCAACGGATTGTAGGCGGACGATTGTGCATTGGTCGGATCGAACAGCAGCACGCGGCCATGCTTGGCGCGGAAGCCGGCGGTCAGCGTCCAGTTCTCGCCCTTGATGTCGTGGACGATGCAGCTTCCCGGCCAGGTAAGCAGCGTCGGCACAACGAGCCCGACACCCTTGCCACTCCGCGTCGGGGCGAAGCACAGCACATGTTCGGGGCCGTCATGGCGCAGATAATCCTGGATGTGCCGGCCGAGCACGACGCCATCGGGACCAAGCAGGCCGACGGCGCGGATTTCCCGGTCGTCGGCCCAGCGGGCGGAGCCGTAGGTCGCCACATTGCGCGCCTCGCGCGCCCGGATGAGCGACATGAAGATGGCGACGGCGATGGCGATGAAGCTGCCGGATACGGCGATCGCCGCTCCCTCCAGGAAGATGGATGGCGCATAGGCGTCGAACGAAAACCACCACCAGAAAAAAGCCGGTGGAGAATAGACCGGCCAGCCCGCCAGTTTGAACCATGGGGCGCCAAGCTGCGCCTGAAAGCCGAGCCGCCATGCGGTCCATTGCGTCGCCGCCCATGTCGTCAACAGCACAACGGTCAGGACAACGGCGATCTGACCCCAGAGTATTCGGCCTCCACGCATACAGGCTCCAATCGGCAAAAGAGATGGAGCCGATCAGAGAATAGGCGTTTTCGCGAGACTCAACAGAAAAGACATATCGGCGTGCCGCCGGATACCATGGCGTAGAAATCGGATGGTTCGCTTAGTGCCGTGTCTTGCCCTGAGCCTCTTGCGTCGCCTCCGCGACGGCCTGCTGGAGAATGCGGCGGTAGCCCTGCTTGGTCATCCATTGCGCGCGGGCGAGATGGCTTTCCCAGCAGGCCCTTGTGCGGTCTTCCTCGGCGACCGGATCGCGGTGCAGCACGATCCGCGCCACCTCGGACCAGTCCGCTCCGTCCGTCTGCGCATCCAGCAAACGCAGATAGGTCACATAATGCTCTTCGTCATAAGTCGTGATCTCGGGGCCGCTCGGGGCCTCGTCATCGACATCGGGATCAAGCTTGGGTCTGACGCGCATCGAACGCCCTCCCTTCAGGGCCAACAGCACCAAAAATCCTGAACTGGGATAATCCCATATCAGGATTACCGAAATGGCCTCCCTTCATCAATGGAGCGCCGTTCCGAATGCAGAAGTCCTTGCGCACATCCCGACAGCAGCGTCTCCTGTCCCTGCTCGTCGAAGCACGCAAGGCGAAAGGTATGACCCAGGCCGAAATTGCCGCAGCGCTCGGCAGGCCGCAATCCTTTGTCGCCAAATATGAGAACGATGAGCGACGGATTGATGTCATCGAGTTCGTCGATATTGCTGCGGCGCTGGGCGTTTCGGCTGCCGAAATCCTGAAAGAGATCGAATCGACCGCAGAGGCCCCCAAACGAACCGGCGGGCGAAAATCCCAACCCCTCCGCTAGCGGCCGATCAGGGCGCGAACGTCCTTGAGGAGCACAAACAGGTGCATCGGATCGCTGGGCGACGCGATGAAATCGAAATGTTCGTAGAAGGCTCGCGCCTCCTCATCCTTGGCATGGACGGCAAAAGCGCGCAGGCCCGCGATTTCGGCGGCGGCGAGCGTGCGGCCGAGCGCATCCTTGAGCAGGCCGGAGCCGATCCCCTTGCCTGACCAGGCGCTGGCCACCGCGAGGCGTGCGAGGATCATCAGGGGAACCGGATGACGGGCGACGCCCTTCTTCAACCGCCCGGGCGCATCGTCATAGGCCACGTCGCCATAGGTCAGGGTGTAATAGCCGACCACCTCATCGTCCGAGAGGGCGAGATAGGTCTGCGCGCTGTTGGAAAGCTGGCTTTGCAGGGCGAAGCGGATCAGGAAGCGGTTGAGCGGCTCCTTGCCGCAATCGAACCCCTCGACGCGATGCTCGCGCCGCAGCTTCTCGATACGGAGCGCCACGGGGCTATTCGCCGGGATGCTCGAACAGGCCGGGCTCGTTCAGGAGCCGCTTCAGCCTCGGCAACGGACGGGGCGGTGCATCGAGCGCGGCGAGGAAGGCTTGCCAGCGCTCCGCGTCCAGCCCGAAATGCTGGCGGTCCGGCAAGGTCTCTTGGGCACGGATGAGCGCGCTTTCCAGCACGAACTCGCTGACCGACCGTCGCTCGGCTTGGGCCGCGGCGTTCAGCACGCGCTTGGCCTCCGGCGTCAGCCGCAGGTCGAGTTTCTCGGATCGGGTTGCATTGGCCATGGTGACGCCTCCTGATCGACTATATAGCATGTTCGGCCTCCTTTGTCATGACATTGTCGGGCATTATGGCGGTCATAGCCCGAGTTCCCGCTGTTTCCCGAGCTGCCAGGATACCGATCCGCCCTGGACCACGCCGATAACCTCGCGGCCGCGCTGGCGCTCGATGACCGGCCGCCAGGGGACTAGGGTGAACTCATGGCTCTTCTCGACGATGGCAAATCTGCCGCTCGCGAGCTGGACGGTCCCGGTGAATGTGCCGCTCACGGTCTCGCCGTCTCCGGAGGCGCGGAACGGCATGGGCTTTGACACCGCCAGCTCGGCGCCGGCGCGCGCGACCTCACGCTCGCGCAGCGTGGCAAGCAGATTGCGGCGATAGAACACCCGGCCGGTCGGCTGGCGGGTGGCATCACCCTGGTCGATCAGATGTTCGCGGCGGCGGTCCATCGCCTGGGCGACGGCCTGTCCGAAGCCAGCCGGCGCCAGATCGGACGCCTCGCCTGCGATCAGCCGGCGGTCGAGCCAGGTGGCGCCGTCCGCCCCGATCTGGCTTTCCAGATCGAAGGCCGAGAGGACGCGGATATTGACGCGGACACTGCGGCCGGCGTCATGGGCGGCTGCCCGGCTCTCGAAATCCTCGGGGATGCGCCAGCGGTCGGCGTCGATGCGCTCGACGATGCCGGCGCGGCGCAACGCCTCCAGCCGGCGGACATGGGCATCGACGAAGCCTTCGTAGTCGCCACCGGGCACGCGGCCGTCGAACCGGGCCTGCTCCAGATGGCGGCTCGGCTGATAGACGCCGTCCTTGGTCATAACGGCAATGGCGCGATCCGAAGGCCGGGCCGCCATATCGGCCGGACCGATCTCAACGATGCTGCCGATACGCGCATCCTCGACGCGACCCGCATCGAAGCCGGAGACATGGTGCGCGCGGCCATCGATCCCGTCGACAACCAGGGTGATGTTCTCGCCCAGTTCGTCGGCGAGATGCTTGTCGATGACGCGGCCGACAATCGGCGCGCCTGCCGCGCCGTCATGAATCTGGAAGCTGGCCGGATCGCGCTCCTGTCCCTCCGCCCGAAGCACCTTCTGCATGGTGCGGATGATGTCTCCGCGCTCGCCCAGCTCGCGCAGGGTGGGCTCAAGTCGGTCACTCAACTCCCAGACGCCCGGCGCATGCTCGGTGGCAAGCCCCATCTTTTCCAGCTTGCCAAGCCGGGCCAGACGAAGCGCCCGGCTGGCGATGCCGCGCGGATCGCCGGGCTCGGGACGAAGATCGACCAGGCCGTGGCGCGCCTCTGCGATCATGGCGCGGTCGATGCGGGTGAAGCGGTCCTGACCGATTTCGGCGGAGAGCTTGCTCTGCTGCTCGATCTCGGTGACGGGACCGAGTTCGAGCGTCACGAGCGCGCTGGCGCGTTCGCGGACGCCGTGGGCGATATAGTCGCCGTTGATGACCAGATCCTCGCCCAGCTCGTCGCGGCCGTTGACGATAACATGGACATGGGGATGGCCGGTGTTGAGGTGATTGACCGCGATCCAATCGAGCTTCGTGCCGAGGTCGGCTTCGACCTGGCTCATCAGGTCGCGCGTGTAGCCGGTCAGGTCCGCAAGGTCGGCCGCATCCTCGGGCGAGACGATCAAGCGGAACTGGTGGCGGTCATCCTTGCCGCGATCGAGGAAGGCATCGCCGTCGGCGCGATCCGCGGTCGCCGAGTAGAGCTGGCCGCGCTCGCCGTCGCGCGAGGTTCCGTCGCGCTGAATGTAGCGCAGATGGGCGGCCGCGCGGCCGTTCTTGCCGGCGGCGCGGACGGAGCGCGATTTGACGATGACGCGGCGGCTGCCGGGCTGGCGATGGCTCCAGCCATCCGAGAGGTTGCGGGCGCGCACGAAGGCCGCGCCGCGGCCGCGCTTCACGCCCCGGCCGCTCGCCAATGCCGATCGTGATCCATCCTTGGCGGCGCGGCCCGTGGCAGCGGCACGCGCCCCGCGCGATGGCGATCCGCCATGCTGGCGGGCGATCTTCTTGACCTTGGTGAAGAAGCTCTTGGTCTTGGCGCCGCCGCGCGCATCCGATCGAATGCGGCCTGGCCGTGGGCGGAAGTGGTTCTCGTCGTCGCTCATCGGCGCGGATCCTGCCGATGAGTGGGATTTCCGGCTAGAGTGCCGCCGAGAGCCTTGCAAAGGCTGGCGTTCCGCCGGATGGCGGCACCATGCCCTCCATTCGAGGGTGCCACCCCCAACAGTGTGCAGACAAGGGCTTGCCCGGCAGATCGGCCCCATGGGGTGCCGTCCGCTTTAATCTTGCCCTCCCGCCTCTCTGCCCGTTCTGCCCCTCCTGCCGATCTTTGGTCCTGACTCCACACAGCCGACCTGCACAATGGACGACCACGCTCAAGCTCCGGAACGTGATCTTCATCGCGGCGCTCCGGTGCTGGCGCGGGAAACGAACAGGCCGCCGGATTGCGGCGTGATCGCGGAGACGTCGCGCACGGATGGTGCAGTCGAGATGTCGGCGGCATGCTCGCCGGGCGGCACAGGATCGGCGCTCGGCGTGTACTCCGGTCGCGCCACGAACAGCGGCGCGCGGCTCCACGACTGCGGGTCAGCGGCCGCGACAACCACCGGAGCGGCGATCTCGCCGCCGCCGATCAGCGGCGCAAGCTGGGCGACATAGGCGCGGGTCTCGGCGGGCAATGGCCGGCCGGTCGCGCGATGGTCGTCGTAGCGACCTGGGCCGGCATTGTAGGCGGCGAGCATCGCGCTGACATCGCCATAGCGGTTGAACAGCTCGCGCAGATAAGCGGCGCCCGCGAGGATGTTGTCGCGCGGGTCAAAGGGGTCATTGCCGAGGCGATAGCGCAGGCGCAGCCTCGCCCAGGTGTCGGGCATGATCTGCATCAGGCCCATTGCGCCGGCCGAGGAGATCGCGCGCATATCGCCCGCGCTCTCGACGCGCAGGACAGCCCTGATCCAGGCCGCCGGAATGCCGAAGCGTTGCGCGGCTTCCGCGATCGGAGCCGCATAGGCATCGACCGTCGCCGGACGCCCGACCGGCCGCGCCTGCGCCGGCACCGCGACCGGCAAGGCGCCGACCGCCAGAACGCTGGCGAGCAGGAGAATGGCATAACGCGAGACCGCTCTGTCTCCGCTTCGAGACCAGCCTGCCAGCGTGCTCGCTGCGGTCAAGGGTGCGCGGCAAGCGCCGGCCGCTGGCCGCCCTTGACCTTCGCTGCGCGCGCCAGCCGGCCTGCGCCCGAGCGGGACGAAGGGATGAGACGGCCTTTCCGCGAACCAAGGGATGGCGGCTTTGACCGCGATCGTGACGGGATGGCGCATGGCCGTCAGTCCCGCTCGGCGCGCTTGGCCGGACGGTTCCAGTGCAGCGACCATGTGGATTCATCGTCGCCATTGCGGAACAGATTGGCGCGGATCGGCTGCGGCAAGGTGGGATCGTCGATGAGCAGCGAGACATAGCTGCCCGCCTTCTCGCCGGTGCGTTTCCAGCCCGCGCCGATCTCCGGTCCGTCTTCGGCGCCGTGATGGATGCGGTAGTCGGGCGCGTTCTCGGCGTCCGAAGGTTCGGCTGCAACGATGGTGATGTCGCGGTAGAGCGTGAGCGTGTGAACGCGCCCGACGAAGCCCGATTTCTCGGCGGTGAACTGACCAATCTGCGGCATAGCAAGTCTCCTGTGGTTGGGGGCGGGAAAGCGAAGTCAGTGCGTCGGCGCGCGCCACTGGTAACGGCCGTCGCCGTTCTCGTCGGTCCACAACGGGACCGCGCGACCGATGATCTGGTCCGTGGAGGTCAGGCCGAAGTAGCGACCATCGAGACTGTCGCGGACCTGCCAGTTCATCAGGAAGATCTCGCCGGTCGGGATGCGGCGGCAGCCCCGCCAGACCGGAAGCTCGCGGCCGGCGCGATCGCGTTCGAGCGCTGCACCCATCGCGATACCGTCGACCGTGACGGCGCGGCCGATGCGGCAGACCGTTTGCCCGGATACGGCCAGCACGCGCTTCATCAGCGGCACGCCTTTCGGCAGATAGCCGCGATCGGCAAGGAAGGTCGCGAGCGGTTCGGGGGCGTCGACGGCAACAAGATCGGTCACCTCGAACGAGCCGTCGAAATCGATCGCGTAGAAGCCGATCGGCGCGCTCGCCGATGCGTTCCAAATCAGTTTGATCGGCATCGGCGTGAGACCGGGATAGCCGACGCCCATGGTCGCCAGAGCCGTCGCGATGATGAGACCGGCGCGCGTCATGGCGCGATCCTGCGGCGGCGAAGCCAGGCCGCATGCTGCCCGGGCGTGTAGGTGCGCGGCGCCTCTCCGACGCTCAGCCGGTTGTGGACATGCCGCCAGTGCTCCGGCGCAACGTCCGCCGGATCGAGGCCGAGCGCCTCGACCGCGTCGATCGCTTGCAGCGCCCGTTCGACCTTGGGCCAGCCATCGAGGCGCAGCAGGATGTCGCCGCCGGGCCGCACGAAAGGCAGCGTCTGGAACGGCTCGCCGCGGCCGACCGCGCGCACGATGTCGATGCGCGAGATGATCGTGCCGAAATCGTTGGACGCCCAGCGGACGAAGGCGAAGATGCTGTCGGGCGCGAAGCCGACGATGCTGCGGCGACGGTCGAGAATCTGTTCGTAGCTCTTGCGGCCGAACCTGATCCAGTTCTCGATTTTCTTTTGGCTCCAGGTCAGATCGACCAAGGTGGTGAAGGGCGCGGAACCGTCCGGCAGCGGACGGCCGCGCATGCGGCGGGCCGCATTGCCGGTCATGAGGTCTCTCCCTCGGTGGGTGGGAATTCGCGTGCGAGCAGTGCGCGCAGCATGTCGGCGACGGTCTCACCGCGCCGGAAGGCCGCGACCTTGATGCGGCCGCGCAGTTCCGGCGTGATGTCGATCGTCAGCCGCGCGGTGAAGGTGGCAGTGGCGTCCGCGCGCAGAGACGGCGCGTCGGGAGCCTTGATCCAGCTCTCGGCGTCGCCCGGGCGGGAGGCGAAGCCGCGCTTGCCGGCGCGCCCGGTCATGGCGTGGTCCTCGCGATTCGGAGCCGATCGATCTCGGCGGCAAGTGCGGCGATCTCGCGTGCGGCCGGACTGTCATCGTCGATCTCGCAGGCCAGCCGCCCGGCCTGCGCGGCGTCGGCGAAGACGACGCGCTGGCCGATGGTGCTAGTGAGCACCGGCGGGTCGTGATCGGCCAGCGTCTCGGCGGTCTCGCGGGCGATGACGGTGCGCGCGGCGCAGCGGTTCAGCACGAAGCGCGCGGCGAGCTGCGGCCGGTAGATGCGCGCTTCGCTGAGAAGCGCCAGCATCTCGGCCGAGGCCCAGCCGTCGAGCGGCGACGGCTGCACTGGGATCAGCACCAGGTCGACGGCGAGCAGCGCCGAGCGCATGAGGCCGGCGATGCGCGGCGGACCGTCGATGACGACATGATCGGCGTCACGCGCCAGCTCGGGGGCTTCGCGATGCAGCGTGTCGCGCGCCAGGGCGACGACGCCGAACAGGCGCGGCAGGCCCTCGCGGCTCCGCTGCTGCGACCAGTCGAGCGCCGAGCCTTGCGGATCGGCGTCGATCAGGGTGACACGGTGTCCTCTGCTGGCCCATGCACCGGCGAGATGCAGCGCGAGCGTCGTCTTGCCGACACCGCCTTTTTGGTTGAGGAGCGCGACGATCATGGCGCACCTCGGCGGGTGGCACCGGCACCATGGATCGCGTGCGCGTGCGTCAAAGAAGAAGAGTTAGATTCTCTGTTAGATTCTTCTATAGAGTGCGCCGCGCGATTTGCGCCTGATGTACCGATAGTGCGTGCGCCTGATGTACCGATACCATTCACATGGTTTTCAACAGGCACTGTGGATTGTTTGTCGGGCCAGATGCGCAGCAGTTCGCGGTGGTCATCCCGTTCGATCTGAAGCCGGTAGCCGGGCAATGGCTGACGCGCCGCGATGCGGCGCAGGTCGAGCGCGAAATCGGAGACACGCGCGAGACTGCCGGACTTGGCGTGAAGATGCGCAATCTCGAACAGCCAGCCGTCGTGCTGGCGGCCGGCATGCTTGCGCGCGACGCGATACAGCCAGCGTTCGATGCCGCCGGTCAGCCGGAAATAGGCCGGGTCGATGGCAAGCACCAGCGAGCGGTCGACGACGCCATTGTAGAACCATTCGGGCAGCACGAATTCCATGCCCTCAACGCGGCCGGCCTGCGTCGTCATCTCCTCCCATTCGTTGATCCAGGAGAATTGCCGGCGGCGCCAATGCGCGCCGTTGCGGATGGTTGTGGCGATGACGGTCGATTGCAGGCGCGCCAGCGCGGCCTTCAGCAACAGATATTGCCGGTTGCCGGTCGGGCGGCCGATACCGCGCAGGAGCTGGTAGGGTGTGAAGCGAAAGAAGCGCGAGGTCGCGAGCCCGCGGTTCGCGGCCTCGACGAGCTGCGAAGCGGCCCAGATCAGAACGTCGGCGTCCCAGATGGTGGCCATGCCATGCTCGGGCATGCCGAACACCCGCACCTCGACATCGGCGGCCTGGTAGAAGATCGGTCGGGTGCGCGGCGTCTTCGCCAGCGAAAAGAACGGCCGCTCCATCAGGTCGCGCTGGTCGCGGGGCGATGCGTCGCCGCCGATCACCACGAAAGGATCGAGGTTGGTCCGCTCGCTGGCTTTGCGCTGACGCTCGCGGCGATGGTCATCGTCGCGCGGCATTCAGCGTTCGCCCCGCTCGGTCGGCGTCAGGCGACGCGCCGGAAACACGCGGCCGACATCCGTGTCGCGCGTCGATTTGCGAGCGCCGATCGCGGACCAGGCTTGCAGGTCTTCGATCGCATAGACGACGCGGCCGCCGATCTTGCGATAGACCGGACCGGTCCCGTATGTGCGATGCTTCTCCAGCGTGCGGAGCGAGATTCCAAGAAAGCGCGCGGCATCGGGCGTGCGCAACAGGCGCGGCGGCAGGTCCGCCTTCTGGTCGGCCATAAGATCACCTCTGGTTCGTCATGCGTGCGGCTGTCGGTGGCGACAGCGCGCGATGGCGAACCATGGCGAAGGATCGGCGGCGCGGAGCGTGCCGCATTTGCACCAAGGTGCTGGCGGCACCCCTTGCGGCGCGCGCTATTTGGCGGCGTTTGCCTACCGGCGACGCAGCTTGATCGGATAGTGCAACAGCAGGCGATAGCCGCCCTTCATCATGCTCAGTCCGTGGGCCACAAGGCGGCGGGCCTGGTTCTTGCGCGGGTCGTTTTCCCAATCCTCCTTCGTGCCGCGAAAGCCGAGGAGAACTTTGGCAATGGTGCGGTAGCTCTCGCCGCGCTGCCGCGCGTCGAGCGCCCGCAGCGAGAGGATATGGAACCGCCGAAGCTGCGCCGGCATCGCCCGGAAGTCCGGGCCTGGCGCACGGCCATTGAGCGCGCGCCAGAACCGTCGTGCAGCATGCACGCGCAGTTCGAGAAGCGCGTCCAACGGCAAGATGACGGCGTAGAACGTCGCCACCTCGGAAGGCGCATGGACGAGCCAGAACTGATGCGTGACACCATCGGCCTGCCAGACGCCGTGCCAGCCGTCATCGGACTGGCGCAGATCAAGGCCGTCGAGCTGCGTCAGAGCGATCGGCGTGACGGCGTCCGCGTCGATCGCCTGCGGCACTATAGTGAGACTAACGGCTTGTGGCTGCAGGCTTGGTATCCAGAACAGTGACTGCTGATCTGACGGCGTGTCGGGATCACACGGGAAATCGTAACCCCCAGCGTTTCGAAAATGCCGCCAGCGAACGCGCGGCCGGTTTCCTGAGACGCTCAATCTTCTGGAAGTCGCGATGATAATCATCATCGCGGCGGAGATATTCCCAGGCGAAGCCGGCGGCGGGAATGCCTTCGGCATGCTGATACGCTGCCGGCGAGCGCCAATCGATGCTGAGCATAGCGTAACCTCTCATTCACCGGGTCATGCAAGCCAACACCCGGACAGAGAGTTTCATCGACAAGGGAGCGTGTTTGTAGCCGCCATAGGCGGATATGTTGATCGTGCGTGGCGATCAATATTGGTTATTTTCTTCTTAACATTGTCTGCATGTTTTTGCGAGCCGGGCGAAGCCCGGCGAGCGGCGGCCGTGTTCCGGGCACGGCCGCGCGCCGATCCGCAAAGCCGGATCGGCACAAAAATGCCGGACACGGACATCCTGAAAGACGCGGAACCGTAGAGCCGGAGACCCGGCTCTACGGCTTTGCATTCATGCTGTCTTCAAGCGCTGCATTCCCTCAGCCAGCGTCCACAGCGCGCGGTTGATACCAACGGCCGCGACGGCTGACTCGCGGGGGATTCCCATCGGCTTTCGATCGTGATTCATATGTGGACGCCCCCTTTGGCAAGGCGTTTATGTCGGGATGATTTGATCGGTTGCTTTCATATGTCCGGCCTGTTTGTGCGGCGGAAGTCTGCCGCTGGCCCTGATGGAAATCCGCCGACGAGGTCCCTATCAAACTGGCGCGCTGCTAGAGCGCATTGAATCACGCGGGTTGGCCTCGTCGTTGGCTCGATCGTCACTCATCATCGACTGCCGTCACCAATTCGGGTTGTCTCCTAGATCGTCCTCTCAAGCGGCGAGTTGCTGGGGTCGGTAGGTCTCCTTCCGCGTCAGCAGCACCCATGCGATCCGGGCGAGTTTGTTGGCGAGCGCGACAGAGACGAGCCTGAAAGGCTTCTTCTCAAGCAGCGTCCTGATCCAACTCGCCATCGGCGTCGGCTTGTCCTTCGTATGCCGGATAACGGCAGTCGCGCCGACGACGAGCAATCGGCGCAGATAGCGATCTCCTTGCTTCGAGATGCCGCCCAACCTTGTCTTGCCGCCGGTCGATTGCTGCTGCGGCGTCAGTCCGAGCCACGCGGCGAACTGACGGCCGGAGCGGAACTGATCTGGATCAGTCACGGTAGCTGCGATGGCGGTGGCGGTGACAACGCCCAGGCCAGGGATCGCAGCGAGCCTGCGGCTCGCTTCGCTCTCGGCATGCCAAGCGGCGATCTGGCGGTCCAGCTCCGAGATCTCCTGTCCGAGGACAACGATCTGGCGGTGCATGATAACAAGCGCAGCGCGAGCAAACGATGGAAGCGCGTCCTCGGCCAATGCCTGCTCGGCGAGCTTTGCCAGATTAGCGACGCCGGGATTGGCGACAAGCCCCAGCTCGGCCAGGTGGGCTCGCAATGCGTTAGCGGCTGACGTGCGCTGACGAACCAGCAAGGACCGCGCACGATGAGTCATGAGGATACCCTGCTGGGCGACGGTCTTGACCGGAACGAACTGCATCGTCGGCCGCTGAACCGCTTCGCAAATCGCTTGGGCATCAAGGGCGTCGCTCTTGCCGCGCTTCACGAAGGCCTTCACGTAGGACGGCGGGATCAGGCGAACCTCGTGGCCCATTGCCGAAAGAGTTCGGGCCCAGTGATGGGCCGTTCCGCACGCTTCCACGCCGATCAAGCACGGCGGAAGCTTCGAGAAGAACGGCAGCATCTGCTTGCGGTGCAGCTTCTTCACCAGCACCGTCGCTCCTCTCTCATCGACGCCGTGCGCTTGAAAGATGCTCTTCGCCAGGTCCAGTCCAATCGTCTTGATCATCATTGCGCACGCTCCTCTCGCTGGTTGGGCAGCCGGATCGGCACCATAGCGCCGCCGTTGGGCGGGGGCGTCCACATCATCAAGATGGCGTGGAGGGTCCATGCCATGGCCAAACCGATCGCGATCACGGGGACTTGGACGGCGTCGGAGCTGCGGCGGTTGGCGGCCGCCTCGCGGCACGCGAACCAGAGCCGTCGGCTTTTGTCGCTGGCGGCAGTGCTGGACGGGATGAACCGAACGGAGGCGGCCAGGATCGGCGGGATGGACCGCCAGACGCTGCGCGACTGGGTGCATCGCTTCAACGACTACGGCCCGGAGGGCCTGAAGGACGATCTCGCGCGGCCAAGGCCACGCCGTCTGACGGCGGCCCAGGAGGCCGAGTTGGCGACGATCGTCGAGACCGGTCCGGATCGGGCCATCCATGGCGTGGTGCGCTGGCGTCGGGTCGACCTCCAGGCGCTGGTCGCCGAGCGCTTCGGGGTCGAGTATCACGAGCGCACGATCGGCAAGCTGTTGAAGACGCTCGGCTTCTCGCACGTCAGCGCGCGTCCGCGACATCCGAAGCAGGATGGCGAGGTCATCCAGGCGTTCAAAAAAACTTCGCGCGCACGCTCGAGGCCCATGTCGGCCGGATAGCTCGCCGCAAGCCCATCGAGATCTGGTTCCAAGACGAAGCCCGCATCGGCCAGAAGAACGGCCTGGTTCGGCAATGGGCCCGGCGCGGCACGCGGCCGAGCCAGCCGGCGGACCAGCGCTACGAAAGCGCCTATCTGTTCGGGGCGATCTGCCCGGCCAGGGGCGTCGGCGCGGCTCTGGCGCTGCCCTTCGCCGACACCGAGGCGATGCAGCTCCACGTCGACGAGATCGCCCGCGCCGTCGCCAAGGGCGCCCACGCCGTGCTGCTGCTCGACCGGGCCGGCTGGCATACCACCGGCGCGTTGAAATGGCCCGCCAACATCACGCCGATCCTGCTGCCGTCGCGCTCGCCGGAGCTTAACCCGGTCGAGCAGGTCTGGCAGTTCCTGCGCGCCAACTTCCTCTCGAACCGCGTCTTCGAGACCTACGACGAGATCATCGCGGCGGCGTGCGAGGCCTGGAACAGGCTCGCCGCGCTGCCCGGGACAATCACCTCAATCGGCATGCGTGACTGGGCGCACACCGGTCAGTCGTGAGGGCCGTTGGTATGAGGCTGACATTCTGGTCGATGCCATTGATGGCGCGGGTCTGACTGCGGCGGATGCGCCCCTCGGCGTTGCGCTTGCGGCCATGCAATCCACCACGAATGACGTTTTCCTGAATGACGTTGAAGGTGGTCCAGAGGCTTTGCCCGACATCCTCGCGGCGGCGCGGCGCGATGATCTGGTCTGGACGGACGGGGCTTTCATCCTCGCCATAACGGGCAACAAGGCTCGCCTCAGCAAAGACGCGTTGCTCGTCCTGCGACAGGCGCGTTTCCTTCATCGTCTCGCTGGCGTCGATCAGGCGCGGGAAATCCTCGGCGACGGTGTAAACGCCTTCGATGATGTCATGCTGGATATTGCCCTTGTGCGGCACGCGGACTTCCTCGAACCGCTCGCCCGCAATCATGCTGTTGGCGCAGACGAATCTTAGTATGCCCGCGAACATCTGATAGGCGCTGGTCCCGTCATGGCTGTTGACGATGATGACTTCGGCGGCTTCTGGCTTGCCGATGCCGTCATCGCGGCGCAGGCGCAGCATGTGCTTGGCGTGGCCGTGCCGGCTCCCGTCGCGTGGCACGGACTGGACGGCGAAGAACGGAAACCATCCTTCGCGGCGCAATCCCTCCACGATGTCGATGGTGGGAACATAGATATAGCGTTCCGAACGGCTGTCATGCGCCTCGCGCGCGAAGATCGATGGGACGTGGCGGTAAAGCGCCTCGTTATCGAGCGGCTCGCGCCCGCTGATCTGGTGCGCGTTGCGGCCGAAACGGGTTGCAAGCTGGTGATACATGGTCTTTCTCCTATGGGCTTGGGTTGGAGCGCAGCGACCGAAGCTGGGCGGAAGCCCACTCCGAAGTGCGCCGAGGGCTGGCCCTAAGCACGCGGCCTGGCGTGAGCGCCAGCGGGAGCCGGGCGAGAGACATCGATCAGGATGTGCAAGCCTGAAAGCCGTGAACACGGACATCCTGATCACGGTATTTCCTGAAAGGCGTGCGGCCATGAGCATGACGAAGCCCCGCTCGGGTGAGCGGGGCTTCTTGGGGTTCCGGCCTCAGTCGCCGCTGCGGCGGGACCAGATGAGGCTGTGGCCTTCGCCGTCCTCGGTCTCGACCAGGCTGGCGTAGATCGGCGCCGGGAAGCTCGGATCGTCCAGCTTGACCGAGAGATATTCGCGCTGCGTCTCGCGGGCAGTCTTCTTCCAGGCTGCGCCGAACTCGACGCTGTTGCCGGCGATGATGCGGAAGTCGGGGCCGCGCTCGCTCTCGCCCTCGGTGGGGACGAACTTGGCCTTGACGTTGAGGGTCAGGGTCTTGACCGAACCGGTGAAGCCGGCTGTGCCGTTGTCGTTCTTCGTGAAGGTGCCGATGGTCGCCATTGTCGTGTTCCTTTTTCGATCGGGCCGCGCCTATCGCGTCCTCGATGCGGGTCGTGCGACCGGGGACGATCGGCCCTGCACCCGGAGGGCGGAACGAAGTGGAAGACGGCCGGAGACGGCTTTTTTGCCTGGCGATGCAAAGCGCGCTCACGCGCGGCGGAAAAAAGCTGGTGACGGCCGTTGCGGGAAGACGATCGAGGCGATGCTTCAGCGTCGCCGGTCCTCGGTCAGACCCAAACCAATCGAGGACGCCTTTAGGGGCGGCTGACAGGAAAATCGGGAAGAACACGGCAACGGCGACGCCGGTGCATGCCCCAGACACGGCGCGGCTGAATCGAGACGCGTCATCGTCACCCTGATCCTCGATGCCAATGCAAGGAGACGATCTCTGCCGAGGCGAGACCGCGCGCGCCCTTCCGATCTTCGCTCGCCGCCGGCGGCGCCATGATTGGCGAATCTGGAAGGGAGCCACCCGCCTGATGCCGAGCGCTTCTGCTGTCTGCTGAATGATCCGACATTCCCATGCGGCTCAACCCGCATTGTCGAGTACGATGAGGAAACGGCCCAACGCATGAGCCCGTTGCACGGTGATGCAAAGGCGAAACGCGAGATGCGCCGCCCCTGCGGGGCTTCGGAGAAATGGCGTAGCGCCTCTTTGCGTTAGCGGTCGAAGCCGAATGGCGGAAACGCGCCATGGGCGTGGTTCCGGCGCAGCCAAGAACGCGGCCCGAAGGGCGACGTCATCCGAGACAAAGGGACTGTCGAAGGTTCTCGGCTATCAAGGGGTGTAGAGTTCTCGAATGATATTCGTGACGATCTCAAACGGGATCAGAAACAACGGTGGATTGAGAACGGTGTCGCTGCCATGGGCAAACATATTGCGCATTCGGCTCAGATGCTCGATCTTCGAAAGGATCAGGTTCTGTTCCTTGGCCACCCGCAGCAGTTCGTCGAGCATCGCCGGACGCGGCTTTCCGCTCTTATCGACCCTGCCGGCAAATTGATGCCCGATGCGCTCTCGCAGGGCCAATTCCAAACAGGGAAATGTCTGGCTGGCTGCCAAGGTCAGAAGATCATAGGAGAAATAGGCGTAGACATAGACGTGTCGAACCGCATTGTGCGCCCGTCGCACGCTTTCGGGCACGGCCTCCGGAAGCTCGAACGCGCACATGTCCTTGTGCAGGTCCAGAAGCGTGCTCCCTACAAATCCTGCGGTTCCGGCAAAATAGGGATCGGGATCAGTCAGGTTGAGCGCACTCTTGAACACGGCATCTCTCTATGGATTTCGAAAATAGTTGGAGCGCGAAGACAATAGAGCCAGTTGCCATGCAGTTCACGCGCTTTGATCGATCGATTGCACAGTTCCGAGAAGCCGCACCAGCGCCGACACGCCAACGAAGCCGCCGCCAAGGATGCAGAAGATTTGCCGCCAGACCTCGGACGGCACGGCCTCGCGCGTGATGCCGTGGACCAGCGCATAGCCAGCGACGGCGGCGGGCGCGGCGACGACGAGCGCCACCGCAAGGCGCAGGATCGGCGGGCGCACCGTGATGAACAGCACGACCAGCAGCCCATAGGCGGCGACAGCGGCCACAAGTCCGACCAGTCCCGCGCCGATCAGGCCGGAGCCGGAGGCGTAGGCCAGACGCGCCGCTTCCACCGTGAGCAGGAAGGGCAACGCATAGACGGCGAGCGTGTAGGCCAGAACACAGAGGCCGACGATCAGCACGACCGCCATCACCATAAGCGTGATCATCGCAACATCCTCCTGATGCCGATGGCCGGGCGGTCATCGGTCGGTCGCGCGGGGCAATCCCCGCGCGACCACATTTTTTTTGGAAGTCGAGAGGCAGGAAGGCCGGAACCGCTGACGCGATCCCGGCCGGTCGTCACTCCGCCGCAACGGCGAAGGCTTCGGGCTCGCTGGCTTCGTGAGCGTCCTCGGCGTCAGCGCGCGGCGCGTCCGGCTGCTCGTCCGTCAACCATGCGGGCTGCACGGTCCGCATCAGCGGCGGAAGCCAGCCCGTTGCGGCAAGGAGCTGCTCGGCAGCTTCCGCCATCGGCTGCTTCTTCATGGCGGCGATGCGGTCCGCCGCCTCGTTGCTGACCGCTTCGCGCACGGCGGCGAGGATATGCGCCTTGGTGACGCGACCGAGATAGGTCCGCACCGTGGGCGTCCAATGCGCCGTCATGTCGAGGGCTACCGCCGTCGCCAGACTGTCCGCCGTCTCATGGGCGCATGGCTTGCGCTCCCATGGCTGCTTCACCGCGTTGACGGTGAGTGCGGCGCAATGCGCGAACAGCGCCATGACGCTGGCATGGTCGAGCGAGGCAATGAAGCCCCACAACTCCGCCACGTCGCGCGGCATATCCGCCGCCCATGCCGCATGACGATCCGCCAGCGCCTTGCCCGCTGCCGTATCCTCGATGCCGTCCGCGTGTCCGCCAAGATGCGCGGAGGTCGGGCGGATTTCGAGGCAGGTGGCGTCCACGCCGCGATAGAAGGTCTGCGCGGCGAGCGCATGGGTGACGGCGAGCAGGGCCATGTCCGGCTGCTCGCCAAGCGCGAGGCGAAGGCCAAGCGTCCGGTGAGCGGTGAGGTCGCGGATGAGCAGATCGGAGAGCGGCTTGCCGTCTTCCTCCGCTTCCTCGTCTTCCGGCTCAAGGTCGGAACCAAGGTTCCCGCCCTCGTCGTGTCCGCTGTCCTCGATGATCTCGCCATCGCCGCTGACGCGAACGCCGTCATTGACGGTTTCGCTGGTGTCGACTTCCTCCGGCTTCTCGTCCTCGGCACGGATGAAGCCGCGTTCGATGCGGGTTTCTCCGTCATGGGAGAGCACGACGAAGACGCCGCTGCGCGCGATCTCTTGCGCGTCATAGACATGGCGCAGGGCGTCGATGCGCTCGATCTCGGCCTCAAGCTCTCCGAACTTCTGATCGACATCGTCAGGAAGTTCTTCGGCGCTCTCATATTCCGACGACAGCCGATCATATTCCTTCTGTGCGCCGTCGTAGGCGGCAGCGTCATCCTCGGAAAGCTGCACCGGCTGCGGATAGGTGCGGCGCAGGCCGTGAGCGTGGGGATAATCGATATGGACCGAAACCCACTTCCAGCCTTCCGCCTCCTGCACCTGCGATGCGATCCGCTCCAGCTTGTCGATGACAAGCCGGTCCAGCAGCGCGGCGTCTTCGTAGAAGCCGCCGCGATCCTCGGTGAACAGGTCGCGGATGATGTTGCCGCCTGCCTCGGCATAGGCTTGCGCACCGACAAAAATCGCGCGCCGATCCGTTGCCGCGACGTTGGTCTTGGTGAGGTCGCGGCGGATGATCCACGGCTCGCGGTTATGGGACAGGTTCTCGTAAACCTGCTCCTGCCGTGCGTGATCCTCGGTAATCGCGAAGGCCATCAACTGGTCCAAGGTCAAATCGCCGTCGCGATAGACCTGCATCAGCTTGGGGCTGACCGCGCCGAGACGAAGCCGCTGCTTCACCACATGCGCCGTGACGCCGAAGCGCGCGGCGATTTCCTCCGCGCCCCATCCGCGATTGTCCGCAAGCTCGCGGAATCGTTCGAACTGATCCGCAGGCGAGAGGTCTTCACGCGACACGTTTTCGTCAAGGCTGATCTCGGCCGGATCGTTTACTGTGTCGATCACGCAGCGGATTGGTTCGGTCTTCTTGATCTCCTTGCGCTTCACGCGCAGCAACTGCGCCAGCCTGCGGCCTTCACCGATGGTGACGAGATAGAAGCCGGTCGGCTCGCCCTCTGCGTCACGCTCGGGCTCCACCACCAGATTTTGCAGGATGCCCTTGGCGGCGATGCTCGCCGCCTTCGCCTCGATGGACGCTTCGCTATGCGGGGTCTTGCGGGCGTTCTTCGGGTGCTTCTTGAGCTTGTTGAGTGGGATGAAAACCGTCGCGCCATTGTCGATGACGGGAGCGGTGTTTGCGTTGGTGGTCATGGTCTTTCTCCTATGGGCTTGGGTTGGAGCGCAGCGCTGCGCTGCAACCCTGGCCGTCGCCGAGACCGGGTGTGCAAACGGAGGGGTGGCTTCGCGGGGAACCGGCTGCAGGGAGCGCAGCGACCGAAGCTGGGCGGAAGCCCACTCCGAAGTGCGCCGAGGGCTGGCCCTAAGCCCGCTGCCCGGCGTGAGCGCCAGCGGGAGCCGGGCGAGAGACATCGAGCAGGAAGTGCAAAGCCTGAAAGTCGTGAACACGGATGTCCTGATCACCGCATTTCCAGATGCAGCAAGAAGCACCGCGACGGTTGCTGTTCCAGTCACAAGTTACGAAAGTCCCTCCAGCACCAGACGAGCGACGGTCTGCGCGCGCGTCCTGGCGCCGAACTTACGGCGGGCCTGATCGATATGGGTCCTCACCGTGGTCTGGGACACGCCGAGCAGATCGGCGATCTCCCAATCGGTCTTTCCAGCCGCCACCCATCGGATGCATTCCAATTCGCGATGGGTGAGCGCAGCCCGCGGATTGATGACCGGCGCTAGTCTGGTCAAGGCGCGGCATCGCTCATGCGTGAGGAAGGCAAGCTGGTGCAATTCGCCGCGCAGGGCGGGCGGCATGGGTCGCTCCTTGCCCGCCATGGCGACGAGCCCGAAATAGCCGCCCGGTCCGTGGATCGGAACCGACAGCCCGTCCGTCCAGCCCCATTCGCCAGCGGTGTCCCAAATATCCTGTTCGGCGCGCGACAAGGTGCGCACGGCCTTCGCTTCTAGCCAGGTAAAGGGCGCGATGCGCCGTCTGGCTTCGGCTACGGTGTAATCGGCGGCGAGGAAATTGCGCCTAACATAGAGCTCGATCCAGTCAGGCGGCCAGTCCTGGAAGAAGAAATGCGTCTCCGGTCCCATATCAGTCGGCAGGAAGGCGCCGCAAGCGCTGGCAGTATAGCCATGGACAGCGATCCGCTGCTTGAACAACGCCTTGACCGCATCGATCGTCGCGCAGGCCGCAAGCGCGCCGGCGAATTCATCGTCCATCGCTGAACCTATTCCTTTGAACCGGAACGTTGCGATCGCTGCCGAAGCATCGCGCGCAGGCGCCTTCACAAATGCTGCGCCGCTCGATGCTCACCCGCTGCGAACGATGCGGATGGCGTCGCCGCGCTTCAAAATGCGATCCTGAGCCCGACCTATCGCGGCGGGATTGGACGATGCGCTGGTGAACTGGCGACTTCGCTGTTTCTTGACGCAATCGATTGTGTTCCTCAAGGCCGCAATCGTCCTCGCTGTATGATCGGTCAGAACCTCACGCTGAGATTGGCGCGAACCGATTGATCACTGGCGCTGGGGGCGAACTGGCCGCTGTAGGATATGCCGAGGGTCGCGGCGGGTGTAAGGTTGAGATCAAGCCCAGTCTCGATGATTGCGGCATCTCTTGCGATCGGCACACCGGCGACCGTGAAGGGGTTGCCAGCGGAGAAGGCTTGCATTGACAGAGGCGTGGTGTCGCCGAAGGCGTGCCGCCAGCCGAGCGAGCCGCGCGCGGTCAGGTTGATGTCGGCGAGAGCAAAGCCAGTCGAGGCCCTGAGGCCAAGCGTGGTGAACGTCGTATCCATGGTCTGGCCGTTGGCGCGGAGCCCCGCCACGCCGCCCTGTTCGGCAAAGCCGCCGTTGTTGAGGTTTACATAAGCCAGATTAGCGAAGGGTTCGAACGAAGCCACAGGCGTGTCGATGCGGTAGCCGAGATCGCCGAAGGCCTGGAAGGTGCCGGCATCGTATTTGCCCTTCAGGCTATCCGCGAAGCCGGGGAAGATGGCGGAGCGGCTGGTCGAGATATCGTGCCATGTGTAGGTAAGGCCGGTGCGCAAACCAAGAGCCCCCCATTGCGTGCCGCCATAAAGGCCAAGGTGATAGTTGTCGCTCGATCCGGAAGACTGGCGGTCCCGAACATTGAAGCTGGTGCGGCTATAGCCGGCGATGAGGCCGAGCCGCCAGGTCTCGAACACCGGTGTGTCGGCGCCGATCAGGAAACCGCCGGTCGAGCGCTCGAGGCGTGCGGCATTGCCGTCGCTGCTGGTGTGGCCCCAGGAGCCAAAGCCCTTGCCCCAGACGGCCAGGCGGTCGCCGGTGGGGGCGACAGCCTGTGGGCCGCCGGGACCATAGGCCATCACCGGTAGAGAGGATGCGGCAACATCCGCGAAGGCCGAGCGGATGCGGTCGGTCGCGGCATCACGCACGAAGCGGCTGTCCTCGATCAGCGCCGTCTTGGCGCTGGCATAGATCTCGCCCGAAACCGCATCGAAGGCGCGGCGGGCGGTAGGCGCGTCGAGTTGCAGGACGGCCGCATAGATCGGATGGCCCCAACCCAGCGATTCTACCCCACCGCCCGCGGCACGCTGATTGCGCGTGCCGCCGATCGTGGCGAAGTCGGTGCTGTTGCGGTTCAACGTCAGATAAACATTGCTCGGATCGTAAGTGAGGACCGGCGTCAGGAAGGCGAAGTTCGAGGTGGCGCCGGCAAAGTTGCCATTGCGCCCACCAGTGGCGGTGAGGATGGTGTAGGTGGTCGCCGGCGCATAGTTTCCGGCGCTGGCCAGCACCTTGACTGTCCCGCCCTGGATCATTGCTGTGCCCGTGGCGAGGATCTTGTCCGCTTGACCTGCTGCGTTGGCTTCAACCTCGTAAATCGAGCCAGGCGCGAATGTGACATTCCCGGTGACGTTGAGTGTGCCAATCGAGTTGCCCGGCGCGATCGTACCGCCGGCGTTCACCGTGGTCGAGCCGACGGTGCCGCTACCGGCAAGTATGCCGCCCGAACTGACCGTGGTCAGCGCCGAAGTGGCGATGGAGCCATCGACCACGAGAGTGCCAGCGTTGATCGTCGTAGCGCCAGTGTAAAGATTGGTCCCGGTCAGACGGAAAACGCCCGTCCCCACCTTGGTCATGCTGCCGGAGCCGCCGATGGTACCCGATAACGTGGTCGAGGCGTTATCGGCTCCTGTCGTCAGAGTGCCGGCGCCTAACGTGACATTGCCGGCGCCAGCGAGCGAACCGATGGCCTGGTTGAAATTATTGAGATCGAGCGTTGCAGCGCCATTCACCGTATGGGCAGAATTAGCCGAGAAGGCGTTCGCATTCGCGGCCTGCAACACGCCGGCGGAAACCAGCGTCGCGCCACTATAGTTGATCGTGGAACTGAAACCACTCCCTGAGGTTTGTAGCGTCAGAGTCCCGCTCCCGGTCTTGGTCAGTCCGCCGGTCCCGATGATCGAACCGAAATAAGTGCCATTCTGGTTATCGCCGCCGATCGTGAGCGTACCTGCGCCGAGATCTATGGTCGGAAGCGCCCCAGGGAGGAATGCGAAGGACGTGAAACTGTCGAGCGAGGCGATCGTCTGGTTGAAGCCGTTGAGCTTCAACGTGGTGTCTCCATTCAGTGTAAAGCGCGAATTAGGCGACAGCACGTTGGCGGCGCCCGTCTGCAGCATGAGCGTGAATGAGGGCCCCCCTGATGCCCCAAATAAGAAGGTACCCCCCGTATACGTCGTCGCCCCGCTGAGTGTTAGATTTTGGCCTCCACCGAACATTACAAAGTTGCCCGACCCTGAGATCGTGCCGGCGAACGTTCGCGGCGCGCTATCGCCGCCAAAGAGAGTAAAAGACGTGGACGGATTAGCATGGTTCACGATAGTACCCGCACCCGACAGATTCGCGACGCTCGCGCCTCCAGCCGCAATGTTGACGGTGGTGCCAGGATTGGTCACTAGCAACGACCTTGGCGCAACCAAGGGATCGCCCGAAACGAGCCCGCCGAAATTCACTGTCCCTGACGTAACGGTCGTATTGCCGAGATAGACTCCTGTAACGTTGCTGAGCGTGACGGCGCCTGTCGTTGCGACACTGAGACCGAAATTTCCGCCAATCGCAATCCCGTCGAGAGCGCTGTTCTTCAGATTGATGGAGACTGGAACGACGATCGCAGGCAGGGGGCTTGCGAGCGCAATATTCCCGATCAGACCCGCCTGAAGCACAATGGTATTGCTGCCGGGCGTTGCATTGCTGTCGATGATCGCCTGACGCAGCGATCCGGCGCCAGAGTCGTTTGTGTTCGTGATCGTAAAATTCGCTGCTCGCGCAGGGTCCGCGCCCAAAGCCGCGCCGCATAGTGCGGTACTGATCAAAAAGCCTCGACGGAACAAAGTGCTCGGCGCACAGCGAAAAATGCCGTTCAGAAGGGTGATCGAGAGCAGCCGCCCGCGCTCAATGGTCGCGACCAATAACCGTCGGATTGTCTCGAAAGAAATATCTGCTGGAACCTTCATATTCGTCCTGGTATTGAAATATGAGGCAGAGCGCTTCCTCAGCGTCCAAAGCTGCGATTCGCTCTCGGCAAATGCAAGCGATCCCCACTGCCAAGAGCGGAAAATTCGGGGGACACTACCGACACTTGATACGTGACATGAGCCTTGGCTTACCCGTGTGATCGTGCAACCAGTTGTTCTCGCTAGATACCGGATCGAGCTTTGGAAGTTTGGCTGTTTCCGCCAACTCGTAGACAACCGTACGTTTTCTAGACGATGCACCAAGCGCGCGGCGATACTCCTGAAAATATTATCACCTCTACTTAAAGGCGGCGCGCTCTCAATCATTCCAGAACGCCTGCTTCCCCTTCGCGGGCCGGAGCGCCCGCGACCGTTTGCCCACATCGCTTTGGAGCTTGTCGGCCATCCAGAGCAATCCGCCGAGGATGGTGGCGCGCTCAGCGCTAGCAAGGATGCGCCTGCCAGCATGGCGCCCGCCCGCGCAGGATCACAGGTTGCGCCCTTGGGGGCGACCGCGCGTTCTCCAGCGCGCATCACGCCGTTCGTGCAATGCTGGCATCGGCCATTGCCGCCGCATAGGTTGCACACACGCCCGTCGGCTTGAACCCCGGATCCGCTGCACCCGGCGCAGCGCGCGGAGCCATTACAATAATAACAGGTAGCCATCGCCTCGCCCTTTGATCATGAAACAACGCACGTCACCCAAGGCGACAGACGCGCAGTCGACTACGGTAACTAAGGGATGATGATGTGGTCGCGGTCGTCGGCGGTTCTTCAGCAATCGGCATTTACGGCCGTTTACCCGCCCCCTCCTTGCCGACATTTACACCCCCTGGAATCAAATCCATAAAACGAGGATCAAAATCGCGATTTTCGAGAGGGATGTCTCTCCTCGAAAACGAGGAGGCGAGCGCAAAAATCCGTGCGTTGATCGACGTTTCGCCCCCTCGCGCGTCGCCTGCGCGCCTCAGCCATACAGGCGAACGGATCAGGCGGCTTTCTTCCGGGTCAAGAGGGACGTCAGCACCGCCACCCAATCCCATTTGATCAAGGCCGTCGCAAGCGGCGCATAGGCCAGCGCGACGGCGGACATCGCGCCGGTGCTCTCCCAGAACGAACGCGCCAGGCGCGCATAGCCGGCGGGCCATTCCGGCTCGGTGTCGGGTAGGAAAAGCCAGCGCCAGAGAAGGGCGATGGCAACGCCGAGCGGCACGCCGGCCATGCTAATGCCAAAACCAAGGGCTTTTCCGACATGGCGTTCGGCCCTGCCGGCGACGATCTGCACCGCCAGAATAACGCCGATGATGATGGGCCAAAGTGCATGGGCGATCAGATAGCCGCCCCATGCGATACGCAATTCAGCGTTTAGCGAGAAAAACCAGAACGGTGCGGCGCAAGGCAAAATCAAGACGGCGAACATCGCGAAGCCCGCCAGCGGATACAGAATATCCTTGGTCCTGGCGCGCTCGTCGAGCCACGTGAACCAGCGGCGGGTGCTCTTCAGGGTTACTTCGAGTCGCGCATCACCGTCGGCGTCGACGACGATCGTCCACTTGGCGACGGTGAACTTGTCCGCAACGCCCGCGAGTTCAAGCGATGCGCCGACCTCGAAAGCCGAGGAAAAGCCGCTAGCATCCTGAGACCAGTCAGGCTTCTCCGCCTGCCTCAGAACGATGCGCATAATGTGCTCCCTCCTCAAAAAGCGATCCTGAGCCCGACTTGTCCGGCGTGGCTCGTCGAGGCGCCAAAGCGAGCGCGGCATGCTCTCGCGACCGAAGCCGCCAGCGGGTCAGCGAGCGCCGCCATCGAACAGAGCGCCGACGCTGCCAGCAGGACGGCGTCGGGCGCCCGCATGGCCCGAGCGTCTCTGCTTTCCCACTAGATCCGGACAGTCTTCGCCCTCCTCGATGTTTCGCAACGCACGCTCCCAAAAATCAAACTCGCAAACAATCTCGGCTCAAAGTCGCGGGTTTTCAGCGCCGCGTCTCTCCTCGAACACGAGGAGGAGTGACAAAAAACATCCCCGCCCGTTCCCTCGCGGATTACGACAGTCCGCTTAGCACCAGGCGCGCGACCGCCTGCGAGCGCGTCCTAGCGCCCAGCTTGCGGCGGGCCTGATCGATATGAGTCCTCGCTGTGGTCTGCGATACGCCGAGCAGGCGGGCGATCTGCAAATCCGTTTTGCCGGCCGCCACCCAGCGCAGGCATTCCAGCTCCCGATGGGTGAGCGTCGCCTGCGGATCGGTCACTGGCGCAAGACCAGTCAAAGCGCGGCAGCGTTCATGCGTCAGGAAAGCAAGCTGTTGCAGTTTGCCGCGCAGCGCGGGCGGCATGGGTTGCTCCTTGCCAGCCATGGTGACGATCGCGAAATAACCGCCCGGGCCGTGGATCGGCACCGACAGCCCGTCCGTCCAGCCCCATTCGACGACCGTATCCCAAATGTCCTGTTCGGCGCGCGACAGGGTGCGCTCGGCTTTCGCTTCCCGCCAGGTGAATGGCGCGATGCGCCGTCGCGCCTCGGCGACCCCATAGTCGGCGGCGACGAAATTGCGGTTGACATAGAGTTCGAGCCAGTCCGGCGGCCAGTCCTGGAAGAAGAAATGCGGCTCCGGGCCCTTGTCGGCCGGGAGGAAAGCGCCGCATGCGCTGGCGGTATAGCCGTGGGCTGCGATGCGCCGCTTAAACAAGGCTTTGACCGCATCGATCGTCGCGCACGCCTCAAGCGCGGCGGCAAACTCATCCTCCATTACCTAACCCCTACCTCCGCCGAATGGAGGAATGCGAAGATTACCAAAGCATGACGCGAGAACCGCCGGGACACCTCAAGCGCATTAACTCGCGCCCGACATCGAATCACGGGCCTGTCCCACGGTGTGCGAAACTCCTATTGACTTGATGGTTTAACCTCTTTTGGCGTCGCTGAGAGCGGTCGGGGAATTTGCGATCGTAGCTGACCGGCTTGCGAGCCTCCAATGCCTGACGGACGTAGTCGCGGATCGCTGTCCCTGCTTCAGAGAGCGGAATGAAAGGTTCGTCGGCGTCTTCCCGCGACGGCGCGTCGATCGCCGTATCGGGGATCCGGTGTCGCACCCACCGGCCTTCGCCGTCCATGATTAGGCGATTCCGGGTGACGAGGTGTTTGAGGCGATATTGGAGAGTGCGCGGCGGGACGGGGGTTTCCAGAGCGCGCAGAATCTCCGGCGCCAACAGACCATTGGGGCTGCGCCGCATGGCGTCTTCGATTGCTGCCGGAGCTATCTCTGGGACATGGTTTGCCAAAGCGGCCCTTCCTGCGCGTAGAATCTAGACGCAAGAATGACGTGGATGGGCCCAAGAATCAAGATTATGCGCAAGAGTGAGGCTAGGCGCAATCATAGTTGCGCCGAGCTAGGGCACCGATCCGCACGACGTCTTTATGCCCGGAGCCAGCGGTTACTACATTTAGGAGGGGGTTAGAGGGTTATTGCGTAGAAGTAGTTCTCATCATCACCCGGTGCGGCGCGCCATCTCAATACCGTTTAACCTTCGCACCATCGCTGGTCAGACGTCGCCACACGCATCAAATCTCGTAACAATGTCTCGCTAAACGCAACAGAATCTTCTTGCCAACGTCACCCCATAAACATAACATGTTAAGCGAATGGAGGCATATTCGCATGAGTGGAACGATTGAAGCCGCCAAGCCCGGCGAGATGACCGGTGGGCAGGCGTTGGTTGCACAGTTGATCGTCGAGGGCGCGAAGGACATTTTCGCGATCCCCGGCATCCAGCTCGACTGGGCGGTGGACGCGATCCGCCAGCGCTCGAACGAGCTTCGGCTGATCGTCCCGCGCCACGAACAGGCGACTTCCTATATGGCGGACGGCTATGCCCGCACCACCGGCCGCGAGGCGGTGTGCATGGTCGTGCCGGGGCCGGGGATGCTCAACGCGCTTTCCGGCATCGCCACCGCTTATGCGTGCAACGCGCCGGTGCTGTTCATCGTCGGGCAGATCCCGAGCGACACGATCGGCGCGCACCACGGCATGCTCCACGAAATCCCCGACCAGAGCGGGGTGCTCAAGGCGATGACCAAGTGGCACGGCATCGCCAAGACCCCGGCCGACATCCCCGGGCTGGTGCATGAAGCGTTCGTGCAGCTGCGCAGCGGCACCCCGCGCCCGGTCGCGCTCGAAGTGCCGCCCGATGTGCTCCAGTCGGCCGGGGTGGTGACCTTGCTGCCGCGCGCCGAGCGGGTGCGGCAGGCACCCGCCGCCGAGGCGATCGCGCAGGCGGCCGAGGCGCTCACCAAGGCGCGGCATCCGGTGATCTGCGCCGGCGGCGGCGCGGTGGCGAGCCAGGCGACCGCCGAGATCCAGGCGCTCGCCGAGCGGCTGCAGGCGCCGGTGGTGATGACCGAGGCGGGCCGCGGCTTGATCGACGATCGCCACCCGCTCGCGCTGATCGGGCTCGGCGGGCGCGCGGTGCTGCCGCACGCCGATGTCGTGCTGGTCGCGGGCAGCCGCTTCCTCGACGGCACCGCCACGCCGACCGACAAGCGCGACGGCGTGACCTATATCTATCTCAATACCGATCCCAACCATATGGGCGCGCCGCGCGCCGCGGGGATCGTGCTCGAGGGCGATGTGCAGGAAGGCGCGCGCGCGCTGCTCGCGGCGATCGGCACGGGCGAGGCGCCGGCGGCGACCGACCGTATCGCCAAGGTCAAGCAATGGTGCGCACAGCAGATCGAGGCGATCCGCCCGCAGCACGATTATGTCCAGGCGCTGCGCGGGACGATGGCCGATGACGATATCCTCGTCAGCGAGCTGACCCAGGTCGGCTATTATTCGAACATCGCCTTCCCGGTTTACGGGCCGCACCGCTTCATCACCCCGGGCTATCAGGGGACGCTGGGCTACGGCTTCAACACCGCGCTCGGCGCAGCGCACGGCAACCCCGACCGCCGCACCGTCTCGCTCAACGGCGACGGCGGGTTCAGCTGGGGGATGCAGGAGTTGGCGACCTTGGCGCGCGACCAGTTCAACCTCTCGGTGGTGGTGTTCGTCGACGGCAAGTTCGGCAACGTCCAGCGCATCCAGCGCCGCGTGTTCGGCGCGGAATTCGGCACCGATGTCGCAAGCCCGGACTTTGCGCTGCTCGGCCAGGCTTACGGCCTGCCGACGGTGGTGACCGACTCCCCCGAGGGTCTCGCCGAGGCGCTGCGCGACGCCAAGCAGCGCGGCGGCCCGGCGCTGATTGCGGTGAAGGTGGGCGAGATGCCGAGCCCGTGGGCGCTGATCCACCCGTTCGTGCCCTCGCCGGTGCCGGTGCCGCCGAACCCGCTCGGCGAGCCCGCCTGATCGCGCACCCCAGCGAACGAAAAGGCCCGATCCGGGATGCCGGATCGGGCCTTTTCTTTGTCTCTTAACTCCCCTCCCTTGTGAAGGGAGGGGAGCCAGAACGTTTCACCCCGCCTGCCCCGCCAGAAACCGCCGCCGCGCGCGCATCAGCATCACGCTGAGCCCCAGCGACACTGCCATGATCACCGGATAGCAAGCGACGATCGCCCAGACGATCCCGAGCCGCCCGCCGATCATCTCCTCCCCGACGAAGGCGAACACCGCCGACCCGATCGTTTGGCCGAGGAAATTCTGCGCGAGATTGAACAAGGCGACGATCTTGCCGATGTGGTTGCCCGGCGTGATCTCGGTGAGGATCGCGAACGCCGCGACCGGCATCGATCCGATCAGCAGATTGGCGAGCGCGAGGCAGATCCACACCCCCGTCGTCCCCTGCGCGAGGAACATCCCGACCACCGGCACGATCTGCAGCACCTGCAGCGCGATCGAGATCTTGAGGATCGCGTCGCGGTCGCCGGCGAGCGCGCGGCGGTCGATCACGAAGCCCGCGCCGAGCGCGCCGATCGCCGAGCAGATCAGCGCGATCGTCCCCGCGGTCGGCCCGACCACCTCGGGCGGCAGGCCATGCTGGCGCTCGATCGCCGGGGCGAGCCACGCGCTCCACCCGGTATTGGCGAGCGACCACAGGATCATCGCGCTGAACAGCAGGACATAGAGCCCGGCATGGCCGCGCATATGGCGCAGCGACTCCTTGAAGCCCGCGTTTTCCGAGGCGTCGGTATCGACATCCACCCGGCGCGGCTCGCGGAACAGGAAGATCGCGAGGCCGAGGCACAGCCCGATCAGCCCCGGCACGACCATCGCGAACTGCCACGGCTCGATGCTGCCGAGGATCGGAATCCCGTGCGTCCCGCCCGATTTGGCGAAGCCGTAGAGCGCGCCGCCGATCACCAGCGCCAGCGCCGATCCGACCAAAGGCGCGGTGGTGTAAACCGCGAGCGGCCAGGCGCGGCGCTGCGGCGGGAAGCTGTCGCGGATCATCGACATCGCGCACGGCTGCAGCGCCGCCTCGCCCACCCCCAGCCCCATGCGGCTGACGAACAACATGCGATAGGAGGAGGCGAAGCCGGAGAGCATCGTCATCCCCGACCAGCCGACCACCGCCGCGCCGAGCACGGTACGGCGGTTGAAGCGATCGGCGGCGAACCCCATCGGGATGATCGCGAGGCTGTAGAGCGTTGCGAAGGCGGCGCCTTCGAGCAACGCGATCTGGACGTCGCTGATCCCGAGCGAGGCGCGGATCGGATCGACCATCGATCGCATCATGTTGCGATCGATGAACGAGAGGACGAACAACAGGGTCAGATAGGAGAGCAGCAGCCACGGCCGGGAGCCACGCGGATAGGCGCTATCGTCGGCAGCGCTCCCGCCCGCGCCCGCGCGCCCGATCGCCATGCCTGCCATCCGCCCACTCCTGCCTCATCGCCCCGTACCGACGCAGCAAGCGCGGCACGATATACGCAACTTCGTCTCGTTATACGATATAGATAACATGTTATCTGTGCAAACGGTATCGGCATTTCCGAGGAGGTTGAGCGCGCTTCACCTCATCCGTCATTCCCGCGAAGGCGGGAATCCATTCTGGCTGGCCTCACGACTCTTGCCCCGGCCTGCGCGAATGGATTCCCGCCTCCGCGGGAATGACGGTTAAGAGGAAAGCGCTTCCCTCAATCCCGCCCGCGCGCGGGCTCGTCCGGCGCGAACCCGCCGAGCGCGTCGCGGAACGCGGCGAGTTCGGCCATCAGCCGCTCCAGCCGCTCTTCGCCGAATGCCTTGCGGTAATTCTGCACCAGCACGCGGGTATGCTCGGCGGTGCGGTTGACCAGCGCACGCCCGGCGTCGCTGATCGCGATGATCGAGCGGCGCTTGTCCTGCGGATCGACATCGCGCGCGATCAGCCCGCGCTCGCCGAGCTCCTTGAGGATCCGCGTCACGCTCGGCCCGTGGAGCATCGCGCTCGCCGCGAGCGCCGCGATATCAAGCCGCCCCTCGTCGCTCAGCACGCGCAGCACGCGCCATTGCTGCTCGGTGACGTCAGCGGCGCGCAATTTGGGGCGGATGGGCGCCATCGTCGCCTCGCGCGCGGCGAGCAACAGACCGGCGATCGACTGCCGATACGGCGGCAGGCCAGAGATTTCGTCGTCAGACATCGGCGACGTGCATCGCATAAACCGATCCGCGCGGCAAAACGTCAGCCTCCCTGCCCAACCAGTCGGTTGCGCAGCACCCCGATCCCTTCCACCTCGAGTTCGACGACATCGCCGTCGTCGAGGAAGGTCAGGCTTTCATAGCCGCAGCCGTCGCCGACGGTGCCCAGCCCGATCAGGTCGCCGGGATGCAGCGTTTCGTCGCGCGAGATATAGGCGATCGTCGCCGCGATCGAATGCTGCCCGCCGCCCGACGAGGTGCGCACCTTCTCCACCCCGTTGACGCGCGCGATCATCGTCAGCGCCTCTGGGTCGGCGATCTCGTCGGCGGTGACGATGCACGGGCCGATTACATTGCCGGTATCGAAATCCTTGCCCTTGGCCGGGCCGAAGCGGAACTGTGTCTCACGCGACTGGATATCCCGCGCCGAAAAATCGTTGAAGATCGTATAGCCGAACACCGCGTCGAGCGCATTTTCCGGGGTGAGGTCGCGCGCGGGGCCGCCGATCACCACGCCGAGCTCCAGCTCGTAATCCATCAGCTTCGCCGCGCGGGGGCGGATCACCTCCGCCTCGGGGCCGACGACGCTCATCGGATTGCCCTTGTAATAGAGCGGCTGCTCGTACCACACCGGCGGAATCTCGAACGCGCCGGCGGCGCGGAACTTCTCCAGCGTCGCAGCGGGATCGGGGGTGGCGCTGGCGCGAAGCTGCATCGCGGCGGCGATCGCCTGACGCACATGCTTCTCGTAATTGCCGCAATCGCGGATCTGCGTCGGGCGCGGCAGCGGGGCGAGCAAGGTCACCTCGCCAAGCGCGATCGTGTCGCCCGCATCGGCGAGCGCCGCCGCGATCCGCGCCAGCCCGGCGCGACCGGCGGTAATTACCGCGAGCATGTCGCCCAGCATTTCACCGCCGTCGCGCGCGGTCGCCGCGGCGATATCGAACACGCGATCGTCGCCGACCAGCACGCCGGGGCGCGCTTGCCCCTCATGATTGCGGAAAGTCACCAGCTTCATCGCTCGCTCCCTGGAACGGAAAACATAAACCCCGTTCGGGCTGAGCGTGTCGAAGCCCTGCACTTTCTTCCGATGAAGAAGGGCAGCCCTTCGACAAGCTCAGGCCGAACGGGGAAAGGTGGTCGCGACACTCTCAGCCGCGCGCCCCGCGCAATTGATCGACCAGCCCGACGACATCGCCCGGCAGCGCATCGCCGCGCCAGCCGACATGCAGGTCGGGCCGCGACACCAGCAAGGCATGACGATAGACCGCGGTACGCTCGTCCGGCGCGATATCGAGCAGCTTGAGCGGCATCCCGGCCGCGGCCGCCGCCTGCTCCAGCGGCGCCACGTCGATCGTCGAATCGAACCGCAGCAAGGTATAGTCCGCCCCGAAGTCGTCGTAAGCGGAATTGCCGTTGCGGCGCCAGAAATGCGGGGTGCGGCACCCCGGCACGGTCGATTGCTCGAAGCCGGCCATCGAATAGCCCGGCTGCTGCTCGCCGTCGTAGGCGATAATGGGCGAATCCGGGTAAAAGTACCCGAAGTTCAGCCCGCCGCAGCAATATTGCTGGACGTTGAGCGCATAGACCTGCGCGCCCAGCGCCGCCCGCGCGGCTTCGCCCTCGGCGCCGTCATGCTCGACCGCCTCGGGCACCGCGCGACGATGCGCGATCGCGCTCAGCGCGTGGTTCATCGCGAAATGCGACACCTGCTCGGTGATCGGCAGCCGCTCGGCTTCATAAGCGTCGAGCAGATGCGCCCCGCCCCAGCCGTTGACCGTCGCCGCGAGCAGCCACGTCAGGTTCATCGCGTCGGCGATCCCGGCGTTCATCCCGAAGCCGGCATAAGGCACCCACAGATGTGCGCTGTCGCCGCAGATGAAGATACGGCGATCGCGGAACTTGTCCGCCACCAGCCGGCGGCCGATCCAGTCCTCCTTGCTGATCACCTCATAATTGAAATCGTCCCCGACGCCGAGGATCGTGCGGATCGACGCATCGCGATCGATCGCGTCGAAATCCTCCTCATGCTCGTAGAGGTAATTGTGGATCAGCCAGGTCTCGCGCCCGTCGATCGCCACGGTATTGCCCGAGCGGCGCGGGTTGAGCGACAGGTTCATCCAGCCGGGGCGCCCCTGCATCATCTCGAGCAGCCTGGGCGCGCGGATATAGGTCGATTGCACGCGCTGGACGACCGCATCGCCCGACAGTTTCGCGCCGATGATCGAGCGCACGCGCGACCGTCCGCCGTCGCAGCCGACCAGATACAATGCGGTCAGCGTCTCGGTCGCCCCGCTCGGCAGATCGCGCACGTTGACGGTCACCCCGGCATCGTCCTGCGTCGCCTCGATCAATTCGGTCCGGTTGCGGATCGTGATCAGCGGATGCGCCGCGGCCTGCGCGAAGATCAACGGTTCGAGATAGATCTGGTTGATCCGGTGCGGCGGCTCCGGGGTCGGCCACCAGGTATCGGGCCCGGCGAAGTCGGTCCAGCGCTCCGCACGCGCGGGGATCGCGATGCGGGTGATTTCATGCCCCCGCGTCACGCTGGTGCGATAGACGCAATCGTTGGGATAATCCGCTGGCAGCCCGGAATCGCGCACCACGTCGGCGAAACCGAGCCGGCGGAACGCCTCCATCGTGCGCGCCGCGACATGATTGCACTTCACGCTCGGCGGCTCGCCCGCCTGCCGCGTCTCGACGATCGTCGAGCGCACCCCGCGTCGCGCGAGATCGAGCGCGACGACCAGCCCGACCGGGCCGGCGCCGCTGATGATGACCTGCGTATCGGTCGCCATCACTGCCACGCCACGAATGCGCACGACGATCCGGTGCCGCCCTCGGTGCGGTAGAGCGTCTGATAGTCGATTTCGGTCATCTTGAGCCCGGCGTGGCGCATCGCCGCGGAGGTCGCGATCCAGCTCTTGCACTCGGAGGTGCCGGCCATCAGCTCGTTCTGCGGAATCGCGGAGAGCGTCGCCTCGTCGTCGCTGGCGAGCGCATTGAGGAATTTGCGATCCCATTCGGGGTCGACCACGAAATGCGTCAGCCCGCCGGTGGTAAGCACCGCGACGCGCGCATCGCTGTCCCACGCCTCGATCGCGCGGGCGACCGCCCCGCCAAAGGCATAGCAGCGCGCGGCGGACGGGCTGTTGTCATAATACCAGCAATTCACGTCGACCGGGACGTTGGGCTTCACCAGATCGCGCAGCACGTTCTTGTAGAGGAAGCCGTAAGCGTGCGGCAGGCCGTACATCAGCGACTTTTCGTTCACCACGGTCGGCTTCTCGTGGCACAAAGTCACGTCGAACCCGCTCTCGCGTACCAGATGCCGCGCGATATGCTGGCCGAACGCGCGATCGCCCGGGAAGGCGACCCGTTCGTCGGGGAGATGGCCGTGGTCGGAAAGTTCGATCCCGATCGGCAGCCGCGCATTCTGCTCAGCCGTGCGCGGCAAATTGGGCAGTTCGTCGGTCGCGATCACCGCGAACGAGGGCACGATCTCCGAGAAGAATTCGTGCTGATCGTTGCCGATCATCACCACCACATCGGGATCGACCGCGCGGAACATGTCGTGGAGCCGGTCCATCGCCGCGAACGACGCTTCGAGCGCGGCTCGCCGCGTTTCGAGCGCGAGCCGATCGCCGATATTCTCGCCCGCGCGCTGCGCCGCCAGCTCGGCATAGGGCAGCTTACGCCCATGGAACCACAAGGGCACGCCGTCCTTGCGATCGCGGTCGCCGCGGAGATCCCAGTCCTCCGCCATCGTATGAAGCTGCGGCGTATGCGCGCAGCCGATCCCGAGCACTATCTTGGCCATAAATCCTCTACACGCAGACCTTTACCACCGTCATGCCAGGCTCGACCCGGCATCCAGAGCCACAAACATCATCGCTCGTTGCCCTGGATGCCGGATCAAGTCCGGCATGACGGCAGAGGTGTTACCGGTGGTGATCAGGAACCGACCGAAATACGGTTGGACAGCCGGCCCAGCCCGTCGATCTCCACATCGGTCAGCTTGCCGTCATAGAGATTGAGGTAGGTGCCGATATTGCCGCGCGGATGCTTCTCGGTGCCCTTGGAGGCGGTGCCGGTGTGGAGGCAGTCGCCCACTTCCATCGTGAACCACTTGCTGGCTTCCGAAATCACCCGCTCGACCGGAAAGAAATAGTTCGCGGTGCTGTCGTCGGCATAGCATTCGCCGTCGATATAGCCGCGGACGCGCAGCGCGTTCGGGTTGGGGATCTCGTCCTTGGTGGTGAGCCACGGGCCCATCGCCGCAAAGGTATCCGCGCCCTTCGACTTGCTGTGATAGATGAACAGCAAATAGGTGTCCTCGCCGCCCTCGAACTTCGGGCGCCACGCCAGATGGTGCGGCTTGATCACTTCGGGGCGCTGCTTCAGCGCGATCGAATCCTGCGAGAATTTCACGCCGCTCGCGGTGACGTCATTGGTCAGCGTATAGCCGAAGACGTAATCGAGGGCGTTTTCCGGGGCGACGTTCTTCGCGGTCTTGCCGAACACGATGACGGGTTCGGGCTCGGGGATCGACTGGCCGTGATCCTTGAGTAGCTCGATCGACTTGTTGTGGCCGGTCAGCGCCGAGCGCCCCTTGGTGAAGAACATCGGCGCGGTCATCGGCTTGACCGCATATTGGTTGAGATTGTTGTTGTAGACCGCGCAGCCGAGGATCTTCGACGGGCGCGGGTTGGGCGCCATCCAATCGGCGTTGGCGAGATCGATCACCGGCAAGCGCCCGGCGACCGCCGCCTCGATCGCGGCGGCAGCGCTGTCGAGCCCAGCATTGCCGGCCTCGATCAGATCCTCCATCCACGCGAAATCGAGCGCGACCGCTTTGTCGTCCGCAACCCGCGCGATCACCGTCGGCTTGCCGTTAATCCTGATCGTACCGAGCTTCATGTCACTCTCCTGCTTTGCTGCGAGCGCCCGTTTGGGGGAGCGGTCAGATGGTGTGTTCGGCGTCGGCGGGGATCATCCCCATCGCCACCTGGAATTCGCGTTTGACGGCTTCGGGCTGCCCCACCTGATGCGGGTAGTGCGGCTGGTTGAAGCGGTAGGCGAGCTTCTTCCCCAGCGCCCAGCTCTCCTCGAGCGTCATCGAGGTGGTGAAGATCTCGCGATGCTTGATCTGCAGTTCGACGCATTTGTTGCGCTCGGCGTCGCGGATCAGCCCCTTGGGGTCGCGCCCCTCGGCCACCGCCTTCATATTCTCGTCGAACGAGCGCCGCAGCATGACGATGCCGAGATCGCTCTGCCCGAGATGCTCCTCGGTGCGATCGGCGATGACGCCCTGCCCGGCCCAGGCGACGATATCCTGGTTGAGCACATGGCTGGTGATCCAATTGTCCTCGGCATCCTTCACCGGCCCCTTCCAATAGGGCACGCGCTGCTGGACATAGGGCTCCTGCCCGACCGGCACGCGGTGGAACATCCAGGTGATGCTCAGCGTGTTCTCGTCATCCACCGGGATGCGCCATTCGATATGGTCGCCGAGGAAGAAGGCGTTGGGCCACAGAGCGGTCGAGCCGACCGTCCAATGCTGGCTGTCCTTGTCGGTATCCTCGCGGACGCGGCGATAGATGTGCCCGAACTCGAATTCGTCGAACTTCAGCTCGAGATGCTTCGGGCCGTAGCTGCCGTCGCCGGCCAGCCGCGAGGTCCAGTTGCGGTGCATCCATTCGAAATGCACCGGATCGAGGCTGTTCTCCTGGCATTGGAACCAGTTGCACGGCACATCGGCATAGACGACCTGGCGGAAGCCATTGTCCCAGGTGAAGGGTTCCCAATTGGGCACCAGCGGCGCGGGATCGGGGCCCATATAGGCCCATAGCATCCCCGCCTTTTCCTCGACCCGATACGCCTTGGTGCGGATCTTGTCGCGAAAGCGCGCCTTGGGGTTGGCGATATCCTCGAACGGCTGTTCGAGGCATTTGCCGTCGGTAGCGAAGCACCAGCCGTGATAGCTGCAGCGCAGCCCGTCTTCCTCGATGATGCCGAACAGCATGTCGGCGCGGCGATGCGGGCATTGCCGGTCGATCAACCCGTAGCTGCCGTCGCCGGCGCGGAAAGCGACGAGCGATTCGCCCAGCAATTTCACCGGCTTGATCCCAAGCTCGTCGATCTCTGCGGTCGCCGCGAAAGGATGCCAGTAGCGGCGCAGCAATTCGCCCATCGGCGTTCCCGGGCCGACGCGGGTCAATCGCTCATTCTGTGCCGGACTAGCCATTTTCCTCCTCTCCCAGCGGTCGAAAATCCCTGTCGCCGCGCTATCGCCCGGTATCGACATCCGCAACAACGAGGTCTATTTGTTGCGTATGTCGCAACAACTCGAGTCCGAAACCCGCGATCGCGACCCGCGCCGGCAGGCGCCGACCGCCGGGCTGGGCAAGATCGAGGCGGTGGCCACGGCGACCGCGATCATCGATTTCCTCGCCGAGCGCGGCAGCAAGGTCGGGGTGCAGGATGTCGCGACGATGCTCGGCATCACCAAGTCGCGCGCCTCGCGGCATCTCGCCAATCTCGAACAATTGGGGCTGGTCGGGCGGCAAGGCAGCCGCGGCTATGAGCTCGGCTGGCGGCTGGTGCGCTGGGGGCATATCGCCGCGGCGCGGCTCGACCTGGTGGCGATGCTCGACGATTATCTCGTCGCCTTGGGGCGCGAGGTCGGGCTGACCGTCTTGCTGTGCACCGATGCCGGCGGCGACGCGGTGGTGGTGCGATCGATCCCCGCGCCGCAGGCGATCCATATCGACGTCAAGCCCGGGCTGGTGCTTAGCCTGCCGCATTCGCCCTCGGCGCGGATCGCCTTCGCCTTCCAGTCACGCGAGCGGCGCGAGAAACTGCTCGGCCATCTGTGCGAGCGCGAAACCGATTTCCGCATCGCCGATCGCGCCGAATTCATGACGCAGATCGCCGATATCCAGCGGCATTACGTCTGCTGGACGCGCGACAAGTTCAACCTCGGCCACGGCGCGGTGGCCGCGCCGGTGTTCGATCAGGACGAGGAATTGCGCGCAGTCGTCACGGTGATGATCCCCAGTTCCGAACTCGGCGAGCGCGGCCCGCCGCGGCCGCTGATCGAGGCGCTGCTGCGCTGTTGCGCCTTGTGCTCGCAGCGGCTCAATTCGCGGTTCCAGTTTCCGACCGGCTAACGTCATCCCAACAGCTCACGTCACCCCAGCGTAAGCTGGGGTCTTGTGCCGCAGGCGCCGCCCCTGCTGCCTGAAATCACAGCTTGCGCTGGGATGACGGAGTGGTGACGGCACGAAGGCCGCAAGCGCGAGCGCCTGCGGCCTGAGACCCCAGCCTGTGCTGGGGGGGGACAGATTCCCCGCCGGTTTCCCGGCGGGGCCTTTGTCAGAACTTGTAGCCGAGTTGCACACCCACGGTGCGCGGCTGGGCGACCAGCGTCTGGTACGGGGTCACCGTGTCGGCGATCGAGTTGATGTTCGCCCGCTTGTCGAGCAGGTTGCGGACATAGACCCCGGCATTCCACTTGTCCTGATGCGCCAGCGTGATCGCGGCATTGACCAGGGTGAACGCCTGCGGCGCCATCAGGTTAAACTGCGGGCGATAGTCCATATAGGCATATTTGCCGCGATGCTGGGCATCGACGCGCAGCTCGACCGAATTGTCGCCGCTCAGGTTGACGGTATACGCCGCCGAGCCGTTGAGCGTGAAGGTCGGGGTATTGGCGAATTGCGTCCCCGCCACCGGCGAGCCCGAGATCGCCGGCTGGTCCTTCAGCCACTTGGCCTTGAACACCGTGCCGCTCGCGGTCAGCTCCAGCCCGCGCACCGGGCGCGCGGTCAGGTCGAACTCGACCCCCTGCGACCGCGCGCACAGACCCGAGCAATTGAGGATGCCCGAGAAGGTGCCGTTGAAGAAATCGCCCGAGATCTGGGTGTTGTACCAATTGACCCGATAGAGCGCGATATTGAACTGGAGCGCGCGATTGAACCAGTCGGTCTTCGCGCCGGCCTCGAAGTTCCAGGTGTAATCCGGGCCATAGGACGGCGGCAGTTCGGGGATCACGCGAACGATCGTGCCGCCGGCGCGATAGCCCTGCGACGCCGAGGCGTAGAGCATGATGTCGCGCGTCGGCTTATAATCGGCCTCGAACTTGTAGATCGCCTTGCTTTCGGTGCTGCGCACATCGTCCGGCGCCCCCGCGGTGCCGAGCCGCAGGAACGGCACGATCGAGGTGGCGATGTCGTGCCGCTTGTTCTGGAACACGCGGATACCGCCGAGGATCGAGAATTTGTCGGACAGTTTGAGCGTCGCTTCGCCGAAGCCCGCCCATTGCGTCAGCTTGAAATCGCCCGCGCGCTCATACCAGACGGGGTTGGCGAAGATCGGATTCCCGGTGGTGAGATCGACATCGACGAAGCTGTTGTTAATCTTCGTCGTGCGGTTCTGATAAATCCCCCCGACGATGAAGTTGAGCGGCCCGTCGAAATTGGTCGCGAGGCGCAGTTCGGAATTCCACATCGTCAGCTCCTGCGCGGAGCGGAAGGTGATCGCCTTGGGCAAGGTGATCGGCGGGAATGCGCCGATGCTCTGCAGGAAGCCGAAGAACAGCGGCAGCCCCTGCTGGTCGGTGAAGCTCTCGTTGCGGCGACGCTGATAGGATTGCGTGAAGGTCAGCGTCATATTGTCGAACTGATGTTCGAGCGTCAGCCCGGCGAGGATCGACCGGTCATGATAAGGCTCGCGGCTCTGCGTCCTGGACTGCAGATCGCCCGCGCCCGGCAGCGCCACGCCGCCGATCACCGACGGGCGCGACCAGACATAGCCCTGCCCGTTGGATTTCAGATCCTGGACATAGAGCTGGGTCGTCGCGGTGGTGTTCGGCCCGAGCTGATAGGTGCCGTTCCAGCGGAAGCCCCAGGTGTCGGCGCTGTTGAAATTATCCTTGCGGTAGGACGTGTTGTCGATGAACCCCGGGGTGTGGATGCCATAGCCGACGATGCGGAAGGCGACCGAGTCCCCCAGCGGCACGTTGATCATGCCCTTCACCGCATAACCGGCCTGCCCGTGGTTGACGAGCGACCCGTCGAGATCGATGCGGCCCTCGGTCACGTTGAGCTTGGCCGGGTTGGACAGCACACGCACCACACCGGCGAGCGCCGACGAGCCGTAGAGCGTGCTCTGCGGGCCGCGCAGCACTTCGACGCGCTGGACGTCGTACATCAGGAAATCGGTCTGGCGGCCGCCCGAGCTCGCGGCGCTGTCGCCGGTGCCCGCGGTCGGCATGTTGTCGTAATAGAGGCCGACGGTGGATTCGCCCGCGCCGACGAGGCCGCGGATCATCAGCGTGTTCTGCCCCGGGCCGGCGTTGATCACGTTGAGCCCGGCGATGTTGCGGGTCACCTGCTCGATATCGGTGATCTGGCGCTTGACCAGATCGTCGGAGGTGATCACGCCGATGCTGGTCGGCGTATCCTGCAGCTTCTGCTCGCGCTTGTTGGCGGTGACGATCACATCGGGGATGCCGCCATTGTCGGCCGAGGCGACGGCCGCCTGATCGGCTTCGGCAGCGGGCGCCGCCAGCGCCTGCATCGGCACCGCGCCGAGAATCGCCGCCATCACCACCGAGGGCGCGGCCATCGCAACATTCACTTTCATCTTACCCACCTTGTCCCCTCCCAAAACCAACCGGATAGCCGCGCAGGACTCACTCGGCACCGATTTAGATAACATGTTATCCTTGCCCCGTTCCGGCGCAACGCGCTTAGTGGATTTGTTGCGAGGAGTGAAACAATGGCACGGAACCTGAAACGGCCTGGATCCGGTAATTCCCTCTGCTCCCCCCTCCCTCTTGAAGGGAGGGCCGGGGGTGGGTGGGTATGAGGCGCGCGTAACGGTATCCCCGCAGGCCAACCCACCCCCGACCGCTCGCTTGTTCAAGGGAGGGGAGAAGAAGACGCCAGACACGCGCGGAACTGGCGCAGCCCGCCCCACAGCAGCAAGGTCGCGATCGGCCCGACGATCGCCGCGGCGATCGCCAGCGACAGATGCAGCGCGCCTTCGTCACGGAGCACATAATCGCCGATCAGCGCCGGCAGCACCGGCCCCAAGGTCACCGCGAGGATGCCCACCGTCAGCCCGAACACCGCGCTCAACTGCGCGCGCATGTTGTTCGGCGCGATCATCTGGATGGCCGAGGGGATCAGCACCGGGACGAACCCGCCGAGGAACTTGATCGGCCACAGCATCGCCGCCATCGCCCAGGCAACCGGCAACAGCGGCATGATCGTCGCGGCGACGCCCATTCCCGCGGCGGCATAGGTCGCCAGCCGGAGGCACGCATCGCCCTGCCCGCGCGCGATCATCCGGCTCGAAAGCCACCCCGCCGAAAGCATCCCGAGCGGCCCGGCGGTCAGCGAGGCGAGCCCGTTGACGTGCCCGGTCTGCGCGACGTTCCAGTGGAAGGTGCGGATGAACAGCTCGGGATACCAGGCGTCCATATAGCTCATGATCGCGAGCATCGCCGATCCGAGGAACAAGGCGATCGACATCGCCGGCCAGCGCGCGAGAAAGCGCCAGATGCGCGCCAGCGAGAAACTTGCGGCCGCGCCCTTGGCATCGCCGCGGCGCCGCGGCTCGCGCAGGGTCGAAACCCATAAAGCGACGAGCAGCCCCGGCGGGCCGATCACCAGAAACACCGCATGCCACGAGCGGATCGTGCCGAGCAGCGGCACCGTCACCTGCGGGGTCTGCGCCACCGCCGCCACCACCGACCCGCCGAGGATCAGCGCCAGCCCGGCGCCGATATAGATGCCGACCGAATAGAGGCTCATCGCGCGCGGCAGCCGCTCGCGATCGAAACTGTCGTTGAGCAGGGAATAGGCCGAGGGCGACAGCGCCGCCTCCCCCACCCCGACGCCGATCCGCGCCGCGAACAATTGCGGAAAGGTCCGCGTGAATGCGCACAAGGAGGTGGCGAGGCTCCACAAGGCGACGCCGCCGGCGATGATCCGCGTGCGCGGATAGCGATCGGCGAGCCACGCGATCGGCAGCCCCATTGCGGTGTAGAACAGCCCGAACGCGCCCCCGGTGAGCAAGGCGAATTGCGTATCGGTGAGGTGCAGGTCCGCCTTGATCGGCCCGACCATCAGATTGAGGATCTGCCGGTCGAGGAACGAGAAGGTGTAAGCGACCATCAGGACGGCGGCGGTGTACCAGCCGTAGCGATAGTCAGCCCGCGTTTCGGGCATCGCGGTCACGCCGCGCGGTCCGCCGCGACGATCGCGGTGCCGGCCGAGAGCCGGACGAGCGGGTCGGCATCGCCGAAGCGGGTGCCGATCGGATCGCCCCCCGCCGCGACGCGCTCGACCTGCCGGCGATAGAGCCGGCGCAGCATCCCGATCCCCTTGTCGGAGGTGACGAGATGCTCCTCCGAATGCGCGGTGATCGCGCCCTGCCCGACCTGCGCCTCATAATCGCCGGGGAGTTCGCGATGCTCCTCTTCGGTCAGTTCGTGCCACAGCTTGCCGTTGAAATGCGAGCGGATGCGCGCGAGCGCGCCGCGTTCGGTGACGCGCCCGGCGGAATAGATGCGGAAACTGGTATCGTCGATCGGCAACACCCAGCCGAGCAGCGAGCATGACCCGACACTCTCCGCGCGCGGATTGGCCACCGCGCGCACCGTCGGCAGCACTGCTTCGGTGATGCGGCGGTGCAATTGCCCCTCGCCCAGATCGCGCGCCTGAATGCTCTGGATGCCGCGCTCGGTCTCCTCGAACACCACCTCGGGCATCAGCGCCATCTGCGCGACGAACTGATTGCCGCTGAAGCTGCCGTGGAGGATCGGCACATGGAACGGGTCCATCACATTTTCGAAATGCTGCAGCCAGTTGCACGGCACGATCGCCGGGCCGCCGCTGCCCAGGCTGGTATCGTCGGCCTCGATGAATTCGCCCGGCGCGAGTTCCTCCAGCACATCGTAACGCGGCAGGAGCGGCATCCGCTCGGGCGGCCCCATATAGGCGAAGATCAGCCCATACAGCTCCTGCACCGGATAACCCGGCTGGCGCACCCGCGCCGCGGTGCGCGCGCCGCCCGCCGGCTCGCACGGCTGTTCGAGGCATTTGCCGTCCACGTCGAACAGCCAGCCGTGATAGCAGCAACGGATCCCGCGATCGTCGACCTTGCCGTAATAGAGCGAGGTGCCGCGATGCGCGCAGCGCTCGTGGAGCAGCCCCGCGCGGCCCTCGCCGTCACGGAACAGCACCAGCCGCTCGCCGAGCGCGGTGACGATGCGCGGGGTACGCGTCGCATCGCTGCTGAGCGCCACCGGGTGCCAGTAGCGCCGCAGCAGCTCGCCCATCGGCGTGCCGCGCCCGACCAGCGTCAACGACTGGTCGAAGGTCGGCGCGGGGAGCGTGTAGGCGCTCAGCATTTCCATCTCACTCTCCTGTAGGATGCCGCTTTAGTGGCGGTTCTAGCTTCTCGTCATTCCCGCGAAGGCGGGAATCCATTGACGCTGTCGTCGCGATTCTATCGCTGAGGCCCGAGTGAATGGATTCCCGCCTTCGCGGGAAGGACGAATATGCCGAAGGCCGCGACGCCCAGCCGCTGGATCTTGTGCGCGCCCGTCGCGAGCGCGACATTCTTCGTCTCCATGTAGAAATCGAAGCTCCAGTCGCCGCCGTCGCGCCCGATGCCGCTCGCCTTCACCCCGCCGAACGGGGTGGGCAAATGGCGGACATTCTCGCTGTTGACCCAGATCATCCCCGCTTCGAGCGCATTCGACACGCGCAGCGAGCGGCCGAGATCGTTGGTCCACAAATAGCCGGCGAGGCCATAATCGACCGCATTGGCCTTGGCGATCGCATCGGCCTCGTCATCGAACGGGATCACCGTCAGCACCGGCCCGAAAATCTCCTCCTGCGCGATGCGCATCGAGACATCGGCATTGGTGTAGAGCGTCGGCGAATAGAAATAGCCGTCGCCCGCGATGCGTTCGCCGCCGACCGCGATCGTCGCGCCGTCGGCGGTGGCGATCTCGGCATAGCTGCACACCTTCGACAGGTGCCGCGGGTGGATCAAAGGGCCGACCTCGGTCGCCGAATCGAACGGGTCGCCGACCTTGAGCTGGCGCACCCGCTCGGCGAGCTTCGCGACGAACTGGTCGTGGATCGAGCGCTGGACGAGCAGCCGCGACGACGAGGTGCAGCGCTGCCCATTGAGCGAGTAGATCATGAACACCACCGCATCGAGCGCGCGATCGAGATCGGCGTCGTCGAACACGATCACCGGATTCTTGCCGCCAAGCTCGAAATGGACGCGCTTCAGCGTATCGGCGCCCTGCCGCATGATCGCGCTGCCGGTCTTCGATTCACCGACGAAGGCGATCGCCTTGATATCGCGATGCTCGGTCAGCCGGCGCCCGGTCGTCTCGCCGAGCCCGTTGATCGAGTTGAACACCCCCGCCGGCAGCCCCGCCTCATGCGCGATCTCGACCAGCAGCCGCGCCGAATAGGGCGACCATTCCGCGGGCTTGTGGACCACGGTGCAGCCCGCCGCGAGCGCCGGAGCGATCTTCCACGTCGAGAGCATGAACGGCGTGTTCCACGGCGTGATCACCGCGACCGGGCCGATCGGCGCGCGCGAGGTGACGTTGAGATGCTCCGCCGTCGGCAGCGACTGGCCGTCCGCCGCCGCCGGCGCGCGATCGGCGAAGAAGCGGAAATTCTCCGCCCCGCGCAGCGCCGCCTTGGACATGAAGCGCCACGCCTGCCCGGCATCGAGGCATTCGACCGCGGCGATTTCCTCGGCGCGCGCCTCGATCAGATCGGCGACGCGGTGGAGGATCTGCTTACGCTTGTCGCCCGGGGTCGCCGCCCAGGCCGGAAAGGCGCGCTTCGCCGCCGCCACCGCCGCGTCGAGCTCCGCCTCGCTGGCGTCGCACGCCTCGCCGAGCCGCGCCCCGGTCGACGGGTCGGTCACCGCGAACGACACACCCTCGCCCGCCACCGCGACACCGTCGACGAAATGGCCGAGCGGCTGCCCGGTGAAGGGGGCAATGGCCCCCAAGGCGATCTTCCGACGATCAGGCTGCATGGTCACTCCGCAATTGATTATCGTGTTAAATATATCGCCCGATCGACCGCGTCAAACCCAAAGCGGCGCTTGACGCTTATCATGTTAAATTTTAGACGGCGGGCATGACGACGCATGAGAGGAAGGCATGATCAGCGGGACCGCTTATGGCGTAGCGCTCAATGATCGCGAGCAATTGGCGGGGCTTGGCGAGGCGCTGAACCACGCGCCTTATGGCAAGCCGCCGGTGGCGCCGATTCTCTATGTGAAGCCGCGCAACTGCTTCGCCGCGGCGGGTTCCGCAGTCGCCCTGCCCGACGATATTGCCGAAGTTGCAGTGGGCGCAACTATCGCAATCGAGCGCACGGCGGCAGGTCCACACCTCGCGCGGCTCGCGATCGACCTGTTCGCGCCGCACGCCAGTTTCTACCGCCCCGCGATCGCCGAACGCTGCCGCGACGGCTTCCTCCCGGTCGGCCCGGCGACGGCTGTGCCCGGTACGCCGGAAAATCGCGATCATCCCTCCTCCGTTCGCCCTGAGCTTGTCGAAGGGCGTCCTGTCGCTCGTGAGTTGGGGCCGCCCTTCGACAAGCTCAGGGCGAACGGGGAATTTGCTGTAAGCGATGCCCTTTCCACGATCGAGATCGTCACCGCGATCAACGGCGCCGAACGCCACCGCTGGAGCTTCGCCCGGCTGGTCCGCAGCCCCGAGGTGCTCGCACGCGACATCGCCGACTTCATGACGCTCGCCCCCGGCGACATCCTGTTGTGCGGCATCGCGGGCGACGCGCCGGTCGCACGCGCCGGGGACAGGATCGAGATCACCGCCACCGGCTTCGCGCCGCTTTCCGTCACTTTGGTCGCGGAGCAGGCGCGATGAAGCATGTCCGACTGATCCACGCCGGGCGCGAGCAATGGGGCGTGGTCACCGCCGACGAACAGGCGATCGCGCTGGCCGACGGCACCGCGGTCGGCTGGAGCGACATCACCCTGCTCCCGCCGGTCACGCCGGGGGCAACGATCTTCGCGCTCGGGCTCAATTATGCCGATCATTCGGTCGAGCTCGGCTTCAAGCCGCCGTCGCAGCCGCTCGTTTTCCTCAAGGGGCATAACGGCTTCGTCGCGCACAACGGTGTCTCGCCCAAGCCACGCGACGCCGATCAGATGCATCCCGAATGCGAGCTTGTCGCGGTGATCGGGCGGACCGCGAAGCGCGTGTCGGCGGCGGACGCGCTCGATCATGTCGCGGGCTATACGATCGCGTGCGATTATGCGGTGCGCGAGTTCCTGGAAAATTATTACCGCCCCAATCTTCGCGTGAAGAACCGCGACGCGCTCACCCCGCTCGGCCCGTGGGTGGTCGATGCGGCGGATGTCGGCGATCCGCAGGCGCTGGCGCTCACCACCACCGTCAACGGCGCGACCATTCAATCGGGATCGACCCGCGATATGGTCTTCCCGGTGGCAGAGCTGATCGCGTGGCTGTCGTCGTTCATGACGCTGTCGCCGGGCGACATGATCCTCACCGGCACCCCGCACGGCGTCCATTTCGTCAGCGAGGACGATGCGGTGATCTGCGAGGTCGAGCGTGTCGGCCGGCTCGCGCATCGCATAGGATTGAAGCCATGAGCTTGTATCAGGTCCAGAAATTGCTGTTCGAGCTGAATCGCGATCCCGCGATCCAGCGCGCGTTCGAGGCGGACGGCGGCGCGGTGGCGGATCGCTACGACCTCACCGAGGAGGAGCGCCGCGCCTTGCTCGAGCCCGATATCGGGTTGCTCTACGTGCTCGGGGTCAACGGCCAGATCCTGATGCATTTCGCGGCATTCAAGCAGATCGCCTGGGCCGATTATCTCCAGCGGATGCGCGACGGCGTGCGCATCCACGGCCCGATCCGCGCCGGCGTCTACAAGATGACGACCGGGCTCGATGAAAAGGTAGCCGGCGTATGACCCTCGTTTTCAGCGGCATTTGCAGCCACGGCCCCGGCATCACCGGCCGCGCCGATCTTGCCCCGCCCGAATTGCGCGACCCCTTCTATGCCGCCTATCGCAAGATGGGCGACGCGATCTGCGCGACCGGGGCGGAGGCGCTGATCGTCATCGCCGCCGAGCATTTCGCCAATTTCTTCATGAACAACATGCCGGCCTATGCGATCGGCATGGCGGATCAGTACGAAGGGCCGATCGAGGACCCCGACTGGCTGCGCATCCCGCGCCAGCAGGTACGCGGCGACGCCGATCTGTCGCGCCGGCTGATCGCCGAGGTGCAACAGACGGTCGACGTGGCCTATGCCGAGGAATGGAAGTTCGACCACGGCATCATGGTGCCGCTGCACTTCCTCGATCCGGCGAACGCGCTGACGATCATCCCCGCCAATATCAATTGTCAGGGCCCGCCGCTCACCCCGCTCCACCGCGCCTTCGCCTTCGGCCGCGCGTTGCGCCGCGCCGCCGATGCGGTGCCGCAACGCATCGCTTTGGTCGGCACCGGGGGCATCTCGCACTGGCCGTGCACCCCCGACAGCGGACGGATCAACGAGGCGTGGGACCGCGACTTCCTCGATCGCTGGGCCTCGGCCGACGAGGCGCGGCTGACCGCGTACACCGACGCCGAAACCTATGCCGACGGCGGCCAGGGCGGCTATGAGATCCGCACCTTCATCGCCGCAGCGGCCGCCGCGGGCGGCAAGGGCATTGTCGATTTCTACGCGCCGATCCCGATCTTCAGCACCGGCTGCGTCGTCGGCCGGTCGGAGATCGTGTGATGGCGCACGCCACGGTCGAATGGACCGACAATCTCGACGGCGCATTCGACCGCCACGCTCTGCTGTCGCTGATCGCGGCGGAGATGCGCGAGCGGTCAGGCGGGGTGTTCCCGGTCGGCGGGATTCGCGTCCGCGCAATCCGGCTCACCGACTATGTCATCGCCGATGCCGCCGGCCCCGATGACGCCTTCATCAACATCGACGTGAAGATGGGCGCCGGCCGCGATGCCGCGTTCAAACAGGCGTTCTTCGACCAATTGTTCGCGGCGGTGAAAGCCTTTCTCGGCGATTTGTTCGATCGGCGCCCGCTCGCCCTCTCCCTCTATGTCGAGGAAGCCGAGGGGTGGAAGCACAATACCATCCATCGCCGCCTCGCCGCGCAAAAGTGACGCAAATCATGCCGCTTTCCACCGACCTGATCCAAAGCCTCGCCGACGAGCTGCACATCGCCGAGCGCGACGGCACGCAGATCGCGCAATTCTCGCTGCGCCACCCCGAGATCACGATCGAGGACGCCTATGCCATCCAGCGCGCCTGGACCAGGCGCAAGATCGCCGAGGGACGCACGCCGATCGGCCACAAGATCGGGCTGACCAGCCGCGCGATGCAGCGCTCGTCGAACATCGACGAACCCGATTACGGGCTGCTGCTCGACGACATGCTGTTCCCCGACGGGCGCGATATCCCGATCGACCGTTTCATCGTCCCGCGGGTCGAGGTCGAGCTGGCGTTCCGCCTCAAGCAGCCGCTCCAGGGTCCAAATTGCACGATGTTCGACGTGCTCGACGCGGTGGATTACATCATCCCCGCGATCGAGATCATCGACGCGCGGATCGAGCAGGTCGATCGCGCCACCGGCATGACGCGCAAGGTGTTCGACACGATCTCCGACAATGCCGCCAATGCCGGGCTGGTGCTCGGCGGGCGGCCGATCCGGCCGGGCGACGTCGATCTGCGCTGGGTTTCGGCGCTGATCTATCGCAACGGCGTGATCGAGGATTCGGGGGTCGCCGCAGCGGTGCTCGGCCACCCGGCGCTCGGCCCGGCGTGGCTCGCCAACAAATTGCATCCCTATGGCGAGACGCTCGAAGCGGGCGAGATCATTCTCGGCGGCAGCTTCACCGCGCCGGTGCTGGCACGCGCGGGCGATACTTTCCACGTCGATTTCGGCCCGCTCGGCGCGATCTCGGTGCGCTTCGCATGAGTGCGTTTCGGGAGTGGATCGATGCCGCCCCCGCGCCGCGGCTCGGGCTTTGGCAGGCGCTCGCCTCGCCTTATACCGCCGAGATCTGCGCCACGCTCGGTTTCGACTGGATGCTGTTCGACGGCGAGCACGCGCCGAATACCGCGCAGACTTTGCTCGGCCAGTTGCAGGCGGTGGCGCCCTACCCGGTTCATGTCATCGCGCGGCCGCCGGCGGGCGATGCGGTCAACATCAAGCAATATCTCGATATCGGTTTCGGCACCTTGCTGATCCCGATGGTCGAGAGCGCCGATCAGGCGGCGGCGATCGTCGCTGCCTCGCGCTTCCCGCCGCGCGGCATCCGCGGGGTCGCCAGCTCGACCAGCCGCGCCTCTCGCTTCGGTGCCGAGACGAGCTATCTCGGCACCGCGCACGAGCGCACCGGGATCATCGTCCAGATCGAAAGCGCGGCGGCGCTGGCGGCGGTCGACGAGATTGCGGCGGTCGAGGGGGTCGACGGGCTGTTCATCGGCCCGGCCGATCTCGCCGCCTCGCTCGGCCATCTCGGCAACCCGCTGCACGAGACGGTGCAGGCGGCGATCGACCAGGCCTTTGCCGCGATCCACGCCGCGGGCAAACCCGCCGGCATCTTCGCGCTCGACCCGGAGGATGCCGCCGCGCGGGCGGCGCAGGGCTTCGGCTTCATCTCGGTGGGCACCGATATCGGGCTGCTCGCCAATGGCGGCCGGCGCCTGTTGCAGATGTGCCGGGGTTAACCCCTCCCCCGTCATTCCCGCGAAGGCGGGAATCCATTCTGGCTGGCCACGCGGCTTTTTCCGCGACCTGCGCGAATGGATCCCCGCCTTCGCGGGGATGACGAACGGATGTGGCGGGCTCGACGTAGAATAATCGGTTCAAGGAGACAGACATGGCTTTCGCGCTGACGATCGACGGCAAGCCCGCGCCGGCGAGCGAGACCTTCGCGGTGATCGACCCCGCCACCGGCCGCGAATTCGCGCAATGCCCGCTGGCGACGGTCGCGCAGCTCGACCAAGCGGTGGCCGCCGCGCGCGCCGCTTTCCCGGGCTGGGCCGCGCTGCCGATCGAGCAGCGCGCCGCGGCGCTCAATGCGATCGCCGATGCGCTGGCGGCGGAATGCGACGATCTCGCTGCCTTGCTGTCGCAGGAGCAGGGCAAGCCGGTGCGCTCGGCGGCGGGCGAGATTCAGGGCAGCATTCACTGGATCCGCACCACCGCCGGCTTCCGCCCCGAAATCGAGCGGATCGATCAGGCGGACGGCAGCCGCGCCGAAATCCACCGCAAGCCGCTCGGGGTGGTCGGGTCGATCACGCCGTGGAACTTCCCGGTGATGATCGCGATCTGGCACGTCATGCCGGCGCTGCTCGCGGGCAATACCGTGGTGCTCAAGCCCTCGCCGAGCACCCCGCTCGCCACGCTCAGGATGGTCGAGATCGCCAATCGCCACCTCCCCGCCGGGGTGTGGAACGTGGTGACCGGCGATGTCGAGATCGGATCGGGGATCGCCAAACACCCCGGTATCGACAAGGTGGTGTTCACCGGCTCGACCCCCACCGGCCGCGCGATCATGCGCGACGGCGCGGCCAATCTGAAGCGGCTGACGCTCGAACTCGGCGGCAACGATGCCGCGATCGTCCTCCCCGACGCCGATGTCGAGGCGATCGCGCCGCAGATCTTCCAATATGCCTTCGGCAACAGCGGCCAGATCTGCGCCGCGATCAAGCGCGTCTATGTCCACGATACGCTGCACGACGCGCTGGCCGAGCGGCTCGCCGCGCTGGCGGCGGCGGCGAAGGTCGGCCCTGGCAGCGATCCCGAGACGCACTATGGCCCGGTGCAGAACCGCCGCCAGTTCGATTACGTCCGCGCGCTCGCCGACGACGCCCGCGCGCAGGGCGGCCGCTTCCTCGCCGGGGGCGAGCCGCTGGCGGGCGACGGCTATTTCTTCCCGCTGTCGATCGTCGTCGACGTGACCGACGGCCACCGCATCGTCGACGAGGAACAGTTCGGCCCGGTGCTGCCGCTGATCCGCTACAGCGATGTCGAGGATGTGCTGGCGCGCGCCAATGCGAGCGAGAACGGGCTCGGCGGATCGGTGTGGTCGGCGGACGTATCGCGCGCGGCGGCGCTGGCGCAGCGGCTCGAATGCGGGACGGCGTGGGTCAACAGCCACTCAAAGATCTCGCCCGACGTGCCGTTCGGCGGCGCCAAGCAATCGGGCATCGGGGTCGAATTCGGGATGCACGGGCTCGACGAATATATGCAGCTGCAGATCGTCCGCCTGCCCGCAGGGGCAGCTTAAGCCGCACCATTCACCGTCATGCCGGACTTGATCCGGCATCCAGAGCCTCAAGCGAGGACCTCTGCCGCCCTGGATGCCGGATCGAGTCCGGCATGACGATAATAGAATTCGGGGGCCGAATGGACCTGACGCTCTTCTATTTCCCCGGCGCCTGCTCGCGCGTCACGATGACCGCGCTGGAGGCGGCCGGCGTCGCTTATCACGACCGGCTGGTGAACATCCGCACCGACGAGCAGAAGTCGGCCGACTACCGCCGCGTCAACCCCAAAGGCAAGGTGCCGGCGCTGGCGGTCGACGGGCGGATCATGACCGAAAATGCCGCGATCCTCGTCTTTCTCGACCGGCTGTTCCCGGCGGCGGGGCTGCTGCCGCACAGCGACGATCCGGTCGCGGAGATCGCGCCGCTCAGCGATCTTCTGTGGTGTTCCTCGACGCTCCACCCGGCGATGCGCCAGATCCGCGCGCCCGACAAATTCACCGCCGGCGATCCCGCCGCGGTGAAGGCCGACGGGATGGGCAAATTCGCCGCCGAAGCCACCCGCATCGCCGCGGGGGTGGACGCGCGCTGGTGGTATGGCGAGCGCTGGTCGATCGTCGACATCTATCTGTTCTGGCTGTGCAATGTCGCGGAGAAGGGCGGCTTTCCGCTCCACGATTACCCCGCGATCATCGATCACGCCGCGCGCGTCCGCGCCCTGCCCCCGCTGATCCGCGCGCTCGACCGCGAACGCGCCGGCGCCGACCGCGCGGGGATCGAGGGCATCATCTACTGATCCACCCGTGTCTCGCAATGCGAGACTAGATTACCGTATTGTATCGTAATTCGATCCATCGTATCGGATAACGATACCAAAAACCGAGGACTCATCATGTTTGCCGAATTGCCCGAAGCACCGATCGATCCGATCCTGGGGATGGCGCAGGCCTTCGCCAGCGACCCGAGCCCGAACAAGGTCGATCTCGGCATCGGCATCTACAAGGACGAGCGCGGCGAGGTGATCGTGCTGCCGACCGTCAAGGCCGCCGAGCGTGCCTTGCACGAGGGGCAGATGACCAAGCGCTACCTCTCCTCCGCTGGCAATCCGGAGTATAACGAGCGCACCCGCGGGCTGCTGTTCCGCGAGGGCAGCGACGCGCATTCGCGCGCGCGGACGATCCAGACGGTCGGCGGCACCGGCGCTTTGCGCGTCGCGGCCGATTTCATCCGCAAGTTCGGCACCGGGCGGCGCATCTTCCTCCCCGATCCCACCTGGGCGAACCACCCCGCGATCTTCGGCGTCACCGGGTTCGAGATCGTCAATTATCCCTATTACGACATCGCCACCGGCACCTTGCGGCTCGATGCGATGATGAGCGCGCTCGCCAATCTCAAGCCGGGGGATACCGTGCTGCTCCACGGCTGCTGCCACAATCCGGCGGGGGCCGACCCCACCGCCGCGCAATGGGCCGAGATCGGCGATCTCGTCGCGCGTTCGGGCGCGACCGCGCTGGTCGACCTTGCCTATCTCGGGTTCGCCGAGGGGCTGGAGGAGGATCGCCAGGGCCTCGCGATCCTCGCCGAGCGCCTCCCCGAGATGATCGTCGCCAGTTCTTACTCGAAGAACTTCGCACTCTATCGCGAGCGGACCGGCGCGCTCACGCTCGTCGGCGCCAATGCCTCGGCGGCGGAGCGCGCGATGGGCAATCTGCTCCCGGTAGTGCGCACCAATTATTCGATGCCGCCCGATCACGGCGCAGCGATCGTCGCGCATATCCTCGGCGACGCGACGCTCCGCGCGCAATGGGAGGAAGAACTGGCCGAGATGCGCAATCGCATCCGCGACATGCGCCACGAACTCGTCCGCCTGCTCGCAGGGAACAACCGCCGCGATTATTCCTTCCTCGCCGGGCAGCACGGCATGTTCGCGATGCTCGGCATCTCGCCCGATGCGGTGAAGCGGCTGCGCGAGGACTGGCACGTCCACATCACCGGATCGAGCCGCGCGAACATCGCCGGGCTGACCCCGGAGAATGTGGCGCATGTCGCCGAGGCGATCGCGGCGGTGAGCTGAGTCCCATCGTGCGCCTGATCGAGACCATGCTGCTCCACCCCGGCGCAGGGCCGGGGTCCAGCATCGGGCCGGTCGTGACTGGACCCCGGCCTGCGCCGGGGTGGGGGCTGTATCGAACCGGCCCGCTGCTTGCTTCTCCCCGGGCGGGGCTTCATGCTTCACGGGGTCGATAACGAAAGAAAAGATCGGGAACGGATGACGGAAACTGCGGAAGGACAGCCGGCTTCGGTCAAGAGCGTCGAGGTGACGGTCCGTATCCTCGACAGCCTCACCGATTCCTTCGGCCCGGTCCGCGTCACCGATCTGGCGCGCGATCTGGGGATGACCAAGGCGCGCGTCTCGCGCCATTTGCAGACGCTGACCCGGCTCGGGCTGGTCGATCGCGCGCCCCACGGCGGCGGCTATGTCTTCGGGCGCAAGCTGCTCAAATTCGGGCGCGCAGCGATCTATCGCAGCAATATCGTCGAGCTCGCGCGCCCCTTCCTGCGCGTGCTGCGCGACCGCACCGGGCATACCGCGGTGCAGACCTTGCCGACGCGCACCGGGGCGATGGTGGTGACCGCGGTGCCCAATGAATTCGAGCCGGGGGTGGTGATCCAGCCCGGCACATTGCTCGAACTGCCCAAATCGCCGGCCGCCCGTCTCACCGCTTATTTCGAGCGCCAGCCGGTCGATAGCGTCAAACTATGCGCCAATCTCGCGCGGCACGGGGTCGATTTCGAGGCCGATGCGCGCGGCAACGGGCTCGGCGGGATCGCCGCCCCGGTATTCGACAGCGACGGCGGCATCGCCGCGACGGTCGGGCTGGTGCTGTCCTCGGCGCTGGTCGATCCGGCGCCGAGCGACGAACTGATCCGCCACGTCCGCGAAGCCGCGGCGCAGATCCAGGCCGAATATGCCGAAGACGCCACCTCCCCGCTGATGCCGGCCCGCGAAAAATGACCGATACCCAGATCCGCTACGTCCGCCCGCCGCTCGCCCGCGCCGATCTGCTGCGCGAGGCGGCATATATCGACGGCGCGTGGGTGACCGCCGATATGACGCTCGAGGTGACCAACCCCGCGACCGGGGTGGCGATCGGCACGGTGCCGATGATGGGCGCCGCCGAGGCGGAACGCGCGGTGGCGGCGGCATCGGCGGCCTTCCCGGCGTGGAAGGCCACGTCGGCCAAGGAGCGCGCGACGATCCTCAAGCGCTGGTATGCGCTGATGGAACGGCATGGCGACGATCTCGCCACCTTGATGACCGCCGAACAGGGCAAGCCGCTGGCCGAGGCGCGCGGCGAAGTCTCCTATGCCGCGGCATTCCTCGAATGGTTCGCGGAGGAAGCGCGGCGGATCAACGGGCTGACCATTCCGGGCCACGCCGCCGACAAGCGGCTGGTGGTGGTGCAGGAGCCGGTCGGGGTGGTCGCGGCGATCACACCGTGGAACTTCCCCGCGGCGATGATCACCCGCAAGGTCGGCCCCGCGCTCTCCGCAGGGTGCACCGTCGTGCTTAAGCCCGCCGAGCTCACCCCCTATTCGGCGCTCGCGCTGGCGGTGCTGGCCGAGGAAGCCGGGGTGCCCAAAGGGGTGCTCAACATCATCACCGGCGATGCGCCGGCGATCGGCGAGGTGCTCACCACCGACCCGCGCGTCGCCAAATTCACCTTCACCGGCTCGACCCCGGTGGGCAAGATGCTCGCCGCCAAATGCGCCGGGACGGTCAAGCGCGTCAGCCTCGAACTCGGTGGGAATGCGCCGTTCATCGTGTTCGACGATGCCGATCTCGACAAGGCGGTGGCGGGCGTGATCGCCTCGAAGTTCCGCAACACCGGGCAGACCTGCGTCTGCGCCAATCGCATCTATGTCCAGGACGGCATCTACGACGCTTTCGCCGAGCGGCTGGCGGTGGCGGTGAAGAAGCTGGTGGTCGGCGACGGGCTTGCCGGCGAGACCCAGCAAGGCCCGCTGATCGACGCCCGCGCGCGCGACAAGGTGATCGCGCATGTCGCGGATGCGGTCGCGCGCGGCGCGCATCTGGTGACCGGCGGGCATTCGCTTCCCGGCACGGGGAGCTTTTTCGAGCCGACCGTGCTCACCGCGGTGCCGACCGACGCCTTGCTGTGCCGCGAGGAGACCTTCGGCCCGGTCGCCGGGCTGGTACGCTTCACCACCGAGGCAGCGGTGATCGCGCTCGCCAACGATACCTCCGCGGGGCTCGCCGCCTATCTGTTCACCCGCGATCTTTCGCGGACCTGGCGGGTCGGCGAAGCGCTGCAATATGGCATGGTGGGGATCAATACCGGGCTGATCTCGACCGAGGTCGCGCCGTTCGGCGGGGTCAAGCAATCGGGGATCGGCCGCGAGGGATCGGTCTACGGCATCCGCGATTATGTCGACACCAAGACGCTCTGCTTCGAGATCGAGGCGGGGTGAGCTAACCAGCCTGTCATTCACCGTCATGCCGGACTTGATCCGGCATCCAGAGCCGCAGACGACAGCATTCGTGGCTCTGGATGCCGGGTCGAGCCCGGCATGACGATTGAAATGGGTCGCGAAGACTGGATCGCAGAATCAAGCTTAATCAGCGACGTACCGGATCGTTTACCGTGTCGCGCAACCGATCGTTCAGCACCGCTGCCTAGATCGCCCCCAACCCCGGCACTCGCACGGGTGTGAGAGGGCAAATAATAATCGATGGAAGCGGCGACCATCTTCACTGCCGTTTCGCTGATGATGTTCGCCAATGGCCTCGTGCTCGTCCTGGTCTCGCGCGATCTCCCGGTCGAATTGCGCCCGGCGGCGAACTGGTGGCAAATCGGCACGATGCTGATCGCGATCGGCTGCGCGGTCTTCGCCTTCGGCGCGCCCTTGCCGCGGCCGGTGATGCTGTTCGGCGCGAATGCCACGATGGTGCTCGGGCTGACCGCCTATCAGGCCGCGATCCAATCCTTTTGCGGCAAACGCGCGCGTCCGGTGCAGCTGTTGCCCGCCGCGATCGCGATCGCCTGCGGCTTATGGTTCTCGCTGGTGACGCCCGATTTCCGGATGCGCGTGCTGGCGGTCTCGGCGGTGTGGGACTGGCTGATGCTCGCCAGCATCGTCGAGCTGCGCCGCGGATCGCGCGACACCGCATCGGTCAGCAGCAGGATCCTGATCGGCATTTTCGCGCTGGTGCTGGTCTATACATTGGTCCGGCTGGCCGCCTATCTCAGCATGGGGCTCGGCCCCGATTTCGCGCTCGAAACCGGCTCGGCCTGGCCCAATCTCGTCTCGCCGATCATCATGACCTTGCTGCCGGTCGTCGGCACCACCGCCTTCCTGCTGATGTGCTCGGACCGATTGCGCCGCCAGCTCGAAACGGCCGCCGCGACCGATTATCTCACCGGGCTGCCCAACCGCCGCGCCTTCTCCGAACAGGCCGCGACCTCGTTCGACGCGGCGCGGCGGCGCGCGGACGATCTGGCCGTCGCGGTGTTGGACATCGATCACTTCAAATGGGTCAACGACACCCACGGCCACGATGTCGGCGATCAGGCGCTGGCGCATGTCGCGCATTGCCTGGCCGAGCAGGCGCGCGACACCGGGATGATCGCGCGCACCGGCGGCGAGGAATTCACCGTGCTGCTCGCCGGGCTCGGGCCGGCCGAGGCGATCGCGGCGGTCGAGCGGATGCTCCGCGCGGTCGAGCACGCGCCGTTCGACCACGGCCTCGCGCCGGTGCCGCTGACGCTCTCCGCCGGCATTGCCGCGCGCGCCGGCGACCAGACGTTCGACGAGATGCTGCGCCGCGCCGACAATGCGCTGTATCGCGCGAAGCACGCGGGGCGAAACCGCCTCGCGGTGTCGCCACTGCCCGATCCGGTATCGGCGCCCGTGATCGCGCCGCGCAGGGAGCAGCGGCTGCGGGTCGGCGCGGTCGGTTAGACCGGCTTCTCCCCCTCCCTTGAACAAGG